>Ga0075120_10000219_pt1 | contig 47102 bp, 17 predicted proteins | sample AntAceMetag02UKL_FD_69792 | JGI IMG/M metagenome (GOLD analysis project Ga0075120, IMG submission 69792) | Saline lake microbial communities from Ace Lake, Antarctica - Antarctic Ace Lake Metagenome 02UKL | ecosystem: Environmental > Aquatic > Non-marine Saline and Alkaline > Saline | place...
GTGAATACTCTTATTCCGATGTCGATTTCATAAATTCGACAACCGGATGGATTACAGGAGTACATGAATATTTTAACAATGATCATTCTTGTGTATTGAAAACCATGAATGGAGGTTATGTTCTGACAATCCCGGAAGAAAAAGAACTATTTCTTCCAAATAACATATCCATCCTTTCAAGCTATCCAAACCCCTTTAATCCAAGTACAACAATTCGGCTTGGCCTACCATACACAACTAGCATCAATGTAGCAATCTACAATATTATTGGTCAAAAGGTTGCGCAACTCGCGACAGGCAGGTACAGCGCAGGGTATCATAGTATCATATTCAACGCATCAGAATTATCAAGCGGCATCTACTTCATCCACGCCAGTGTGCCGGGAAAGATGAATGAAGTCAGGAAAATTGTGTTGATGAAATGATGGAAAGTTATTTCAGTAATTGTAAATTTTTGAATGATTTGATTTTTTTATAAGGCAAGCAGGTGCAGCGTATTAAGTTCTGTGTAATAAATGTATTGATAATATGTTTGTGGGTATATGGTGGTTTATCATACGCTATTGAAAATATTTATCTGCAAACTCCAACTTCCACCTCGATATATATCTGCTGGTTGTTAGAAGATAATTTGGCCGGATCATCCATCCGATACGGTCCGGATACCAATCTGCAGCACAATGTCACATGTAACCAGGACATTCTCGGTGATAATGAGGAATATGTCTGGAACTGGATACGTCTTGATAATCTTGAACCTGGCACTGAGTATTTTTACCGCTGTATAACCGGAAATGATTCCTCAGCAATAAATAGATTCAAGACCCAGCTTGAAAATGATGATGATACTCAGCATATCCGTTTTATTGCCTACGGCGATTCCAGGACTCAAATCGATGACCATACTTCAGTCATCGAAGCGATGGTCGAGAAAGTAGAAGAACTCTATGGTGAGGATTTGCATGAGGAAATAAATCTCGTACTCAACATGGGTGATATTGTTACTTCAGGACAAGAATATGACCAATATCAATCTGAATTCTTTGAACCCGTAAATGCTCTTTCGAGCAGCGTGCCATTTATGATAACCCAGGGCAATCATGATGTCGCCGGGACTGCATTTTATGATCTTATGAAATACGATGATTTTGCTTCTCCTGCCGGTGAGGTTTATTACTCCTTTCGTATCGGACCGGTGTTTTTCATTTCACTGAACAGTATAGAAGCAGGTAATACCCAGTTAGACTGGCTTGGAGAAATACTTGATGATACTGAAGAGAACGATGAAGTCAGTCTGGTTATTGTCAGTCTTCATCATCCGGCTCAAAGTGAGACCTATCCTGCTCATGTCAGCGCATGGACACGGGATGATGTTGTCCCGCTATTGGAAAATTACAGTAAGGTAGAAATTTTAATCTACGGTCACGTTCACTCCTACCATCGCGGAGTTTCGACTGGAAGCGGTTTACGATTTATCCTCCAGGGTGGTGGTGGAGGACCATTATACAGATGGGGAGCGAGAACACCTTTTGACCATATTGAAATTCACCGGGCTATTGATCATTATTCATATTCTATTTTTGATATTGATTGTGCTGAAAACAGCTACTCCATGATGACATACAGTCTTGGCAACGAGGATATCCCTCTCAACAATGTATTGATTGACAGTTTTTATCATGATCGAAACCAGGATCAGCCAGGGACTCCTGATCAACTGCCTATTTATCCTGCTTTATACGATGAAGGTTCATTTCTTTTAGCCGGATCGTACTATGAAGGCGATGCCCAGCAAATTAGTTCACAATTTCAAATAACTGGGGAAGAAGGCGACTGGAACGATCCAATTATTAATTCAAGACGAGATTGGGAAAATATATTCGGGAATTCCGGAACGCCGCATTACCGGTTGACAGACCTTAATGAAAATATAGACTTATCAACATTAGCTGTTCGCGCAACTCCTTTCCGTGAAAATCATTTGTACTGGTGGAGGATGCGTTACCGGGATCAGAACCTTAAATGGAGCGGATGGTCACAGGTTCATGAGTTCCGGTTTGAGGAAAACCTGGCTGAATTTAACCTTCTCAGCCCTGCAGACGGAAGTATTTGTCACTCAGGCGATACTACCTTGACATGGGAGATGGCTGCCGCACCGGATCGCTCTGATTCTTTATCATATATCGTATGGTGGTCAAGCGATGCTAATTTTATCGGTACAATCGATTCTGCTGAAGTTGATTCACTGAGCTTCGATCTCTTCAACCTCGATGATGATACGGAATATTGGTGGAAAGTACGCGCTCAAGAGATAAATCATCCGGGAGTATGGTCATCTGAAACCCGGTCAATCAGGACTGATATGCCGAATTCTCCCCAACCCTTTAACCTGCTGACACCAGCAGACAGCAGTAATGTGTGGCAGGCGGAAACTATGTTTACCTGGTCAGAGTCTTCCGATTCCGATTATTATGATATTCCTCAATATGAGGCTTGGTTGGATACAATTTCCGATCTATCATCAGCCTGGCTGGTCGGTGATAATCTTGAGGAAACGCAACGTTTTGTGCGCAATCTTCGAATGGATAAAGATTACTATTGGACAGTTCGCGCTACTGACAGCAACACAGATGGAACCTGGGCGAGCGATACATTCTATTTCAATACCTATCAGGATCTACCTCGTAAAGAATCAGAAGGTGTTGTTCCGACTGAGTATTCCATCGTTTCAGTATATCCGAATCCTTTCAATTCAACCCTAAGGATTGTGGTCTCTTTGCCCGATGCAGAAAAACTTCAATTGAGTATCTTCAATATTCTTGGCGAGGAATCCCGTCGTATCACTTACGATGCCCTCAAACCCGGATATCATAATTTAGTTATCGATGTAAATGATTTTTCCAGCGGAATCTATTTCATCCACGCCATTGTGCCGGGAAAGATGGATGAGTATAGGAAAGTTGTGTTGATCAGATAATTACAATCTTTGTTCATTCTTGTTGTAATAATGGTTGAAAATGATTAATTTACAATTATCTGAGTATCACCAACCATCAGAGGAATTATGCATTACCTGCGAATACCTTTTATAGCAGTCCTTTTGTTAGCACTCTCCATACCACTTCATACTGTTATATCCGAAATACTCCTTGTCCCTGCTGATTTTGAAACTATACAGGATGCAATAGATGAGGTTGATGATGGCGATACCGTACTCGTCGCAGAAGGTACCTATGTTGAAATGTTGTTAATAGGCGATCAGAATCTAACCCTGGCCAGTGAATACCTGATAGATGAAGATACCCTTGTTATCGCAAATACAATTATTTCAGGTGATGGTGCATTCCGTCCAATTACAATTATGGGAGACGGTGACAATGAGATTAATATTATCGGATTGACAATTACGAATGGTTTTGTCGGAGGCCAAGAAGATGCTGGAGGATTATTTGCCGATACTTCAGAGATAAACCTGGTACACAACATTTTTTCAAATAATGAAGCGTATGATTATGGCGCTATTCGCCTGCAAGAATGCAGAGGTGTTATTCGCAACAACCGGTTTGTAGATAATTACTCGCGACATTCTGCAGGTGGTGTGGGAATCGGTTACGGAAACTTCGAGGTAGAGGAAAATGTTTTTCTTAGAAACGTTACAGAAGGGAATATTGGAGGTTTAAACGTTTTCCGCAGCAATTGCAGTATTCAAGATAATATATTTCAATCAAATAGTTCACATTATGGCGGTGGAGGTGCCAGGGTTAATCATTCTAACTCAGTCATCGACAACAACTTATTTATTAATAATGTCTCGAGAGATGGCGGTGGCTTACAGGTAGCGGGAAATGATCGAATTAACCCTGTTGGTGTAGTAGTTATCAGTAATAATACTTTCAGACAAAATTCTAATCACCTTGTTGAAGAATTTGGTTACGGTGGAGCTGTAACTGTATATAACGGATTAGTTTCATTAGAAATATACAACAATGTTTTCGACGGCAATATTGCGGATCATCGCGCCGGTGGTCTTGAAATTGAAAACGACGGATATGTTCATCACAATATTTTCATCAATAACCGTGCTCCCATTGCAGGCGCGCTCTCGACATTTCGAAATGGAAATGATTCTCCGGATGTTACCTGCAGTTACAATGTATTCATTAATAATGGTCCTCTTGGCAGGGAGGGTGATCCTCCATACTATGGAGCTGTAGTGGCATTTCACAGTACTTCTACATTACACCTTTTCAACAACGATTTCTATGGAAATGAACTGATAGCGTTCGGTTATAGGCAACAGCCCAATGATGGTTCAATCGAGACTGGTCTCAATTACTGGAATCATCCCTCGGGACCGCACAATAACTGGGAATATCCTGACGGTTTTGGTGAGGAAGTTATGGGGGATGTTGGAATAACCAATTACTCAGCTTCGACAAATACGGATTTTCTCCCGATAGAACCAATCGAACTCGGATTGCCGTTAAACAACTTTAATACTCATCAACAACCAGTTCGTTTTTCCTGGAATCCAGCAGTATTCAGGGACGACGAGTTTGATATTGAATACACGTTTGAATTGATACCTGAAGATGGAGACCGAATCTTTGTGAACGCTGGTACCGATACGTTCATTACAATAAATGAATTTGAGCTTGAGACTGCTTACCGCTGGTGTGTGTATGTTGATCTTGATACTCTTCCAAATGTTTATTCAAGCGAATTAAGAACACTACATTTTTTTGATGAGAGAGCAGAACCACAATCCTTTAACCTTATATCGCCCGATTCAGGGACCGTAATGGAGGAGCAAACGGTTAGTTTCGTCTGGGAACGGTCAGATGATATTACCACTGACGACACTGTCAGTTACACTTTAATAATTTCAACTACTCAAGATTTTCTAGATTCAACAGTGTTTGCTGTTGGAACCGATACAACTTTTACGCTTGATGACCTGGAATATGATAATACCTATTTCTGGCGAGTCAATGCAGAAGATCTTGATCAACACAGCACGATGTCCTTACAGACCTACAGTTTAACAATCACAGAACCAAGCACTGCTAAATCAGGAACAGTTCCAGAAGTATGGGAGATTCTTGATATTTACCCGAATCCATTCAACGCATCCCTTTCGATTACAATCGGAATACCTCAGACAGAAAACATTCGAATCAGTATTTATGATTTGCTTGGACGTGAAGTAAAGGTTTTGCTCGACCAGCAGGTCAACCGGGGATACCGTCAATTCAGCTTCAGTCCTCGGGGTATGGCGAGCGAGATCTATTTTATCCGCGCATCAGTGCCGGGAAAGATGAATGTCACCCGTAAAATTCTGTTGATTAAATGAGGATATTGTTATGAAATCGATAATCCTTGCTATTCCGATTATATTTATGAGTTGTAATTTCTCTATTGCACAAGACAGCTTGAATATAAGTCTTCTGGAAAAGGTGTGCATGAGCTGGCGTCCGGTTTGTGATTTCGAGTTCTATGGTGATACAGCTATTGTCGCAACATCGGGTACAGGTTTACGATTTGTCGATATGTCCGATCCGGAAAAGCCTGTGGATAAAGGCGGTTTTGTTCCGGAATGGGAAGTTGTCGCAGTCACAATCCATGATTCTATCGCTTATGTTGTAGCCCGAAAATTATACGTCTTAGATATATCAGATCTGCTGAATCCTGTAGTTATAGGAAGATCGACGTTTAACGTTGGCGGAGGAGCATCATATTGTTCGATAGAAGTTCAAGGTGGTTGGGCTTATATAAGCCACCAAGATATGGCAATTACAAAAATTCAGATCTCAAATCCAGAACGAATCCGTCGTTTTGATAATTACCCAATTCCAGGCTGCCGGCCGCTTTTTTCTGTAACCGATTCCAGCCTTTTTATAGTGACTGATGAACAAAACGGTCAGGGTTTTCTCAGGATTTATACCGCTCCGGATATGGAATTTGTCACTTCCTACGAACTGCCTGGTCCCGGAACTTGTGTCACCGAATCGGATAATAAGGCTTATGTAACGTACTGCAGCGCTGAAGACGATCCTGGTGGTTTGTTGATCCTTGACGTAGAGGAACCTGCAAATCCGACCGAACTGGGAAGATATGAAGTTACCGATTCGGCTTTTGCCGTCGTGGTTGACACCAACGTGGCTTATTTATTGGGAAATGATACTACTTTATATGTCTTGAATGTTGAAGATCCGGCAAATCCGGAATTTCTTAGCATTTATACTGTTCCAAGAAATACAATCATATATAAAATTCTCGCTGTAAATGAGGATTTGCTGATTACGGGAAAATGGCCCAGAGATTACATTGTAATGTTCGATGTATCCGATCCTGAAGATCCCGACGATATTGATGGTTTCCCCCAGAAATATGGATGGGCACATCATATTTCTCCATCATATTATAATATTTTTATTACGACCCGGGATGCATTTAAAGTTCTGTCGCCATTCGATCTGCAAAATGGACGTAATTGGAGATTTACCTGTGAAAGAGGTTATATTGGTATTGTCCGTAAAATGCAAGTATGCGCTCATTATGCATTTGTCCTTACAGATGACAGGTTTTATCCTTTTAGGCTGCTTGATGTTTCTCAACCGGATACTGTCAGATGGCTTAGAGACTCATTAGATTTTCGTGGGAATGATTTTGTCATCGATGACTGGAAAATGTATATCGCGGGGACTAACAGATTTTTAACTATAGTCGATGTTTCCAATCCTGAAGACTCTGAATATCTGGACTCACTTGAAATATCATTCAGCATCGGCAAAGTTGAAGTATCCGACAGTATTGCCATCCTTTTAAGAAAATATGGGACTAACTACGAAAATAACATCGCATTTGTAGATGTTTCCGATCCGGCAAATCCATCTTTACTTGCAGAATACGATCTCCCGATTGAAGATACAGTAGTAGTAGTGGATAAGAATATATTATTTGCCAGAATTGAACGTACTGATACTTTGCTGGTATATGATTTTTCAGACCCGGAAGATTTGAGATTGATCAGCTCGACTCAACAAGGTTACTACAGTTCATTAAGTGTTGATGACAACTATCTGGTCGGGACTTGGAGATATGGATTAAATATTATCGATATAACCGATCTGGAACAACCGCAAATTATCGGTTATTACGAACAAGAGTATAACTACCTGGGCAAAGCAACATCAGTATTTGGTAACAGGTTATTGGATTATGTCGGTTCATTTATCAATATCTTCGAACATGATTTACCTGCTCCGCCAACACCATTTTCACTGACAAATCCTAAACACAATCGTGTCTTTACACCGAATGAAATCACTAATCTGTTTTTAAGCTGGCAGAAATCAGTAAATCTTGATTCTATTGAGCAAACTGTTCGATACGATATTAATTTTCATGCCACTTCCGATGATTTTTTTGATACGACACTTACCTACTCGGAAATAATAGATACTTCAATTAGAATAAACCTTCAGGAAAGTCTCGACTTGGGCGATAGCCTGAATTCGTTGAATGTAGTCTGGTGGGTAGAGGCAATCGCCGAAGGTGATACGGTGAGGTGCAACGATAAATTTTATTTCACTGTTCAACCGATAAATGATCTGCAAAAAGATAAATCAGATAAGTTACCTGTCAAGTTCGATTTGGAAACCGCTTACCCTAATCCCTTTAACGAAACCGCCAGCATCCGATACGCGCTTCCAGAGCGGGCAAATATCAAACTTGCCGTATTCGATATCCTCGGACGTGAAGTTGTCAGATTGGAGGACGGCTACATGGAAGCAGGCTGGCATCAAACAGTTTTCGATGCCAAAGTCAGCTCAAGCGGTATCTATTTCGTTCAGGCAACAGTTCCAGGTAAGATGAACGAGGTAAGGAAAATTGTTCTGATAAAATGAGGGAAAATGTCTTTTAACGCATAAGTAAATAATTAGAGAAGTAATTAAAAATCTGTGAAATATTGCAGTAAATACGGATTGTCGCTTGCTATTCAGCCTAACACTTCATAGTTTATTATAACATCTTTGTTTTCACGCTGTTTGATGTAATTGTTTGCACCCAGGAAGACATTATATTCCTAAAAACAGTTTACATGGAGGGATTGTGAAAAAGCTGCTAAACCTGCTAACTATTTGCCTGATAATATTCCTCTTCTCACAGCTCTCAAAAGCTCAGGACAGCTTGAATATTTCGACGATCTCTACCATGTACGGGCACAGTGGTTATATCGTAAGAACAGAGATTATCGATAATTATGCTTATACTATTCCCTCTCGTCACGAGAGATCATCGACAGTGGGGATTTTCGATATCTCCGACCCGCGCCATTTTGTTCCAATGGGCTGCTTTCGACACTTTGAGAATATTGAGCATTTCGTTCAAAATGGAACGATAGCAATAGTTACTTTCGAATCGGACAGCATCTTCGTTTTTGATATCACGGACAGGACTTCACCTGAACTTCTAAGTTCTTTTATGATCGACTCTGAGTTTAGCCAGGTGGAAATTGACGGCGACCTGCTCTTCGTTCGAACAGCACTGAATTGGGGGACAATCCACATAATTGACCTTTCTGACCTGGAAAATCCGGAACAAATACATGAGCAAAATCAAATGCCCGGACATTTCGCCGTAGGTAACAATATCCTGGCAATCGATGATGATGAGGATAATGTCGACATTTACGATATTAGCGATCTCGAGAATTTTATCTTAACTGGAACCTTTCCTTACAGAAATCCCTACAGGATGCAGATCGACGGCGACCGCCTTTATGTCAGAAGCTTGACAATTTATGATATTTCCAATCCAGCCGAACCTTTCCTGGCAGGCGAATACGGTGTGTCAAGCAGCTATGTTATCTGGGATACTTTGCTGTTCGAAGAAGATGAAGGTATAAGCATACACAATATTGCAGACGTGAATAACATGAGAGAGATAGGTTTTGCTTCCATGCAAAACAACCACTTTGGAACGCTTGCAGTCGGCAGTGACATCGCAATACTCATTGATATTTATATAGGACTTGGTATATACGACATAAGCGACCTGACCGCCCCTGATTCCGTCTGCTTATTCTGGTATCCTGAATGGATTAACAATGTCGCATATTCTAACAATCATTTATTCATTGGCGATAATCAAGGGCTTAGAATCGTCGAAGTCAACGATCCGGCGAATCCGGTTGAAATAAGTACTTTCTACACAGGTCGTGGAGGAGAAGGATATGAAACGATTATCGATGGCAATACCGCATTTGTCAATGCCGACTTCCCTATATACATATTGGACATTTCCGATCTTGAAAATCCATATCCTGTAAGCACTTGCAGAACCTGTTGCGCTGTAGATGATATAGCTTACTACTCAAACCCGGACATCGGCGATTTAATTATCGAATCTGGGCTTCATGGCGAGATGGAAATATTCGACGTAACAGACCGCAGCAATCCCCGCAGTATTTATAACAGTATGAACGATGATATCGAGAATATAAATGGATCAGTTTGTGTCGATGGTGATTACCTGTACTGGATTGGCTCCGTTCAAGGACTTATGATTTACAATCTTGCCGATGAAGATGCCGACTGGCCCCTGGCAACTTTCGTCAGCGATCGCTGGGCACCGTACGGGAACTATCTTTATGCCGATTTCGGCGATATTTTGGTGCACGATGGTGTCGCCTATATCTCTGAAGTAAATCAACATCAACATAGATCAGGTTTATGCCTAGTCGATATTTCCGATCCCGAAAATCCTGAAGAAATTTTATTTACAGATGAGTTTGGCTTCCCCAGAGAGATAACAGCGTGTGATAATCATCTTATTTTCAGTTCTTACAATGAAGGTGTGACGATTGTCGATTATCGTGATAGCGAAAATCCGATTATCACAGGTCGTTATTCAGACGCACGCCATGCTATTATAGAAGGCGATATCGGTTATTTCACGGGTGATTTCCTGACAATTGTCGATTGTTCCGAAGCCCTCACTGACAATGCTGTTGGAAAATATGAAAATGACCAACTACCTCATATCTGGGAAATTGCCAAAGTATTTCCCAATCCTTTCAATCCAAATACGACAATCAGAATAGGTTTACCACGAGATGCGCAACTCAACATCAGCGCTTACAACATCCTGGGACAGAAGATCGCATCACTGGCAGCAGGCAAGTACAGCGCCGGATATCATGATTTTGTGCTCAACGGTTCAGTCCTACCCAGCGGAATTTACTTCATCCACGCCAGTGTGCCGGGAAAGATTGATGAGATGAAGAAGGTTGTGCTGATGAAATAGTTTTATAGATAAATATTTGAGGGAAAATTTAGTAATAGAATAAATTATCTGATTCTTATAAACAAATTTTGAATACGAAAATAGTATGGACATTCTTAAATCATCTATACACATTTTGAAAACCAGCAAGTCACGTTCAAATCATTAACCAGCTTGAAGGATTCAAGTGAGGGAATAATGAAAAAACAAAGACTGATAGTACCGTTTGCTGTCGTAATGTTTACATTTATACCTGTCTCACTTTTTGCAGATCAACCGATTTTTTCAATTGCAGCTTTTTCCGAGAATATCAATGATAGTATTAATTTTCCGGAGAATAGTAACGGAACAGATCTGTTACTGCATGACGTGAGAACTCTTACCGGCGGTGAACTTGATACAGAATGGGAAGACTCAATCTATTATTTCCAGCCTAACGAATACGAAATTACACGGAGTTGGCAACTTGGACCGACTGATCATTGGTCAGCTGTGAGGTTTACACCGATTGCAGATTTTATTCTGCAGGGAGTACGCTTCTGTGCTTGGAATGAATACGACAACAACACTGACAGTGCTGAGGTTTATATCTACTCGGATAATGATGGCAACCCAGGCGAGGCTTTGAATGGAGGGAATCCTGTATTTAATGATCTTTTGCCTGAATGGGCAGGTGATAGGCCAGATGACATGGATGAAAATTGGCAAGAGGTAAATTTTGATGACCTCGACATTGATTACATTGAATTTGTACAAGGCGAAGATTTCTGGATTATGTATGGTCCTGCTCCAGCCGGGGAGCTTAATGCGAATAATGGCTGGTGGAACCTCGCAGGCCATACTCTGAGTCGTCCGGTTCGCAGGAGTAAATGGTCAACAGTTCGTGACGGTGACGAGGATGATTGGTCAAACATGACATATAACTATTATATTGTTGCAGAAGGTAATCTTGCACATTATTTCGATCTCCAAGTGCAATCAATTTTTAACAATGAAAACTGTTTTTTCTTCCAATCTGGGACGGAAATTCAGTTTACGGCAATTATAATAAATACGGGAACTATCGAATCACCTGACGCGGAAGTACAATTTACTGTTGTCGATGAAGACGAAAACGTTATTTTCAATGAAACTGAAGATCTGGGTGCAATGGATGCTGGTGATACGGCAGGGGTTGAAGCGCCACATACCTGGATACCACAGGAAACAGGTTATTATTACGCTCACGCGACTCTGACAGGCGAAGGATTGGAGGACGATCAAAACCCGGGTAATAATCAATTCTCTTTGATCCAGGGAATCCTCAGACCAGACGGAAAATATTATTACGATGATGGGGAATTTGAAACTATTGTTCATTTAAGCGATTCTGTAGGTTGCGGTATGGGTTTCAAACCTGTTGACTATCCAGCGCAACTGGATTCGATTTATTTATACCTGGCTGATGGTGCTAATAATATAAACCTGATGGTAACCAACAGTGACAGGGAAATTTTGTGGGATGATTCCTTAAATTGCCACGCAGGCTGGAATAGCTTAGCTATTGCCGATGAGAATGGTAGTCCTTTCGTTATCAACAGAGATATGTTTTGGATTGGTTATTTCAACTTCGGTGATCAATCCTATTGTGACACCGATCTGCCTGTTGCCGGGAGGAATCCCGAGATGGATGCAGTTACGTTCCGATTTATCAGGGAGGATAACAATACATATTTTTCCAATGATGATACCGGTAACTGGGCAATTAGATGTTTAATCAATACCTCGGAAATCCCGCCCAATCCCTTTTCGCTACTTCATCCCCCGAATTCCGATACACTGAACGTAATGGATGCCTCACCAGTTGATTTCAGATGGGAAGAATGGATAGATCCTGAGCAAGGTGAAGATTTCAGATATAATCTTCGGATTACAGTAACCCTACCCAACGACAGAATCAGATTCCTGAGTTACAGCAGATTGGAAGAAGAATCACTGACTATTAATATTCCTGATAGTATCATGCTGGAGCATTGGAACGATTACCTGGAGATATCCTGGCGTGTAATAGCAGTATCGGGTGAAGATGTAATAGAATGTGAAAACGGTTTTACATTTGCTATCGAACCAGGCACGGAAATTCCTGAAAATCTTGTAACAGAAATACCTATTGAATATTCAATAGTTTCAATATATCCTAATCCTTTCAATCCGGACCTGAACATCGAAATCGGGTTGCCTGAACAGTCTGATCTTAGAATAGGTTTATTCAACATTGTCGGCAGAGAAGTAGCTATCATCTCAGACAATAAACTAACAGCCGGGTACAAACAATTCCTTTTCAATGCTTCAGAGTTACCCAGCGGAATTTATTTCATCCACGCATCAGTACCGGGAAAAATGGACGAGACAAGAAAGATTGTTTTGATAAAATAAAGAGGTGACAAGTGAAAACAGGAACAAAACTTTCAACAATGCTGGCAGGATGTTTCATTATCTGCCTGGTTTTTTCAGCAGCATTTACTTTCGCAAAGGATAAAGGAACAAGGAGCCTCTTCTCCCCACAAGCGATTGATAATGTAACGGAAACAGGGATTACGGAAGAAAAATCCTCCTCACGAAAATTGCAGAGTGTCAGGAGAAATAAATCCCATCGTGGGTATCGGAGTGAGCTTGATATCCCCATTGACGTCCTCATAGCATACTCCGATGCAAACATTAATACAATCTATACTTTCCTTGAAGATTTCGAAGATATTGACAACCTCGATTCCCTGAATATTGATGACAACACTCCTTCAGTTGATGACCTGCTTGATTACGATGTGGTCTGGACATTTTCAAGTCTTATGTATGATGACCCGGAAGCGTGGGGTGACAATCTTGCTGATTACATTGATCAGGGGGGCGCTCTTGTGATTTCGCAAGCTGGATTAGCCGATATAGACGGATATATGGTAACGGGAAGACTGCTTGACGACGGCTACATTCCGATGACAACGAGTGATCAATTTGTAGGCGATAACACAGACATCGGTGAATACGATGATGCTCATCCGATTATGGAAGATTACGAGGAAGCTGAGGCATATTATTATGTTCAGGATCCTGACATGCATGACGATGCGGAAGTTGTTGTCTATACCGAAGATGAAACTCCATTAATCGCTGTACTTCCCAACATTGTTGCTATTAATGAATATCTTGGCGCCATGTCAATGTTTACCGGAGATTTGGATTTGCTTCTTCACAATTCACTGATCTGGGCGGCGGAAGGCGGCGTCGAACCTGATGCAACTGTTGAAGGTACAGTTACTGATGCTGAAACTGGAGATGCTGTAGAGGGTGCAATAGTCAGGGCTACGGCTGGTAGAGATACAACTGACATTAATGGCGATTATTTACTCGATGCGGTCTCCGGCGAGGATAGAGGAATAAGCATAAGCAAGGACCATTATTATTTATTGCGTGAAGAAATTGATATAGAGGTGGGAGAAAACTTTTTCGATTTTGAGATCCCTCCGCTGGCAACGATGACGGGCGTTATCACTGATTCAGAAACTGATGATGTGATTGAAGGCGCTATTATAACCTGGGGTGAGCATGCTGATACAACAGATGAGGATGGTATCTATTCCTTGATTGATCTAGAGGCGGGAACGGACACTTTGCTCATAGAAGCCGAAGGTTATTTCGATTATGAAGATGAAGAATATGCAGTGGAAGATGGTGATAATGAAGTCAATTTTGCTATCGACATCCTTTCCGGCGATCTTACAGGTATTATTACTGATGAATTGACTGAGGAAAGAATCTCCGGCGCCACAGTTACAGTCACCAATCCTGAGACCGGGGAAACCTACCGCGAAGTTATGACGGACGACCTTGGGGAATACAATGCACCTGCGCTGCACGATAACGTCCAATACCTGGTCAGCGTAATTTTGGACGGTTATGCTCCTTCTGATACCGAAGAGGTCCTGATCCACTGGGATCGCGAAAATGAACAAGATTTTGAGCTGACGCCAATATTTGGAATGACTATACAACAAATACAGACCGAAGCGGGGCAAATCTGGGTGAGCACTTCAGGTATAGTTACACAGGGAACAAACGTAACCGATACCGAGCATACGAGTATCTATATCCAGGATGACTCCGGTTGGGGGATACTGGTTTATGACGATGCTTCCTGGGATGAGGATGACATCCTTCGCGGTGATGAAGTATCTGTCATTGGTTTTGTGGCTGAGGAGGATGATATGACCCAGATCATTCAATTCGAGCTCGAAGTGATAGACCATGATAATGAACTCCCGGAACCTCTGGTTGAATCAACCGGAGATATGAACCTTAATAGTGTGCGTGAAGGCACCTGGGCGCAAATAAGCGGTCAGATTAACCGTGATCCTCCCGATGATGGGACTTACTCCCTGATAGTGAATGACGGTTCCGGTCAATGTGAAGTACGTATTTTAGAGACCACCGGAATAGATTTAGCGGAATTTTCCGCTGATGATTGGGGTACTTTTACAGGTGTTATCGGTCTTTCACGCCAGGGACTGCGAATTATTCCGAATATACAGGAGGACGTTTCACGTATCGCCATTGACCCACCGGCAGAATTAACAGCAGATCAGGAAGTGATCCAGGGCGATCCGCTTCAACTTGAAGTCACACTGTCTTGGGCACATGACCATCTAGACGAATGGCTCCGTTTCAAAATCTACCGGGACGACGAACATATCGGAAATACACAGCAGAACACCTGGTCAGATATTATCGCTGATCCCGATCCGGGCAACTATGATACTTATACCTTCGAGTACGGCGTCTCGGCTGTCTATGATGAAGGCGAAACCGATCCTGCCGAGATCGAAGTGACCTGGGATATCACCTCGGTCACAGAACGTCCCTGGTCCGGCATCCCGACAAAATGGGCGCTCGAAGCGGTTTATCCGAATCCCTTTAATCCTTTACTGTCAGCAATAATCGCACTTCCGTCTAAATCAGACCTGAATGTCCGAATATATAGTCTCCTTGGAAAACAGGTAGCAGAACTCGCTAACGGGCACTATTCACCCGGATACAGGAAGTTCACTTTTAATGCTTCAGAATTATCCAGCGGAATCTACTTTATTCATGCTGAAGTACCAGGAAAAATGAATGAGGTCAGAAAGGTTGTATTATTGAGGTAATCAGGTAGGCGCGGATCTCCGAACCGGGCAATTTGCGCATCGTGTGTGCCCGGTTCGGAGACCCGCAACTACCGTTGTTGAAATTGATATAGCAGTTACGGGAGGTAAAGATGAGGTATCAATTCTTAAATATCGTTATCGCAGGATTAGCTGTAATTGCGATAGTTTCTGCCGGTTCAGCCCAGGATGATTTTCGTATATGGGAACCGGAAAATGGCGTGCCTGTTCGTCAGGGATACCATATCGGCTGGCAAATGAATAGTCAAGGATATCTCTATAAGCAAACCGCTAAAGACGCTGACGGAAATCTCTGCATTGTATGGGCTGACGGTCGCACTGGCGGTATTGATATATATGGTCAGAAAATAACACCGGAAGGTGGTGAAGAATGGGATGAAGGTGGTTTGCTGTTGGCGAATGGACATTCGCGCCAGGAAGATCCAAACATAATGGCATCAAGCGATGGTGGCTGGATTTTGACTTGGGTAGACTATCGATTTGATGTAGATATTGAAGATGTCAGCGACATCTGGATGCAAAAATTCAATTCGGACGGCGAACCGCAGTGGCAATACCATGAAGAGCCAATGAGTTGGGGAATCCCGATAGCACGGATCCAGGGAAAACAGATTGCAGTCCGGACAATCAGTGATGGTGATGGAGGCGGAATTGCTGTTTGGCAGGATGCCCGTAACGGTTCAGCCGACATCTACTGCCAACGTGTCGATTCTAACGGAGAAGCTCCTGAAGGTTGGACAGATTTTGCAATCTATGATACTACATATGGTATCGAACAAGCAGGAAACCTGATGGTAGCAGGTGGAGAAGAGAACCAGGGAACTTTGGAAGGTGGTTATACTGCCGATACTGATGGTGCCGGTGGAATCATCGTTGGCTGGAAAGATAGACGAGACCGTAATAATCAAAACCTCTATGCCCAGCTTGTCAGTTTTGACGGCGACCTGATGTGGGATCCGGTGCATCCGGATTCAGCCCACGGCACCCGTGGAATACCGATCTGCCTCGAGGATCGCGAGCAGGATCAGCTGCAACTCTGCGCAGACGGCGAAGGTGGTGCTTTCTTTGTCTGGAAAGACGATAGAGATGATTTTGCAGGTGATATTTACGGTCAGCGAGTTGATGCTGATGGCAACATTCTATGGACTGAAGATGGTGATACTATCGTTGCGGCTGATGCTTCTCAATATAAACATCGTGTTGTAAACACCGCTCCCGGTGAAGCAATTATACTCTGGGAAGACCAAAGAGAGGGTGGATTCTATTCCGATCTGCGAATGCAGAAACTCAGTGGTAATGAAGAACTTGAACTCAATTGGGGCGAAGTTGGTCAGGAGTTGGACGGCTTGATACTTTGTGATTCTGAGCTTAACCAGAATAATGCCAGGATTATTCATGATGGTATGGGAGGAGCTGTAATTTGCTGGCAGGACGAAAGGATCAATGAATACCCATCTCAGGATATCTATGCTAATCGTATCAACACAGATGGTGAAAAACTGTGGGATGAGGAAAATGGGATTGTTGTTTGTAATGCTGAGCTTGGGCAGACTGGAAACAGTGTCCAGATTATGGGGGATGTAGCGGGAATTGTCTGGCTTGATCATCGATACGGATTTTCAGGGCTGCATTATCAAAGATTTGATCTGGTTAACGGCGAAGCATTGGAAACAAATAATGGTGAGTTGATAGTGCAGGGTTTGGATTATAATGCCTATAGACCGCATTTAATGTATGACGGAACTAATATTTACCTGGGTTATAATGACTACCGTTTAGGCAGATGGGGGAAATACTGCTATTTGAACAAGCTAAATTTTGATTCCGGTGAGAATCTCTGGCGAGAAGATGGAATTACTGTGACGCCCGGATATCCATTTGATGATGACACCGTTAGAGTCTCGATGGATTCAGTTGTTTATGCAATGAATGATGATGGCGATATTTTTTCTGCCTGGCATGATAATCGAAATAGGTATTATTACGTAATTGCTGCGCAGAAACTTGACTCAGAGGGAAATGTGTTGTGGGGGAACCGCGGTTCTGTCGTTGCACCGCCAGAGGGTGAGTATGGAGAACGTGATCAACTCAGACCAAAAATTCTCCCGGCAGACGATGGTGGATTATTCTTGAGTTTTCTCAAGTGGACACGTGAAGATTTTTACCTGAATGTTCTGATCCAGCGACTTGATTCCAATGGAGATCCGCAATGGACGGACAACGAGCATAATGCTATTGAAGTGACAGATATAAGCCATGATCACTTCCTTGAAGGAATGAAATATTTTGATGACGGTTCCATCCTGGTTGTATTTAATAGAACAGTATCTCCAATCAACTACGATATATTTGCACAACGAATCAGTGAAGATGGCGAATTATTATGGGATGAACCATTAGCGATATGCACCTTTGACAGTACCGTACAATACAGAGCAAAACTGGAAAATGTTCATGATGGCATACTTATAGCTTGGGAAGATCAACGGCGCGGTTCGCCAACAAAAGATATATTTGGTCAGATAATCAATCCGGATGGAACCGTTCGCTGGGCAGAGAATGGACTTCAATTAATTGCTCAGGATAACCAACAGCATCATATATCATTGGGAGTCCGCAATGACAACGCGTGGTCTTTCTGGCTTGCCTGGCAGGACAGTCGTGATCCACGTAATCTTGATATCTATGCACAACGATTTGACCTTGATGGGAACGGAATCTTTGATCCTGCGAGTGGTATAAGAGTGGGAGTTCAGGATGATGATATTGATCAAAACCATCCAAGAGTTTTTGTAGGGAATGAGCAGGACGCATACATCGTCGGGGAACAAGGGGAGGGTGATTTCTCAGTTGATTTACTATACACACACCTTGACAGCGACGGCGAGCTGATCTCTGAAGCATACAGCGGAAATGGATTAGTGCTTTGTAATGCCTACCATCAACAAGTAAATCCGGTAATAATCAGTGATCGTGAGGGTGGATTTATTGCTACTTGGGAAGATTGGAGATCTACTGGGGATGAGTTTATTTCCAACATATATGCTCAACGTGTAAATGATGGTCTGGTAGGAATAAAAAGTCGTCAGCAAATCTCACCCTCTAAATGGACATTAAATCCAGCTTATCCCAACCCATTCAATCCTACAGCAAGAATCAGTTTTGAGGTACCTGTCAAATCGAGTGTGCAGTTGATTGTGTATGATATCCTTGGTCGCGAGGTTGCTGAACTGGTGAACAAGCAACTTGAATCAGGTAAACATGAAGTTGTCTGGAACGGTTGTGATGCAGCAGATAATCCTGTTTCATCCGGAACATATTTTTACAGGCTTGAAGCAGATGGAGTAGAAATCGTAAGAAAAGCAATACTGATTAAATAAATACATGAATCGGTTTAACTTCAGATTGTAATGAACTGTTATAGTATAGTTCTAATAATTCAAGCATTATCTACTTCATCCACGCATGCGAACCGGACAAGATGGATGAGGCAGAAAGAAGTAGTATATCTACGTTAAGTTGAACAATTGGAGTTGAAAATGATTGCAAAGTTTAAGTTTTTGATTGCAGCGAGTCTTGCTTCAATCCTGTGTGTATCACTCTGTTTTTCTCAGATCACTTTTACAGAACATGTTGTTTCGGATCAATTCGGCGGTGCCCATTCAGCCTGGGCTGCCGATATTGACAGCGATGGAGATATCGATATCCTTGGAACTGCGCAGAATGACGATGATCTCACTTGGTGGGAAAACGATGGCGCTCAGAATTTCGAGGAGCATATAATATCCGATAACTTCGACGTTGCAAGGTATGCTGTCACGAGCGACCTGGACGGTGATGGAGATATTGATGTGTTAGCGGCGGCATGGGGGGCTGGGGATATTGCATGGTTCGAGAATGACGGCGATCAGGATTTTACCGAGCATACGATTGCGGGAAATTTTAACGGCGCAAGCGCTGTCTATGCCGCAGATGTCGATGGCGACGGCGATATTGACGTGCTGGGTTCGGCATCGAATGCGGATGATATTACCTGGTGGGAGAATGACGGCGATCAGGATTTTACTGAACACACCATAAATGGTAATTACGACTGCACCCGGACTGTTTATGCTGAAGATATTGACGGTGACGATGATATAGATGTCCTCGGTACCGCCCAGCTTGCTACTGAGATTACCTGGTGGGAAAACGACGGTGACCAACCTCCAGACTTCACAGAATATACACTCTCGGATGATTTCACCGGTGCGGCAGGAATTTATGCCGCGGATCTCGACAGTGACGGGGATATGGATATCCTGGGAGGTGCAACGGGAAATAACGATATATGCTGGTTTGAAAATGATGGCGGACAGCCCCCGGAGTTCACAGAGCATACAGTATCGGACGAGTACCCTGGAAGGTATATCCATACTGGAGATATTGATCTTGACGGTGACCTCGATGTGATCAGTATTAATGGTCCTGATGACGAGGTCTCATGGTTTGAAAATGACGGCGACCAGGATTTTATCGAACATACCATAGCGAATGATTTCGACGATCCCTATACAGTAATAGCATACGATATGGACGGTGACATTGATCTGGATATTTTAGCTGCCGCTTATTCCGGCAATGAAATAACCTGGTGGGAGAGTGACCTTGATCCGGTTCTGGACGCTACATGCGATGGAACAGTTTCAAATGCTTTGACAGGCGATCCGGTGGAAGGTGCTGCGATTCGGGTTGGTACTCGAAGAGATACTACAGATGTTAACGGTTACTATTCCACCGAAGCTCTTTCCGGGACAAGGACAGTCGTGATCACACATGAAGATTATTCTCGACATACCAGGGTAATCGAACTTGAAACCGGAGAAAACAGGTTTGATTTCGAAATCGTTCCACTTTCCCCTGTTTCCGGAACTGTTACAGACGTCGATACCGGGGATCCCATTGAAGATGCTGATATCTGTTTCGGCGCCGAAGAAACGACTACCAATGAGAACGGCGAGTGGGAAATAAGCCCGCAGGAGCAGGGTGAATTTGCTGTTTATATCACTGCAGAACACTATTACGATTACGATGAGACAGTTGATGTTGAAGAGGGCGAAAACACTTTCGATTTCGAGATGATCCCCCTCGCCACCATATCTGGAACAATCACTGATTCTGAAACTGAAGAAGGTGTCGGAGACGCTGAAGTTACTTTCGGTGACACACTATATTCAGCTGTATCTGATGATGAAGGAAATTACCTGATAGAGGACGTTCAAGCCGGTGAATATGACGTGCTTATAATCGTTGATGGTTATTTCGATTATGAGGACGATGAGGTTGAGGTTGAAGAGCGAGAAAATGAGATAAATTTTGAGATAGACATTCTTTCCGGTGATTTGACCGGGATAGTCTCTGATGCTTTAACCCAGGAACTGCTCTTTGGGGCACTGGTTACTGTTGTCGATTCCGAAACAGGTGAAACTGTCCGTGAAGTTGAAACTGATGAAGACGGTGAATACCTGGCGCCAGCGCTTCATGACGGTGTCAATTTCCAGGTAACCGTTACGATGGAAGGTTACGCAACTTCCGAAACAGAGGAAGTGTTGGTCCGCTGGGATCGTGATAACGAACAGGATTTCGAACTTGTACCGATCTTCGAGCGAGGTATCGCGCAACTCCAGACTGAGCAGGATCTTGAAACATGGGTAAGCACTACCGGCATTGTCACCCAGGGAACAAACACTACTGATACCGAACATACTGACATCTACATCCAGGATGATACAAACTGGGGAATCCAGGTCTGGGGCGACGATCCCTGGGATCCGGAAAATAATATCAACCGTGGTGATGAAATAAGCGTAACCGGTTTCCTCGTTGAAGTGGATGAAATGACTCGTATCACAAACTTCGAGCTGGAAATCATAGACAATGATAATCCTCTTCCGGATCCACTAATCGAATCCACGGAAGACATGTCTCAACTTAACCAGCGAGAGGGTACATGGGGTCAGATTACCGGGCAGATCAACCGTGATCCTCCCGGTGAAGATGACTATTCCCTTATCGTTAATGATGGCACCGGGCAATGCGAAGTTCGAATCATCGAAAACACCGGGATTGATTTGTCGGAATTATCAGCTAACGACTGGGGAACATTTACCGGCGTTATCGGTCTTTCCCGCCAGGGACTACGAATTATTCCGAACATGCAGGAAGACGTTGAACGGATTAATATCGATCCCCCGAGAAATCTGCGCCTGGAATATGAAATAGTTCCAGGAGATATACAAAGTCTAATTGTGACATTAACCTGGGAACATGACCATCTTGATGATTGGCTTCGTTTCAAGATTTATCGTGACGACGAGCATGTCGGAAATACCCAGGAAATGACCTGGTCGGAGACACTTATCGATCCGTCTCCCGGCGAGTACCAAACCTACACCTTCACATACGCAGTAACCGCCGTCTATGATGAGGGTGAATCGGAATATTCAAATGAAGTTGAGACAATTTGGGATAATACTTTCGTCAGTGAGCGTCCCTACAATGGCATCCCGACAGAATGGGCACTTGAAGCGGTTTATCCGAATCCTTTTAATCCGCTGTTGTCAGTAATCATCGCTCTTCCTTTTAAATCAGACCTGAATGTCCGAATATATAACCTCCTTGGAGAACAGGTAGCAGAATTAGCTTCCGGACACTATCCCCCCGGATACAAAGAACTCGCTTTTGATGCTTCGGAACTTTCCAGCGGTATCTACTTCATCTATGTAAATGTACCGGGTAAGATTAATGAGGTTAGGAAGGTGGTTTTAATAAGGTAGTAAATGCAAAATAATACGGGTATAGATTCAAAATATATTAGAATCAATTGTTAGATGAAAATCTCAATATTTTATGTTTAACGTTGTTTTTACATAAGGTGACTGGATATGAAAAGAACTTTGATACTTTTATTAAGTATAGCCTGTTTGTTGGCAAGCGTGGAGATTCTATTTGCAGAATCTTCATTGATATTGATCGGTGGTGAAGACACTGAATTAAGTGATGAGGGTGTTATCACCGGAAACGGTTCAACGGCAATGGGCGGCGATGGCGCAGCGCTGCTTGATACTTTCATCCTATACTACCAGCCTCTCGGTGAGGGTGAATGGCATGATGAACCTTTTTCCGATCCCCAAGTTTACAGTTTCCTGATGGACATGGTTGACGGTTTAACCGATTACCAGTCCCAGGGACAGCATGGCGCTTTCTGGGATTCACAGGGTCGTAATGACCAGGGGATTTTACCCTGGATAAACCCGGATGATGGTCGTTATAACAACGAGTACCTGCCAGCCGGCGATGAGCCACTCTACGGTGTAGTTGATGCTGAACCTGAATGGACGATCAATTACTGGGATTGTGATGAAAACGATGAAATTATCTTTATCCACACTATTTTAGCCGGTACTGTTGAAAATTTTATTTATGATGATGATTCCGGTGACGCTACTGCGCTGCTGGTCTCCCTCGAAACAGTCTATCTTGGGTATGGCGATGACGGCGAACAGGGTCCGGGTGAAGTGGAGTATCCTGGCGGAGTTTACCAGGGTTTTGATAGTTTTCGTGAGTCGAGTGGCAGTTATTCCCACCCGGCATTTTTCTTCGAATATGACGGAACAGACAACACCGGAATCCTGACACCTTGCGGAAAAAATATTACTCTGAAAGGCGAAGATGGCTGGGTGAAAGGTTATTACGACCTTATCCAAGATGCGATTGATGCTTCTGAAGATGGCGATACGGTTCTTGTCAGCCAAGGCATATACATTGAGAATATAGATTTCAGCGGTAAAGATATCATCGTGGGGAGCCTTTATTTGACAACAGGCGAGAACGAGGATATAGAATCAACCATTATTGATGGTGACGAAATCGCTTCGGTTGTGACATTTGATGATGAAGAGACCGAAAATGCCGAGTTAGTTGGATTTACTATACAGAATGGTTTCGTAGATGTTAACGGCGGTGGAATAAGGTGTTCGACTTCCTCACCTACAATAAGAAATTGCGTTGTATCAGATAACGGTGTCGGAACCCGTGGTGGTGGAATAAGCTGTGAACCGGAAGCAAATCCGCTTATCACAGATTGTATCATCAGCAATAACAGGTCGAACAGCGGCGGTGGTGGAATCTGGTGCGGTGATAATTCCAGCCCAGTAATCACTAACTGCCAGATTGTTATGAACGAAGCCGGCTGGAATGGCGCGGGGATAAATATGTATATGGACTGTGCACCCGTTATTACTGACTGCCGCATCTATGACAATATCGCGATGCACAAGGGCGGGGGAATTATTGTCAGCGAAGGTTGCAGGCCGATTATTTCCAATTGCGTGATTTCCGGCAACACATCTGTGGACAACGGCGGCGGAATTACTGTCGAACGTCAAGCAACACCTATTTTCAGACGATGTCTAATCACTGAAAATGAAACTGTAAACTTCGGTGGTGCTGTTGCTTGTATTGAAGATTGTTTTCCTTATTTTGTAAACTGCACTATCTATGGAAATACTGCCCAGGAGGGACAGTGTGTTTTCTTCTTCTCAACCTCAAATGCAATCCTGTACAACACCATTCTGTGGGATAATGAACCTGGGGATATAATATTCGAGGCGGAAGTTGATGAAAGTATGATTGTTATCGCACATTCCGACATCGAAGGCGGAGAAGACATCATTGATACCAACGAAAACGGCGAGGTACATTGGTTTGACGGTAATATTGATGAAAATCCTCTTTTTGTTGACGAAGATAATAACGATTTCAACTTGACAATAACGTCGCCATGTGTTGATTCTGGCGATGAACTATTTATCTGGGGGAACGACACCCTGATAAATGTGACTGGAGATTATTCTGGCATCGAACCGGATATGGGCGCGTTTGAGTTTATCGGTTCTTCACCTCTACCCTTCAACCTGATCTCACCTGAAAACGAGTACATCTCCACATCACTTGAAATCACCCTTGAGTGGGAAGCAACGACAGATCCTGATGAAGGAGATGAGTTCAGTTACCAGGTATTCGTAAGCACCGATTCATCGAATTTAATCGAAAACCTGGAAGTAGATACGACAGTTACATCAGTCACCTTTACCGGCGAAAATGGCGCAACCTACTGGTGGACAGTTAAAGCACAGGATATTCACAGCGATGGAACCTGGGCGGATGAAATCCGCAACTTCAGCATTGAAATAGACGCTGTTGATCAAATAAGCTCGAGCACAATTCCCCAAAAATTTGAGATATCATCCGTTTATCCCAATCCATTTAATCCAACCCTGGTAGCAGTCATAGGATTACCCCAGACTTCGCATTTAAAAGTATCAATTTTCAATGTGCTTGGCGAGCAGGTGGCGATTGTCGCAGACAATCGATTTTCATCGGGGTATCATAGATTCACTTTCAATGCTGATGAGCTTTCAAGCGGAATTTATTTTATGCACGTCAGTGTGCCGGGAAGAATGGATGAAGTGAGGAAGGTTGTTTTAATGAGGTAGAAGTAGGCGCGGGTCTCCGAACCGCGCATTTTGTGGTCAATATCTGCACGAGTCTCGAACCGCGCATTTTGTGGTTAATTTGTGCGCGGTTCGGAGACCCGCGCCTACATTGATAGAAATTGATATGTACTAACGGGAGGCAAAGATGAGGTATCATTTCTTAAATATCGTTATCGCAGGATTAGCTGTAATTGCGATAATTTCTGCCGGTTCAGCCCAGGATGACTTCCGTACCTGGGAACCGGGAAATGGTGTAGCTGTTCGGCAGGGATACCATATCGGATGGCAGAGTTATAATTCCAGTGGTGCAGTTACTGACACCAACGGAAATCTCTGTATTGTCTGGTCTGACTCGCGCGCCGGTGACAATGATATTTATGGCCAGATTATAACACCGGAAGGCGACGAAACCTGGAATGAAGACGGCTTACTGCTGGCAAATGGACTTTCACGCCAGGAGCGTCCGCATATTATGGCTACAAGTGATGGTGGTTGGATCCTGACCTGGGTGGATTATCGTTTTGATGTTTATATTGAAGATATTGGCGATATCTGGATGCAAAAATTTAACTCAGATGCCGAACCGCAATGGCAGTACCATGAAGAGCCCATGAGTTGGGGAATCCCTATTGCTCGCATATGGGGAAAGCAGATCGCAGTCCAGACATTCAGCGACGGTGATGGAGGCGGAGTTGCAGTATGGGCGGATGCCCGTAACGGTTCAGCCGACATCTATTGCCAGCGAGTTGATTCCAACGGAGAAGCGCCTGACGGTTGGACAGATTTTGCTGTTTATGATACTACTTATGGCATTGAACAGCCAGGAAACCTGATGGTAGCCGGTGGACCCGAAGCCCAGGGAACGCTGGAGGGTGGTTATTGCGCCGACACTGACGGCGCCGGTGGAATCATTGTTGGTTGGAAAGATACGAGAGACCGGAATAATCAGAATCTCTATGCCCAACGAGTCAGCTTTGAAGGTGAACTGATGTGGGATCCGGTACATCCTGATTCAGCCGACGGAACCCGCGGGCTGCCAATTTGTCTCGAGGATCAAAGACAGGATAGACTGAAACTTTGCTCAGACGGCGAAGGTGGTGCTTTTTTTGTCTGGATAGACAATAGAGAAGACTTCATGGGGGATATTTACGGTCAGCGAGTTGATGCCGATGGCAACATTCTCTGGGCTGAGGACGGAGACAGTATCGTAATCGCTGATGCTGTCCAATATAAACATCGTATTATCAACAGCCCCCCCGGCGAAGCAATTATGATCTGGGAAGACCAAAGAGAAGATTTGTACACCTCAGATCTGCGAATGCAGAAACTCAGCGGTGATGAAGGAATAGAACTCAATTGGGGCGAAGTTGGTCAGGAAACAGACGGCTTGATACTTTGTGATGCTGATTATAATCAAATGAGAGCACGGCTTGTTCAGGATGAGGCTGGAGGAGCCGTAATTTGCTGGCAGGACGAAAGGTATGATGAATACCCAGATCAGGATATCTATGTAAATCGTATCGACGCCGATGGTGAAAAACTGTGGGATGATGGAGATGGGATTCTTGTTTGTGACGCATCGCTTGAACAGACTGGAAACAATGTTCAGGTTATGAGTGATGTGGCGGGTGTTGTCTGGCTTGATTATCGATTCGGATTCTCAGGGCTGTATTATCAAAGGTTTGACCTGGTTAACGGCGAAGAATTGGAAATAAACAATGGTGAATTAATAGTTCAGGGTTTGGATTATAATGCTTTTAAACCTCAATTAATGTTTGACGGAACTGATATTTTCCTAGGTTATGAGGATAACCGTTTAGGAGCATGGGGGAAATATAACTACCTGCACAAGTTAAATCTTGAGACCGGCGAGAATCTCTGGCGTGAAGATGGAATTACTGTGACACCCGGATATCCATTTAATGATGATGATACCGTTAGAATCAGAATGGATTCCGTTGTTTATGCAATGAATAATGATGGCGACATTTTTTCTGCCTGGCATGACAATCGCGATAGTTATTATTACGTAATTGCTGCCCAGAAATTGGACTCAGATGGAAATATTTTGTGGGGTGATCGTGGTTCTGTCGTTGCGCCGCCTGAGGGACCGCAAGGAACACGTGATCAACACAGACCAAAAATTCTCCCGGCAGGCGATGGTGGATTATATGTGGCTTTCATCAAGTACACAGATAGTTTTTATCAGAATATCCTGATCCAGCGACTTGATTCCGATGGAGAACCTCAATGGATAGATAATGAACATAATGCCATTGAAGTGACTGATACACTATATGATCATGTGATTGAAGGGATGAAATATTTTGATGATGGTTCTATCTTGATTGTGTTTAATAGAACGGTGACACCGAGTAATCACGATATATTTGCACAAAGAATCAGTGAAGATGGTGAGCTATTATGGGATGAACCGTTAGCAATATGTACCTATGACAGTACTATACAAAACAGAGCAAAATTGGTAAATGTTCATGACGGCATATTAATAGCATGGGAAGATCAAAGGCGCAGGTCACCAATAAAAGATATTTACGGACAGATAATCAATTCGGATGGAACCGTCCGCTGGGTAGAGAATGGACTTCAATTAATTGCACAGGACCATCAACAGGAAAATATCTCTTTGAGTGTTCGGGAAAACAATTCGTGGACTTTCTGGCTTGCCTGGCAGGACACTCGTGATCCGCGAAATTCTGATATCTATGCGCAGCGATTTGACCTTGAAGGGAACGCAATCTTTGACCCCGCAAGTGGTATAAGAGTGGGAGTTCAGGATGATGATATTGATCAAGATCATCCAAGAGTTTTTGTTGGTAATGAACAGGATGCATACGTAGTCTGGGAACGAGGAAGAGGTTTTCATGTTGATTTATTATACACCCATCTTGACAGTGATGGTGAACCGATCTCTGAAGCATACAGCGGTAATGGATTAATACTCTGTGATGCTCTCCATATGCAGATAAATCCTGTAATCATCAGCGATCGTGAAGGTGGATTTGTCGCAGCCTGGGAGGATTTAAGATCAACTGGAGTTGATTTTCTTTATAACATTTATGCTCAACGAGTAAATGATGGTCTGGTGGGAATAAAAAGTAGTAAACAATCCTTGCCGCTTCAATGGACTTTGAATCCCGCTTATCCGAATCCATTCAATCCGGCAGCAAGAATCAGTTTTGAAGTCCCAGTCAAATCGAGTGTGCAGTTGATTGTGTATGATATCCTTGGTCGGAAGGTTACTGAACTGGTGAACAGGCAGCTTGAATCCGGAAAACATGAGGTTGTCTGGAATGGTTGTGATGCAGCAGACAATCCAGTTTCATCCGGAACATATTTTTACAGGCTTGAAGCAGATGGAGTAGAAATCGTAAGAAAAGCGATATTAATCAAGTAGGCCTGGGTCTCCGAACCGCGCATTCGCGAGCAGCGCAATCACGAACCGCGCAGTCATGCGCAACTTATGCCTGGTTCAGAGACCCAGGCCTACTTCTGGTTCGGAGACCCAGGCCTACATCAAAATGTTTGCATAGTTAATTGGATAGTTGTTATCCTGCTTATCCTTGATATCTTTACGTCCTGTGAATTAGTGAGTGCAATAAAAAGCATTTACAGGATATAAGGATGGTTAGGATGTGAAGGATAAAAGAATACTTTAAGGAAGAGGAAGAGAAAAAGATGAAAAGAGTAATTACAGTTTTCCTGACAGGGAGTTTGATAGCGATACTGACGCCCTTAGTACATGCCCAGATCGGATTCACACCTCAGACTGTTTCTGATGAATTTGATAATCCTTACGGTACATACGCCGCTGACATAGATTCGGACGGTGATATGGATATCCTGGGCGCGGCATTGACTGCTGACGATATCACCTGGTGGGAGAACGATGGCGCACAGAACTGGACAGAGCATACAATTGACGGGAATTTCGATGGCGCTATTTCAGTTTATGCTATCGATGTTGACAGTGACGGCGATATGGATGTGGTCGGCGCTGCATTTGACGGGCATGATATCGCCTGGTTTGAAAACGATGGAGAGCAAAACTGGACGACACATCTCATTAATGGAAATTTCTCTCGCGCTTATTGTGTTTTTGCTATTGACCTTGACGGTGACGATGATATTGATGTATTGGGAGCGGCATCTACTGCTAATGATATCACCTGGTGGGAAAATGACGGTGATGAGAATTTTACCCAGCATACCATAGAAGGGAATTTTACAGGCGCATATTACGTACATGCAGCCGATGTAGATGGAGACGGAGACATAGATGTACTCGGCGCGGCACGTACACTTGACGATATAGTCTGGTGGGAGAATGATGGCGAGGAAGTTTTTACCCAGCATATAATCGACGGAAACTTTGACGGAGCCCGTAGTGTTCTTGCAGTAGATATCAACGGCGACGGTGATATGGACGTACTCGGCACAGCTCGTGACGGCGATGAGGTAACATGGTGGGAAAACGACGGCGGCGAGAACTTTACCGAGCATACAATCTCAGACGATTTCGATGATGCTTTCCATGCTTATGCCACCGATATGGACCTTGACGGTGACGTTGATATAATCGCAGTTGCGATTGTGACCAATGCGATCTACTGGTGGGAGAACGACGGCGAAGAAGTCTTTACAGAACATGTGCTTGTTGAAGACATAAATGGTCCTATCTCAGTATATGCGGTTGATATCGACGGTGACATTGATGTTGATGTAGTTGCTGCCGTAGCAAGAGATGACCAGATTACATGGTGGGAAAACGACCTCGATCCTGTATTGAATTCCAGTTGCGATGGAACAATCACCGATGCGGAAACCGAAGATCCGGTTGAAGATGCAATCGTGAGTATAGGTCCCCGAAGGGACACAACAGATGTTAATGGTCATTATTCCATAGACAATATATTAGATGGTGAGCTTACAGTGCGTATAGTACATGATGATTACACACAATACCGGGCTGAAATTGATATCCAGGAAGGTGAGAACACTTTCAATTTCGAGCTGACACCCCTCTCCCCTGTTTCAGGTCGAATCACCGATGTTGATACCGAAGATCCGGTTGAGGACGCTGAGATCCTGTTTGGGGCTGAAGAAACCACTACTGATGAAAACGGTGAGTGGGAAATCCCGCCCCAGGGGCAGGGTGAATATGATGTATTAATTACGGCTGAACACTACTACAACTATGCTGAAACAGTTGAGGTTGAACAAGGTGAAAACACATTTGATTTCGAACTGATTCCCCTCGCTACAGTCACTGGAACCATCACTGATTCTGAGACAGATTTAGCGATAGAAGGCGCTGAAATCAGCTTTGATGATTTTCTTTATACTGCTGTTTCGGATGAAAACGGGGACTATTCAATCGAAGATGTTGAAGCAGGTGAATACACCCTGCTGATAACTGCAGAAGGTTATTTCGATTATGAAGAAGATGTCGAGATTGATGAACGCGAAAATGTGCTTGACTTTGCCGTTGATATATTGTCAGGAGATTTGACAGGGATAGTGAGTGACGAGTTAACCCAGGAGTTGCTCTTCGGTGCTGCGGTTACAGTCATCGATCCGGAAACAAACGAAATATACCGTGAAGTCCAGACTGATGAAGATGGAGAATACACGGCTGAATCGCTTCATGACGGAATCAGGTACCTTGTTTTTGTAGAAATGGAGGGCTATGCACCGGCGGATACTGAAGAAGTGCTTATCCGTTGGAACCAGGATAATGAGCAGGATTTTGAACTGACTCCTATCTTCGAGCGTGGCATCGCTCAACTGCAAACCGAACAGGATCTGGAAACATGGGTTACGACGACAGGCATCGTTACCCAGGGCACAAACGTCACCGACACAGAGAATACAGATATCTACATACAGGACGATTCAGGCTGGGGAATCCAGGTCTGGAGTGATGATGCGTGGGATCCTGAAAATAATATAAACCGCGGTGATGAGATAGATATCACCGGATTCCTTGTTGAGGTGGATGAAATCACCCGTATCATAAATTTCGATCTGGATGTGATCGGTAATGATAATCCCATGCCGGAGCCATTAGTGGAATCTACCGGTGATATGGCAACTGCCACTCAGCGCGAAGGAACCTGGGGACAGATCAGCGGACAGATCAACCGTGATCCGCCGAATGAAGGCGATTACAGCTTGATTGTTGACGATGGCAGTGGACAGTGCGAAGCACGAATCATAGAAACCACCGGAATTGATCTTTCTGAATTCTCTATCAATGATTGGGGTATTTTTACAGGTGTAATCGGTCTTTCCCGCCAGGGACTTCGCATTATTCCTAATATACAGGAGGACGTTGAACGTATCGCCATCGACCCACCAACAGACCTGACATCAGAACACGAGGTCATCCAGAGTGATACGCTTCGACTTGAAGTAACACTGTCATGGGAGCATGACCACCTCGACGATTGGCTTCGTTTCAAGATTTACCGGGACGAGGAGCATGTAGGTAACACCCAGGAATTAACCTGGTCGGAAACCCATGTCAATCCGAATCCGGGTGAATACGGTAGCTATTCCTGGATTTACACAGTTACTGCGATTTATGACGAAGGCGAATCGGAACATTCAAATGATGCTGAGGTGATTTGGGACGTTACTAATGTCCTTGATCGTCCCTACAGTGGTATCCCGACAAAATGGGCACTGGAAGCCGTATATCCCAATCCGTTCAATCCCGAACTCACCGTATTAGTTGCCCTGCCTGAACAGTCGGAGCTTGATGTACGAATATACAACATCCTCGGAGAACAGGTTGCATTATTAGCAGACGAGAATTTACAACCCGGATATAAGCAACTCACATTCGATGCTTCAGAATTATCAAGCGGTATCTACTTCATCCATGCAATCGTGCCGGGTAAATTTGATGAGGTGAGGAAGGTTGTTTTAATGAGATAAGGATAATTTTTTGATGGAAATTCGTATTGGAAGACGAGACTGACATAGAAAATACTGATGTCACGTTTTTAGTTCTCTAATGTGAGAAAAAATAAACTATTCTGCTGCTATTGCTTTCCCTATTAGAAATCTTTCGTTATATTATATAGGTGTATCTTCTGCGGTCCTAACTAACAGCTTGGAGTAGAATATGAAGATCCTTCCTAAAATCACATTAGTATGGATAGCGCTTTCAGCTATTCTTCCCATTCAAACTCTTGCTCAGATTGAATTCATCGAACACGTCATTACTGATGAATATGATGGCGCAACTTCTGTCTTCGCTTCTGACATTGATAGTGACGGTGATATTGATTTAGTTGGATGCGCCTCACGAGATGAAGAAGTCACCTGGTGGGAAAATGACGGAGATGAGAATTTCACAGAGCATACCATTGAAGGTGATTTTGAAAGTGGATATTCAGTTTTCGCAATAGACCTTGACCAGGATGATGATATTGATGTACTTGCTGCCGGGGCTGGATCTGCACATCTCGGGAGGTTCACCTGGTGGGAAAATGACGGGGATCAAGAGTTTACTGAATACACCTTAGCTACCTTTTACAGTGGCGCTATATCAGTCAGCGCCACAGATATTGACGGTGACGATGATAATGATATCCTTGGAGCGGCATTCGGTAGTCATCGAGTTACATGGTGGGAAAATGAGGGAGACCGGGAATTTGCCGACCATACTGTAGATGGTTCATTCAGACGTGCTTTCTCCGCCATGGCGGCGGATCTTGATGAGGATGGTGATATCGATATCATCGGCGCTGCATCTGAAGATGATGAGTTAAAATGGTGGGACAATGAGGGAGACGAGGAATTTATCGGGCATGTAATCGAGGATGATTTCCACGGGGCATCTTACGCATTTCCGGTTGATCTTGATGAAGATGGCGACTTTGACGTGTTGGGAACGGCAATCTATGAAAATGAAATCGCCTGGTGGGAAAATGACGGGGATAATGAGTTCACAAAACACTCGATTGACGACAACTTCAATGACGCCTGTTGTGTCTGTGCTGAAGACCTGGATAATGATGGTGATATAGATATTGTCGGAGCAGGATCAAATATTTTTACCTGGTGGGAAAATGACGGCAACGAGGATTTAACCGAACACCCTATACGCACCTCTGATGTTATAGATATGCGAACATTCGCAAGGATTTCGGATATTGACCAGGACGGCGATTTCGATATAATCACTGCGGATTGGTACAATGATGATATTGTCTGGTGGGAAAACAGGGGCGCTCCCTTGCCACCAGAACCTTTCAGCCTTGTTTCTCCCAATGAAGACACAGTATGGATTGCCGATACAACACTGGTATGGCACCTGTCAACTGATCCTGATGCAGAGGTTCCTGCGTGTTTTGATGTCTGGGCGGGTACTTCCGAAGATCTTTCAAATGCAATACTTGCAGCCGACAGCATTCCGGATACTACATACAACATCCAAAACCTCGAAGACGATACTATTTACTTCTGGACTGTGCGCGCTACTGATAGCAACACAGACGGAATCTGGGCTGATGACACACTGTCTTTTACTACATATTTTATTGAACCACCGGAAGCGTTCTTGCTTGCGTCACCTGCGGACGGTTTTGAGCTAATCAGTAGCACAGAATTCCCGCTTGATTTTACCTGGTTTGAAGCTATCGATCCCGATCCTGACGATGTATTGAACTACACTCTCGAGATATCCATTGATGCGGAATTTGCCGATCCCGCAGATTTTAATGCCGGGGAAGATATTTTCTTCGAGGTAGAAAACCTGGATATCAACGAATACTGGTGGAGGGTTAAAGCGGAGGACAGGTTTGACTTAGAGGTTTATTCATCTGAGATACGAACCATCAACGTTACGTTAAATGCGAATGAACCAACCCTTAACGGCATTCCAGAAGAATATTGTATCAAAAGTGTTTATCCCAATCCATTCAATCCGGTTTTGACAATAGATATCGGATTACCTGGAGAAGCTGACCTTAAGGTGACGGTCTTGAACTTACTGGGAAAAGAGGTTGGCGTTCTAACCGACAGAAAATTTGAACCGGGTTATCATCAATTCAGCTTCGATGGGCATGGTTTCTCAAGTGGAATATATTTCATACACGCAGTAGTTCCCGGCAGGATGAACCAGTTAAGAAAAATTGTTTACGTGCAATAATACAAAACTCAGCACTTTTTCAGAAGCAACTTGGGCAGGAGGTTAAGATGAGATCGGTAAATCACAGTAGAATTGGACTGATAGTTGTAATACTCTTCATTATATCCAATTGGAGTATGGCTCAATTGGTATTTGAGGAACACTCCGTTTGCGAGGAATTCAGTGGAGCAATGGCTGTACATACTGCTGACATGGATGGCGACGGAGATATGGATTTCCTGGGAGCTGCTTACAGGGATAGCAAATTATCCTGGTGGGAGAATGACGGTGATCTTGGATTTACCGAACAGCGTATTGACGGTAATATTTACGGCGCAAATTCCGTCTTTGCTATTGATGTTGACGGTGATGATGATTTAGATGTACTCGGCACTACAAGAGCTGACGGGGAAATCGCCTGGTGGGAAAACGATGGTGATCAGGATTTCACACAGCACACCCTGGATAATGATTTCGAAGGTGCCTATTCGGTATTCGGAGTTGACCTTGACAGCGATAATGACATAGATATTCTCGGAGCGGCTTCAAGCGGCAACGAGATCTCCTGGTGGGAAAATGACGGTGACGAGGAATTTACCGGGCATGTCATTGACGATAATTTCAATTCTGCGAATTGTGTCTATGCAATTGATCTGGATGATGATGGAGATGTTGATGTACTTGGGGCAGCATCAGGCAGTGATGAGATAACCTGGTGGGAAAATAATGGGAACGAACAATTCACTGAACAGACAATAGATGACAGCTTTGATGGTGCAAACTCAGTCTTTGCAATAGATCTCGATGATGATGAAGATATAGACATCATTGGAACTGCCGGACGTGCAGGTGAAATCAAATGGTGGGAAAACGATGGTAATTGTAATTTCACAGAATACCTGGTTGACGATGAAAACGAAAATGTCAATTCCGTGAAATCTGGAGATATGGATGGTGATGGCGACCTGGATATCCTGGCAGCGGCAGGAAATTCATGGGACTGTGCAACCGCCTGGTGGGAAAACGACGGCGACCAAGAATTTACCAGGCACATAATTGCGGATTATGCTGATGCTGTTCTCCCGGTTGATATAGACGATGACGGTGACCTGGATATTCTCGCTGCGGTTTATTCAAGCCAGCGGAGAGCGAATATTATCTGGTGGGAGAATGAAGGTGAATCAGAATACCGGGAGCACACCATTGCAGATGATGTATTATGCTCTAATTCAGTATTAACAATAGACATGGATGATGACGGTGATGATGATATAATAGGTTCCAGTTCACTCAACGATGAAATAATCTGGTGGGAGAATAATGGTGATGCGGAGTTCACAGCCTGGGTAATCACTGAGGACTTCGACAGTGTGACTGCGGTTTACTGTGTTGATCTTGACGGTGATGCTGATATTGACGTTCTTGGCGGTGCATGCTATGGCGACAATTATATTACCTGGTGGGAGAACGATGGGAACCAGGAGTTTACGGAGCATGGTATTGATGATGATTATCGAAGCCCTACCGATCTCTACGCAATTGATCTGGACAGCGACAGGGATGTTGACATACTTGGTACATCCGGATGGGCGAATGACAGGCTCACCTGGTGGGAGAATGACGGAGAGGAGGATTTTACTCTTCATACGATACATCAGTTTGAGGGAGGAGTAAGTACTGTTGAGGCGCTGGATTTGGATGGAGATGATGATATAGATATTGTCACATCCGGATGTGGAGATATTTACTGGTGGGAGAATGACGGAGAGGAGAACTTTACTTCATATCAACTCGAGGATGATGATCCCAGGTACTTCGCTATTACAGGCGATATTGACGGGGATGGCGATATAGATATTGCCGGGGCAGCTTACAGCGGTGATGAAATCATCTGGTGGGAAAACGACGGTGACCAGGATTTTACTGAGGTTGTCATTGATGACGATTTCATCGGTGCAGTCGAAATTACTCTAATAGATTTCGATTCTGACGGGGATATGGATATCCTGGGAGTTTCAAGATACCTGCATGATATTGCCTGGTGGGAGAATGATGGAGATGAAGACTTTACCAGGCATATAATCGCCGGATTTTTTGGATTCGCTCATTCAGTCAGCGCCGCTGACTTCGATAGTGATGGAGATATTGATGTAGTCGGTGCCAGCACATGGCCATATAACACGGTAGCCTGGTGGGAAAGTAATATGAATCCTCAATTAAATGCTCATGTTGATGGCACAATTACAGATGCTGATAATAATGAACCGATTGAAAATGCGGAAGTAAATTTCGGAGTATTTAATGCTGTTACTAATGAGGAAGGATATTATCTGATAGATGAGCTATACAGTATATCCCATACTGTACAAATTGAAGCCGAAGGATATGTAACACTGATTGAACCAAATGTGCGGATTGTAGAAGGCGATAACACGATAAATTTCGAGCTGCATCCTCCAGCACCTCCTGCGAACAGTCCTGCACTTTTTTCTTTATTATATCCTGAAATGGATGATACGGTAATTGTATCAGAAATAACACTCACCTGGCAATCCAGTACCGATCCTGATTTGAATGATATACCGCATTACGATATCTGGTTCGGAACAACTCCTGATTTATCAAATGCGGAACTTGTCGCTGACAGTATCCCTGATACGACTTACTTGATGGGAAACCTGATTGAGAATGAAATTTATTATTGGACAGTCCGCGCCACCGACAGCAATACGGAGGGAACCTGGGCAAATGATACCTTATCATTTATCACAATTTTACCTGATTTTGTTGAGGAAACATTCACCGGCGTACCGACAGAATATTCAATTTCGAGTATTTACCCCAATCCGTTTAATCCGTCCTTGTCAATAGTAATCGGTCTCGCTCATCAATCGACGCTAAATGTGAAAATGTATAATATCATCGGCGAGCAGGTTATGTCACTGGCTGATGGAGTTTACGTGGCAGGATATCAAAAGTTTACCTTTCATGCTCCAGAACTTGCAACTGGCATCTACTTCATCCATGCCTGTGTTCCGGGAAAGATGAATGAGGTTAGGAAGGTTGTGTTGGTGAGATAAAGAAGGTTTTTATTTTATTGTGAAAACAGCCGGCATGTTTCATGCCGGTTGTTTTCACTAAAATAACCTCAATTACTCTCGTAATTTTAATAATACTTTAGTATATTATATTTGAACAACGTGCAACCATCCTGATATCTTGTTAACTACTATTATTGCAAGAGGAAAGAACAATGAAAGTAGCCAAAAGAATCGCATTCTTCCTTTACCTGTCCATGCTTTTCCTTCCCTCTGTGCTTTTCGCACAAATCGATTGGACTCAACATACCATAGCTGCAAATTTCGACGGCGCCTATACAGTTTATGCGATAGACGTGGACAGTGACGGCGATATGGATGTGCTTGGCTCCAGTTACGTGGGTGACGATATCACCTGGTGGGAAAACGATGGCGATGAGGCATTCACAGAACACACAATCGAGGGGAACTTTGATAACGCCCGTTGTGTTTTTGCCATTGATCTCGATAGCGACGGCGATACTGACGTTCTGGGTGCGGCAATGGATGCCGATGATATCACCTGGTGGGAAAATGACGGTGATGAGGATTTCACCGGGCACACGATTGATGGTGATTTCGACGGCGCATTCTCAGTCTATGCCGCAGATGTCGATGGAGATGATGATATAGATGTAATCGGATCGGCGATGTATGACTTTGCTTTCAAATGGTGGGAAAACGACGGAGACGAGGACTTTACCGAACATGTATTAGCTGATAGTATGGATTGGGCTGTTGACTGCTTCGCGGCTGATGTTGACAGTGATGGTGATATGGATATCCTCGGAGCCGGGGGTACCAGGATCGATGGATATATAACCTGGTGGGAGAATGACGGAGACGAGAACTTTACCGAACACACCCTGGTGTCGGATTTTAGTTATGCACATGCTGTTTACGCAAAGGATGTTGACGGTGACGATGATATGGATGTACTTGGAGCAGCTTATGAAGACGACGCGGTCATGTGGTGGGAAAATGACGGAGAAGAGGTTTTTACCGCTGATACAATTGCCGTTTTAGACGGTGTGCAGGATGTTTTTGCGATAGACATAGATTTTGACGGCGATATTGACGTATTAGCCGCTTCAAGGTCGTTATCTGATATTAAATGGTGGGAGAATGACGGTGAAAACCAGGAGGAATGGATAGAATATACCATAAACAATAATTTCAACAACGCTCGTTCTGTTTACGCAACGGATATGGATAATGATGGTGATGTTGATGTTCTATGCGCCGCTTATGCGGCTGACGATATCGCCTGGTGGGAAAGCGACCTTGATCCGCCCGGTGACTGTAATGTTGAGGGTGTAGTTACCGACGCAGAGACCGAAGATGTGATCGAAGATGCGGAGGTCACCTTTGCGAATTTGACTGAGGTTACTGATGAGGATGGATATTACCGTATCGAAGGGCTACATCCCGATCTTCATACTGTCACGATTGAAGCTGATGGCTACGAGATTTATACAGAAACAGGTATTGAGATTAATGACGGTGAGAACGACTACGATTTCCAGCTTGTTCCCCTTGTGTTAATCTCCGGTACGATTACCGATTCCGAAACCGACGCCGCTATCGAAGATGCCAATATAACTTTTGGCGAGGATCTCTTTACAGCAGTCACTGATGAGGAAGGATTTTATTCCATAGAAGATGTCGAATCCGGCACCTATGATGTCCTTATAGAAGCGGATGGTTATTTCAACTTCGAAGATGATGATGTTGAAGTGGAAGAGCCCGAAAATGTTCTGGACTTCGCCATTGATATACTTTCCGGCGATCTGACTGGCGTTGTGAGCGACGGTGATACACAGGAGTTACTTTTCGGGGTAACAGTCACAGTCATTGATCCCGAGACACAGGAAACCTACCGCCAGGTGCAAACCAATGAAGATGGCGAGTACACCGCCGAGGCGCTTCATGACGATGTCAGATACCTTGTAACAGCAGAACTGGAAGACTATGCTCCTCAGGATACCCAAGAAGTGCTGATCCGCTGGAACCAGGATAATGAGTTAGATTTTGAATTGGAGCCATTTTGGACTTCAGACATTCAAGGACTTCAGACCGTACCTAATGGACGTCGTTGGGCTGCAACAAGCGGCATAGTCACACAGGGAACAAATGTAACAGATACTGAACACACGATTATCTATATCCAGGATGACTCTGGTTGGGGAATCCAGATCTATGACGAAGATCCCACTGATCCCGAGAATAATATCAACCGGGGCGATGAAGTTTCAGTTACCGGATATCTCGAAGAGGTGGATGATATGACAATTATTATCAATTTTGAAATAGAAGTCATCAATAATGAAAATCCATTACCTGATCCACTTAACGAATCAACTGGCGAGATGGCAACGCTCTTCCAGCGCGAAGGAACCTGGGCGCAAATATCAGGACAGATCAACCGCGATCCACCCGGTGAAGGTGACTATTCTTTGATCGTTGATGACGGCAGCGGACAGTGTGAGGTAAGAATTATCGAATCAACCGGCATCGACCTGTCAGAATACTCCGCAGACGATTGGGGTACTTTTACAGGTGTAATCTGTCTTTCCCGCCAGGGACTACGAATTATTCCCAACATGCAGGAAGATGTATCACAACTAAATATACACCCACCTTCAAACCTGGTAGCAAATTATATGGATGTAATTCGGGGGGATACTTTAGAGGTCGAAGTGACATTGAGCTGGGACCATGATCATTTGGATGATTGGATTCGTATCAATATCTATCGTGATGGAGAACATATTGGCAATACTCAACAAAATACCTGGATGGAAGTTTTGGTAATCCCAATACCTGAGCAACAATCGATTACCTGGGAATATGAGGTAACTGCGTTATACGATGAATGTGAAACTGAACCATCCAATCCTGCTGAAGTTTTTGTCGAACTAATGGTTACTCCACAGCCATATTCGGGCATCCCGACAGAATGGTCGCTGGAAGCAGTTTATCCCAATCCCTTCAATCCGGAGTTATCGATAATAGTTGCCCTGCCTGCACCGTCCGGGCTGGATATTCGAATATATAACATCCTTGGTAAACAGATTGCACTACTTGCCAATGGACGTTATCCAGCAGGATATAAAATTTTCAACTTTAAAGCAGCAGACCATGCAAGCGGAATCTATTTTCTAAAAGTACAAGTACCGGAAAGAATTAACGAAATACGGAAGGTAGTATTGATTAGGTAATAAGAATCATGAATATAACATAAGTCTTGATAATCAGTGAGACTGAATGGATTGTTTCCAGGTATAAATAACCACGTCATTGCGAGCGAAGCGAAGCAATCTCCTGATAATAAGAGATTTACCTTCAATAATGAGGATTGCTTCGCTTTGCTCGCAATAACGAATGACTATAAAGTTGCGCTATATCGTAGTACAAAGATTGTCTGTTACTACTCGTAAGAGGAAAGAGAAATGAAAGTAGTAAAAAGAACAGTATTTCCCATTTTAACCATCCTGGTTCTCACTCCAGTTGCACTTCTCGCTCAAATCGAATGGACTGAACATACTGTCGATGGAAACTTCGACGGCGCCTGGTGTTGTTATGCGGCGGATATCGACTCAGACGGCGATATGGACGTCCTCGGGGCGAGTTATCTCGCGGACGATATCACCTGGTGGGAAAATGACGGTGACGAGGATTTTACCGAACATACTATAGAAGGAAATTTCGATAATACACGTTTTGTCTATGCAATAGACGTTGACAGCGACGGAGATATGGACGTGCTGGGAGCGGCGTTGGATGCGGACGATATCACCTGGTGGGAAAATGACGGTGAGGAGGATTTCACCGGACATACTATCGAGGGCGATCTTGACGGAGCATACGCAGTCATCGGTGGAGATATAGATAGTGACGGAGACGTTGATGTATTCGGATCAGCTTTTAACGCATCATCGTTTACCTGGTGGGAGAATGATGGGGATGAACATTTTACCGAACACTTGTTAGCCGACGAGATGGATTGGGCTGTGAGTGTCTTTATGACTGACTTTGAAGGTGATGGCGACATGGACCTGTTCGGAGCAGGAGGGACACGAGATGACGGCTATATCATCTGGTGGGAAAACGACGGCAATGAGAATTTTACCGAACATGCCCTGACTACAGAATTCGCCTATGCTCATACAGTATTTGTCGTGGACTTCGACGGGGATGGTGATAATGACGTGCTGGGCGCGGCGTACGAGGGAGATGAGGTCGCATGGTGGGAGAATGACGGTGAAGGTGAATTCGAAGAACACTCTATCGCTGCATTCAATGGTGTGCAGGGAGTCCATGCCGCGGATATTGATTTTGACGGCGATATCGATGTGGTGGGAGCCTCACGTGCGCTTTCCCGTGTCGAATGGTGGGAGAATGACATAGAGAACCAGGATGAATGGACGGAATATACTATAGATGATAATTTCAACAACGCCCGTTTCGTTTATTGTGTCGATATGGACAATGACGCCGATATAGACGTGCTTTGCGCTGCTTATGTCGAGGACGAAATAGCCTGGTATGAAAACGACACCGATCCGCCCGGTGACTCAAATGTTGAAGGTATAGTTACTGATGCCGGGACTGAAGAACCGGTTGAGGGAGCAGAAGTCACTTTTAGGAATTTGACCGAGACTACAGATGAGGAGGGATATTACCGTATAGAAGGTCTGCATCCCGATCTGCATACTGTCACAATTGAAGCCGACGGCTACGAAACGTACACCGAAGCAGGCATCGAGATTGAAGATGGTGAGAACCTATACGATTTCCAGATTGAACCGCGGGTGTCGGTTTCGGGTACGATTACCGATTCCGAAACAGGCGACGCCATCGAAGACGCCATGATCACTTTTGGCGGTGAATTGTATTTTGCTGTTACTGATGAGGAAGGTTTCTATTCTATTGATGATTTCGAATCCGGCATCTATGATGTCCTTATAGAAGCGGATGGTTATTTCGACTACGAAGAGGATGATATCGAGGTAGAAGAACCGGAAAATGTTCTTGACTATGCAATTGATATTCTTTCCGGCGACCTGACCGGGGTAATCAGCGAAGATCGGACGAATGATCTATTATTCGGCGCAACGGTTTTCGTGATCGATCCTGAAACAAATGAAATATATCGTGAAGTCCAGACCAATGAAGATGGCGAGTACATCATCGAAATGCTTCATGACGGAATCAGGTATCTTGTTACCGCGGAACATGAAGATTATGCTCCCGCGGATACCGAAGAAGTTTTGATCCATTGGGACCAGGACAACGAACAGGATTTTGAACTGACTCCTTTCGACAATTGCAGTATTAGGGCAATGCAACAAGAAACAGTAGGACCTTGGGTCGTTACAAGCGGTATAGTAACTCAAGGTACGAACACTACCGACACAGAACACACTAATATCTATATCCAGGATGATTCCGGCTGGGGTATCAAAATCTTTGACGAAAATCCAACTGATCCTGAAAACAATTTCAACCGTGGGGATGACGTAACAGTTACCGGGTATCTCACTGAAGTGGATGATATCACACGGATTATTAATTTTGAGATTGAAGTGATCAGTAATGATAACGCTTTGCCCGATCCGCGTGTTGAATCAACAGGAGATATGTCTCGACTTAACCAGCGTGAAGGGACTTGGGCGCAGATAAGCGGACAGATCAACCGCAATCCTCCTGAAGATGGGAATTATTCCTTGATCATCAATGACGGGAGCGGACAATGTGAGGTAAGAATTGTCGAATCAACCGGCATCGACCTGTCAGAATACTCCGCAGACGATTTTGGTACTTTTACCGGCATAATCAGTCTTTCCCGCCAGGGATTGAGAATTATTCCGAATATGCAGGAAGATGTTGAGCGTTCGCCTATCTATCCCCCGGCAGATCTGACAACAGAACAAGAAGTGATCCAGGGCGATCCGCTTCGGCTTGAAGTAACATTAGGATGGGCGCATGACCATCTGGATGACTGGATTCGTTTTAAAATATACCGTGACGATGTGTTTATCAGATACACCGAGGAATTGACCTGGTCGGAAACGCATGCCAATCCGAATCCCGGTGAGTATGAAACCTATATCTGGACTTACTCAGTCACTGCAGAATATGATGTGGGTGAGACAGAACATTCCAATGAAGTTGAGGTGGTATGGGATATTACTCCAGTCAATGAGCGTCCCTACAGTGAAGTCCCGACCGAATGGTCGCTTGAAGCTGTTTATCCCAATCCGTTCAATCCTGAATTGCATATTGTGCTTGGTGTCCCGCAAGTGGCTGACGTAACCCTAGAAATTTTCGACATCCTTGGGAGAAACGTGGCAATTCTTCACCATGGCGAAATGAATCCCGCCTGGCACCGTTTTAACTGGAACGCAAAAGGCTACTCGACAGGGCTCTATTTTCTGCACGTAAGTAACGAATCAGGTTTTAATGGAATAAGGAAAGTGATGTATTTGAAATAATAATTTGTTTATTTATGGAAATCGATTGTCTTAAAAAAACCTTACTAAAATAGGACAATTCAAACCTGAATAGAAGGGGAGTAAATAGGATGACTGATGGCGAATTTCTGGAATTAGTTCATATTGGAAAAGAAACGCGTGCACTAGAGTTTAAGCGATCTACACCATGGAAAGATTCGGTATTCAAGGCGAAAATTGTGAAAACAATGCTTGCCATTTCAAATATCCGTGATGGTGGTAATATTGTGATCGGAGTTGAACAAAATGATGATGATAGCTTCAGTTTCACAGGGATGACAGAAACGGATTTAGATCAATGGAAATATGATGATATTTCAAGTCATGTTAGTGAGTTTGCTGATCCATTTGTAAAATTTTCAATGGATAGGATAATATATGATGAAAAAACATTCATAGTGCTCACAATATTTGAATTCATCGAAATCCCAGTACTATGTAAGAGGGACGGTGAATCTAACCTTCGGCGGGGTGCCATATATACCCGTACTCACCGCTTACCGGAATCAGCAGAAATTCCATCGCAGACAGAATTGAGAGAAATACTTGAATTAGCAATTGAGAAACGACTTCGCTCCTTTGTTCGTACAGCTTCACACGCAGGAATACCGCTTTCAAAAGAACAATCTGATGCTGAGAGATTTGATGAACAATTAGGAGATTTCTGATGCATGAGGTCCTAAATAAAATTAAGTCAAGAGGATACTGGAAAGTAATCATCAGACCGTCAAAGTTTATAGAAGAAAGGATTTCGGACATAAACGATTGTAGGACAATCGTTAGGGATAATAATGTTCTATTACGAGGATGGGACTACCCGCACTACGATACAAATTCCGACCCTATCTGTGGATTAGATTATGTGGAACAATTTACAGACTGGGAACATCATATCGAGGGTTGGAGGTTTTATCAAAGCGGACAATTCACCCACTATAAAGCAATAAGTGAAGATTGGGGGGAAGAGAATTCCTTATTGAAAAGCAATAGTGATATACCACCTAATGAGTACCTCTCAATAATCGATACAGTCTATTTAATAACGGAAATATGTGAATTTGCATCAAGGCTTGCAAGTAAAAGTGTCCTTGGGGATTCATGCCAGATTCACATTACGCTAAGTAATACAAAAAATCGAAAGCTATTTTTTTACGACCGAAGTAGATATTTAAGTAGAACCTACCAGACTATACTCAAGGAAATTCCTTACTCAATTTCACCTTCGACTACTGAATTAATTAGTCGTTCCAATGAGATTGCTTTAGAGCACATTGTCTGGCTTTTCAAGAGATTTAATTGGAAATCTGTAGTACCAGGAATATTTAAAGAAGATCAGATAAAGTTAATAGAAAGAAGATTATAAGTGATATTTGAATCTCTGAACTTATAAAGGTCGTCTTAGGAAATATATTATGAATTTGTGGCTATTCTTATCCTAAATCTGAGGAGGAGAAAATCATGTCAAGTTATAAGCTCTCAGCTTTTCCTATACTGATTCTTGTTTTATCCTTTTTTGCATCGCTCTGCCTTGCACAAATCGAATTTACCCATCATGCAATTGCTAATTACAGCGGCGCCCAGTCGATATATGGCGCGGACATGGACGGTGACGGCGACATGGACCTGGTTGCTACCGGCAGTGGTGCCCAGACAATCCAATGGTGGGAAAATGATGGTGAACAGGGATTTGAAACTCATGTTATCGTGCAGAATTTTACGGGAGCTCAGAGTGCTTTCGCGCTTGACGTTGACGGAGACGGAGATATAGATGTCATCGGTGCGGCAAGCGGAGTCGATGACATCATCTGGTGCGAAAATGATGGTGAGATGAACTTCGAAACTCATGTAGTCAACGGTAATTTTGACGGTGCGTGTTGTGTAAATGGAGTTGACCTCGATCTTGATGGTGATATTGACCTCGTCGGTGCGGCTGCCGATGCCGATGATATCGCATGGTGGGAGAACGACGGCAACCAGGATTTTGAGATGCATACCATAGACGACAATTTCAACGGTCCCAAGATACTGGACACGGAGGATGTTGACGGGGATGGCGATATTGATGTGCTCGCCGCCGGATGGCATGGTCATTATATCTCATGGTTCGAAAATGACGGTGACCAGGACTTTACCGAGCATACAATCGTCACGGATTACAGCGGCGCAAAAGGAGTTTATGCAGCAGATCTTGATGATGACGGCGACACCGATGTCATTACCTGCGCTTATACAGCCGACGATGTTGACTGGTGGGAAAACGATGGCGACGAGAACTTTACACAACACAATCTGACCGGAGATTTCGACAATGTCTGGAACGTTTACGCCGATGATATCGACCTGGATGGCGATATGGATGTTTTAGCCGCCGCAAGAAGCACTCGGGCGATATACTACTGGGAAAATGATGGCGAGGGAGATTTCACACAGAGGACTGTCGCTGAAAATTGGAACGGCGCTATTTATATGCATACTGCTGATGTTGACAGCGATGGCGATCTTGACGTATTCGGGGCGGCTTATGAAGGCGCGAGGATCGCATGGTTTGAAAGCAACCTCGACCCAGTCCCGGATGCCTCTTTGGAGGGTACTGTTTCCGATGGCGAGACTGGCGATCTGGTGGAAGATGCGATAGTACGCGCCGGCGCTGTACGTGACACGACTGATGCAAACGGCAACTATTTTATTGATGATGTTTTGTCGGGTGAACGGACAGTTATTGTCACACACACGGATTATTCACGTCATGTTGAAGAGATCGAAATAGAAGCAGGTGAGAATACCCTTGATATGGAATTATTCCCGCTTTCCACTGTATCCGGAACAGTCACTGACATTGACACCGGCGATCCTGTCGAAGATGCTGAAATCCGTTTCGGTAATGATGAAACAACCACTGACGAAAACGGTGACTGGGAAGTCCCTCCACAAGAGCAGGGTGAACGCCTCGTAGTTATCAGCGCCGACCATTATTACATTTTCAGCGAACAAGTCGAAGTCGAACCGGGTGAAAACGTCTTCGAATTCGAGCTGATTCCCCTCGCTACGATTACCGGAACCATAACCGATTCCGAAACGGAAGCGGCTGTCGAGGATGCTGAAATTGTTTTCGGTGATTTTGTTTATACGGCTGTTTCAGACGAAAACGGGGATTATTCTATCGAAGACGTTGAAGCCGGGGAATACCCTGTAACAATAACCACTGACGGTTATTTTGAGTTCACAGACGATATCGAGGTTGAAGAGCGGGAAAACGAGATAGATTTTTCGATTGATATCCTGTCTGGTGATTTGACAGGAGTTGTATCAGACGAGATAACCGAGGA
>Ga0075120_10000220_pt1 | contig 46976 bp, 43 predicted proteins | sample AntAceMetag02UKL_FD_69792 | JGI IMG/M metagenome (GOLD analysis project Ga0075120, IMG submission 69792) | Saline lake microbial communities from Ace Lake, Antarctica - Antarctic Ace Lake Metagenome 02UKL | ecosystem: Environmental > Aquatic > Non-marine Saline and Alkaline > Saline | place...
CATTGGCGCGCGATCTGCGCATCCTGCTGGATGGCGGCTTTCGCATCCGATCGGTCACTCCGATTGACCAGTTCGTCTGGACAGCGCATGTGGAGGCGATTGCTCTTCTGGAACGTTAAGGAAACAAGTTTCCTTGCAAATTGATTCAGGCGAATTGCCTAACCATTTGTTTCTTATCGTCTCTATTCTTTATAATGACTCCTGCCGAGGGAGTCGGCCAGGATAATTCCCAAGCGGATTTTTTCAAATCGAGGCCTGCCACGCACCTTCCAGATAGCGCGCTTCCTGATCGCCAGGCCATGGCGGCATGGATATACAAATAAATTTCAGATCGACATCACCGATGTTGCGATACTGGAAGGCAGTTCCAACCGGTATGTCGATGGAGGTTCCTGCAACAAGTGACGTGATGCGTTCCGATACCCCATCGCGCCGCCAGATTTCGCCATGCCCCTCAAGGATGTACCAGAACTCGCTCACCGTCTGATGAATTGTTGCCCTATTAACCTGTTTCGGGGGGACCGTGCTGTGAATCATATTGCCATTGGCGCCATCCATGATGAAACGGATATCGGCGCCTGCGGGCGATTGCGCATCGGCATTGGCGGGAAGTGTCGTTTCTTTCATGGTGCATCATCCAATCAGGTACCGGGCCATGGTATCGATCGCCAACAACATGCGGCCAATGTCGGGTTCATTGCAATGGCTGCAGATACCGTGGCCGGATGAAACGCCCAGACTCGCAATTCACCATTTTTGAAACTAATATTGCGGCGACGTCTCAATCAGAATGAAGAGATTTTACAATGGAGATCGATACGGACAAGATTGACGATGCGGCTCTGGCGCTCTTGTGGCTGACCCTGCACGATGATCGGCGTGCCTGGAAAGGGTTCGACTGGGACATACTTGATCGACTGCACAGCAAGGGGCTGATCTTCGATCCGGTTGGCAAGGTAAAATCCGTTGCACTGAGCGATGAAGGACTGGAGCGGGCAGAAGCCTTGTTTGAAGCCATGTTCAGCCGCCCGAAAGCCTGATCAACTGTTGATCATTTGATTGCCGTTTCCACGCGCTATGCGGCCCGCCACAACATGCGACAGCCGCTCTACCCGGCCTGAATTTGTACCAGCCGCATTCTGCAACGGGCCGCAATTTGCACGGGGCCGCTTCAAGCCTTTTTCTTGCGCGCCATGAAGGCTTCGAAAGCCGCACGCGCTTCGGGTGAGGACAGGCGCTCTGTAAACAGGGCCGATTCCTCGTTCATGCGCACAATGGCCGCATCACGGGTGGTCTTGCGCAGCAAGTCGCGAGCAAGTTGCATGGCCTGTGGCGGCTTGGATGCAATATTAGCCGCAGCGGCAAGTGTCTCGCTTTCTAGTTCCTCTTCGCCGACAACCTTGTAGATGAGGCCAGCGTCACGCGCTTCCTCGGCGGAAAAGCCAATGCCGGCTGCCAGCATGGCAAAGGCCCGCTGATGGCCCATGGCCATAGGACCCAGCAGACTGGAGGCCGCCTCGGGAACCAAAGCCAGGTCTACAAAGGGTGTTCGGAATTCCGACCGCGGCGTCGCAAAGGTCAGGTCACAATGAAAATTCAGGGTCGTCCCAACGCCGATTGCCAATCCGTCAACGCCGGCAATCAGCGGTTTTTTAAGGCTGGCCAGCGCAGTCAGGAACTTGCCAACTTCGCCCTCCGATATGCGTCCGGAGATCGCGTAGGCAAGAAAATCCTGCATATCATTTCCGGCGGTGAAACATCCTTGCGTGCCCAGCATGACGTGAACCCGCACCGTATCATCGGCTTCGGCTGACTGCAGTGCCTCGACCATGGTGCCATACATGGCCTGGGTAAAAGCATTCATCTTTTCCGGTCGGTTGAACCTTATGATCTGTACTGCGCCGCCATAGGCTTCCGGCCGTTCAATCAGGATGCGTTCACTCATGGTCTTCTCCCTTCGAGAGATCCCCTCCCCCGGTCTTGGTATATTGTCAGTGGCTATTTCAGTGCAGCCCGGGCACCCAGCAGGCTTGTGGAGCCATGCATGACCGCATCGCGCAGTGCCGCCGTTTCGGCAAGCATATTTTCAGCGCAGAAGCGGCAAAGCGCGATCCGGGCGCTGTCATCACCGGTCTCCACCAGAGCGCCCTTGGCAAGGTAGGCTGCACCAGCAGCGAGCCCGAAGAGACGCTGATAGGGCGTTGCCCCGGCAAGCGCTTCGGCCATGCGTCCGTCCTGCAAGGCCTGAAGCAGCCAGGCGGTTGATTCAGTCAGATCGGAAAGAGCGCTCTTCAGCCTGTCGGCCGTCATGCCGAATTCAGGACTGTTCTTGCGTGCGACCTGCGCTGCAATGTCTTTCAACTCGTCAATGTAGCCCGTGATGTGTTCACCGCCTGATTGCGACAGCTTGCGGGTCACAAGATCAATGGCCTGTATGCCATTGGTTCCCTCGTAGATCGGTGCAATCCGTGCATCGCGCAACAGTCTGGCAGCACCGGTCTCCTCGATGAAGCCCATGCCGCCATGCACCTGAACACCGATGGATGCGGCCTGGACACCAATGTCAGTGGAAAAAGCCTTGGCCACGGGCGTCAGCAGATTTGCCCGCTCCCTCCAATGGCGTGCCACGTCAGCCTCGCCGCGTTCTGCAGCGCTGTCTGCCATGTCTATTGCATGGGCGCAGCTATAGGCGATTGAGCGGGACGCCTGGATCAAGGCCTTCATTGTCAGAAGGTCCCTTTGAATATCAGGATGTTCGATAATCGGGCTCATGCCTTCGCCCTGCCAGCCAGGCGCACGGCCCTGGGTGCGCTCCTGAGCATAGTCCAGCGCCTGTTGATAGGCCGCTTCGGCAACCGCGACACCCTGAATGCCGACATTCAGCCGCGCATTGTTCATCATCGTGAACATGCAGGCCAGGCCGCGGTTCTCCTCACCGATAACCCAGCCGATTGCGCCCGCCGTCTCGCCGAATTTGCCATCACCATAAATCATTGTGCATGTCGGAGATCCGTGAATGCCGAGCTTGTGTTCCACGCCGTTGCAAAACAGGTCATTGCGCGCACCCAAGGTGCCATCACCGTTGACCAGGAATTTGGGAACCAGGAAAAGCGATATGCCCTTCGTTCCTGCCGGTGCATCGGGAAGCCGTGCTAGAACCAGGTGGATGATATTGTCGGCAAAATCATGTTCGCCATAGGTGATGTAAATTTTCTGGCCAAATATCCGATAGGAGCCGTCATCATTGCGCTCGGCACGCGCTTTCAGCGCCGTGAGGTCTGAGCCTGCTGCCGGCTCTGTCAGGTTCATTGTGCCTGTCCAGGCGCCGGAAATCAGTTTTTCCAGATAGAGATTCTTGAGATCGTCCGATGCATGGGCGCTCAAGGCCTCGACCGCACCCATCGTCAGCAGCGAACACAGGCTGAAAGCCATGGAACTTGAGTTCCACATTTCGTTTGTCGCGACAGACAACATGGTCGGCAGGCCCTGGCCACCGTATTCCGGCGTGCCAGTCAGGCTGTTCCATCCGCCTGATATCCAGTTTTGATAGAGTTCGCTCCAGCCTTCCGGCGTCGTGACCACAGCATCCTTGAGGGGTGTGCCCTTCTCACCATTGGGAGCCAGAGGCGCCATTTCTTCAGAGGCAAACCGGCCGGCTTCCGCCAAAATCGCATCAACAAGGTCATCCGACAGGTCACCCAACTGACCTGCATCCATGGCCTCCTGCATACCGGCAACATGTTTCAGGGTGAAGGCGATGTCATCGACCGGTGCACGATACATGGGGCAGCTCCTCTGGTTGGAAGACGATCTCTTTGTGGCCGGGCCAATCGCGGCGGTCCGGCGTGAGCAATTGCGCAATTTGCTAGGTTATTTTTACGTAAACGTCAATTAAAATTCACCCCTTGGCAAGGCTCAACTTCAAAGTGTTTGCCTGACCATTGAGCATGAGATGGAAGCCTGTTATTTGCTGGCTAAATCTGGTGTTTGCAATGAATGTCTTGATAATCGGTGACAATAAAATTCTGGCCATGGACAGGGCCTGCGCTGTCCTGTCGACAGGACAGTTGATCGCGCTGCCGACTGAAACGGTCTACGGGCTTGCAGCCGATGCCACCAATGGCGAGGCTGTGGCCCGCATCTTCGAGGTCAAGGGTCGGCCACGTTTCAATCCCCTGATCTGCCACATGAGCAGTATTGAAATGGCCAGACGCTATGTGCATTTCGATGAGATGGCGTTGCGCCTTGCAGAGATCTTCTGGCCCGGGCCGCTGACGCTTGTTTTGCCATTGAAACCGGACAGCCCGATCCATCCTTTGACAAGCGCCGGACTGGAAACGCTTGCGGTCAGGGTTCCAACCGGTTTTGCCCGCGAACTTATCGCTCGCTATGACCATCCGCTTGCCGCACCGAGCGCCAATACATCGGGAAAGGTCAGCCCGACAACGGCGGCCCATGTCGCGGCAGACCTGGGAGAAAAGGTGCAACTCATTCTGGACGGCGGGCCGGCCAGCATTGGTCTGGAATCCACCATCGTCAAAATGACAAACGGGAGTCTCGAACTCTTGCGACCAGGCGGGCTGGCCAGCGAGGATATCGAACAGGCCATGGGTGTGACACTGAGACGCCGAACGGGGACAGCACCAATCATCGAGGCACCCGGCATGTTGCGTTCACACTATGCGCCGTCGGCACCATTGCAGATGAATGCACAGTTTGCCGAACCGGGTGATGCGGTGATCCGTTTTGCCGGCCAGGAAGTGCCCGGCGACGCGCAGGCGGCGATCATCCTGGATCTGAGCCCGACGGGCAATCTGCGGGAGGCCGCGGCCAATCTTTTCGACTACATCAAATGCGCCGATGCGGCCACCGACAGGCATATTCGTGTCGCACCAATTGCACCAACAGGCCTTGGCGAGGCCATCAATGACCGTCTGGAGCGCGCTGCTGCGCCAAGACCATGAATACGCCAATACACCGGTCCACCAACGCGTCCCGCGCTTTAAGCCACACCGCTGTTTGAAACAGCCTGCGAACATGATGAGTTGCACATGAGCAATGAAGACACATTGAACCGGTTTGCCGCCATTGTCGGCGAAAAATACACCCTGCGTGAAATCGAGGACATCGCGCCCTTCCTGAAAGAACCACGCGGGCTTTTCCACGGCACGTCACCCATGGTTCTAAAACCCGGGAGCGTGGGCGAGGTCTCACAGATCCTGGCACTGGCCACCAGCACCGGAACGGCAATCGTGCCCCAGGCCGGCAATACCGGCCATACAGGCGGTCAGGTTCCACTGGAAGGCAGCCACCAGGTGATTGTATCGCTGTCGCGATTGAACGCGATCAGAGATATCGACCTGGCGGGCAATGCCATGACTGTGGAAGCAGGCTGTATTCTCGATGCCATTCATCAGGCGGCGCATGGGGTCGGGCGCATGTTCCCGCTATCGCTTGGCTCTCAAGGCTCCTGCCAGATCGGTGGTAACCTGTCCACCAATGCTGGTGGGACAGCCGTGCTGGCCTATGGAAATACAAGGCAGTTGTGCCTCGGGCTGGAAGTCGTCCTACCCACTGGTGAACTATGGAACGGATTGCGCAGCCTCAAAAAAGACAACACCGGCTATGATCTGCGCGATCTGTTCATTGGCGCGGAAGGAACCCTGGGAATCATCACCGCAGCCGTCATCAGGATTTTTCCGATACCAGCCGGCCAACAGGTGGCTGTTGCCGGCCTGAAAAGCCCGGCAGACGCCCTGACATTGTTCAACCTTGCCCAGCACAAATGCGGGAATTCGCTGACCGGCTTTGAACTCATGCCGCGCCTCGGCATGGAGTTCACCACCACCCATATCCCCGGCAACCGTGATCCGCTGGAAAACGCCCATCCATGGTATGTCCTGATCGATATATCGTCGGGCCAGTCCGAAGAGGCCGCTGATGCCTTGCTGCAAGGCATTCTGGAGGAGGCTTTTGAAACCGGTCTCGTGCAGGACGCAGTCATTGCCCAATCCGAAACCCAGCGCCAGGCGATCTGGAAGCTGCGGGAATCCATGTCGGAATCACAAAAGCCGGAGGGCGCTTCCCTGAAGCATGATGTTTCAGTGCCAGTCGCGTCGATACCCCAATTCATGGCAGAAGCCGACGCAGCTGTTCTGCACGCGATGCCGGATGCGCGCTTGGTTGCCTTTGGACATATGGGGGATGGCAATATCCACTATAATATTTCCCAGCCCAAGGGTGCCCCCGCCGACCCTTTTCTGGCCAGACGACATGAGATCAATGAAATCGTTCATGGCATCGTCCTGAAGTTTAACGGATCGATCTCGGCGGAGCATGGCATAGGACAACTCAAGCGCGATAAGCTTGCCGAAATTCGCGAGCCGATTGAAATGGATCTGATGCGACGGGTCAAAATGGCTTTTGATCCGGCAGGCATTATGAATCCCGGCAAGGTGATCGCGGTCTGAAACGCCTGAAAACAGGACCAAAAAGGCCCATATCAACGATCTCGAATATTTTGTTAAAAGTCCCTTATGGTCGGTTTCCTTTTGCTAACCATTTACAACAACAGGATTTTCTTAACCTTAGATTTTAAGACCGGTGGAAGTGAATTCGCCTAAGCTCCAATCTTCAAGAGGACAAAAGTCCCGGTACGGAAATATCCGGCTCTCAGAAGAGACAGAGGCAAAAAATGAATTCACTGCGCAAACCAGCCTGGGCTGGCGACGAACTGCGACTTGACCCCGGGCGTTTCCCGCAACAGGTCACCTATGCATCCCGGCATGATCAGGATGGCGTCACCTTTACTGTCGACAAGCGCGGCGCCGTGCTGCGCAAGATCCTGCCGCAAAGCGGCCTGCCCCTTTCCATTGCCCTGCCTGTACGGGCGTTCAAGGGAATCGCCGCACGCGCCATGGACCATGGAGATGGAACCGTGACCGTCACGCTGGAGCTGCATCATGAAGACAGTGAACTGTGTGTTCCGCTGTTGGTGGCTCATGATCTGGCGGATATCGCCGCAGACTGGCATTCGTGGTCTGAAGTCTACAATCTGCCCATGCTGATGATTGAAGCGGATGGAAAGGCAAAACCTCTGGATGACCAATTGGGTCAGATAAAAACCAGAGCTATCAAGCCCCGCCGTCGCCAGTCACTGATGGGGACCCGCCGCCCGCGCTTTCTTGTGCGGCGGCGCGCCGGAGCAATGGGTGTGCGCATGGTTATCAAAGGCGACGAAATCATCGCCCGCAGTTGATGCCCATCCGCTAGATCATTGCGAAACCGGATTTTCAGACCGCATTGCGGGCAAAAGCCCGCTCTTAACAGAATGATTCACTAAACGGAATCCAAGTGCTTGTTTCAAGTACTCTTTCTCCGGAAGGCAATCCTGTTGTTTTCCGGAGCTTTTCAGCATTCAGGTGAGTGGCGACTGGCCTCCTGAATCTGCGTTGCTGCGTCCCGCTCCCATTGAAATTCAGATGGACGATGCCAGCGATCCCGTCTGGCTTTTCATTGCGCCCTCGATACCAATTCCAGCAGGAATGGGTCTCGGGCCCCAGATGCACAGACAAGCTCTCCCTGCATTCTTTCTTGCTGTCACCACCGAATGGACGTCCATGTTCCTTGCCGTGTTTTCGTATGCATTGTCTTTCAAAAGAACTGCACAAAGCTGTCTGGCACCATGGATCTGTCCCTGCCCCACAGAAGATCGACCCGAAATGCAAAGTATAACGGGCCATGTATTTTGTAGTAACATCGCGCCAAATCACTGTAAGATGGCTCCCGATGCAAAAAATTGGCCGTGTCAGCCTGCGCGACAAAAACTGAATTTCACAAGACCAGGAGTGAAAACCATCGCTGCTCATCAATCCAAGAAGGTCATCTACGCGGCTCTGGCCGGGAACACGTTGATTGCGATCTGCAAATTCATCGCCGCCGGGCTTACCGGATCTTCGGCAATGCTGTCGGAAGCCATCCATTCCGTGGTGGATTCGGGCAACCAGATCCTGTTGCTCTACGGCATCAAACGGGCCAAGCAACAGCCGGATGAGAAACATCCCTTCGGCTACGGTATGGAGCTATATTTCTGGACCTTCGTGGTGGCCATCATGATCTTTGCCATCGGGGCAGGCCTGTCGTTCTATGAAGGCATCAAGCATGTTCTGAACCCGGAGCCGATGGGCGATCCCACGGTGAACTATGTCATCTTGATACTCAGCATGGTGTTTGAGGGTGCCGCATGGATGGTGGCCTACAAGGCGTTCAACAAGGAAAGGGGCAACGCGCCGTTTTTCCAGGCCATCCGCCATTCCAAGGACCCGACCATCTTCACCGTGCTTTTTGAGGATACGGCAGCCATGATCGGTCTGATGATTGCCCTCATGGGTGTCGCCGGCAGCCACATCTTTGGAATCCATGAGCTTGATGGGCTCGCCTCAATCGGCATCGGTATCGTACTGGCGGGGGTCGCCATTCTGCTTGCGACCGAAAGCAAGGGCCTCCTGATTGGTGAGGGCGCTGATCCCCTGATAGTCGGGGACATACGCGCCATGTTTGCAGCGGACAAACGGATAAGCAAGACCAACGAAATTCTGACCATGCACCTGGGCCCCAATGAAATCCTGCTCAATGCCAGTTTTGATTTTATTGATGGTCTTCCGGCGGAGGTGGTCGAAGCGTCCATCTCCGAGTTCGAGCGGAAGATCAAGGAGCGCTTTCCGGCCATTCGCCGGATCTTCATCGAGGCGCAGGGATGGCGCGCCCATGCGGCCGATGCCAATGGCGCGCAAACGGAGAGCTGAATGTCCGAACCGGCCAAAACACCAGCGCAGCCAGTGGAAGAAGATGGCCTGCTTTTCGGTTGCCTGTTGAATGGAAACGGCACCGCAAAGCTGGTCGGCTGGTCTGAAGTGGAGAGCTGGCAGGACAGCAAGGCACCGCTATGGGTGCATCTGGATCGCGATTCACCCCGCGTCCAGCTATGGCTGCGGGACAAAAGCGGTCTGACGGGCGCAACTGTCGAGGCGCTGCTGGCGGAAGAAACCCGACCGCGGGTCTTTCGCGGAAAGCGCGGATTTGTCACTATCCTGCGCGGCGTCAACACCAACCCTGACGCGGATCCGGCGGATATGGTCGCCATGCGCATGTGGTCGGACGGTCAACGTGTCATCACCATCCGGCAAAAGAGGCTGATGACACCAAGGGACATCCTGGCGCAATTGCTGGAGACGGAAAACGGACCCAAAAACGCATCCGAGGTCTATGAACGTCTGATCCATCGCATCACCGAGCGCATGGCTGTCATCATCGCCTCATTCGATGCAAGACTTGATGATATCGAGGAAAGTCTTGATCTGTCACAGGCAACAAAGTTGCGCAGGCAATTGTCGGAACTGCGACACGAGACGGCAATCCTGCGGCGGTACATCACGCCGCAAAAGGAAGCGCTCAACAGTCTTTTGATTGAGCCGCCGGACTGGTTTGAGGATGAAAGCCGGTTGCGGTTGCGAGAAACGACAGACCGTCTTCTGCGCTATGTGGAAGAAATCGAATCTGCCCGGGAACGGGCCATGGTGATCAAGGATGACATCGCCAACCAATTGGCAGAGGCCACAAACAAGACCCTCTACAGTCTGGCAATCATATCGGGCATTTTTCTTCCCCTGGCCTTCCTCACGGGTCTTCTGGGAATCAATATCGGTGGCATGCCAGGTGTCGAAAACCAAAGCTCCTTCTGGATATTCTGTGGCGCGATGGTGGTGCTGCTGGGTGTGGAGCTGGTGATTTTCAAGCGCCTGAAGTGGTTTTGAAGCATCAGGATCATTTGATGCCATAATCTCGAACAACATAGACAGGAGACCTGTGTGGCCAGTCCTACAGAAATTGATCAGGTGCAAATAAAGCCCGTGGTGGAACAGGAAACTGCCGAAACCATCATCGAGGACGTGACGTCCGGCATTACTCCGATTGTTGATTTCATCGTTGAATCCGGCCGGAAATTGGCGGATCAGTTTTTGTCCTATGAAGGGCTTTTTCAGATTGCAATCATTTCCGGGGCTTTTGTTCTGGCGTGGATCATGGCCAGACCGACCCGAAAGCTCGTTGCCGCCATATGGCCAACGGTCGACGGGAAAGTATCCTTTGTCCATCATGTCTTTCTTGTCGTGCAAAAACTGATTTTGCCGGCGCTGTGTGTCCTGACATTGTGGATCGGATCCATTGCCTTTGGCAAGATGGGGGTCGGCAACGATCTGCTGCGGATTGTCGCCAGTCTGCTGCAGGCATGGGTTCTTATTCGCCTCTTCTCCGCATTCGTACAGGATCCCTTGTGGTCTCGCACATTTGCAGCAACGGCCTGGTTCGTTGCTGCCCTGAACATCTTGCATCTGCTGAATCCGACAATCGCCATTCTGGACAGCATTGCCCTGACATTTGGCGAGTCGCGCCTTTCTCTCTTCGCTATCGTCAAGGGACTGGCTGTCCTGTTGCTGCTCGGCTGGCTGGCATCCATGACAGGCCGGTTCGTGCAGTCACGCGTCAACCGCCAGGAACATCTGACACCATCCGTCAGAACCCTGATCGGCCAGGTCGTGCGGATCCTGCTGCTGTTCGTGGCGGTCATGCTGGCGATGAATGTCATTGGCGTCGACCTGACGGCACTGGCGGTCTTCTCAGGCGCCGTCGGCGTGGGGATCGGCTTCGGACTTCAGGCAATCTTCAGCAATCTGGTTGCCGGCATCATCTTGCTGCTGGAGCGCAGCATCAAGGCCGGCGATTTCGTGGAACTGGAATCAGGTCTGACCGGTGAAGTGCGTGAGATCAATATTCGCTCAACGCGTATCACCACGAATGACAATGTCGATATTCTGGTACCCAATTCCGAATTCATCAACAGTCGGGTCACCAACTGGACCCTGCGCGACAATTTCAAACGCACGCGCATTCCGTTCGGGGTTGCCTACGGCACCGACAAGGAGTTGGTGCGCAAGGCGGCTCTCGAAGCGGCTGAATCGGTTCCGCACATGCTGCAGACCCCTGACGCCAAACCTCCGGAAGTCTGGTTGGTCGGCTTTGGAGAAAGCAGTCTCGACTTTGAACTGGTGATCTGGCTCAAGCCGGCATCCGTGAAGCGGCCCGGTGCGGTCAACGCCGATTACAATTGGGCGCTGGAAACAGCCTTGAGCAAGTACGGCATCGAAATCCCGTTTCCGCAACGCGACCTTCACATCCGCTCCGGTTCTTTACCGATCAAGCTCACGACGGAATATCACGGCAAAAAATAAAAATAATTTTACCCATAGACAAGATATTTTTTGTTTTCTATAGAGTGGCATGACTTCGAATCCGGATTGGATACCCCTGACCACCGATCGGCTTGCAGCCCTCTACGACCGTTCATTCGGTGGAAAGACGGGCGGGCGCTTCCGTATACCGATCAAGCTGGTACGCGAAATTGCCGGACGGAAACGGCTTTATGAGGCAGACGTGCGCGATTTGACGCGCGCCCTTCTGGAACGAGGCTACGTGTTGATTGATATGGACAGTTTTCTTGTGGTGATGAGCGCCAATGCATTTGTAAACTATCGCCGGGCGAACGAAGACTGCCTCGGATGAAAACAAAGCGAAAGGCTTCTTCGCAAGTCCGCCTCGATATTATCGGCTGGCGCGAAATGGTCGGACTGCCTGATCTGGGAATCACGCAGATCCGGGCAAAAATAGACACCGGTGCGCGCACGTCGGCGCTGCATGCGGAAAAGCAGGAACTGTTTGAGCGCGACGGCGTGCAATGGGTCCGCTTTCTGATACCGACTGGCGGACACCCGAAATTGTCCATGGTCGAAGCACCGTTGCGCGATGAGCGCGACATCAAGAACACCAGCGGTATGCCGGAACGGCGTTATATCGTGCGCACAACCCTGCTTCTGGGCCGACACCGATGGCACATTGATGTGTCTCTGGCTGACCGGTTGAAGATGGAATTTGATCTGATCCTCGGGCGCACGGCCATTCGTGGCCGCAACGTGCTTGTCGATTCGGGTGGTTCGTATCTGGCCGGAAACCCCAAAGGAAAACGGGTTCAAAAACAGACCGAGCGTCAACCAAAAATATCCTGAAACCAGGACATCAAACGCCTGCGACAAATCAATGAAGGAGAAGACGATGAAGATTGCCATGTTGGCACGAAACGCCAATCTCTATTCCCATGTCCGCTTGAAAGAGGCTGCTGAAGCGCGCGGCCACACTCTGGATATCATCGACACCCTGCGCTGTTACATGAACATCGCTTCAAAGCGCCCCGAGGTTTATTACAACGGTAAAAAGCTGCCGCTTTATGATGCCGTCATTCCGCGCATTGGTGCGTCCATTACCTTCTACGGCATGGCCGTTTTGCGGCAGTTTGAAATGCAGGGTGTTTATCCGCTGAACGAATCGGTTGGAATCGGACGCTCACGCGACAAACTGCGCTCATTGCAACTGCTTGCACGCGATGGCATAGGCCTGCCGGAGACAACATTCGCGCATGATCCCAAACAGACAGAGGAAGTCATCGCGCTTGCCGGTGGTGCACCTCTCGTCGTCAAATTGCTGGAAGGCACACAGGGCATTGGTGTGGTGCTGGCGGACACGGACCGCTCGGCCAAATCGGTCATTGAGGCTTTCCGGGGCGCCAAGGTCCATATCATGGTGCAGGAGTTCATCAAGGAAGCGGGCGGGTCGGACATTCGTGCGCTTGTTGTCGGCGGCAAAGTGATCGCCGCGATGAAACGCACCGGCAGCGGAGACGATTTTCGTTCCAACCTGCATCGCGGCGGCAGCGCCGAGCCCATCAAGATATCCGCGGCAGAACGCTCGACAGCGATCCGCTCGGCAAAAGCCATGGGTCTGAATGTCTGCGGCGTCGACATCCTGCGGGCCAAGCGCGGCCCTGTAGTCCTGGAGGTCAATTCCTCACCCGGTCTGGAGGGCATTGAAAAGGCAACCGGGATCGATGTTGCCGGCAAGATCATCGAATATCTGGAAGCAAATGCCAAACCGAACAGGACCAAGACACGGGGCAAAGGCTGATGCCGGGTCGCCCGCCTTTTGAGATCGGTACGAGCAAGATCGCGGCTGGCACGCGGCAAACCGTGGAATTGCCGGTCAGCGTGCTGTCGGACCACACCCCGGTCACACTGTCCGTGCATGTCGTGCACGGGCGGCGGCCGGGACCGACCCTGTTCGTCAGCGCGGCCACCCATGGTGATGAGGTTATCGGGGTAGAGATCGCCCGTCGGCTGATGCACGCTCCCTCCCTCAACAGCGTCAATGGCACTGTGCTGATTGCGCCGATTGTCAACACCTTCGGATTTCTCAACCAATCGCGATATCTGCCGGACCGCCGGGACCTCAACAGGTCATTTCCCGGCAGCCCGCGCGGCTCGCTGGCCTCGCGGTTGGCGCATCTGTTCATGACCGAGGTCGTTGCCCGCTCCGATATCGGCATCGACCTGCATTCTGCTGCCATTCACAGAACCAACCTTCCGCAGGTTCGGGTCTCCGCGTTGAAACCTGAGACAATGGCTCTGGCGGAGGCTTTCGGTGCACCGATGATCCTGACGGCCCCGCTGCGACCAGGGTCGCTGCGCCAGGCGGCGCATAACGTCGGCGTTGACATGTTGCTGTTTGAGGCCGGTGAAGCCTTGCGGTTCGACGAATTTGCCGTGCGCGCCGGTCTGAGCGGCATTCTGCGGGTGCTGCGCGCTTTGAAAATGATCTCGGCCAAAGGTATTGCCAAGCCCAAGGCCGCTCCTGCTCATGCCACGTCCAGCGCCTGGCTGCGCGCCCCCGTTGGAGGGCTTTTGCGCACATTCAGGACACCGGGTGAAATGGTGTCGGTCGGCGATGTGCTCGGCATCATTTCCGATCCACTGGGTGAGGTCGAAAGCGAGGTGCTGGCGACCAATGCAGGCCTGATCATCGGCCGCACCAATCTACCCGTGGTCAACGAGGGCGATGGCCTGTTCCATGTCGCCATCGTGGGACACGAGGGCACCGAGGATGCAATCGATAACCTGGCGGAGCAGTTGAGCAATGACCCATTGTTCGATGAAGACGAGATCATCTGATAACGTCGGTTTCGCCTATCATTTGATAGCTCTATCCGGTTTTTCTGAAAGATTGATTCCGCTTCGACCGGTTTTAAAGCGGTCGAAGCAGACCAATCAGAAATGAACCAGCAGTCCCGCACACAGGCTGGCAAATATAATCCATCCGACACGGGCATTGGACTTGAACAGGGCCAGGCACTGCTCGCCATCGTCGATGTCAACAATGGCGATCTGGCGGGCAAGCATCGCCCCTGCCAGTGCAAGCCCGACATAGACCGGCCACGGCGTGTCGGCCAGCCAGCAGGACAGCACGATGCAGGCCATGGCGAGGGCATAGATGCCCGATAGCCACTTCCGGGTGTGAGCGCCAAACAGCCGTGCGGTTGAACGTACCCCGATCAATTCGTCGTCTTCCTTGTCCTGATGGGCGTAGATCGTGTCATAGCCAATCGTCCACAGTACGGATCCGACATAGAGCGCGACGGCTGCGGCACTCAGCGCTCCGAAGGTTGCTGCCCAGCCCATTAACGCACCCCAGGAAAAGGCAAGCCCCAGAAAGAACTGCGGCCAGTCGGTAAAACGTTTGGCGAATGGATAGATGGCGACGATGGCCAGCGAACAAATTCCAAGGACAACGGCAAAGAGATTGAACTGCAGCAGCACGATCAAACCCGCAATTGCCTGCAGGACCATGAAGACTTTCGCCTGCTTGCGGCTGACCCGGCCAGAGGGAAGCGGACGCGACAGTGTTCGGGCCACCTGCATGTCAATCTTGTGATCGACAAGATCATTATAGGTGCATCCTGCACCGCGCATGGCAATGGCACCCGCGGCAAACAGTGCCAGAAACCAGGCAATCTGCAGCACGTCCGTCGGAGCGGACTGCGCCACGACGTTGGCCGCAAGCAGGGTGGACCACCAGCAGGGCCACATCAACAATTGCCAGCCAATGGGCCGGTCCCATCTGGCCAGTTGCGCATAGGGCCACAACCTGCGCGGCAACAGCCGATAGACCCAATTGTCTGACGGCGCGTCGGCAACCCGCCCCATTTTGATTTGAGCATTCTGCATGGCCCCTTGGTGGCAGCTTCTACGGCATCAAGTCAAGCCGCGCAGACGCGCATTTTTTGGTCGAACAACCGGATTTGCGACCGTGCAGAAAAATACGCCTTGCCCTTTTGTCCTTGTGCACTCTCACCTATAGAACGGGGGCCGCATCTTGAATCCGGCGCCTTGACCAGACAGAAGGAATGACAGTGATGAATGTGCTTTTGATCGGTTCGGGTGGACGCGAACATGCACTGGCCTGGAAGATTGCCGCCTCACCCGTTCTGGGTACGCTCTATTGCGCCCCCGGAAACCCGGGGATCGCTGAAGAAGCAACCTGCATCGACATGGATATCACCGACCACAAGGCCATTGTGGCATTCTGTGCAGAGGCGGAAATCAGTCTGGTGGTCGTCGGACCGGAGGCGCCGCTGGTTGAGGGTCTCGTTGATGATCTGCAAGCCGCTGGCATCCCCGCATTCGGCCCCACAGCGGCAGCTGCCCAACTTGAGGGCTCAAAAGGCTTTACCAAGGACCTTTGTGCACGTTTCAATATTCCGACCGGTGCCTATATGCGCTTTAACAATGCACCAAAAGCCAAGGCCTATGCCCGCGAGATGGGCGCGCCGATTGTCATCAAGGCGGACGGGTTGGCCGCCGGCAAGGGCGTTACCGTTGCCCGGACATTGAATGAAGCCTTTGCTGCGATTGAGGACTGCTTTGAAGGTGCTTTTGGCGAGGCCGGTGCTGAAGTCGTCGTGGAGGAATTTCTTGAGGGCGAAGAGGCGAGCTTTTTTTGCCTGTGTGACGGCACCAATGCCCTGCCCCTGACCACGGCACAGGACCATAAATGTGTCGGCGACGGTGACACCGGTGCCAATACCGGCGGCATGGGCGCCTATTCGCCTGCCCCGGTGATGACGGATGAACTGGTGCAGCGCACGATGGACGAGATCATCAATCCGACCCTCAAGGGAATGGCGGAGATGGGAGCGCCTTTTACCGGTGTTCTCTACGCCGGTCTGATGATCACCCGAAAGGGTCCTGAACTGATCGAGTACAATGTGCGATTCGGTGATCCGGAATGCCAGGTGATGATGATGCGTCTGAAGGATGACATCCTGATGCTGATGAAGGCTGCAACCGATGGATTGTTATGGACGATGAGCGCGCGCTGGAGGGACGAGGCTGCGCTTTGTGTGGTGATGGCGGCAAAGGGATATCCCGGCTCCTACCGAAAAGGCACCGTCATCGACAATCTGGAAGCCGCCAACGCCTTGCATGATGTCGAGATTTTCCACGCGGGAACAGCCAGAAACGGCGATAAGATTGTTGCCAATGGCGGGCGGGTGCTGGGTGTGACAGCCCTTGGTACAACGGTCGGCCAAGCTCACCAGCAAGCCTATATGGCCGTTGATCTCATTGACTGGGATGACGGATTTTGCAGACGTGACATCGGCTGGCGGGCGATCAAACGCGAAGAACAGTAATAAAGGGATTTGTATTGCATTAACCATGCCTGAATACGTGTTGAAAACGGTTGTGTGCTATAGTTGCACTGAATATTCAGGAGATTGCCATGATTCGACCAATCATATTGACCGCTGCCCTTGTTCTGACCACCGGTTCCGCGGTGGCCGGGGGGTCGGTCATTGACGTGACGTCAAAGCTCATTGCAACCGGCAGCATCATTTCGGTCGACTGCACCGAGTGCCCACCCTTGAAGGACAAGACGGCAGCGCCCGTGGTCTCTGGTGTGGAAACACACGAGACTGAAATCGACGGCACCAAAAAAATCATTCAAACGGACAATATGCTGGGCGGAAGCCCGGTGCGCCATGTGAGAAATGCTCCAGCGTCCTCGCCGTCGGTCGTCACGGAATATTCAGGCGAATCCTCTTCCCATGAAAATGGCGGCACCAGTATTTCATCAGGAGATCACGGTACCATACACGCCGGGGCGGGCATGATGCCAGGCGCTGGAAATGACGAAGGCGAAGTCACCGTCACTGGTGGTGGCGATTTCAATGTGGATGAAGTCGGCCCTGAAACGGCAAGCAAGGATGGTGTCGATGACGTATCTCAGACGTCTTCGGTCGACATGAATGACGCGCAGCACGACAATGTCGAACCGGAAAATACCGCTGGGCCGGAAATCATTGAACTGCGACCGACGCAGTAACGCCGGTCATTGATTGCGAACACATCGGGGAACATCACCCCATCAGGATCGAGGCCCTTGGGGCCAGGTTTGCAGATCAACCACCAATCTTTGAAAAATCCGCAACCGATTGGGTAACCGTGCGGATCCGGCGCAGCAATGCCAGCCGATTGGCGCGCGTGGCGTCATCGGGATCATTGACCAGCACATCATCAAAGAAGCTGTCGACCGGTTGGCGCAATTTGCCCAGTGCACGCATGGCCGTTGCAAAATCATTTTGCACCAGAGCCTTTGCCGCGGCGTCTTCTGTCAGGGCAATGGCAGTTGCAAGACTGATTTCAGCAGGTTCCTTCAGCAGGGTCTGATCCACCGTGGCAGCAATCTCGGTGCCCTTCTTTTCTTCCGCCGCCAGAATATTTGCCGCCCGCTTGGTTCCGGCCAGAAGATTTTTTCCGTCTTCGGACTCCAGCAGTCCGCCAAGGGCCTCGACACGCTTGAGAACCATCAGAAGATCATCGGCATCGGGAGAAATCACTGCATCGATCAGATCATGACGCGCACCCTTGTCGCGCAAATAGACCTTCAACCGGTCATGGAAGAAGAACAGAAGGTCAGCCGGCACCTTTAGCTTTGCCAGTGGCAGGCTGATTTCGTTTTCGAGCAATAGCCGTATCACGCCCAGTGCAGCGCGGCGTAGCGCATAGGGATCCTTGGAACCGGTGGGCTTTTCATCAATGGCCCAAAAGCCGGTCAGCGTGTCCAGTTTGTCAGCCAGCGCCACAATGATGGAAACCGGATGGCTGGGAACATCATCCGATGGTCCCTGTGGCTTGTAATGTTCTTCTATGGCTGCGGCGACCTGGGGCGTTTCACCCTGTAGCAGCGCATATTTACGCCCCATGGCACCCTGCAACTCGGGGAACTCGCCGACAGCCTCGGTTGTCAGGTCAGCCTTGGCCAGCAGCACGGCGCGGTCCACCTGTCTATCCAGATCAGGTTCTTGCGCGCCTACCAGCGAAACCAGCGTTGCAGCGAGCGTACGAATGCGTTCGACGCGCTGTCCCTGACTGCCGAGCTTGGCATGGAAGGTCACATTGAGCGTATCGAGTTTGGCCATGCGCTGGTCCAGTGGCTTTGCCAGATCCAGACCGAATTTTGCGGCCGAGGCAGCCAATGTAGCCAGGTCAGGCAGGTCCGCCTGGTCGGTCTTCCAGAAATGCAGCGCATCCGACAGTCGCGCACGCACGACCTTGCCATTTCCGTGCGCTATGACCTTGCCGCCATCAGAGGCTTCGATATTTGCGGTCACAATGAATTTGTTGGTGAGTGCATCCGACTGGCCAGCAGCGCGCAGGACGAAACATTTCTGGTTTTCCTTGATTGTCAGCCTGATGACCTCGGCAGGAATGGACAGAAACTCCTTTTCAAATTCGCCCATCAAAATAACCGGCCATTCGACCAGACCGGAGACTTCTTCCAGAAGGGCGTCATCCTCGACCAGTTCAAGGCCCTGTGCAAAGGCCAGATTGCGGGCATCGGATAGGATGATTTCCCGGCGACGGTCAGCATCCAGCACGACTTTTGCTTTTTCGAGTTTTTGTGCATAGTCCTCGAAACGGCGAACAATGATTGCTTCCGGTGCGTGAAAGCGGTGCCCATAGGTCACATTGCCTGACACCAGGCCGTCCACCTCAAATGCAACCACAATGGGCTCTTCGGTTTCCGGCCCGAAGGTGCACAGGATTGACTGCAGCGGACGAACCCAACGCAAGGAGCCGGGCTGGGCAGACGCAGCGCCCCAGCGCATGGATTTGGGCCAGGGAAAGTTCTTGATGATGCCGGGCATGATGTCGGCAATGATGGTTTCCGCATTGCGGCCCGGCTTTTCCATGACGGCCACATAGAAATCACCCTTTTTGGGATCTGTCCTGACGCTCGCCTGATCAACGGACGTCAGGCCTGCACCCCGCAGAAAACCGGCAATTGCCTTTTCCGGCGCATCGGTGCGCGGACCCTTGCGTTCTTCGCGGATATCGGCCGATCGGGCATTTATTCCACGCACATCAAGCGTTAACCGGCGCGGCGTCCAGTATTCCCGCGCAGCCTCATAGGTCAGACCGGCGTCCACAAGGCCATCCGTCACCAGCTTTTTCAGGTCGCCAGCAGCTTTTCGCTGCATTCTGGCAGGGATTTCTTCGGAGCGCAGTTCAAGCAAAAGGTCGGGCATGGGTGATCACATCATCTTGATTGATAAAATTTTCCGGCGGTATTTGTCAGCCCTTTGGAGGCTTAAAACCACCGGCATCCGTCAGCAAATAAGCTTCTCCGCACATTTTGGAGAGATTGCGCACACGCAGGATATAACTCTGTCGCTCGGTCACGGAGATGACACCGCGCGCATCCAGCAGATTGAAGACGTGGGAAGCCTTGATACATTGGTCATAGGCTGGAAAGACACATTTGTGCATGCCCGCGGGGTCCGATCCGCCAGCCCCCTCCTGCAGCAGGGATTGGCACTCTGCTTCGGCGTCATCAAAGTGCCTGAGCAGCAGCGACGTATCGGCATATTCAAAGTTGTGCCGGGAATATTCCTGCTCCGCCTGCAAGAAGACATCCCCGTAGGTCACCTTGTTGTTTTCACCACCATTGAAATTCAGGTCATAGACATTGTCTACGCCCTGAACATACATGGCCAGCCGCTCAAGTCCATAGGTCAGTTCGCCGGCAACAGGGGCACATTCGATGCCGCAAACCTGCTGAAAATAGGTAAATTGCGAGACTTCCATGCCGTCGCACCAGCACTCCCAGCCAAGACCCCAGGCACCCAGCGTCGGGCTTTCCCAGTCATCTTCGACAAAACGGATGTCGTGCAGCAAGGGATCAATGCCGATTGCCTTCAGCGAGCCCAGATAGAGCTCCTGCAGGTTGGGCGGCGATGGTTTGAGCAACACCTGATACTGGTAATAATGCTGCAGTCGGTTGGGGTTCTCGCCGTAGCGCCCATCCGTTGGGCGCCGCGAAGGCTGCACATAGGCGGCATTCCATGGACGCGGCCCCAGTGAGCGCAATGTCGTGGCCGGATGAAAAGTCCCGGCCCCAACTTCCATGTCATAGGGCTGCAGGATCAGGCAGCCGTATTCGGCCCAATAATTGTGCAGAGTCAGGATCAGCCCCTGAAAGGATCGGGTCGGATGCATGTGAGATGGTTGCGTATCAGACAATTGCTGCGGCTTGGTCGATGTCATGGAACATATCCGGAAGTAAATGAGAATGCGCCGGACACGTGCCATGCAGGCCTTGCGCGGTCAAGACTCTAAAGTCTTAAACGATATTCCGGTTGGGCTGTCCGTCACGAACTCTGGCCAACAATCAACAGGGCACTCAGGCCTCGTCATCGGGCCCTTCCACCCGGTATTCGCCGGTTTTCGGGTCCTTGACCAATGTGCCGCTGGCACCGGTTTTGGTTTCGTCTTTCGCCCTGCGTACCGATTTGCTTACGCGCTCGGCGTCCTTGACCATTTTCTTGTAACCAAACCAGCCGACAAGTCCGACGGCCACCAGAAGGAGCAGTTGCGCCATATTCAGATCCCCTCGTCCCTATCTCCAAGGCCTTGCCCGGCCGGGAGAACAATAACAACTGAACAGATTGTTTTCGAAGTGGTCGGGACCTCGCACAATCTGATAATTTCCCGACCTTCTACAGGATTGCAGCAACAATGAGAACTGCTGCCATCGCAAGAGCCCGCATTCATTGTTGCAGGCGCTGAACCGCGCTACATTCCGAAGCGCGCCCACATAGCCCTTTCCTCGACCACGTCCGTAGCGCCAGAAGCGGCCGCCCCGGCAATCCGGGTCGCAAGGTCACCGACGGCTGCACCCGGCATCTTGCGTCCGAACAGGCCGCGTGGCGTGGTGATCAGCCGCAATTTGGTCTTCGCACCAAAACGCTTCTTGAGGAAGGACCGCATGTCACCCAGTTCATCAACGAGACCTAGTTCCTTGCCTGTGATACCGGACCAGAACAGACCGGTGAAAAGTTCATCATTGTCTGCCAGCTTTGCACCACGGCGCTCCTTCACCATATCGATGAAGACCTTGTGGACTTCCAGTTGCAGGGATTTCAGGTGTTCGACATCGGCCTTGTTTTCCGGCTGAAACGGGTCAAGCGTGGCTTTGTTCTTGCCCGCCGTATGGACGCGTCGTTCCACACCGATCTTTTTGATCAGGCCGGTAAATCCGAAACTGGAGGAGACGACGCCGATCGAGCCAACGATGGAGGACGGATCGGCAATAATCTCGTCTCCGGCAACGGCGATCATGTAACCGCCTGAGGCGGCAACATCCTCGACGAAAACAAAAACCTTCTTTTTCTTCTCTTCTGCAAGGTCGCGAATGCGGCGAAAGATCAGACGTGACTGTACCGGTGACCCACCGGGAGAGTTGATGGATATGGCAATGGCCGGTGCATCCTTGTCGGCAAACGCCTTGTTGAGAAGCGGAGCAACGGTTGCAATGTTCAAGGCCGGTCTAAATTGCGAACCCCCACTCATGATCACGCCCTGAAGCTGGATAACCGGAATGGTGATCTCATTGCGTCTGAAACGCTTGGGAAGAAGGGATTTGTAAAACGCCATATTGACCGCCTGTTCTGGAAAATGATGTCCCAGATGTATGTATTCCCACGCGAAAGACAATGGCTGATCGTTGCAGCAAGCCAGCTATCTCTTCAGGCTGGCGCGGCCATTGCTGAGATCATCGACACGGGCGGAGAAAGCCCGCTCCGTTCCATCGTGGACAAACAAGGGCGGACACAGGGCCAGGCGGGCGCGGCTTGCCTTGATGCCGGTCAGCAAGATGCGAATGGCGTTCTGGCCGGGTCGCGGATGAACCGGCGTCACCTGCAGGCCGCCAAAGCGCCGGTCACAGGCGCTGATGATTTCCGCCAGGGAATGTGGTCGTGCGATCAGCGACAATTGTCCGCCCGGCCTGGCAATGGCGCAGGCGGTGCGTATCCATTGCGAAAACATATGCTCGGTCATTGCGTGTGCCTCGGCCTTCAAATCGTCTGGCGTTGTACGATCGGTGCTGTCATTGAAAGGCGGATTCATGATGACATGATCATAGAGGCTGTCGGCCAGACCGGCGGCCAAGCGCGCGCGCCCACCGAGAGCGACATCGGCCTGCAGCACACTGATGCGGGATGCGAGGTGCCGGTTTTGAGGCAAAATCATGGAGCGGTTTGCGCATTCAGCCATTTGGGCTGAACGCTCAAACAGCGTCACAAGCAAATCGGGAATACGGCTTGCGACCGCAAATCCTGCCGCCCCGGCCCCTGCACCCAGATCCGCCAATCTGCCGACGGCTTCATCCGGCACCAATGCGGCCAGCAGCATGGCATCCAGGCCAGCACGATGCCCCTTGCCTTCCGGTTGCACCAGGTAAAAGCCACCGTGATGGAAGGCATCGATAGTGTGCGGCGCAGCAATGTCGGTTTCATTATCCCGGCAACCATCCGCTTTGGTCCGGTTTGTTGCCACGGTCATCAATTTTGCTGTCTGAGCTCATCTGCAAGGCCGGCCGCCTCGACAAGTTTGCGGGCCTCAATGATACGTTCGGCGTCGACAAGAAGGCGCCGGGAGAGCGCACCAATGGACCCATCGAGAACACTCATGTTTTCGTCTGCAATGAAATAGACAATGCCTGCTTCCTTGAGCAAAGTGCCGACGAAAGACAGGGTCACAACATTGTTGGTGCGGATCAATTCCTCCATATTTCAGTCCTTTCAGCTTGGGTTGGTGCATGTCGTTTTTGCTCGGCAAGACGATTGAAGCCGACCTTTTTTGTTCTATATGCCACTGAGCAGCAGATATGTCGCTTTTTTACCAAAGGTATTCAATATTGAGTTACTTTCGCAAAAAACACCAATGGCACGGAAGATTGTATGAAAGTCAGGGGCTTTTATGCTGCGCTGCGTCGATTCTTCACTTGTACCCGGACCGACCGTTTTCTATGGTCCCACGCAACATATACAGGAGTCTGCATATTGGGCGTTGTCATTCCGCTTGAGGATAAGAATAAATATACAGCTTCAGTCAAGCCACTCGTAGCGCTGACCCGATCCGATATGGAGCGGGTGAACCAACTGATCCTGTCCAAAGCCGGATCGGATGTCGCGATGATACCCGAAGTCGCCAATCATCTGATCTCGTCAGGCGGCAAGCGGCTGCGTCCGATGCTGACACTGGCTTCGGCAGGCATGTTCGGCTATGAAGGCGACCATCACATCAAGCTGGCAACGAGTGTAGAGTTCATGCACACGGCAACCTTGCTGCATGATGATGTTGTTGACGAAAGTGACCTGCGCCGCGGCAAGTCGACGGCGCGCATGATCTGGGGCAATCAGGCCAGCGTCCTTGTCGGTGATTTCCTGCTCGGGCAGGCTTTCAGAATGATGGTTGAAGTCGGTTCGCTGGAAGCACTTGATGTGCTTTCCGGCGCCGCTGCAATTATTGCCGAAGGCGAAGTTCTGCAATTGTCGGTTTCCAAGAACATGGAGACGACTGAGGACGACTATCTTTCCGTCATCCGTGCCAAGACTGCTGCATTGTTTTCCGCCGCGGCGGAAGTCGGTCCGATCATCGCTGGCGCCAGCAAGGCGGAACGTGATGCTCTGCGTTCCTACGGCACCAATCTCGGATTGGCTTTTCAGCTCGTCGACGACGTTCTGGACTATAATGGACATGCGCAAAACCTGGGCAAGAATGTCGGCGATGATTTCCGGGAAGGAAAAATCACCTTGCCGGTTGTTCTGTCCTACAGGCGCGGAACGGATGCTGATCGTGCCTTTTGGCGTTCGGCCATAGAAGAGGGTAGCAATGACGACAAGGCGCTGGAAAAAGCCCTTGGCCTGATCACCAAGTCCAATGCCCTCAGCGACACGATCATCCGCGCGGAACACTATGGTGCCGTTGCCCGCGATGCCTTGGCGCCAATGGCAGAAACAAAGGCAAAGTCTGCACTACTGGAAGTGATAGATTTCTGTATCAGCCGGATAAACTAAGCCGATAATCACGTCTGCTTGCTGCATTGGCTGAAAAAAGCCATGCTTCAGGTGATACAACCATTGCGAAATAGAGAACCAGAAGCGGGAAACGGAACAGATGCGGCCAAATAAATTTATGAATGCTGTCGGTGCAGCCGCCATCAGCCTGCTATTGTCTCTGACTGCCCATGCCGAAGATGAGACAAGACGGGCAGATTTTGATACCGCCAGAATAAACAGTTTCTCCGGTGCCCTGCTTGCAGGACGAACCGCCGAGGCTGATCGGGATCGCGCAACCGCCATTGCCATGTATGAAAAGGCGCTGGAATTCGAAAACGACAATTCTGATATCAAGCGACGCCTGATGATCATGCTGTTCGCCAGCGGCAGATTTGATGAAGGCGTCGAAATTGCCTCGGAACTCAAGGGCGATCCTGCCATAGAAAGCACCGCTCGCCTGGCACTTGGCATCGACAGCATCCGCCAGCGCGAATATTCCAATGCACAAAACCTGCTCAGCTACGAGGGCGTCAACGATCTGGAGAAGCTGCTTTATGGTCTGCTGAAGTCCTGGGCCTATTTTGGCGATGACAAAGGGGAAGAGGCGCAAGCGATGATCGATTCGCTGGAGGGCCCTGACTGGTACACAATATTCAAGAATTTCCACAGCGCCGCCCTGCAGGAGGCCCTGGGAAACACGGAAAAGGCAAAACAACTTTATACCGCAGTCATTGCCGATCAAAATAATGCAGGTACGGCGCCCGATACCTATATTCGATCGGTCATGGCCCTGGCGGGGCTCGAGGCACGCGAGGGAAACACGCAAAAAGCCTATGATGCCGTAGCCACAGGAACCGCATTTACACCGGGTTACACGCCACTCAAAGCCCTGCGCGAACGCATTGATGCGGGTGACCCGCCAAAGGCGGATATTCGCACATCTGAACAAGGTGCCGCTGCCGTTCTCTACACGATCGGCAGTGCTCTCAATCGCAGTGGGGCTGAGGATCTTGTTTCCCTTTATCTGAATTTTGCCGTTGCACTCGACCCTCAAAATGATTCCGTTTTGATCATTCTGGCCGGTCTGGCGGAAAATCTGGGCAACCCGGAACAGGCCATCGATATTTACCGCAAAGTGCCGGAGGATTCCGTCGTGCGGCGTGTTTCGGAGCTTCAACTGGGGCTTAATCTGGCAGACCTTGGGCAGTTGGAAGAAGCAAAAACCCATCTGAGCAATCTCATTGAAGAAGATCCGAGCGACATGCGCTCCTATCTTGCCTACGGCAGCGTCCTGTCGGATGCCAAAGCCTACCGTGAAATGGCCAACAATTACGATCGCGCGGTCAAGGTGATCGGCCTTTTGCCCGATCGTTCCGAATGGAACATCTTCTATCAACGCGGCATCGCCTATGAGCGCCTGGGAGAATGGGAAAAAGCCGAGCCCAATTTCAAAAGGGCGCTGGAACTCGTGCCCAACCAGCCGCAGGTCATGAATTATCTGGGTTATTCCTGGATTGATATGAACATCAATCTTGAGGAAGGGCTGGAACTGATCCGCAATGCAGTGCGGGCGCGACCCAATGACGGCTACATCGTTGATTCTCTTGGCTGGGCCTATTACCGGCTTGGCAATTTTGAGGATGCGGTCAAGGAACTTGAGCGGGCTGTTGAAATCCGCCCCGCAGACCCGACAATCAATGATCATCTGGGTGACGCCTACTGGCGGGCCGGCCGCGAACTGGAAGCCCGATTCCAGTGGGAACGAACCCTGACAATGGAACCCGCAGCCGAGGAAATCCCGGCAATCAAACGGAAGATTGCCGAGGGTTTGCCTGCCCTTGCGGACACGGTTCTATCGCCAGCAAATGACGAAATCGCGCCCGACGAAACCAAAGTCGCCAAGAAACCAACACAGAGCGAACCGAATAGTGGGATGGAGCTTGTCGAGGAGGTTGCCCTGACAGATTATGTGGTCAAACCCGGGCAATCACTTTGGAAGATTGCCGATGAAATACTGGGCGGTGGCAATCTCTACCAATCGATCCTGCAACTGAACCCATCGCTTAAAAGCAATCCCGATCTGATACACCCGGGTCAGATCATCAAATTGCCCTGACCTGTTACTCATGGTAGTCTCGTTGCAACATGCCACAGGGAACTTGCATCTGACATTTCCGGAAACGCTCCCATGAAAGACATCGTTGAGGTTGCCCGGGCCAAAATTAACCTGGCTCTTCACGTCACGGGCCAGCGTTCCGATGGCTATCACCTGATTGACAGCCTTGTGACATTTGCCGATTTTGGTGACGTTTTGACCTTTTCCGATGCAACCTCGGACAGGTTGACCATTTATGGAGCCTTTGCGGCAAACCTTGAAAACGACGGCGATAATCTCGTCGTGCGCGCCAGAGACGCTCTGCGCGCTCATGCCGTGGACAAGGGACACGAAGCCGGACCTGTTGCCATCCGCCTTGAAAAAAACCTGCCGGTTGCCTCCGGTGTTGGTGGCGGTTCAGCAGATGCCGCCGCCACTTTACGCGGCCTCTCGCGTTACTGGGACCTTCCAAAGGGCAGTATTGACAGCGCCGCAGTGGCTGCAACATTGGGTGCAGACGTGCCCATGTGCCTTGTCTCCGTGCCGTTGATCGCCCGAGGTATTGGTGATGCCCTTGCACCAGCCACCACCCTGCCCTCCGTGTCCCTGTTGCTGGTCAATCCGCTTGAGGAAATTTCGACAACCGAGGTTTTCGGTGCCCTTGCAGACAAGAACAATGCGCCGCTGACACTGGATAGGATTCCAGACAATCTGGACACGCTTGTAGCCGTCCTGAAAAATGCCCGCAATGACCTGGAAAAACCCGCAGAAACATTGACTCCTCTGCTCGGTGTCGTGCGTAAAGCACTGCAATACCATCACCCCGAAATCGTTCGCATGTCGGGCTCAGGCGCGACCTTTTTTGGTATTTTTCGCGATCTTCAAGCCGCACAATTTGCCGCCGAGGCGCTCAATGCCAGCTATCCGCACTGGTATATACACGCGTGCACAACCCGTTCGATCGCTCCATGACAATTTACGGAATTCATGCCCATGAGCAAGATTGATACATCGCGCCCCTTCATTCCCGTCAGCATTGCCGTGCTGACTGTCTCCGATACACGCAGCCTTGCAGAAGACAAATCGGGTGCAACCCTTGCCGCACGCATCGAGGAAGCCGGGCACGTACTGGCCGCACGCGATATTGTCACCGATGATCGCAAACAAATTGCCGACAGGGTATCGGGCTGGGCCAGTGACCCGCAAGTGGACGTGATTATCACCACTGGCGGCACCGGATTTACCGGGCGTGACGTCACGCCGGAAGCCATCTTGCCGCTCTTTGACAAGCAGATGGACGGTTTTTCAGAGGTGTTTCATCGCATTTCCTACGACAAGATCGGCACGTCCACCATACAGTCGCGCGCCACAGGCGGCCTGATCAATGCCACCTTCGTATTTGTCCTTCCAGGCTCTCCAGGCGCCTGCAAGGACGCCTGGGATGAAATCCTGAAATATCAATTGGACTACCGGCACATGCCCTGCAACTTCATTGAAATCATGCCACGCCTCGATGAGCATCTGAAGCGCGGCTGATTGAACCTGTGTGGCGCGTATCAGTGCGCCATCATGATATGGCGCACAGCGGTATAATCTTCCAACGCATAGACAGACATGTCCTTGCCGTAGCCCGACTGCTTGAGACCGCCATGGGGCATTTCATTGGTCAGCATGAAATGCGTATTGATCCAGGTGCAGCCGTATTTAAGCGCATTGGCTGTCGCCATCGCCTTCGACGTGTCCTTCGTCCACACCGATGAGGCAAGGCCGTAGACGCTGTCATTGGCCCAGTCGACTGCCTGCTCGTCATGATCAAAGCGGGTGACGGAGACAACCGGCCCAAACACCTCGTTACGCACGATTTCATCTTCCTGACGGGCACCGGCAACAAGCGTGGGTCGGTAATAGAACCCACCTCCTTCAGGCATCGTGCCACCGGTGGTGATTTCCATATGGCCCTGCTCGGAGGCCCGCTCGACGAAACTGGAGACACGATCCCTTTGACGCCGGGAAATCAATGGCCCAATTTCATTTTCACTGTCATCGGGCAGATTGTATTTGATCCGGGAAACAGATGCGGTCAGATCGGCCACCAGCCTGTCGTAGATTTTCGGACCGGCATAGATACGGCAGGCGGCCGTGCAATCCTGACCGGCATTGTAATAGCCAAAGGCCGTAATACCTTCGACGACCGCTGACAGATCGGCGTCGTCATAAACGATAACGGGTGCTTTTCCGCCCAGTTCCAGATGGGTCCGCTTAACCGATTTTGCCGCGGCTTCCAGCACTTTGCGGCCCGTCGCGATGTCACCGGTCAAAGAAATCATATCCACCTTCGGGTGGTTGATAATGGTGTTTCCAACTGTCTGACCGCGTCCGAGCACGATATTGACCACGCCCTCAGGCAGGATGTCGGCAAGGATATGTGCACATTTCAATGCGGTGAGCGGCGTTTGTTCAGACGGCTTGAAGACCACCGTATTGCCGCCGGCAATTGCGGGCCCAAGCTTCCAGGCCATCATCATCAGCGGGTAATTCCATGGGGCGATGGAGCCGACGATGCCAATGGGATCACGGCGGACCATCGAGGTAAAGCCCTCCAGATATTCGCCTGCTGCAACACCTGGAACACAGCGCACGGCACCGGCGAAGAAACGATAGCAATCGACAATGGCTGGAATTTCGTCGTTCAATACCGCATTGATCGGCTTTCCACAGTTCAGGGCCTCCAATGCGGCGAAGGCATCAGCCTCGGCTTCAATCCTGTCGGCAATCTTCAACAGATATCGCGAGCGATCCGCCGGTGTTGTGCGCGACCAGGTCTTGAAAGCCTTTTCGGCGGCTTCCACCGCACGGTTTATCTGATCTTTCGATGCTTCCGGCACCTTGACGACAATTTCACCGGTTTTCGGATTGTAGATATTTTCTTCCGTTTCGGTTCCTGCTTCAAACTGCGCACCGATCAACATCTGCGTATCCATGATATTTTCCTCCATGTTCTTTATTTACCCTGACCAGCGACCTGGTCGCCGTCTCGGGTCAGGTAATAGGCAGCCAGAATTGGCAGAAAGGTAACCAGCACCACAATCATCGCGACCACATTGGTGACCGGGCGTTGTCTCGGGCGTACGAGCTCTTCAAGCATCCAGATCGGCAGGGTTGCCTGCTGTCCGGCTGTCAGCGTGGTCACGATGACCTCGTCAAAAGACAGCGCAAAGGCCAGCATGCCACCCGCAAGCAGGGACGTTGCAATATTGGGAAGCACCACATGGCGAAATGTCTGAAAACCGTTTGCGCCCAGATCCATCGACGCTTCAACCAGAGACCCTGATAGTCGGCGGAAGCGTGCAACGGCATTGTTGTAGACAACCACAACGCAGAACGTCGCGTGACCCAGCACGATCGTCCAGACCGAGAACGGAATATCCGCAATATTGAAGGCGGAGCGCAGGGCGATGCCGGTGATGATGCCAGGCAGTGCGATCGGCAGGATGACAAGCAGGGAAATGGCCTCTCTGCCAAAGAACTTGCTGCGCGATACGGCAGCGGCGCAAAGGGTTCCCAGCACCATGGCAACGATGGTGGAAATGCTCGCCACTTTCAGCGACAGCTGCAATGCACTCCACACATCCGGCCTGTTCCATGCAACGGCAAACCATTTGAGCGTGTAACCGGGCGGCGGCCATTGAAAGGTCTTGTCTTCGGTCGTGAAGGCGTAGACGAAGATCAGCAATATGGGAACGTGCATGAATAAAAGGCCGCAGGCAGCGGCAATCTTCAAGGCCATGGGGGCACGGGTTTCATGGTCAGAGCGCATCAAAAGCCCCCTTGCGTTTTGCCATCCACAAATAGAATCCCATGATCACCACAGGAACGACCGTAAAGGCTGCCGCCAGCGGAATATTTCCAGCCGTTCCCTGATGGGAATAGACAGCCTGTCCGATAAACAGGCGTGATGAGCCGATAATTTGCGGAATAATGTAATCACCGAGGGTGAGTGAAAATGTGAAAATCGATCCGGCTATCACACCGGGCAAGGCTAGGGGCAAAAGCACATTGCGAAAGGTCTGCCAGGGCGTGGCGCCAAGATCGGAGGATGCCTCCAGAAAGTTGGCCGGAACCCGCTCCAGGGCTGCCTGCATGGGCAGGACCATGAATGGCAACCATACGTAGAGAAAGACCAGAAACGTGCCGGTATAGCTGACAGAAAGGGAATTTCCGCCGATCAGCGGGATCGCCAGATAGGCATCCAGCAACCATTTGAGGTGGGTCAGTTCGAAAAACCAGTTCAGAATGCCTTCCTTGGCCAAAATGAGTTTCCAGGCATAGATCTTGACCAGATAGCTCGACCACAGCGGCAGCATGACGCCAAGATAGAACAGCGCCTTCCATCGGCCTCTGGCATAACGTGCTGCATAAAAGGCCACCGGAAATGCCACGATCACCGAGGCCAGAGTGACAATGGCCGCCATCGACACGGTTCTTAAAATAATGTCGAGATTGGCCGGAATGAGAAGTTCGGCATAGGTCTTGAGTGTGAGTTGATAGTTGATCAGACCGGAAAATTCGTCGATCGAAAAGAAGCTTTGCGCCAGCAGCGCCAACAACGAGCCGATATAGACGACGCCCAGCCAAAGCAGCGGCGGTGTCAGCATCAGCAGCAGCAAGATGAAGGGTTTTCGCCAGAACAGATCGGAAATCTGCCCCGCCAGCCCATAGCCGGCTGATGTCACGGCCCCTCGCCTGTCATTTGCGCTGTTATTCATCACGCACCCTCGATGAGGTGCATGTCCGCATCATCCCAATCAATCTGGATCGGTGCGCCAATCTCAACAGACCCGAAACTGTTGTCCACCAGCGCATTGAGGCCCGCACCATAAAGATCGAGAGATAATCTGGTGGCAGAGCCAAGAAAGCTCTTGGCTGTAACGATGGCCGTGTGCCCACCTTCCGCCACCACCCTGATGGATTCAGGTCGCAAACTTGCAATGCCGGTCCTGCCGCTCATCTGGCGAACCAGCGCAGCAGGCAGGACATTGGATGAGCCAACGAAATTGGCTACAAATTCTGTTTCGGGGCGGTGATAGATGTCTTGCGGCGTTCCGATCTGGGCGATTTCACCCTCATTGAACACGGCAATGCGATCGGCCATGGACAGGGCTTCACTCTGGTCATGGGTCACAAAAACGAAGGTAATGCCCAGGGCGCGCTGCAATTGCTTTAGCTCTTCCTGCATCTCCTCGCGCAGCTTCAGGTCGAGCGCACCGAGCGGTTCATCCAGCAGCAATACGGCGGGTTTTCCGATCAATGCGCGCGCCAGGGCGACGCGCTGGCGCTGGCCACCGGAAAGCTGGCTTGGGCGCCGGTCACCATAGCCTCCCAAACGCACCATCTCGAGCGCTTCTTCTGCCTGTTGCAGGCGCTGTTTCTTGTCCATCTTTCTGATCATCAGGGCATAGGCGACATTTTCAGCGACGCTGAGATGCGGAAACAATGCATAGTCCTGGAAAACGGTATTGACGTTTCGCCGATAGGGCGGGATGTCCTGGATCGGTTCATCGAGAATTTTTATCTCGCCGCCTGTCGGACGCTCAAAGCCTGCAATCAGGCGCAGACAGGTGGTTTTCCCCGAACCCGAGGGACCCAGCATGGCGAAAAATTCGCCCTCTTCGATCGCCAGGTCAACCTGATTGACAGCCTTTACGGAGCCGAAATAGCGGGAGACATTGATAAAGGATATGGCAGGTTTCATAGGCTCGCCAGCTTTGAAACCCGCCGGACCATGCCAGCGGGTTTGTTTTGGTAAGTGTCAAAGTGAAAATCAGCGTCCGCCGATCACGCCGATATAGTCACTGACCCAACGGTAGTAGGGAACGCAGGTGTCGTTCTGACTTGCGCATTTGCTGACTGGTGTGGTCCAGAATTTGATCTTGTCAAAATCATCCATGCCGTTGGTGGTGCATCCTTCAGCGGTCTGCATGCCCCGCCCGTCTGTACAGGCTGCCGGAACGCCCGGATTTGCGCCAAACCAGACAGAGAGATCACTCATCAGGTTTGAGGACAGCGTATGTTCCATCCACATATAGGCACAATTGGGATTTTCAGAATCCGCATGCATCATCGTGGTATCGGCCCAGCCGGTTGCGCCTTCTGCCGGGATGGTAGAGGCGACTTTGGCACCCTGTGATTGCAGGATGTTCACCTGAAACGGCCAGGAACCCGATGCGACAACACCTTCATTGGTGAAATCATCCATCTGGATGAAGGCATCATGCCAATAGCGCGACACCAGTTTCCTTTGCTCACGCAAAAGATCAAGCGCGGCCTTGTACTGATCCGGATTGAGTTCATAGGGGCTGGTGATGCCGAGATCAGGATTGTTCGCCATCAGGTAATTGGCAGCGTCCGCCACATGGATCGGACCGTCATAGGCCTGCACGCGCCCCTTGTTGGACTTGCCGTCCGGCAATGTCATTTCTTCAAAAACCACGTTCCAGCTGGTCGGCGCTTCCTTGAAGACCTCCGTATTGTACATCAGCACATTCGGACCCCACATGTAGGGCGTACCATAATGCGCGCCGTCGACGGTGTGCCAGGGCGCGTCCTTCAGGCGGTCATCAACATCCTTCCAGCTTGGAATGAGGTCCGTGTTGATTTCCTGCAGCCGCTTGCCGGCGATCAACCGCAGGGACGCATCACCGGAGGCGGTGACCAGATCAAAACCGCCTTCATTCATCAGGGCGACCATCTCATCGGATGTATTGGCATTCTTGACCTGGACCTTGCAGCCGGTCTGTTCTTCGAACTTGGTAACCCAGTCAAATGCAGCGTCGGTTTCGCCGCGTTCAATGTATCCTGGCCACGCCACGATATTGACCTGACCCTCGCCGGCGCCAAGACTTGCCAGCTTGCCAGCCATCGCGCCCTGCACCAAAAAGGTGGATGCGAGAACGGTTACGGATATTTTCTTGAGTATCGACGTCATAGTACCCTCCAGAGATTCAGTTGTGTTCCATAGACGAATTTCTCTGGGGATTGAGACTAGCAGGGAAACCGGCGTTCACAATTTCATAATACAGAAACATGATATCGGTTTTTCCGATATATAACATGCTTCATGCCTGTCCTGAGGATTGTGCAACACCGATGAAGTTGCGGGCGGCATTTGACAGCGATGACCCCATCCGCCAGACAATGCCCACATGGATATCAGGCAGCGAGGCCGAAACATCGCGCTTGTCGATGCGATCGCCTTCCAGTGACCACGGGCGATAGATCAGGTCGGGCAGGATGGCGAGACCTGCACCCGTTGCGACCAGACTGCGAACCGCTTCGACGGATCTGGTCTTGAAGGCAATTTTTGGCCTGGCGCCAAGTGTATTGAGCAAATTCTCGGTCGAGGCTTCGATCTCGTCGATGGAGAGCATGATCAGGGGCTCGGAAGACAGGTCCGAAGGCGAGATGCGTTCCTTGGTGGACAGCCTGTGTCCCATCGGCAGCCAAAGCTTGTAGGGCGATGATTCCAGGGTTTCGGCCTGCAGTGCATCCTTGTTGCGCAGGTTCGAGACCAGCATGACTGCCACATCCAGTTCACCGCCTATGAGAAGATGCTCCAGATAACCCCCATCATCTTCAATCGCGGTGACGTCAATCTTCGGATGGGCGCGCCTGTAGCGGGCAAGAATATCTGACAGGACATAGCCGGCCACAAGCGATGTCACGCCAAGATGGAGTTCTCCGGTCTCATCCACTTCCGGTTCCTGAAACGCCCTGCGTGCATCGGAGACATTGCCCAGTATCCCGGTCGCATGACGCAGAAACTGATGTCCCTGGTGCGTGACCTTCAGTCCACGGGAATGACGCGTGAACAGTGCTACGCCCAGATCGGCTTCGAGGTCCTTGATGGCTTCGGTGATCGCAGATTGGGAAATGGCCAGCGTCTTGGCCGCACCCGAAACGGTGCCTCTTTCGGCGACAGCGACAAAATAATGCAGTTGTCGGATCGTGAAAGCCAAGGAAGCGCCCCAAATATGGTTTTGTTTTTCCGAAATCAGATATCGATATCAATAATTCCGAATGCGGTCTTAGGCAAGCCTGTCTTGAAGGGGGCTGTTTGGGCCGGTTACAATGACAGACGCGGAAACGGCTGACAGACGGCAAATGCACCGCACATTGTCTTGGCGACGCACACTGATGGTGGGCCGGATGGCATGCTGCGAACAATCATGATCTAGTGCGCCCAGCTTTCACTTATGCGGGGGCTGCTCCATGACAAATCTGCAAACAAAGATGGACAGGATTATCATGACCACGCCAATCATCGCCCAGAAGTCCCCCTACCCCGTTGAGGTTGAAGAAGGCAAAACCTACTTCTGGTGTGCCTGCGGCAGGAGCAGCAAGCAACCGTTTTGTGACGGCAGCCACAAGGTCACAAGTATCACACCGATAAAATACACAGGCGAAGCCAGCAAACGGGCGTTCTTTTGCGGGTGCAAGCACAGCAGCAATGCGCCGCTCTGTGACGGTACCCACAGCAAGCTTTGAGCCCGTCACAGAGGATCATCACGCACAGGAGGCAAGCGGCAATAATGTGCCGATTGCCCGCCTATCCTTGATCAAAGAGGCTGTTTAAAGACAATCTGTCTTAGTCATCCAACGAATAGCTGATCGTCGTTTTGGCGATGGTGCCGCCATCCAGTACTTCGACCGTGTAGGTTCCTTTGATACCAGCGTATTTCCCTGTACCGCCGACAACAGCACCTTCATGGACATGGCCTGGATCCACGGGACGTCCATGGATGGTTTCCACCATATCCGTCATGTAAATGGAGCCGTCATCAAGAATTTGCTCGGAAAAATAGGATCTGGCGACCTTCGATTTTTCAGGATCGTGAAATACGATAATCGCCTGCGTAAAATACCGACCGATGACTGGCCCATCGGGAGCTGACCTTTTGACACCATGACGCATGTACATGTCTCCAAGAGACGGACCTGCAGGCGCAATGTCCACCACCTGTGGCGCCTCGATGTCGGCGTAGGTAACGGATTTCAGTTCCCCGGCGCCTGCAGGATGGGACAAACCTGCCAGCAGAACCACCAAACCGCAGATTTTTGTCATATCGTTTTTCATAGTGTTTTCCCCTTTAAGGAATTGCGCCATCAAGCGCGGTGATCCGACAGGCCTTAACCTTTGATCTGTGGAACTGTCAACGATGCAGCGAAGCCGCCCAAATGGCGGGTGAAGGCTCATCAACGATGTGGAAGCGCTTGATCCAGGCAGGCAGCACCCTTCCCTTCGGCGAATGGACAGAAACATTCAGCTCAAGACGCCGAACCGTTGAGGGGCCCAGGCAGAGCAATCAAGTCTTCCAGCAGGTTCAGCAATCCTGGCCTCGCAGGCTCCCGGTGGTGGATTTCACGACCGGCAGGTTTGAATGCGGCGGGCCTCTTCAGGAACTGAACAAGGGCCTCTGCCTTGTCCTGATCAGTCCCGAAGAGACGAAAATTGCATGGTGATGAAGCTTGCGTGTTGGCCGTACCGCCGCGGGTGAACAAGGGTTTTTCGAATATTTCAGCATCAGCCAGATGCTGGTTGGCGGTGTCGCTCAGATCAATCATGGCAGCACAGGCCTGCATCATTCCCTTGAGGTCAGCATCGTCGATATCCAATCGGAGACTGACGTTTTTTTGAATACCGGAAAAACGGGTTGCCAGAAGAGATTCGATATATTTGAAATAGACGTGCCTTGGCCGATTGCTGGCTGCAAGCAGCTGCGCATCAGGGCGGATGGCAAGCAATTTTTCAAATAATTGCAGGGTCTTTACAAAACCATTGTTCGGCTCAAGCCTTGCCGGGCAAAGCAGCACCGGACCTGCAAATTGAGTAAAAGGATTGGTGGCTATTTCATCCCAGAATGTTGTCCGGTCAATAAAATCCATCACGACAACATCACGTTTACCGTCCGGGAACACCGCTGCGGCCATCTCCTTCGCCAAGACGTCGGAATTGGCTGCAACAATATCGAACATTTTGGCTGCAGGCATTTCCAGCCAGGCAGCCTGGTGGTTTCTGTGGGCCTGGGCATCAAAGGCCTGCAAACGCGGCGACCGGGGAATATCGAGGCAAATGAACGCCTTTCGGCATTGAAGTTCGCTCAACCAGGGCAGGTTCAGTTCCCGATCTTCATAAAAAAGCACCACAATATCGGATGGCTGAATCTTTCCCAGCAATTCACGCGTATTTCTGACCACACCGCGCAACTTCGAGTCAAATTCGGTGGCGTAGAGACTGCATGGCACGCCATTTGCAGCAAGTTCTCTGGCCAGAGCAACAGCATGGAGATCGCCAGCCAACTGTTGCGGTCGGGGCAAGGCGCCGGCAACGATGTGCAGCCTGCTTTCCGACGGCCAGTTGAAATTGTGTTTTGCCAAAAGGTCCTGGTCTCGACGCACAGCAGGCAGATAGGCACGTGCCTGTTTGACTGCATGCTTCAGCGCGGTATCATCCCTGAAGGCAACCAGAGACTGCTGAGACAGAATACTGTTGTTGATGCCGTGCCGTAAAACAACATGGACCAAAATACTCTGGCTCGCTGAAACGTCTGGTTCGTCCATGTTGACCCAGCGGTCCGATATCTCCTCGGTCTTGCTTGAGACAGCCAGGCAGCCGTCACGGAATGCGAATTCCAGAGCGAACTTTCGATTTGCATCAATGGAAAATGACCACCATCCGAAATGCCCCTGAGGATGGACAGGATTATCAAACAGATAGGCATCTATCGTCAGGATTGCGGATTCTGCTCCCGGTATATCCGGCATTTTGATGTTGAGCACCGCGGTCGCTCCGGCAGCGGTCAGGTTCAGCCGGTCCGGTCGGAAGTCGACATGCAGTTTTCGGGCTGAAGCAGGCATTTTGAGCGTGCTTATATTGTCCGCGGTTGGAATTCTATTTGGCATGTCCCTGCCCTGTTTTCCCGGCTGCAGAGCGCATTTTCTTTTCCGGATCGCCGGTTCGGGCGCTTGCCGGCTTCCATGTTTTGCGCGCTTTCGCAACAAAGTCGCGGGTCATTTCCATATATCTGGCGCCATGGTCCTGCGAAGGCTCAATATGTGAATTTTCGTGAAATTCATTGAAAGTGCTAATAAAGACAAAGCTGGGTGCCTCCTGTTCCAAAGCAAATTTCATGGTCTGGCGGTAGGTTTGTCCATCATTGTGCGGAATGGGGCGCGATGCCTTTGTGCGCGCCGGGTCGGTCAGGTGTGATGCATCATAGCCCGGAGATACAGTGACACAATGATGACCGGATGCCTGGCTGGAGCCTTGATATTCCTTTTGCCAGACCGCGTGCCAGTTCTCAGGGGCACTCAATTCCAATGGCGAAAACTGGCTTATGGCGTCAAATAATTCGTGGGTCTTTCTTCTTTCAACGCCGGCCGTGCCCGTCGGTCGCGTATAGACGCCCATGCGGAAAAATCCGGTGGTCAGATGTTTGAGCTGCTCCACGACATCAGCGTCGCTGTCGAATGCACCACTCCAGAAAATCATGAATACCGGTTTGCCGTCCAGGAGGAGATAATTTTCATCGGTGATCATTGAATCGCGCAAAAGACTTCCCGCCTGTTCAATGATATGGGAATCGCGTGTATACAGGCACAGATTGACCGCAAACCGGAGCGTTGAATTGCGCTCTTTTGCCATGGACAGCATGCGTTGCGCAGCGGTCAGCTGATATATATCAAGCCCATCGTCTGAGACATGGAGATTGAACACGACAACGTCGATACCCATGCTCTCCATCTGATCAATATGAAGGGAAATCGTATCTCCGCTCATGGATGAATAGTAACCCAGTTCGGGCATATCAGTCACCCATCCGGTCGCCCGGTCGTCGCACCAATGTGCATTGCCGAAGCCTTCGCGGTACCAGTTGAAATAGTGGATCGCAAAAAGTGGGCCGGAAATGTGTTTGGGGGTTCTGTGTCTGGCTCTCCATTTCTTGTGGGTATCTTCTACAATGGCGATCAATTCATCTGCGGTTCGATCCCATGAATATTTTTTTGCAATTTCACGCCCATGCCGGCCCATTTTACTGGCCAGTTGAGGATCGTTGAAAAGTTTTCGAATCTCGGCGGCCAGGGCGGCAGGCCTGGGTTGCACCAAAAGGGCGCAACGATCATCGACGACCTCTACAAAGCCCCCTTCATTGACCGCGATGAGCGGTTTTCCCGCTGCCAGCGCTTCCAGTGCAACGATGCCAAATGGTTCGCGAACGGGAGCAAAAACAACACAAAGGCAACGTGCCAGCAAAATCTGGACTTCGTAATTTTCAAGGTCGTGCAAGAAAAACACCCGGTCTGCCACGCCCATGTTTTCCGCCAGATTTTCAAGTCTTTGTTGTTCCGGTCCGGAACCGACAATATGGAGCTGAACACCTTCGACCTGGGCGATTGACTCGATAATCAGGCGCATCCGCTTGTGCGGCCAGAGCTGGCCGATTGTCAGAACGACATCGCGCTCGCTGGGCAGTTCGGGCATGTCTGACACAGTCACACCGGGATAAACAACGTCAGAGACCGGATGACCGTAGACCTGCTCGAGATAGCCCGCGCTATACCGGCTGTTTGCCACGACACGATCCGGACGGCCTGTCGCATCGAAAGTCTCGACGACACGCAGAATTGCTTCATGGTGCCTGCCGTCAACGGTGTCGTAAGTCTGCTTCGGATAGAAGTGCAGTTTCCTTTGCGCATCATCAAGGGTTTCGTCGGAAATCTGCGAATAGCGCTGATCATAAAGCTGGCGCAAAGGCTCATGCGGATACCACACCATCGGATGCAGATCGATCAGGTGTGTCGGCCACAAATGTGCGTGATAAATATCATGTCTGCCGATCTCCGCCTGCCACATCTTCGGCAGCAGTGTGGCGTTCAGCAGCGTTGCATTTTCACCTTCAAAACGTGGAGACAGGAGCTTCGTCTTCAACCGGGTGAGACCGGATTCCCGGAAGAGTGCTTCATTGAAGACAGCTGCATAGACGGTGATCTGATGATGATGCTGCCACCGACCCAGACACTCGATCAAAAAGCGTTCCGCCCCCCCGTATTTGCCCAGTTCGGGAATGATGATGCCTATATCCATGCTTTTCAACTGCAATTCCGGTGATGTTCCAGCCATGAAAGGCGACGCTGGTCATCGATTGGTGACCTGGGAAGACCATTTGAACGCCCCGCTGCTCCTTAGTCAAATTTATCAATGAACACAGGCGCGTTATCCAGTCGTTTTGCAATCAATTTCCGCGGGGTTGGTGACGAACAGCCTGCCGCCGACTGGTCCATGCGGGCTTCCAGCGGGGCTGCGGATTAACATGATCGCTATTGATCCCGCCACGGCGTCAGGAAAGCGGATTGAGCAACCGGTGCCTGCTGACGCTTCAAAAAGCGTTGGTGTAATCCGTCACCGTTGTTTTGAGGTCAATCCGAAATGCAGCGCCTTGCGGTACAGTCAGGCATTCGATCGTGCCGCCGTGCGCAGAAAGGAGGGACCGCACGATCCCAAGGCCCAGCCCGGTGCCGCCTTGCTCACGGCGTGTCGTGAAGAACAAATCAAATATGTGCTCCCGATTGCTGGCCGAGATACCGGACCCATTGTCGCCTATGATCAATGAAAGTGTGTCGGCTGACTTGATGATCTGGATACTGATGGTTGTCGCGCCATGGCTGGCGGCGTTTTCAATGAGATTGGCAAGGATGATATCAGCAGCCTCACGGGCAATCGGCAGGTGCACGGGTTTGCCTGCGTGGATTTTGACCTGCCGATATTTTTTCTCAAGCGGCTCCAGCACCTGATGCAGGTCACAGGAGCCGGCAATTGTCATGTTTTCAACGCGCGCAAGGGCTCTGAGACGATTGAGCAGCAGGTTCATGCGCTCGGTATCGCTCTGAATGTTTCCAAGAAAGCGTGCGCGGTCGGCCTCGCTGATGTCCTTGCCGCTCAGCGCAAGAAGTTCGACCGCACCCTGTATCGCGGTCAAAGGCGACTTCATCTCATGGGTGACATGGGTGGCGAATGTGTTTATATATTCGCTGCGATCGACAAGCTTTCTGGCCATATCGAGAAAGCCGACGGACAATTGATGAACCTCGCGGCTGCCGTAACGGTTCAGCGCCTTGATGGCTTCGTGATCCCCTTTGCCGATGCGTTCGGTCCGCCGCGTCAGTTCACGGATCGGCGATGAAATGGTGCGGGCAAAAACCAGGCCGATGATCAGGGCGATCAGCAATATGGTGCCCAGCGCAAAGATCAACTGGGTGCGTTGATAATAGAGTTCCTTGATGATGTTGCTTGGCGTTCGTGACGCATAGACCACGCCGGCAACGCGGTTATCCACCACAACGGGAAACGCCGACATGATGCGCACCGCTGTGCCGCGACTGATGGAACTTATCGGCTGAGGGTCTTCGATGATGCGTCTGCGCAAAACGCTGGCGTAGCGCCCGGCCAAAGCCTGTTCTATTTCCGGCAAATGCGCAAATGACCCGCCCACATCACGTGTTCCGGCGATGACGGTTCCATTGAAGTCCAACAGACGAAACCCGGCAAGCGTTGATTTTTGTGTTTCCAGCAAGATGGGACTCAGCGCTGCGCCAATGGCTTCATAGACGGGATTGATCGGCGTGGCCGCGGGACTGGCTGCACCACGCTCGCCAAGAATGGGCACTGAGGAAAGGTCAATTTGCGCGACAATGGGATTCCAGCGTTTGTCCCTTGCATCTGCCGGATCCGCTTCAATGTGCGAACCGAGCGGTACCGCAGTATCCGCTTCTCGCAGTTTTTGTGCCATCACCGCTGCAATGGCCGCGGACTGCGCAATCAGTTCGGATTCCGTGCTCTTGACGAGGTGATTTTCAAAGAGCCTGAAAAAGCCGATGCCCGCGACAGGCAAAAGAAGAACGGCCCCCATCATCAATAGAATGATCATGGTGAGCGTTGGACGCCACTTGGTCAGTTGCCTCATGGGTCAGACGCTCCGACGAACAATACAATCGCCCAAACGAAATCCGGTGCCGTGAACCGTATCAATCACGCTCTCGCAACAGGCCTGCTTCATCTTCGAGCGTATATTGCGAATATGGCTGTCGATCGTCCTGTCTGAGACATGGATGTTGTCGCTGTAAGCTGAATTGAGGATCTGGTCTCTTGTGAAGACCATCCCCCGCTGCCCCAGCAAAGCGCGCATGATGTTGAATTCAATATGCGTCAGGGGCACGGCCATCTGTTCCACCGTGACCAGACGCTGCGCCTCGTCAAGAACAAGACTGCCATGCTCAAGAACCTTCCGGGTCGCTGCAACCGGCCGGTCGCGAGAGACACGCTTGAGGATCACGCCGACACGGGCCACAAGCTCGCGGGGACTGAAAGGCTTTGTCACATAATCGTCGCCACCCATTTCCAGCCCCAGCACCCGGTCGATTTCCTCGTCTCTGGCCGAGAGAAACAGGATTGGCGTTTCATCGGTCTTTCGAATGGTCCGGCACACGTCCAGTCCATCCATTTCAGGCATGCCGATATCCAGTATGACAAGGTCCGGCGACGACGTTCGAAAGGTGACGACCGCATGGTTCCCGTCATGGCACGATAAAGTCGCATAACCGGCCTTCTCCAATGCGAAGCAGATCACCTCCCGAATGTTGGGATCATCGTCCGCGACCAGAATTGTCTTCATGGAAAAGGCCTTCCTCGAAACCGGATACCAACAGGCGCGCAGCGGCGCCTGTTTGCTGTTAGCACCTATTGTATTTCATGACCATCAAGCCACCAACCGTCTCTGGCGAGCCTGGTGGGCACTTGAGCCCTGGATATTTCGACCGGCAGAGTGCGCGCATTTCTGCGGCGCATCGCCACCAGTGTGCGTTTCAACTGCCTCCAATAACGGGCAACAGCAAGGCCGATGACAAGGAAAATACCTATAAACCCGGCCGGCTCCGGTGCAGATGATCCACTCAGATTGAGCGACGGATAGGCATTGGTCGACAGATTGGCAACCTTGGGCAATGGCACCTGCTTGCTTTGGGCATTTTGCGGATCTTGATTGACCACTTTCTGCGACACGGCAACGAAGGAGGTGAATGCACTTTGCAGGGAAAACCTGAGGCCCAATTGCGTGATCTGTTCCTTCAGCCCATCCGGCTGCCCGGAAATGATATAGGTGCGGTTCTTGTCAAAGATCTGCTGACGTGCCCAGATGATGGGAATTGCGCTGTCCTCACCTGATGCATCCATCGGCAGGGAAATTTCAACCGGCATGGAAGCCTGGCGGCCGTTGATGCGTCCCTTGACGAAGATCGTGTGTTTGCCGCCCTTTTTGTATCGGGCAAAGACACGAACCGAACCACCTTCAAACAAATCACGGATTTTGGCAGGCGATTGCCCTTCGATGGCCAAACCGTTCCAGTCGACGGAAATATCGGTCAGCAAGGGGGTTTTCAGATCACGGGCAAATGTTTCGGCAACTTCGAAAGCCAGTCCTCCGGGCTCTATGTAGCGCACATACCCCCGGCCCTCATTTGCCATGCCCTCCAGCAAAAACCTGTTGACGGAGGAGCCGACCCCGAATGCGTAGAGACGGGCATTGCCAATCTGTTGTGCGACGGTTGCGATCACCTCTCTGTCGCCTCCAATATACCCATCCGTCAGGAAGATGATGATGCGCATGGCATCGTCAAGAGGCGCGCTGGTAAAGGCGTTGCGGATCGCATCATTCATTTGCGTACCACCGCCGGCGGTCAACCCCGATACATAACGCAACCCTTCCTGAATGTTGTCCGGTGTGGCCGCAATGGGATTGCTGGCGAATTGCGAGGTCGTATCGGCAAAACTGAGGATACGAAAATGGTCATCCGGCCTCATGTTTTTCAACGCCTCATGCATGAACACCTGGCTTGCCCGCAGGGGAGCGCCGGACATGGAGCCGGATGTATCCAGAACGAAGATCAATTCCCGTGGTGTGGCCAGGCCTTGCTTTGGCATTTTGGGCGGCTCGATCAGCAGCGACAAAAAACCGCCACGCGCGTCATAATGGGCCAATGCGCCAGCGGTAATCTCGCTGTCGGTTGCCAGGGCATAGCGCAGGACAAAGTCCCGATTATCAATCTGCGCTCCGGGCTTGAAATGTGCCTGTATGGCCTTTTCATCCCCGGCGCTTTCCAGTTCGTGCGTTGCGCTGGAGAATGTGGACACAGCATTGGCAGATTTCAGATCGATCTTGAGCGTTACCCGCCTGCTATCAATCGTTGAGGGCGCATTGAAACCAATCACCTTGGGATAGGTCGGCAATTTTTCGATCAGCCAATTGCCAGCCCTTTCCAAAGATTTCTGTTCATCATCATCAACTTTGTCTTCAATGTCCGCAGAAGGCGCCGGATCGTCAGAATCAAGACCCATGAGGTCGGCGACCAAAGGATTGACTTCCCCTTCGTACCGGGGACCGACAACCATCGGAACAACGAGTTCATAGGCAGCATCGATCTTGGGCACCGTCTGCGCATAACGCAGTGTTATTTGAACCGGTTGGCCGGGCATCAGATTGGCAATGTTCTGGGTGAACATATTGGGACGGTGTTGGGTCAGCAACGCTGCAGCCTTGCCTTCAGACTGCGCCTTTTCAAATGTTTCGCGCGCCTCTTCCTTTCGCTGAATGATCGCCTTGACCAGTTCATCGCCCACCCGCATGTCCATCCCGTAAACCGCAGCCTTTTGATTGAGCGGAAACAGATAGGTTGCGTTGAGCGCCTGTGAGGTCGGGTTCAAAAATGTCTGGGTTACCGTGACAGTGGCAACGTCTCCTTCAATTTTCACGTCATAGTGCGACTTTAAAAGCGGCAATGTGGTGTTGATGCCATCCACTGACGCCACGACACGGCCGGCTTGTGAAGCATGCGCGTCTTCGGTAGCGCCCGCCGGTCCGGCACTCCCCAGTGCCAGGCACAGGATCAGGCAAAAAAATTGCATCGGGCGTTGGATCAGCATGGGTTATTCCTTTTGGGTTTCGATTTTCTGTTGGGGGTTGTTGAAAGCGGTCGCCAACGGCGGCACGGCCATATCGAGAGCAGCAACCGTCGCGTTCTCCAGAGCGTCGCGCTCCCAGCCATTCATCTGCCAGGGTGTGATGCGCTGGACGCTGGACCATCGCGTTTTCGGATGGGCGATCCATTGCCAGATTGCTTCTGCAACGCTGGAGGTTGCATCACCGCGATCGGACGTGAAGGTGACTGCGACGTGCCAGCTGTCACCTTGCTGACCGGTCGCCCGGTAGAGGGCCGTCGGCACAGGCGAAAACCGTGTGCCGAGGAATTCCACGCGATAGCCAAGTCCTCTCAGACAATCGTCGGGCGCATGGAGATGGCGCAGCGGCGATGACGTCTGAACAAGGGTCAGCGCCATTTTTCCATAGAGCGCCTTGCGGGCCTGACCGCCGTATTGCTCAAAATAGGCACTCTCCATCGCAGTCAGCCCTTGCGGTCTTCCGACGTGGCCCTCCAGCGCCAGAGGCATCTGGATTTCCGCAAGTGGGCGCGACACATCCAGCGCCTGACGCGGCAGGTTCACGATGATCAAAGCCAGAGACAGCAGGCCGACTGCGGCAAAGAGCTGCAGGCATTCAGGCAAAACGGTGGCAGGCAAAACGGTGGCAGGCAAGCGGATGGTCGGAAACCATTTGAGCGAAACCGCTGCCACTTTTTCTGATGAACAGGTGCTCGAAGCCCGGTGGCCCAGCAGGACGGGAAGCAGGCTCAAGGCGATGGTTCCATAGCCCAACAGGTCGTGAAACGGCTGCGCCATGACGTCGAACCCGAGCGCGGGCTCATAAAGCAGGCCAACAGCAATGAAGCTGATCCGCAGCATGTTGCCAATGATCGCGAGTACAAGGGCAACAATGCCCCACAGGGCAGCGACCATGAATTTCGGACGATACAAAGCGTTCAGGCAGACAACGAATGCCAGGCAAAGCATGAGGCTTGCTGTGCCCGAACAGGGCAGGTCGACAAGAACATCCCTGCCCTCAACCTGAATGCGAACACCCTCGCAGATCAGATCATGGAAGAAGGGGGAAAGCAGATTGCAGGCGCCGAAGGCGGAGAGTTCCTGCATGGGATAGCCCAGAACACGCTGCACGACGCGCTCGAAAGGAAGCGCAAAAAGAAACAGGACGGACACCCAAAAAGGGGATATCGGTCGCCTTCTGTTCGCCATATTGAGCAACGTCAGCAGCGCATAGATATCGAGCGAGAGCGCGACCCCACCCAGAATATTGATCGCCAGAAGCTGACCGGCCAACCGAACCAGGGCCGAAAACACCAACAGAGCGTAGGCATGGTTGCTTTGACTTTTATGGTTGCGCCGCAGCGGGCTCGAAACGCTGTAGCCGACAAGCGCGAAGATCAAACATGCGTAAATGGCGCCGCTTGATTGATAAGAGGGATCAAGCCATGTGGTGATCAGCCAGCGCAGCGGTTCGATGGCAAGAATGGCGGAAGCAAGCGCAAAACTTGCGCGCAAAAAGTGGCGGGAGGAAATGTGAGGAACGGTAATCTGCATCATGATGCCAGATTGCCCGCCCCCTTTGCAGCGCGTTCAAAGGGAATGTGCAGATTTTCAGCATTTCAGAGATTTGTGCTGATGGCAGGCGTAGGGAGCCAAACGTCGGTTTGGTGGCCAAGTTCTACCCCGTATAGAGGCACTGGAAAAATGCTATTGGCATTTACAGTCGCTTGCACGATTTCTGGCAGCGATTAACCCCAATCAACCAGCGAGGAAAACCTCACCCTTTCCCGGCGACATGATCCCGGTAGACACGCAGATGGTCTTCAATGGCTTTTGTGCAGCCAGGGATATCGCGCTGAAGGGCGGCGTCGAGGATGGCCTTGTGTTCGGGAATGGTCTCGGCGCGAAATCCGAAGGTACGCAATTCGGAGACCACCTGCTGGCGGAACCTGTCGTATATGCCCCTGTGGGTCTCGATCAGCAGCGAAGAGCCGCAGGCCGAAATCAGCCTTTGATGAAATTCCCAGTCTGATCGGGACCAGACCGCCACAAAGGGTGTGATGTCATCGGAGGATTTCATCTTGGATTCGATATGCGCCAGCTTGTGATGCGACGCATTGAGTTGAGCTTCCCATTCGACATCGCCGTTGCGGATCGAACCGGCGGCGCCCTCGCATTCGAGCAGGATGCGCAAATGGGTCAGTTCCAGCAGCTTTTGTTCCGACGATTGCGGACAGCGGAAGCCGCGTTGTTCCTGAAAATCGACAAAGCCTTCACAGGACATGCGAAACAGGATTTCACGAATCGTGCTGGCACTGGTGTTGTAATCGGCCTTCAAACGGTTTGGCATCAGCTTCTGGCCAGGGCTGAAGGCGCCTGAAATCAGGCGATTGCGCATATCGAGGTAGACATCGTTTTGGGATGGGGCATGCGTGTCGATCATTCAAATATCTGCCGGTTTGGGGTCATTGGTTCCAGATGGTCACGCAACCAGCTTA
>Ga0075120_10000225_pt1 | contig 46788 bp, 30 predicted proteins | sample AntAceMetag02UKL_FD_69792 | JGI IMG/M metagenome (GOLD analysis project Ga0075120, IMG submission 69792) | Saline lake microbial communities from Ace Lake, Antarctica - Antarctic Ace Lake Metagenome 02UKL | ecosystem: Environmental > Aquatic > Non-marine Saline and Alkaline > Saline | place...
AAAAACAACGGCTCTATGCAGCATGAGGTAATCTCAACTGAAATGAGCCAGACTCAATTAGAACATAGAGTTAAAAGCATTTCAATTCATACGAATTATGCCTACGTAGCAACTTTAGGTGAAAATGCAGGTCTCTACATACTCGATATTGAGAATCCCCAAAATTTTGAAATTGTTGGATTTCTGCAAATGGATGGTGAGCTTTACTACGAAGGGCTTTGGGATGTTAAGGTTTCCAATGGCTATGCATATGTAACTGCTGATTGCCAATATGAGTATTCTGGGACACTATCAAAAATTGATATATGTGATGCTGAAAATCCTGAGCTGTTATGGACAATAACAACATACCCAAGGAGTGAATACATAAAGGTATTTGATAACCATGCCTATCTGACTTCAGCTTATTATGGATTTCATATATTTGATATAGACACCCAGGAGGAGGTAGGCTACTATGAATATTATCCTTACTGGTATTCAGATGTTGCTATATCTGGAAATCTTGCTTTTGTAACTGAAGTTACTAAAGGTTTACATATATATGATATTTCTTTGGCGATGAATAATGTTTCTCCAGATCAAAATATATTACAAGATAGAACTATTAAGATCGAACCTCTATATCCCAACCCATTTAATTCACAGGTTATAATTCCTTTAGAAATCAACCAAAACGGGATAGTCACATTTACCGTCTCAAACATCTTGGGACAATGTTTGGTTAATACTACACGGGCATATAAGGCTGGTAGTCATAATTTTGTTTTTGATGCTGACCAACAAGATTTGCGACTTAGTAATGGGGCATACTTCTTTAATATTCAATATAATGGAAATGAAGAGATTAAAAGCGCATATCATATTAAATGATAATGGGTAAGGCAACTTTGGCATATGCAATATTGCGAAGTCAAGCATTATCCTGTTTATCCTTGTATCCTGTGAATTATCCATCACAACCAGCTTGCCCTCATACCTAAACTCAAGTACCTTGCTGTATGTTTATTGACCGGGTAAAAATAACTGTCACCTCCGGGAAAGGCGGTGACGGAGTCATCTCTTTTCGGCGCGAGAAGTTTGTAGCTAAAGGCGGTCCTGATGGCGGCGACGGCGGCAGGGGCGGGCATATTGTTTTTCGTGTAGATAACAATCTGAGTACCCTCCTGGATTTCCGTTATAAGCATCATATCCGGGCTGGAAACGGCGGTCACGGATCAGGACAAAAAAAGACCGGGAAGTACGGGACTGACGAGATTGTACGAGTACCTCCGGGAACCATTGTTTTTGATAAAGAGAGTGGCGAACAATTAGGCGACCTGACCGAAAACGGACAGGAGTTGAATATCGCTAAAGGCGGAAGAGGCGGGATAGGAAATGTCCATTTTGCGACATCTACCCGGCAGGCTCCACGAAAAGCCAAACAGGGTAAACCCGGCGAAGAACGAGTACTGATTCTCGAACTAAAACTAATTGCTGACGTTGGCCTGGTTGGATTACCAAATGCCGGGAAATCTACATTGTTGTCACGGGTCAGTGCAGCTCGTCCCGAAGTCGCTGACTATCCTTTTACCACATTGACACCTCACCTTGGTATGATCCAGCCTGAAGGTTGGGATGGATTTGTAATGGCAGACATCCCCGGACTGATCGAAGGCGCATCAGAGGGGAAAGGTCTTGGGCACAGGTTCCTCCGGCATATTGAAAGAACACGTACACTTGCAATTCTAATCGAAACCATTGATCCCGATCCTGAAAAAACATTAAATACACTGTTGAATGAACTGGAAGCATTTAATCCGTCCCTGGTAACCCGTCCTCGTATAATTGTCAGGACAAAAACCGATCTTGGTGGTGATTCATGGGATGGCGTTGATATAAGTATTTCTTCGGTCACAGGCGAGGGAGTTGACGAGCTCCTGCAAAAGCTGAAAAAAATGATTGATACAGCAAAAGTGAATGATAATATAGAATAGTTGATTATTCGCAGGATATAAGAGAATCAATTAGGAATTAGAAATTATACTATCCTCCGAGGTTTATCTGATAACTATTCTTTTGCGTTCTTTGCTCCTCTGTGTCTTTGCGTGAAAAAATCAGCTAAAGTTGAAGAAAAAAATGGATAATATGCCAGAAGAATCGACTCCGAATAACCAAACCATCTCAAAACAATGGCCTGTTTTCGAAATACCCGGCAACAAGATTGACACGTCAACGCTGGAAACGGAAAAAGCAGCTATCCTTAATCTCCTTAAAGCTACTGATTTAGGCGTAAAGACAGTCTGGAAGCTCTCTGAACAGTTCTCCAGTGCAAGGTCGGCTTTAACTGCGAGCGATTATACCCTTGAAAGTGTCGGCGGATTGAAACCGGATTCAATCAGGGGTATTCGTGAAGCGGTGGGAGACGGTTTCGGTGAAACTCAATTGGAAAACGCCCGTAAACTTGGCGGCAGGATTCTGATTGCCGGTGAAGATGAATATCCACCCTTGCTGGCGAATGCAGCCTCACCTCCCGCTGTGTTATTTGCTATCGGCAAACCTCTGCCTTCTAATGGAAAAGCGGTAGCAGTTGTTGGGAGAAGGAAAGCCAATGAACCGGGACTGGAATTGGCACATCAGATCAGCGCAGGGTTGACGAAAGCGGGATTATGCGTGGTATCCGGTATGGCGTACGGCATTGATGCCGCGGCACACCGCGGCTCCATACAGGAGGGCGGACCGACAGTAGCAGTGCTGGGATGTGGTATTGATCTGGTATATCCTAAACAGCACCGGAAGCTGCGCGATGAAATCATCCGTAATGGCACAGTTGTTTCAGAGCTGTTTATGGGTTCGTCTCCTGAAGCAAGAAATTTTCCCATGCGTAACAGGATAATAGCCTGGATGAGCCTCGGAACTGTTGTGATCGAAGCTAACGCCAAGAGTGGTTCTTTAATTACCGCCAGCTATGCATTACAGGAGAACCGGGAAGTTTTTGCAGTGCCGGGACATCCACTCTCGCCCGGTCATGAAGGAACAAACCATCTCCTGAAGCATGGAGCTGCACTGACACGCCACGCCGGGGATGTAATTGAAATTCTCGCTCAATTATTGGGAATCGATGGAGACGCAATTTCCCAGGGAGAACTACTGCTCGATGCCAGTCCGGACGGGTTGGAAGATGAAGAGCTGCGAGTTTATACAACGCTGGATCCGGTAGAAAAAATCCATGCCGACAGCCTTTCGGAAAAGCTTGAGCTGGACACATCACGCCTCAGTGTTTTGCTTTTGAGTATGGAATTGAAAGGTGTTGTGAAACGATTGCCTGGAGATCATTATATCAGGGTTGTGGTGAAAAAAATATAGTAATCCGTCATTGCGAGCGAAGCGAAGCAATCCCCATGATAATGAAGTGTTTGAACCAAGAGGATTGCTTCGCTTCACTCGCAATGACGGCAAAATTGCATGAATTGCAATATTAACCTAATATTTATTTCAATAAGACTATCTTCCGGATTTCCTCCATTTTTCCCGGTGCCAGGGCGCGGACAAAGTAGATACCGCTGGGTTGAGAAGAAGCATCGAAGGTGAAACTGTGATATCCTTCGGTAAAACGTCCGTTAGCAAGGGTTGCGACTTCCTCACCAAGCAGGTTGTATATTATTACATCGAGTTGTGATGCCGCAGGTAATCCCACTTTTACATTCAATACCGGATTGAAGGGATTTGGGTATAGCCCGGCGAGGCTGTATTCAGTGGGTATGCCCTGGAATTGTTTTTCATCCACTGCAGTCCCCGGCTCAATTGTCAGGTGGAAATTCTGATTTGCATTTACCGTATCATAACCTGAAATCGCCGATGCCCACCACTCGACCCTAAGGCTGTCTCTCCACTCTCCCAGACCGAGTTCTTCCGGCAGGTTAATGGTGAAGGCGGTGTCACGAAGAATTGATGTAGAATATTGTAGAGGGAGACCAGCGCCACGTCTAACGAGGAAACTTAGCCTGTAAACCGGGTTCTGGTCATAATCAGGATCCCGTGAACTTCTCCAAATATAATTAATATCATAGGGAGACTGGGTGAAGATTGAACCATCAGCCGGTTCTACCAGTGAAAACGCCGACGGGGTATCGTTCAGATCAACCCTGAAACTTACTGTGTCACTCCATGTTCCATCAGTGTTTGTATCGAGAGCGTGAACCGCCCAGTAATAGGTAGCCTGATTCGGAGTAGTAACAGTAAGCGTTGTATCAGGATAATACATCGCTATTGGATCATCCATTTGATCAGGATCTGCAGAAAGGTAAACATCGTAGGTAACATTTGCCCCGGGATCGGGATCATGCGATGAAGTCCAGACCAAAGTGGCAAATGATGTATCAACCCAAGCAGTATCTTCAGGTGAAACAATCTCAAATTCACTCGGGGGGTGTACTAAATAGTAAAAACTCCATGTATGACTCGCCCAGGCGGAAACCTCATTTTCATCGACTGCCTCGACTGTCCATAAATTCATGGTATCATTCACTGCATTATATTGGTATTGAAGCTCTTCGACACCTTCTGCTATTGGATCTCCACGTTCTTCGCCACGAATCCAGGAGTAAATATTATAGGTAATTGTGTTTTCAGGATCAGGCACCTGGAATTCTTCCCAGCGGAAAGTCAACTCCGTCCTGACCGTATCTCCATCGTCAGGTTCAACAAGATCGAAACCAAGACGGGTAATGTGTGCTTTTAATCCCCAATTCCCAGAGGTCGATTCAATCCAGTTCTGTCCGAAATTAAATACACTATATGAAATTTGTGGCATGTATGTGTTTTGAGCGCTGACAGGAGGATCTTGATCCTTGTAGCAGGAGAGATTCAGAGAATAAATATACATTATTGAGAAGCTGCCTTCATCGATAATATAGTCGTCTTCATTCTCTTCGTCGAAAATTACGAAAGTATTCCATTGACCAGGCATTACATCTTCTTCAGAAGCCCAAATTTCTGTATTAGCTTGACCCTCAGATTTCCAGACTCTCAAATCCGCAGTACCGGCACCACCGAAATACCAACTTGCTGAATCGATTTTTGCGGGATACGTCACCGGGAAGAAAGTTTGTACCCAACCTTCTCCTAACCTCGATTGTGTCATGGATTCAAAGGTGCTGTCATCATAAGCATACCAGTCACCGCCGCGTATTACTTTTTGTAACAACTTTGATGAATTGTTATCTTCATTGGCATCTTCGTCGGCAGTCAGAGTTACGGTAACAATGAACCGTCCGGGATCATCAGTCTCCCACTCTTCATCTGCTGTGACAGTTACCAAATCTTCAGTTTCCACACCGGCAATATTAACAGTAGTACTGAAAACTTCTTCCATGCCTTCATCGGTAACTATAAATGTTACTTCCACCGAATCTGAGTCAATGTTTCCGATGTTTGTCACTATAGCGCTGAACTCAATAAGTTCAAACTCAGTGAGGAAGAAATTCTGAACGTCATTGTAAACTGATACAGCAGCAAGATCATAATAGTTCTGGTTGATCTCCCCCCCGGCGACTACGAAAAAATCTCCGGCGGCATTGGATGCTATAGCATCTCGAACGGTACCGAACTTGCTCCGGTTCTGGGTGGGACTTGCATCAAACAGGTTCCACCATCCATTGTCCGGATTATATGCTCCCCCGGGAGCCGGACCATAAATTACCCAGAAGTCATCGCCCTCCTCGAATTCGATATAGTCCTCTTCGTCGAAGATTGCTTCATTCCAGTTTGCGTATGCCAGAAGAACTTCTTCCCATAAGGCACCATCCCCGAGATCCTCGTCCGGTCCGTTAGCATCACCGGAATATACCCAGATCTGGCACTCGTCTGTGAAGTTTTGGTATTGATTCAAGGGGAGGAACCTGACACCCTGGAGGATAAAATCGGCGGGTGTAGTGAATCGAACGCCTGACCAGAGATCTACTGACGGATACAGGCTTCTCTGGTCTAATGTATTGAAATAGTAAATGGAATCTTCGAACTCTGTGTCCAGCTCCCCTGTTGGGTTTCCCTCTACCGGTTTTCCCCATGTCCCATCAGAATATAACTCGATCAGCACCGGTGTTTCAGCCATTAATAACCCGGCGAATAATAAAATGCTGATAATCATCGCCAACTGAAGCTTGAAAATATGCTTTATTCCACTCATAGCATCCTCCGTTAAAACCTTGAATATTCCAGAATTTCCACAGCTAATAAATGTAAAGGTAATCATGACAAATATCAAGATGAAGCGCGAATTATGATCTTTTTTCTTTATAGGCAGTAATATAATATTCTCACAATAATAAACTTTTGGGTAACGATGACGCACTGATTCGTTACAATAATTCCCCCTTTTTATCAATCTTGTTATCAATATATTTTCCGATAAAAATCGCAAGGAAAATAACTATTATCAATATTGCAACTGCCGTTATTCTAACCGGATCACTCCAATCCTTCCATTCTTTTCCCAACTGGCTCACAATCAATATTATTGATCCCAAACCAACATTTTTAATAAGTGAGCCTTTTTTCTTTATTTTGTGTTTCTTCGTCAGGTGATCGGTAATCTTTTTTATTGTTCCAAAATGATTTTTCTTATGTTCCTCCGGGTTGAGAATCAACTGATCAAGATTATCGGCAAGCTGATCAATATCTACCCTGTAGCCTTTACATTCAGTGCAATCATACGACATTTCAGAAACGAGTTTTGCTATCCGCTGAAGTTTATCAATCTTGTATTTTTTATACTCACGTTCCGGGAAATTTATTTTACCGCGTTCAATCTTCCTGTTTACTTCTATCAGCCAATTATCTTGAGTGTTCATAATAATTCTCCAGGCTATACCGGTTATTCATATTACTAATCATTCAGCCCCGAAAGGAAAGATATGATTTCAGCGCTGAAATCTTCCGGATTCTCGTCAAAAGGAAAATGGGTCGCATTCTTAATTATTGTCAACCTGGCGTTTGGAATCAACTCTGCATATTCTCTTGATACTTCAGCAGGCAGAATATCATTTTCGCCATGAAGGACCAGGGTGGAAGCGCTGATATTTTTCAACTCACCTCTGTAATCATGTTTCTTTCCCATACTCAAATATTGGGCGTGAACCATCCATCCGGCGCTTTTGACAGAAGACATCTCTGAACTATTTTCAACATCAAGAACTTCCAAGAAGTAAGTGCCAAATTCACTATTTAATTCAGCCAGTTCCTGTTCTGTTCTTGTGAATAACTTGCCATAGGCGAAATACCGTTCCTTCCAGTCATCGAAACCGGGTTTCCGGTTTTCAGGCAATCGCTCTCGTGTAATCGTGAAAAGATCATCTTGTTCAGACGGCATTTTAAGAATCCCTGCAGGAGCAACAAGGACAAGCGCTTCAACTCTTTCAGGAAATTCAACGGCGTAAAGTGCAGCAAGGAAACCACCGTAGGAATGCCCGATCAGGGTAAGCCTGTTTTGTTTCGTTATGATTCTTATTCGTTCAATATCTGTGATTTGTGCTCCCAGCCCGAGTAATCCATCAAGCTCTTTCATATTCTTATAAAAGTTTTTTGATGAAAAGCTATCTACCGGTATGCTGGATTTTCCACATCCACGCTGATGATAATAATTGGCTTCCAAAGAATCTCGTAAGAGACTTAATCCTTTCCAGGTATTTGAGAATGGTATGCCGGGGCCACCATGAATGACAAGTACTTCACGTCCTGACCCCTCTGAAAAATGATAAAGTTCAATGTTGGACTCAACTTTCCATTTATCATTATCTGTCCCTTTTTGCGCTGGAGGCGTGTTTATTCCTTGCTGAATATAACCGGGCTGGTATAATGGTTTAAATATGAGCGAGCATGAACAAAAGAGTGAAGCAAATCCGGCAGATACAATAGAAATTAAAAGCAATCTCTTCTGAATGGAACAATACATTGTTTCTCCAATATTTCAGATCATATCTCTATATGGAAAGATAAACATGTCAAAACACCAATGCTTACTTGTTATTTGAGTATTTAATAAATCTATTTCTTTCGGATGATATTGATCGCGTTTCATTGCTGAGAATCAACGCTTATGCAAGTAAAGTTCATATAAACGAGGCGGATTTTTTAGCGAACGTTTTGCTTTCTAAGATTATTTTCCAGCCGTTCTGAAATATCGAGCACTGTGTCCTTCAAGTCGAGATATTCGTTAGTCCGAAGTTTCTCCAGGCATGCGATCTCATCAAGACTCGAAGCAACTATTTGTATTTTTGTGCATTTATTATCAACATCAGACTTAAGTTGCTTCACCTCTTCAGGGTTATTCGCATCAATAATTTCAGCTCTTGCCTGTATGACAGCTATCGCATTATTCAGGTGGTGTGATATTGAGACTATAAGTTGGGAAAGTGTTTCAGAGCTTGCTCTATTTTGCGAGGATGAATTTGAATTATCCATACCTGTCTCCATCAAAGTTGCCGGGGGCGATTGCAGTTGTCCGATTTTAAATAACCAGAAGAAGATACTATCGACAAAATGCATTTGTCAGGCGTATTATTTTATTGCATATTATATCTTATAGCTGGAGGAATGATGGAAAAGAAAAATTTCTTATTATGGATTATATTAACATCCCTACAATTCTCACTGTTTTGTGTCAATGCAGAAGCAGTCAAAAAACCACTTGAGGGTGATTGGAAAAGTACCGATAAAGGCATCATCCTCAGGCTAAACAATGATAATACTTTTTCCTGGGGCGACTTGACTGGTAAGTGGATACTTGACAATAAAGACCTCTATCTTCACAGCCCAGGCAAATTAGTCAGTTATCAAATCGAGCTTAAGGGTTCTGTTCTTTTGTTATCCGGCAGCAACAAAACTGGGGAACCGGAACGTTTTTCTTACAATTCACCCGGCAAATTTGTACCTCTAAAGGAGTATATACCTGCTGCGACGAGAGCAATAAGTGACGTTCAAACAGCAAACACAAGTGATCCAACCTCATTAGCTGACTATCTGCCCGAGCTTGACAAGTCTAATCTAAGTGGTGCCTGGGTAGCTGTAAGTAAAATTGGTATCTTCGATACAATTCGATTTCATAGTAATGGTGAAGCTCTATTAACTAATCGAGAACACGCCACTTATAAAATGGTTGAGGATCGAATCTACGTTTCCCGGAGAGGTGTAGTCGAAGAATGGTTTTTTACAATAGAAAGCTCAGTCCTCGGTATTGCTTATGATCAATTAACCGGTCCAAGGGCTTATCAAAAGTTGCTTGAGCCTGCTTTCCAATATTACCCGACCAGTTTCACCCCGTTAACCGGAACATACAAGCATGAAAGAGAAGCTCCAATAACTCCGGATAATCCAGATGGCGTGAAGACCTACACTGACGAACTGACAATCGGACCCGGCGACAGGGTAAATGGATCAACATTATCTGATGATGGCGAAACAATCAAAATATGGGGCGGCCATGCGGCAATCGTACATCATGGTATTGAAATAAGGTATGATGACGGATCGTTGCGAAATCATGCAATAGTCGCCGAGCTGCACCCGGAATATGGAAGACTATTAAAATTTGACGGCAAAGTGTTCACTATCCTTACACCTGAAATTTCTGAAGAGGATACTCAGCTTCGAATGTATCCCTTTGATGCCGAAAGGGTTAGGCGTTATATAGCAAGCGTGGTAGAAAAAACATTGGAACAAATATCAGCAAATCTTGATACCGAATCAGAGGAAGAAGATGATGATGACGATGATACTGATGAGGAATATGATCAAGAATATATTATATTCAACGAAGATGAATAATATCAGCTATTACCTTTCTGTCTGTTAGTAAATTTTTGACAACAAACATTACAGATTGTTTTTACCCGGCTGATCGAGTAATTCGTTATTATTTAGATTTTATCTACGGATTTTGGGGTCACGCGCACCTCAGGCAGACCAGCTCGGGATTGAACGACAACTCGAATCACATAATTTATTCCAATGCATTGATAAGATTCTTGCCAGACCCACTCTGAAGATTGCTGCAATCAACATTTCATACGAGGACTTACCATATATGTAAAAATCTTGCTTACTGATGGAGTTGGCAAAGAGTGTTGTGTAAGTTCCGAATGATTAAGGGTGATTTCTTATCGGTGTTCATGTATATGCAAAATAATAATTTGTTCAAGAACCATTGCTTTAATAGATTATCAATTTGGAGGTAAACATGAAAAATCCAGGCTTAGTACATGCAATTCGCGAGGATGGTCGTTACACCATCTCCATTTCTAATCCGCCGGATAATATATTTTCGGAGGAAGTGATACACGAAATTGCCGATGCCCTCGAGGTAGTACGTGGAGATGACCATCTGAAATTGCTGGTATTCACATCAGGATTACCTGGCGTATTCAGCAAAGGATTTAACTATAGCGACCGTTTGCCGGAAAGAGTTGGTCCATTGCTGGCAGCTTTTGGTCATATGTTGTACGTCATGAATGAAATCCCTGTTCCTATTGCACTTGAAATTGATGGTCCCTGCCTGGGCAGCGGTATGGAACTGGCTGCTTTCTGTGATATAGTCGTTGCATCTGAACGATCAATCTTTGGTCATCCTGAGGTTCGCGCCGGAATTTTTCCACCTGTTGCAGCAGCTTTATATCCACACTTGATGGGACGTAACAGGACAATGGAATTACTCATGACCGGTCGTGAACTTGATGCAAAGGAGGCATACGAGCTGGGATTGTTAAACAGAATTTTCGGGGCAGAGGAGTTCGCCGGCAAAGCGCAGAAATTATATGAAGAGATCGAACGTTCCAGCGCTCTGACCTTACGTTTGACAAAAAAAGCAATCGAATCGGCGCTTTACGAAAAAGTGCTTGTCGCTATCCGTACCACGGAAAATATCTATATGAGTGAATTGCTGACCAGCCATGATGCTCGTGAAGGAATCAAAGCAATTCTTGAAGGTAGAAGTCCAAAGTGGAAAGACCGGTAACAGCTAATATTCCGGATTTGCTATTGATTGACTCAAAGAATTATCAGCAGACTAATTCCAACGGGTCGTGAATATCGAGGAAACCAGACGGCGAGACTAAAGACTACAAATAGATACTCCAATCTATCATAATAAGAACAGTTTTATAGTGTGACTAATAATCCTTAACCAAATACAGATGAGAGAGGCTTACTTTTCTTATCCTGAAAGCATTGTTAAATGAGCGAAAATATACAACCAGATTCTGATTTTATATTATTAAAGGAAGAACGACGTCGGCAGCGAACGAGAACTTTTCTTCTCTACGAGGCGTATCGAGAAACATTCGGTTCAGGATTTGCGTCCGTTTTGTACCGAATAGGGGATGCCTTTTTCTACCAGTTTAAAAATCATCATGCTATCCTCCCAGCCGAAGTTGAGAAAATTAAACAGGTAATGCTCCGAAAAGTTGATGAAAACCGCGCATTGAAGCAAGCTCATTTATCTCGAGAAGAAGCACTTGAAAAGCTTGATCAACCCGGTAAAGAAGACACATGGAACTGGGTGCATGACATGGATGGCAGTCTTCCATATTTCTACGAAAGCACCTATGGACTCCTTGCCTTCAAAGGTCAATTGTCGGATACCACCTCGGATGCAGGAGTCTGGGATCTGATTCCTTATCCACCAGGGATACTGATGTTGGTGGCGCCTTTCAGTCATGATCAATTGCCGCCGTTTTGTGAAAGACCAACATTATTCAGATCATTTTTCGAAGCATCACGATGGGGGATGATACACGGCGCTTCCTACATCAGCGATGTTAATAGAGTGATAAGATCCGGTGAGATGTTTGAGTTTGTCCAGGTCGCTGAGGCTTTACATGCAAGAAAAATCGCCCTGATTGCTGATCAAATCACCCTTATGCAGCCCCGTCCTAAAGTAGTCTTGATCAGCGGACCTTCGAGTTCGGGAAAGACAAGCTTTTCAAAGCTGTTATTAGTGCAGCTAAGAGTACTTGGATTACATCCTAAAACAATGAGCCTTGATAACTATTATCTGCCACGCAACATAATTCCCGTCGATGAATCCGGTGATCCGGATTATGAAACACTTGACGCTATTGATGTTGAACTGTTTAATGAAAACCTGATAAGGCTGGTTGCCGGGGAAGAAATTCATCCTCCGATCCTGAATTTCGAAACTCACAAGCGGGAACAGGGACCACCGCTTAAACTGGACATGGACGGTATTCTGATAGTTGAGGGTATGCACGGACTTAATCCAGCCCTTACTCCTCATCTGACAGCACCAAGTGTTTTCAAAGTTTTTGTTTCAGCCTTGAATCATCTTAATCTCGATAAACTAAGCCGCGTCTCAACAACTGATCTCCGGCTTATCAGGCGGATCGTTCGTGACCGTTTTTCGCGAGGTTATTCTGCGGAAGATACTCTTTCAAGATGGGATTCAGTTCGCAGAGGCGAGAAAGCACATATTTTCCCTCACCAGGAAGAGGCAGATGTGATGTTCAATTCAGCGCTGCCCTATGAATTGAATGCGTTGAAACCACTCGCCGGCGAAGTGCTTGATGAAGTTAATAACCCTGAATTGAAAACGGAAGCAAACCGCTTGAAAAGTTTGCTTGATGCTGTCGTGGAGCTTCCGAGGGATTGGACCGACGATTACGTTCCCCGTACAAGTATTCTTCGTGAATTTTTTGGCGGAAGCGCATTGATTTGATAATTGAAACTATGGCTTTTCTGATTTGTTAATGCCGGGCTCAGTTCTTCATATCAATTCAGGATTATAAAATATTATCTGAGTAGCGAATCAATACCGGTATTATCGATTCATGTAGCATTGTCGCAATAATATCAGATTCATAAGACCGAAACCGGCAATTTTGATATCTTATCAGCCACACAAACCAAGCCTATCCTTTTATAATACAGCCCTTTATGGTCAGCTCATGTTAATCAGTTGTCTTTCTGGCACACCCATTGCATATTTCCTTCGTAGAAGTTCAGGACAGATTTTGACCCAGGTAAAAGGAGGATATCATGTTGTTCAAGAGAAAGACACACGTATTACTGGTTGTTGCTTTAGCATTCCTGCTCGTTTCCACCTCGTTTGGAAAAGGTGAAATCGACTGGAAGGTCCTGTCGACAATCAGTTCCGAACCGCCTATTCCGGTAGATAATTTCAATCCCGTAAAGAAAGCGGAAATTCTGCAAGGATATTTCCTGTCCCAGACTGGATTTATTCCTTATGAATTACCGGATGCAACAGATCCGAACTTTAAGGCTGACAATAATGGTAATGATGTAAAACTCATCATCGATCAGCCATCGCATATATTTTACGATCCCAAGTTCGGGGCGAGATGTTGCATCTCAAAGAGGCAGAAATCGAAACGAGTGGATTGATTCTATTTCTACCATTTATCATAAATCGGTGACATATTGCAGATAGTACCACACCACACCACACCACCACATCAGGGCGCTAATTCCCTTTATTATCTGCGGATATAATCACCACCTTAAAGACCGGGCAACCGGTCTTTTTTTTGGTTATAGTGGTTCTCGAAAATATTGTCCGGCTATTCAATACGGAAAATATTGATAAACCGGGACATCGAGCTGTCCCGGGCACCCCCTCAAGCGCACAGAGAAAAATTCTGTGTATCCTAAATATCCTTGTATCCTGTAATCTTTAGGTTTTTGACTTATCGGTAGGTTTCTATTAAGCTTTATCCAGAATAGGATACAGTACTTTCTTAATATGTCAACTCTTAATAATGCGTTCGGGATGTGTAAATACGGTCGCCCGGTTTTTTCGTACGAAAGCACAAAGCGTGATTCCGCAACGCTCCGCCATTTCAATAGCAAGTGAAGTAGGTGCGGATATAGCGGAGATTAGCTCGATTCCCGCCCTTGCACATTTACTGACCATCTCCAGGCTGACTCGACTGGACAGTACAACCCAATTGCCAACAAAAGACACACCCTCGAACAGGCACATACCAACTACCTTGTCAAGTGCGTTATGCCTTCCCGTATCCTCAGCATGGGCTATGATTTTCCCATCGCTGTCAAGAATCGCAACTAAATGTGTGCCGCCGCAGGTATCAAAAAGAGGTTGTATCCCGGAAATATCCTGCATAGCTGAACGCAGCATCTTTTTCTCAATGCGCAGCGAGTCATCAACTTTTGGCAGGGCATCCAGCTTTTTGTAAAACTCTTCGGTTCCACAGACTCCGCAGGAAGAGGTGATCAGCAAGTTGCGCCCCGGATCCATGATTTGGGGTATGTCAGCGGTTAGCTTAATACGTACTACATCAGGATCATCCTCGCATTCCTCGATCAAGGACAAATCATCCAGGCTTGTAATCACACCCTCAGAGAAAAGAAATCCTGCCGCCATAGCGAGTTTATCCATTGGAGTACACAAAATTGTGTACGTCTCGATACCCTCAACATCAATATGCAGCGGTGTTTCGACAATGACACTCACCTCTTCATCAACTGGAGGTTCTACAGGATCCGTTGTTGAAATGCGGTGAGCTTTTACCGTGTGGATAACATCAAGATGTTTGTTTGAATTGTCCATTACAGGCTTAAGAATATCAGGTTAGGAGGACGGGGCTCCGTACCCATCCAGACTTTGTTGAATTGTCCTATACTATGGGTACGGAGCTCCATCCTCAGTTTTTAAAACTCTTTATTGTGGAGGTGTCAAGCCTATGCCCGGTTTCAGATCTTTGGGTCTTGCAATACGGCGGAACTGGAATCCTGCCATGTTCAATGTTGGTAATGCGCCGGTGATCAATATTGCCAGCCTTAACAAGAGACCGCCGATCAACCCGAGCAGGGCGCCAATGAATGCAACTCCAAGGACTGCGCTCAGTCCCGATTCAGTCATGGCATAGCGCAGGATCAGCATAAGTACCAACGGAACACCGAGTCCCATGATAAAGTAGCCAACTATGAAAATTGTCTTGCGCATAATCCGTTCTACCGATTCCCTGGCATCCGGCTGCCTGTACGCTGCCTGGAGAAAAAACAGGATAGCCAGCACTTCAACAACGACAACCACTACAGCTTCGACAGCCATGAAACTAAGCTGAGACACAGTCGCTGCTCCCTCGTTAAAGATCACCATACCAAGCATGATTGAGAAATGCCCGGTTACCAGGGCTGAGACGACAAATAGTACGGGCACCATCCCGGAACGCCAGAAAGGGATACCTTTGGATGTCCCGAGCAGAATCCCGGTGTAAGCCATGGTCAGGATCGCAAATATGATTCCGAGAATCGCAATGACGTTCATACCGGTTGCGGTTTTGCTTATCTCCGTGAACTGATGGAGGACGAGATGCAAAAAGGAAAAAACCATAAAGAGAGAAATTATCCATACTCCCCGGGCTATCCAGGAAGTCCCTGGTTTTAAACCGGCGAGGATGAATTTGCCTGGATTTCCCAGGTCGGCAATCAGAATGACACTTCCTATAAGCAGCGCCGGAAATCCGATCCACAAACCTATTGTAGTGGATAACTCCATGCTCTTGCCAAGGAAGCTGTTGATGGCAGCAATAGTATAAGCTCCTCCGCCGACACCGCCGAGGAACAGGTAGATCGCAAGCAACAAACCCCAATCCTTCTGCAACTGACCATTGACTTTCGGATCCATGATACCTCTCTCACTTTCTTGCTAAATATCTACTACTTCTTCAAGACTATTTATTAGTTGTTCAGTAGATCCCTTCCGTTGAAAAGGATTTGAATTTATAAACGAAAGAACCTAACCTGTCCAACATAAATCCCTTTCAACGAAAGGGATCTACTTTACCTCGGGGCGAGGTAATAGACCTTTGGTTTATTACCTAATTCAGGATTCAGCACCTCTCCCCTGTATTTCCTGATCAACACGGATATCTCGCTGTCCGGGTCATCGAGGTCGCCAAATGTCCGGGCATTGGCAGCGCAGGCTTCCACGCATGCCGGTAGTTTGCCTTCATTGAGCAGGTCGAGACAAAAATCGCACTTTGTAGCAACGCCACAGCCGGAATTATCATCCCAGTGTTTCTTCGCAAACTCCTCATATTCAGAGAGTGGAAGTCCATCAGGAAAATAGCTCTCCCATTTTTCCACTGAATACCTGGCGCCATAGGGACAAGCCATAATACAGGCTTTACATCCCATGCATTTGTCCTTATCCACGATCACGATGCCATTGTCCAACTGCTGTGTTGCACCCGTGGGACATACCTCCAGACAGGAGGGTTCGTCACAGTGCATGCACAAGACAGGAAGAGCCTGCCGCATTGTGTTGGGGAACTTGCCCCGTTCGCCTTTCAGAAGGCGTGCCCAGAAAACGCTGGGTGGTGTGTGGTTTTTCACCTTGCAAGCCATGACACAGGCGTAACAACCGTAACACCTTTTGAGGTCGATAACCATTCCGTATTGTGGCATTTAAATAACTCCAGTTCCTCTTAGACTATTCCTGCCGCTCAGCGTCAGCCTTGTCAGCCTTATAAATCTTGACACGGCAACAGATATCCTGGTTGAATGTCAAAGGATCGGTATGTTCCAGATCCATTTCAACGAGATCATTGAAAAATATGCCCTTACCTTTTGCAATAGGCATGTGCTTACCCCAATGTCCCGCTACCGCTGCGATAGCGAGGTGATGAGGTTCAATACCTTCGCACAGCGCAACCCAACCCTTCACACGATGCCCCTCCGGGTTTTCAAGCCAGACGTAGTCCCCATCCTCGATGCCTTTTTCCGCAGCAGTGTCCTTGTGCATCTGAATCGCATAGACATAGGGGTCCTCCTGGGCGCATTCATCCAGGTAAGGATTCTGCTGAGTCAGCGAGTTGCAGTGCATCACGGCACGCCAGTAGAAGGTATTCATGTCGTACTCGGGCTTGTCATCGCCGTGAGTGGGGCAGGGAAACCAGTCGGCAAGCGCTTTGAACCGCGACCAATCAAAATTGAAGAAATCGTTGCCGCCGTATTCATTCCATAATTTCGTTATCTTTTCCCCTGAATCAATGAAATACTCGAAATAAACCGGTACGCGAGATGGATTAAACCATTTCCAGTAAACGTCTTCTTTACGCTTGGGCCATGTGAAAACGCCCCGTTTCTTGAAGTACTCCAGGTCATGCTCCTCCCCGAACCGATCCTTTACAAGACGGTCGCAGACATCCTCCCATGAGTGCTCAACGCTGCCGTCCTCTGTGAGTTTGTACTTCTCTTCCATTTCACCACCGTAACGAATGGGGATAGCATCGTTAAGCCCCTTGTAATACTTGCCAAGGATGCCGCAACGCTTGCTGATTTCAATCATCACCTTGTTGAAATCCCTTCGTTCGTACAATGGTTCCACCACAGGCTGCCGGATTGTCCAACCCCAGTCGTCCTCGCCCTGGGGATGAGAGAAGGTGGAGGGGAAACTGACCGCCGGTGTAAAGCGTTCGAGGAAGCAGGCATCAGGTAGTACGATGTCCGCAACAGCTTCTTCGAACTCTGTTATATAGAGTTGGAACGAGAAGATGAATTTGAACTTCTTAAGGAAATTCTCGGTTACTGTCTCAGCGTTACCCATAGTCATCACCGAGTTTGAGCCGAAATTGACCATCACGTCCGGACGGTACGGGATCTTGAACCGTTCGAGCATATCAAACCATTTGGGACTGCATATAGTAAATGCGTTGTAAATTGATGTTGGGAACATGTCGTGCAAATCAAGCCGCGTAGGAGGTTTGGGCTCACGCAACGGATATGGCGTGTGATCATATACCCATGCTTTTGCCGTGAGCAGACCATCCGGGCAGGGGTAAGGAATCTGGTATGGCTTACCGGTCTTCTTGTAACCGTCCATTACCGTTCCACCCAGCCCCAGTGCGCTGCCGTAAGTGTCGGCTGCGCCAACGATGTGGTTCACCATGTCGATTGACAGGCAGGTCCATCCCGAGTTGGCGTGACCCTGGGAACCACGGAAGAAATGAGTGGCTACGGGTCGCTTGGGAATCTTCTTGGGACCATTTTCTGTCTCAATAGTTACGGTAGAACCAATCTCTGCCGCTTCACCGAACTCTTTAGCAATCCTGCTTACTGTGGCGGCAGGTACCCAGGTAATCTTTTCTACATACTCTGGGGTGTATGTCTTTACATGCTCCTTGAGCAGCTCGAAAGAGGGCTTGCAGTCAATACCGTCCACATTGTATGTGCCGGTAAGTGCTACTTCATGAGCCTCGTCCTCATACTCGACACGTGTTACCAATGGATCGTTATGTACCCTGGGTTTGTTGTCAACCAGGTCCCACACCAGGGGATTATTTGTTTCCTTGTCACGCATGTACCGCCCGTCGGAGGGACGGATCAGGTAAGGAGAATTGGTCTTGTACATGAGATATTCGGCATCGTAGATACCGTGCTCATTTATCAGGGAATTGACCAGCCCCAGGGCAAGGGCGCCATCGGTACCAACACGGATGGGAACCCACTCGTGACCCTTTGAGGCTTGAGCGCTCATAAAGGGATCAAAGACTACGTTCTTGAAGCCCCTGAAACGGGCGTCAGCCACCTGGGTGGCATTTTGTATTGCCGCATGACCCGCGCCATGTCCCTTGGAGCAGCCAAAATTCAGAGCGTAGTTGCAGTTGGCGAAATCAGGAATGATAGACCAGGATACATGCATGATTCCGTTCATAAAGTGGGCGCCATTACCGCAATGCAGCCCACCGCCTGATACCCAGTAATTGGGTGTGCCAAAGGCTTTCATGAACCCGATTACTCCGAACCGGATCTCCGATGCCTGGGTCGTGGTTGCCTGGAAGAATAGACCCCGCGGATCGCGTTCCTGGCATTCTTTCAGTTTCTTGATAATAATATCATACGCCTCATCCCAGGAGATACGCTCAAACTTGGGATCAACACCAAGACCTTTTTCAGGGTTAGTACGCTTGAGTGGATAGTTCACACGGTATGGATCGTAAAGGAGGTGGGGGGAGGCGAGACCCTTTGCACAGATCGAGCCGCGCCCGGTAGGCGCATCAGGATTTCCCTCGACTTGTGTGACTATTCCGTCCTGCCGCCGGACCTTTACACCGCACATGCAATAACACTGTCCGCAACATGTCGGGACCCAAACGTCTTCTTTTGTTTTCGTAGCTTCTGCCATGGGGTTTAACTCCTATCTTCCATGGAATATGAATCACCGGTGCAATTGATCCTGTCGAAACCGGCGAACAGATGAAAGGGGTATAGCAGAGGATTAACGAGGTAGATCGTCACTCAAAGCTAACCCGAAGAGTGCATCCGTTCGTCTGATTTAACCGCAGGATGAATGGATAGTGATTCCTTTGATCCAATTCGGGATATGTGGCTTAAAAACATCCGTCAAATTATGAAATTGAACTATGATGAAACATAGCACTTTTCAAGCAAAGATCTTAATTCAGTTCTCCTGAATAAGACCAGATTCTATCGCCATCAATATATAATAATCATGGATGGAAGTAAATACCGATATGACCTGTAAGCCCCGATCTATATGACAAAATTAGGTTTACCTTACATATTGAACTAAACATAATTAGAGCGCTGACTCTATGTAATTTCCCTGACGCCATACAATATTTATGATATCTGCAATCCAATAACTGATAAAGTAAGGTAAAAAAATACAATTATAGAGGTTGCTCGCTTGTTTTTAGAATCTTGCAATCTCGAGGAACGTTTCAGATTTTATTCAGGTGAAAACAACAGGGAATTTGTACCTCCGCTGCTACCAAATGAACTCATTGCCCGATGACTCACTTCACATGTCCAAGAATCGTTGTTTGAAGTGAATAATTGAGCTATTTTATGAAATGGAATTTTCTGGGAGAACAATAGATCCGGAAAATGTTAGAGCTATCGCAAACAATTGATTAACCTTAGGAAAGACGATGAAGCACTTTTTTCTTTATTTACTGTCCGCTGTTTTGCTGCTGCCTGCATTAACTTTTGCCCAGGCAGGTTTTGAGCTGGAGCCGCTCGATGATCTTGTAAATACATTTGACTATGAAGACGAAACAACAAGCAGATTCAATAATTTTCTATTAAATACCGGTGCATCCGATGATATTTTTATGCTTATGCTCCGCTATGAAGATGTGCCTGAAGGATGGGAAACATCCATGTGTGCTGATGGTTATTGTTTCGGCAGTTTTGTTCGTGAGTACCCTGATTCGCTTACGGTTGATGAATCTGATACCGTGCAGATAGATTATCATATACGATCTGCCGGGACTGGTATCCTGTGGTTGGTAGTTCAAAGCTTAAATGACCCTGAAGTTATTGATAGTTTGATGTTTACTGTGAATGCTGAAGGCGAAAATGTTGTTCCTGCAGAGGCAACAGCACCTGCTGAATTCAGATTATCGAATGTATATCCAAATCCATTTAACTCTTCTGCAAGAATTAATTTTACCATTCCATCAACTGGAAATGTAATGATTTCGATGATTACTCCTGACGGAAGAACTGTAAAATCCTTTGCAAATAGTATTTTTTCCGCCGGCAGTCATGACTTCAGTATAAAGATGACTCCTGACCTTTCAAGTGGATTGTACCTGGTAAAAGTTGAGACGGCAGGGCAGGTGGAAATGAGGAAAGCGGTTTATATAAAATAATCCCTGACTGAAAACCAGGATTGACATAGCAGATTGATCTACCGAGACAGTTAAGGAGATATTTTTCTCGCGCAAAGCCGCAAAGAAATAATTCTGTTTATCCTGTACATCCTTGTACTACGATTCATCTGATTCAGGGGGCTGTCATTCCCGCGAAGGCGGGAATCCACAAGATTGCAACCTGTTGTTAAACTTGGATTCCTGCCTTCGCAGGAATGACATTCTTGGCTGATTATTGCATTCTCGGACAGCCTACTTCCCGGGAATGACAACTCGATTGATCTGAATTGGTGTATTAGTTAGTTATTGGTTCTGGTCTCTTGAAAAGAATGTCTCATTGTGTGTGCCCAGGACAGCTCGATGTCCTGGTTTATCAACGAAATCAAAATTAAATATATGGGACAATATTTTCGAGAATCACTATAGTTAGTTATTGGTTCTGGCTTTTTCAGGTCAGGCATATGGTTCCCCGGTCTATTTCTCTACCAGTTAAAAGATATACCTATTGAATTCGGAGCAAATCCCAGCGAAAGTCCCATTTTTTTCTTCATCTCTTTCTGTTCCTTCGTCAATCCTCTTGCTGCATCAATAGCCGAGACAATCCTGTTCAACGCCATTCCCCCGATGATATAATACATCCGGTTCTTATTCAAGTCTGCGCTTATACGTAAATCTTTGAACTTTTGACGATTGCTCATGTCATCCCACTCCCACCAGTCATCATCGCCTGAATATTGTGAAATATAATCACGAACCTGCCGACGTCTGGCATTAAATACGTCAACATTTTCATAATTACCCATATCTACGAAGAACTGATGCGGGTGATCCCCTGTAACACTGGCATGTTCCCTGGCGAATGCTTCATAATGGTTGGTGCGAGAGTTGTAAGATTCAAAGGAGTAGAACAATCCTGTCCATAATGCTGCTTCAACCCCGGTATAAAATGTCCCTCGTGAAGGTCTTTCACCCCAACGCTGACCCCAGCCCGGTAGAACTAAACTGCGGACGAAAGCCTGTTGAGGACGTTTGGCAAGGTAAGTGTCGGTATGAGATACAGCACTCGAAGAGAAAGTAGCATTCAGATCGAGGGATTGGCTGTAGCCCTTCGATACGAAAAAGATCAAGATCAGCAGGAAAGAGAATATTTTTCCTGCTATATTTGCTAATCTAATTTTATGATTCATCGGATTCGCGGGAATGACACTTCGATTGCTCTGAGTGTGTGTACTGTTCAAGTATATATTCAAATGTTTAACAGGCATTGGCATTTATTTATTGAAAGCAAGAGTTTGTTTAAAATCTAACTCTCAAACCTCCGAGGGCTATTTCCTCGCCATTAAGGCGCTTTATATCAAATCCCATTTCTGCTCGCGCCAGTTCACGATTGTGGATACGCACAGAAAAACCGGCGTCAAGGGCTGACATGACGTGGTTGACCATGATAGCCATAAAAAATGCGGCGGAAGCATCCAGCAATTGATTGGATTCATATCGCATATCGCCATAATGAAACGCCTTGGCATTAGCATAATCTACATGTCTTTCATCAACAAGATAGGCTCGATAAAATGGATCATTGGCACCGGATTCAATCCAATTATCATGCGCCCCATCCCATGCAATGCCGAACTGCTGCAGATATTTACCTATCATCTCGTAGTATTGCTGGTCTTCTTCTTCCGGTAATTCATGGGTGAACCAGGTCGGCAAATAATTCAGTTTATCTTCCCATCTTTCCAAGCGCCATTTAGCTTTATCATCAGGATAAATATTGTCGGGTGTTGGATAATTTTTCGCCAACCAATATTCAAATCCCCTGTAAACATCTTCATTCCATTTATCATCAGCGTATATTTCGTAATCGTCCTCTACTGCTTCCCCACGCATGGCATAGGAAATAGCGCCATACCAGAAACCGACTTCGGCTGAGAAGAATAATCCTGATTTCAGATATGATAACATCGGCTTTTCTTTATTATAGCCCAGAAAAAATTCACCCGCGCCGGGAATTATAGCTGACATCATCACAGCTCTACCCGGATTGAGACGTTTCTCACCGGTCGAAACTGAAGCCACAGCGCCTGATCCTTCATCCGTTTGCGAATAAAAAGACATCTTCTGTCGCAGATCGAAGGATTTCTTTGAAGGGAAAAGAGGTGACTTAATATGCGCTTCCTCTTCATAGCCCGCATCAGTATTCGCAATATTTTCCTGAGTCGTTTCCTTGTTCAGAAATACGATTGAACTTTCATCAGAACCATTACCGGTATTTTCCGTTTCTCGAGACGCTGCAGTATCCGTCCCTGCAACAATTGTCCCAAATGAGAACAGAACGGCGAACGCCACTAATAATAAAATCGACTTTTTCATCTCTACCTCCAGGTAAAACCGGAAATCAAACTAAAAATTGAAGCTTATAAAATATCTTTTTGTAGCCCGGACAGCTTGTGTCCGGGATTATTCTTTTAAGTATTATTCTGGATCAAGAATCCAAGACCTTTCTTTCCCGGACACAAGCTGTCCGGGCTACTATCTTCCAAACCCGTTCGTCATTCTACCTTTTTGATCATTCGAGGGAAATATTGTTTCAAAATCAAATAGTAAGGTAAAATAATATCTCCAGTCCGGATCATAAACAGTTGTATTATTATTTTCTGTAACAGTTAATTGATCAAATCCTTTTGCTGCCGAAAAAGTTACAGCAGTCGGGAAGCCATACCATGAGAACAATTTTGCCCTTAGTTCCACACCCGCATCACTTATCACATTATCAAAATCAAAATCCCTCTCACGCCATGTGTCGCCAGCATCACCAAAAATACCAAGGTATAATCCGTCAAAATGAACCCAGCCAAACCTTGGACGCTTGGGAGTGTATATTGGATGTCGTAATGCCAATGAACCAATTATTTTTCTTGTTCCGCCAAGGCTATAGTAACTGTATCCCCGCATTCCATGCAAGCCGCCGGAATAAAGATGCATAAATGGATCAACCTGTTTATCAAGGTAACCACCCCTGAAACGGGGCTGAAACACTAATTTTCCAACCGGATTCCACCAACCGGTAACATCGGTTTCCAATCGCCAGTATTTATAAGGAATATACTTTTCCTGCAAGGTAAACTTGTCAAGGTTCACTTCGAAACCGTCAAAGAACTTGTTATTCTCATATGCCGCTGTTAGCTGGCCAGCCCAACCTTTCCTGGGATGAACATTTCCTTTTACCATTGGCACCGTTAAATCAGCGTCCAGCCTGGCTTGTAAATATCTTCCTATGAAATAAGTATAATGAATCGAGCTAAGATCCTCAAAATTCAGGTATGCCTGGTAACGACTCCATACCCCACGCGCCTCGAGGCTCACAGGGGTGAAAAGCCTCCACCGGGCTCCACCATCAACCTCTATTAAATGAAAAGAATAATCAACACCATAAGTATCAAAAACGGGTTCTGGTCCCGGCTTTTCATCTACAATGACGTACGGGTCTTCAAAACGAGCGTCGTCAGTACGTTTGATATAATATCCTTCAAGGAAAATGGTTGGGCGCAGAGCTTTGAAATCAAATAATGCAAATGCGTCAAATTCTGTTTTTTGGTTAATCGAAAATCCTGCAAGCATGAACAATCTTTCAAGCACATCGCTGCTAAAGAGATAAACTCCTGGCTTGAATGTGTTATAATCCATTGCCAGGCGAGGTACTACAAAGATATTTTCAAATGGATTCTCGTATCCTACCGTCTCAGCAGTGTCAATGTCAGTGTCATCAAAAGTAATCTCTGGAATATTCTCGATAAAATCCTGATCGTAAATCATCTTGAACCTATCGACCGGCCCTGTTGGATCAAGAATACGAAGCTCGAATCCTCGCCCGGTAAATTCAGTATAAACGATATCGCCATCTTCTCTTACGTTTGGCATAAATGCACTACCGACGACATTGGACAGCGCGATGGTGGATTCATCATTCAGAGAATATTTATATAGATTATAAATACCTGTTTCATCTGAAACATAATATATTTCATTACCATCGGACGACCAGGCAGGATCTCTCTGGTCGCCGGGACCGTCAATAATTATCTGTCGATTCTTGCCGTCAGGATTTATCAGCACAATTTCGCGTCCTATGTCACGTCCCATAGAGTACACTATTTGTTCACCGTTCGGGCTGAAACGCGGTCTCCAGCATTGAGTGCCGTCCCGGTAATCTGTAATATGAGTTATGCTGTCAGAGGTCACCGGTTTAATTTTGCGCCATTCCTCCCTATCAGGTAATTCCAAAGCAGCGATATTTTTTGTTCCATCCTTATTCAGCACAAACACAAGACTTTTTTCGTCCGGCGAAAAAGATGGCTCCATCGCACGGGCAGACCGTGTGAGACGAATCTGCTTCTCTTTCTCCAGGTCACGGAGGTAGATATCTGCGTAATAGCTCTCATTCTTTTGTCGTACTATCTGGCTATAAACCATCCATTTGCCATCAGCGGTAATGTCAAAAGGGCTGTTTACTTCCGGGGCAATCTTTTCTGCTTTCCCTGTTTCTAAAGATTTTCGCCAGATGCTTCTGCTGGTTAAATAGTCTTTGCCCCTGTTAGAGGAGTAGTAAATGTATTCATTATCCGAACTCCATTTCGGATAAAGGTTTGCATAACCTTCAGATTCGAAATCACGCCCGGTTACTTCATTCGCACTGATTATTTCAGACTTTTGCAGATAGTTGTCTTTTAGATAAGAAGCCCACTCTTCATGAAGCTGCCATCCGTCAATTCCAATCGCTGCTTCAATAGCTTTGTTAAAATCAACGCGATGCAACTTTTTCATTTCTTGTGTCATATCACTCAGGGCATCTGCCCCATATTTCTGTGTGATATATAGCACCAGACTGAAACCGTGATTATACACTCCTTCATTTCCAAGGCTGGTTTTACCGAAAACTTCCATATCATTCAGAGGGAGCAGGGAATCATTCAAAGCCCGCATTCGAAGCTGCATATCCCGGTGGCTGTCCCAATAATCATATTCAAGCTCCGGTACATTCGCCTGTGCTGTTCCTTCTGCGAACCACATCGGAATTGTAGTCATTGCTATGGGATAACTGGCGAGAATGTTGGGGTATCCATACAAAACATCAGGCCGCTTCTCAAATTCATAATCGATCCACTGGAAATAAAAAGCAGGCATCGGTCGAGGCGCTTTCCTGGCGGCACCCAGCTGGATGATGTGGGTGTATTCATGTGTAATAACATTTCGCAGCCAGTTAGTCGTGCCCCTCAGGTCATAATCCAGTGCGGTACACCATATAAGCATTTTATTGTTGTAATAATATGCTGCTCCGTTGGCGTAGTCGTCTGTATCCTTTACGATAAAATGGAACTTCGTGTCCGGTTCATATCCGTACAATCCGGTGATTTTCGGATGAATTTCCTCTGCGATTTTTGCAATAACATTGGCAGTTCGTTCCGCGCCATCATGATAATGAACCACAAAATGGTCTGTCTCAAAAGTATTCCAGAGAAGCTCCGGATGGTTCGCATCGAGAGGTTGAGCGGAAACGTTTGATATGGCAAGAACAAATCCAAAAATCATTGAAACAGTGATAGTACACCAATTCCGCTCAATCGAGATGTCATTCCCGCGAAGGCGGGAATCCAGAAAGTTCAATTTCACAATAATGCTCGCTCTCTGGATTCCCGCCTTCGCAGGAATGACAACGCACTGAATCAGATGAATCGCAGTACTAATGATGACATGAATTAGATGCGATATTATGTTTATTGCATAAAACTCTTTTTCTATAATCGTTTTCATAATCTATTGCACCACCGCAAACCGTATTAAAGTAGAATTGCTACCTACCTCAAGCCTGGCTAAATATACACCACTCGGGAGGTTGCTGACATCGAGGGCAATCTCCTGATCGTTTCCAAGCCTTGCTGCCTGCTTCTTCACGAGTACTTCTCGTCCGACAAGATCGAAGACTTTTATTTCCGCATTTCCAGATGAATTTGACTGGAACCGAAAATGCGCCACATCTTCTATCACCGGATTGGGCCAACAGTATGAATTTTCAAGATCCGTTGAAGACAGACCTGAAACTGAAGAAGGTGAAGAAAAAATATGATATGTATGCCGGGGATTGCCGCCTTCCATGCCCCATAGAATTTCATGTGACGTTCCTGGGTCGGATGGAATGTTGATTACTTTCAAACCTCCGGAAGCGATTGAAGTCATAACTAATTCAATATCGCTGTCATCATCAATCTGACCGATTGTAATTTTTAGATTAGTCTGATTACTCCCATAATCAAGCGGGAAGCCGGAAAGAGGTCGTTTCAAATGAAGATTTGTAGCGACAACACCATGTCCAAGTGTATCGTCAAGTTGAGCAGCGCAAATCATTAGCTTATTTTGACGGTTACCCTGATTTATTATTAAGGGAGATGCACCTGAAGCATGTGTTCCTTCCGGGAGCCTTATCGGTGTATCCTCGGAGAAAATTCCACCGGGTTCAATTCCAACCACTTCTACCGGAAAATCTCCGCTAATACCTACCGGTTCTACTACACCGTCGTCATCAATATCAAAAGCAGTGTATTTCCATAACTGTTTTTCGAGTTGATGAACATGAGGCTCGCTCCAATCCTCCGTTCCCCACCAGAAAATCAAATTACCGTTGGATGCAGATGCCATTATATCCCACATGTTATCGCCATCGAAATCACCAGATATGAGATAATTGATTGTTTCAAATGGTTCGGTATTTGGAGTCCTGAATAATTCAGATGGCTCCTGGAAACTTTCGACTCTGTATATCGACAAATTTCCCTTGTTGTCAACCACTGCAAGCGTATCAGTCCATTCACTACCGAGCAATGCGAATCTGAGATGGGCTGTTGCAGGAATCTGGATATATCTATGATTATATCCGGCAGGATCACGATAAATGGAATAAATCCGGCATATATCCTCATTTTGATTTTTCAATGCTACATTTATAACCGGCTCTACCTCTGGTCCTGAAATCGTCAACGATATCATTTCCTGCTGACCAAATTGAAATGGATCACCCTCATTTACCAAAACGCCGGCGTCAGAATATTTTTGAATCAGAAGCGTTGCATCTCCAGCGATGATCAATTCATCCGATCCATCATTATCCAGGTCAGCAGCAATAAGATGAGATATCTTGTTTATAGGTAGATCATAGGTCTGATCAATGTTAAAAGGCATCGAACCGTCGCCATAGAAAAACCGGATCTTCCCTTTTGAATCATACAGAACCAATTCATCAATCCCATCACCTGTCAAGTCGGCGAATGTGGACGATACCTGGCTTCCGGGATTCCAGTCTAAATTCTGTGGAAAATTGCCCTGCTTCCATGCATTGCTTACTTCACAGGACATAGTATCGCCGAGAACAGTGAAATTTTCGAATATTATATGGCTTGCTCCACCTGAATTTGCTGCTGTTGAAGGATTGGTATAGGGTCCGAAAACCACATCGCGAGCATTATTGTTTGCAAGCTGCCATACTTTGTTCCCCGCGTACCAGGCGTCTTCGCGCACTCCGTATTCGGCACCATCACCTGGTGTTAGGAATGGATAATCCTCGCCGATATCTTCACTTCCATCAGCTTCCTCAAGGGAGACGCCCCTGCGATTACGATCTTCCTGTATACGGTCTTCATCGATTTTTTCCCTGATCACACTCTCGTCAATATGCCAGATAAGAATGCCGCTTGATGGAAAGTCGAAATCATGATCTTCTACCCATACCGGTACACGAAAACCATCACCGGTTTCAAAGGAATAATCGTAATTCATGGTCAATCGGCGACCATCACGGTCGTAAGCAACAGTCACACTGTCTTCTTCAGGATCACGAAGCCTGGCTTCAAGCAGATAATATTCATCATTATTGATTGGTACTTTTACCAGATGATAATTAGTATCCGGTTCAGTAAAAAGTGTATCAAGCCATTGCTGGGCGATAAGTTCGATTGGTCCTTCCTCTACAACCTTTACGCTGTCCCACCCCATGTAAGCTCTTGCCCAGACACTTGGTGGAATAGGACCGAATCCGAAAAAACCACCGAATCCACGATCCATTAATCCTAACAACCCTATTCCCGGATCGCCGGTATCAGGTTGATAAAGATGTCGCATACCCATTAAAAAACCGACCTGTGTGCATATTGTCCCGATCATTCCAACTTCAACATCACCCTGACGTTGTGTTTCGGGCAAAATTACTCCACGTGTAATCAGGTCATTTCCCAGGGGAATTCCGGCATCAGGGAGATCAGCAAAAGTTTCCAGATCCTCCGGACCAATGTAAACAGAAGGGATATCATGTGGAGTGGTATCAAAACCGGTATCAAATTCGTTCCCTGCTCCGGCGTGAAAAATGACGAAGAGAGTCGAATCGTTTACAGTAACACCATCAGCTTCAAGATCTTCACGGGCTGCTTCCCATGAATCAACAAACAACTCAGTAAGGGTACGATTAAGACGGTCATTGTCATCATCGCCATAATTAATATGCCAGATTGGATAGTCAAGTGTGTAAGCGTCCTGGTCTTCTTCAGGATATATTTTCCCAACAATATTAAGTTTTCCGCGACTGAACCGTTTGAAATAATTATGCAGCGCAAGAATTTGATCTTTGAAATATTGTTTGTCGTGAGGAGGTGGATCAATCTGCCATTCTTCCGGTTCGATAGAATCCGGAAGCTCATAAAAGAATGAACCGGTCCCGGTAGTCGTGGCAAGGGTGTCCGGCAAAAAATCCACACGAATTGCGATTATTGTCAGGGTCTCTGCCAGATAATCTCGTCTAATGTCATTAACTGAATTGAAATTAAAACTTTGCTCCTGGGAACCAAGCGTTTGGAACAGATTGAGGTTTAGTTTATCATCAATGTTTTTTCCATACAATAAATGCGATGTAGTGAAAAACACACACAAGAAAATAATACCAGCGAGATTTTTTTGGAACAGAAATTTCATATCGGGGTGATAAATCCTAAGGTTGTCAAGCTGCTCTTGTTCTGCCCCGAATCGTTTGGAAGCCCCGGTACAACTACCCCCCCAGGATTTCCAAAGAACAGGGTCGTTTCAATTTTCTACCTTTTGATATCTTCTCAAAAACTCAACACAAAATTTATCAGAACCCTATTGAAAGGCTGAATCGCATTGTATCCTGCAGGGGATGACCTTCACCGGCATGAATGTATGAGAAATCGAATCTGTAAAGAGAATATTGCAGACTGGCGCCGAATGTTATTGGCCAGATCTTGCCGAGATCATCATTCCAGTACCCACCTCGCAATGCTATAAGATCACTGTACCAGTACTCTATCCCGGCATTATAAATCATCGTTGGAAAGAATGGCCCATCACCCCATGCGGAAACCAGTGCAAGATAAAACGGATCAGAGTCACCCTTGTCATCCCGGCGAACAAGTTCTTTATTAACATCGCCGATGAGAGACAATTTATTATAAGGACTGTCAACCACATGATAGGCGAATCCGAACTTAAGGTTTGTGGGAAGTGGATCAGCCTGGGCACGATCTATATATGCGACCTTTGGTCCCATATTGGATAAATTTGCACCTAAGTCAAGACGTTCAAGAGGATCATACCAGGATCCAAACGGACCTTTTGCAATCATACCAATATCAACCCCTATGGACGTTGCGACTCCAGAACCCTGTTCCGCACCGGCACCTCTGTCGGAAAGATGACTATAAATGAATCGCATATTAACACCAAGAGCCAGCTTTTCCGTCATCAATGAACCATAGCTGCCTGTTACGGCATATTCATAAGAGGAAAATGTGCCAAGATATTCATTGTTCTCGCCTCGCCGTTCTGTTTCGCCCAGATTCAGAAAAACGAGATTGCCGCCAAAAGTCCCCCACTCGGGAACTAAGTGCACATAACTGATGAAATCGTAGTAAAGATCTTCGAGCTTGAATTGCGGCAGCCAATTAACATGCATCAGTGTCAACTCATTATGATCCTGATATGCCAATCCGGCTGGATTCCACCAGGTAGCTGTTGCGTCATCGGCAACTGCTACAAATGCTTCGCCCATTCCACCGGGACGAGCGCCCGGACTGATTTTAAGGAATAGAACACCTGCCTGTGAAACAGAAACAGCGGCGGCATCTTTTACCGCGGTAAACGTACACAGCAATACTACAAGCGCTATAACAATCACATGAGCGCGTTCACGAAGAACAGCTTTCCTACCCATATTTCGCCCCATGTATCTTTGAGAATAAATGTTCACTAAATGACCTATCTATAATATTACCAATCCCCTGAACCTTATATCCAGAGTATTTCCAAAGAAAATCCAAATCCAGTCTCAGAAATGAATTTGCTGAATACCTTAATCAATAGTTACAGCAAATTACAGACCTGTTTATATTTTACTTATACAAGCCAATTACACAGACTACCGCAAGAATATCTATCATAATACAAGTTCAATTTAAAACAGCAAATACTGAAAATTCTTTTCTACCGTACTTGTGCCTAACTTCGTAAGTTAACGGATACGAAGCAGTTTCCCAATAGATTCGTCTTCATGACCGGAGGAATCTGTTACTTTTACTTTATAAAGATAAACGCCGTTTGCGATTTGATCATTATAATGGTCAAACCCATCCCATTCTATATAATTGAAACCATTGTAAATTGTTTGTGGACCTATGGTTTTTATATGGCGACCGCTCGCTGTGTAAATTTTTATCACTGCTTCATCCGCACCAATAGCTTCGAATGTAAAATGAGTCCTCTCTTCGAAAGGATTCGGAACATTAACTACATTCTCAAGCCTGACATCCTCGCCAGATCCTATCGTAATAAACAGAATTTCCTTGCGAGCCATATTGTTAGCATTGTCCCATGCCCAGACCTCAAGCTCGTGTCTGCCGTCTCCCAATCCAGTGATGATATGCTCAGCCGTTCCACGAGTATAACTATCACGTTCATAAATAAAATCTTCGGTGAGATTATAGGTTATCTCATTCGCTTTTCCCGGATCCACCACCGTTTTGATATCATGCCCGATTTCACTGGTCAAATTAATACCGCTTGTATCGACCAGATCAATTATCAGTGTTGGTTGTGGAGTAGTCATGTCACCATCCTGCCAACCACGGTGATCAAAATAAATATTGATCTCGGGTGGAGTATTGTCGCCAAATTCATCCGCATAGATCGCAGCGATCTCTACACCCTGTTTTGAGCCTACAGCATCCTTATTGCCGTCAGATGCGAACATCTGGATCCAACTGTCAGAAGAACCATAACTAACATCTCGAGGAACCATGAAGGTTGAAAGAAAGTCGCCGCTTCCGACTGTCGAGCGACCTCTGAAGAGGATCCCGCCCGGCATCCTGTAACTCATAGTAGAGCCGTCAAAGAATGTGTAGGTTAAAGAATCATAACTGTCAAAAACAGTTACTACTGCTTCGCCATTATAATCTGTGACCGGATTGTCATCATTAATCTCACGAACCTCGCCAAGAACTTTCCCGATTTGAAGCGCAACAAGGCTGTCCGGGTTTATATCAGTTACTATCATGTCAAGACCGGGAACAGCGGGAATCATGTTTGGTTCAGAGAAACAATGATAATAACGGTTTGTAGGCCCTTCAACGTTTATCTTGGCAAGCAATACACTTTCACCAAGTGTTCGCCTGTTGATCCGGTCAAAAAACTGCGCATAAAATTCCTGGACGTACACTAAATTTCCAGAGCCACTTGTGTTCCTTGTGGCGGCAACGGCGCCAATCGCTCCACCCTTCCGTCCTAAAAGCATTTCGAAAAAAGCTTCATTGTTTGGTCTGTCAAAATGTCCCCAGGAGCAAGTGGCTGCGACGTATATCGGCTCTCTTAATCCGCTGTTAATAAGAATGTTGTCGCGAGTATCTAAAAGGAGAGATTCGTGCGCCCAGACATGGGCATTCCCATGCCCCATGTAATTTACAACCAATGCTCCCCGGTTTAATGATTCGATCAACTCTTGAGTAGCAAGAGGTTTACGCCGTTCACCGGTTGACGGATCAAATTCAGTCGGATAAGTACCAATATATATTTTCTCGAGTTCTACATAATTCGGAATGTGATCACGGGATAATGCTTCTGAATATTGCAAATGGGTTTTGTCATAAGAATTTGGGCCACCTTCACCGTATTCGTCATCGGCTACGACAATAACCCTGTTCCGCCATGCTCCCCGTTCCGTATCGCTTTCATAGGACATCAATTTATTGACATAGTTATCCAGTTCCTGGTTAGATTGAAACGGAAGCCGCCCCATAATGTATTCCGGTTCGCCGCCGGAGGGGTCGAACTCTGCAAACCAGTCATCTCGCGATTCCTGGTTGTTTTCATAAGGTGGTATCAAGTTCTTGTCATCACCGGGGATAAGATTACGATAGTCATAATCTCCATCACCAATGAAAAGACAGGTAACCGGGTCAGAGTCCGTCCAATCATATAGGGCATATTTCAGAAAATCCCTGATCGCTGTGGGATCCAATAACCCCCATGAAAATTCATCATAAATATCAGATACAAGAACTCTCATTACTTCAATATTATCACGTTCCTCGATATAGCTTTCAAGCGCTGCGGCAGTTTCCCAGAAATCGCGATGGACAATCATTAAATAATCTGCATTTAATGATTGGTCGCGAAGACCGTCAGGATATTCGCCATACCCGATGTCGTCCCTTGATATATATGATGGTGTAAGAAATTCACCATCTGAAACTGCCAGGTATCTTCGAGGCCGAGTCACTTGAGCTTCAACTGCAAAACTGTCGGACCGAATATGTTGGACTTCTTCAAAATCCTCTATATCGAATACCCAGGGTGCATCCAAGCCATGCAGCTTGATACTTGCAACACCGTCATCAGGAAGCTGATCAAAGGCAATTGAACTCAGGGATGTTTCAAAAGATCTCAGGTAGTTAATCTCAAACCAGTCGAACAGGCTATGCCCGGGTTTATCAGCATCTACACGTTCAACCTGGTAAGAAAACGTATTGGAACCTGAATTCAGCACTCCCGCCGGTATATCTATAGAATGCACACTTGTTGTCAAGGAATATGATTCTATTTCTATTCCATTTATCAGCACCCTGATAAGTGCATTCCCATCACGTTGAATCCTTCTCTGTCCAAGCAACAAGACCGCCTCTTGTTCTGGGTGAGGTTGATCGAGTTGAAAATTAGTCGTATATCTATCGCCGCCATATAAGTCAGCAGCATACCAGTTTTTTCCAGATTCCGGATTGTCGATACTATGATGAATAAAATTATCATTCTCGGAAAATACTCTCGAACGTGCTACCGTAGCCTCGTATGTGATCGGACGGGTTGTACCGATAGTTTCCATCCTTTTCCCGTCTGCACTTCCTAATGGAGGTACTACCAGCCAATAAACATTTCGCATCGTAAACGGATTATTTGAATGCCTGTATTCTCCCGGCGGCTGATGTGCATCCCAACTGTTCACGCTGCGTCCATAAAAGAGTATTTTATCTCCTTCATCCCAGGAGCCGTCGTCCTCTCCGGTAACAACAATTGCGTTCTCAATCAATGTGCTGTCGCGGGAAGAGCCAATATTTTCGTTAAGAACAAACCCGCCATTTCCATAAATCCTGAAACTCCGCGGATCATAACCGCCCAGATCTATACCCGAACGAAGCAAAGTTTCACGGTTTATTTCATAAATACCTTCAACCTCAATTTCAATGCGTATTAATTCATCATATTCAACCCAGGATTGCGAACGGCGAAATAACGGTTTTGACTCAGCGGCAGACCATAATCTTGACGCTTCATGATTCAGGAGAATCTTGTCTGACAGCCTGTCGGGTTGCGATAATCCACCCTGGTTGTTTCCTTTATATGTTACACGCACCTGTAAATCTTTTAGCTTTCTAACGCCTTTTCCATCTATCCGGACAGGAATTACATATAAATCCGTAACCCATTTGCCGCGCCAGAGAAAAGGCTTGCCGACTATAACAGGCTGTCCGTTATCCAGTACTGGAATACGCTGATTTCTTGGTTGTTCTTTGCCTTCCTTAATATTAGCAGCAGCCCACTCACCCCATTGAATCTTCTCAACCTGAATTGCCGGTAATTTATTAGAGGGCAATCCGATTAAAGTGCGGTAGTACGGAACCGCCAGACTATTTTCTCTGTTATCAACACCTGCTCCAGCTGGAATAGGGATAAATCCATCTTCTAATTCGAATCGATGCCAGTCATCAGGGGTTACTCTCACCACCAGACCGGACTGAGTATCTTCAATTACACGGAGTCCTGTCGTTGCAAACAGCATTGCTGGAATGCAAAACAGGAAAACCGGAATAACTATATTAAACTTTCTCATGATAACTGCCATTTTTTCAATCATAATCGTCATCTACAATAATTTGATCCGGTATAATCGGATTTGCAGATAATGTTATGATATAGTGATATTAAATACAATCCAATAGCATTATTTCGTCATAATTGTTCTTATTAATCTTTGAAAATAACAGAATTTTGCACACAACATGGATTTTTCGGTTCTAAAGCACCGAATTGGCGGTAAAAAGTATTTCGACTAAACCCTTAACTAAATTTTCGGGTTAAACTCCTGTGGGTGTTGGTAGGATTAACTACTTCAAAATAGTCTCACCTTGTCGGCAGTGTCAAGTAATTATAGAATTTCAAGAGACTCGCACGCCAAAAGATAACGTGAACATAGTAAAATACTCTTCTTACTATCCGATAGTTCCCTTCAAATTTTATCATTATATAACACGGAGTGTCGTCATTTCACTTGACAGCCGCTTGAGAAGTGAGTATTATATACTGCACATCTGTTCATATTGTTTCGGTGTTACACATGTATATCGGGGTATTCACATAATCGGGGAAACCATAGCTTCTCAGGCATTATCATGAGATATGAAGACATTGGCGACAAAGTTGAAGTCATCGCATTGTTTCGCGACGGACGCATTCAGCCTCTGAAATTCCGTTGGAAAGACAGGGTCTATCGAGTGGAAAGAGTGAATGGTGAATGGGTGTCCGATCAGGGGCAAACAAGGTTTCACCATTTTTCAGTCATGACCACCGGCCCGGATGTGTATGAGGTAACCTTCAATACCATCAACAAGGTATGGATGCTGGCGAGGGTATGCCTTGTTGGATAACCGTGAGAAAGCGTACAAGCATAAAGTGTAAAAGATGAATAGCTGTTACATAATAGTATAGGCAGGTTGTCATTGCGAAAGAAGCCAGGACGTCATTGCGAACGAGTGAAGCAATCTTTTTTATTCTTGAGAGTATTGTATGTTAATCATTTGGGATTGCTTCACTTCGTTCGCAATGACGTCGGTGGTTGTTTTTAAATTCCTAATTCATAATTCTTAATTATCATGATAAACCCAATTGTCAGTCAGAAAATGCGCGCAGAAGCGGGAAGACGCAAAAAAACCGGGAAACTGAAAGAATCCAGCCTGATTCTTCATGTGGATATGGATGCATTCTTTGCCGCAATCGAGGAAAAGGACAACCCTTCGATAAAGGGAAAACCTGTCATTATCGGCGGTCCCAAAGGTAGCAGAGGGGTAGTTACAACATGTAATTATCCTGCACGGAAGTACGGCGTGCACTCTGGGATGTCCCTGTCGCTGGCAGGCAGGCTCTGCCCGGATGGGATTTACCTGAAAACATTTAGCGGCAAATACACCTGGGTATCATTACGGTTGATGGCGCTGATGAGACGATACAGCCCACAGGTGGAACCGTACAGCATTGACGAAGCCTTTCTTGATGCGACCGGATGCGCACAGCTCTGGGGTGGAGCGGAGGAATATGGCAGAGCTGTAAAGAATGCAATCAAGAACACACTCAACCTGACAGCTTCGGTGGGTATCGGTCCTTCGCGGATAGTAGCAAAAATGGCATCAGACCTTAATAAACCTGACGGGCTGGCTGTCATTGAAGCCCATGATGTAAGGAATGTGTTGGGTCCACTGCCGGTCGAAAAGATACCCGGCGTAGGGGAGTCAACAAGGAAGACACTTGCCGGGATGGGAATACGCACCGTGGCTCAACTGGCGGACTATCCTGTTAAATTAATGAAAGCAAAGATTGGAGTGAACGGTGAAGCTCTGATCAAAATGGCGCAAGGCAAAGGTGGGGACAAGATTACAGGCCTCGAGGAAAGACCTGATGATAAATCTATGGGTCATGAGCATACATTTATGACCAATGTTGAGCGTTGTGATATTCTACATGGAAAACTGCTTCACCTTTGTGATAAAGCTACAAGGAGAATGCGAAGAGAAAACTATCTTGGAAAGGTCGTAACCCTGAAACTGCGTACCTCAAACTTTAAAACATACTCACATCAGCGAGCGCTGGTTCATCAAACTGATGATGCCCAGGAGATCTACAAAGTTGCAAGTGTTTTACTTAGCGATCTATGGAAAGAGGGAGAAATGCCGGTTCGTCTGATCGGAATAAGTGTATCCCGTCTTTTTCGTCCGGGAGAAGGTAATGGCGTTCAGGAGGATCTTTTTTATGCTGAAACCGTCTGTAAAAGATTGAAAATGTACAAGGCACTTGATTCATTAAGGGATACTTATGGAGAAGACATACTAGGTTTCGCCGGGGGGGTGCGCAGCCGTAGGCATGGCATTAGTGTTTGAGTCATATAATAGACCCAAAGGATCAAAAGCATGTAAATCCAAAGGGTCGAATGTATAGTAGCCATAAAGGTTGAAAACATGTAGACCCAATGGTTCGAATGTATGATAGTCCAGAAGGATCGAAAACATGTAAACCCAAAGGTTCGAATGTATGGTAGCCCAGAAGGGTCGAAAACATGTAATCCCAAAGGTTCGAATGTATGGTAGCCCAGAAGGGTCGAAAACATGTAAACCCAAAGGGTTGAAAGCATGTAGCCCTCGGCGTAAGCCGGGGGAGTGAATTGATCCAATATATCCCAAGCCCTGCAAGGGCGAAAGAGATTGATAGTGAATGCTGTTTGCTTTCGCCCCTGCAGGGCTGCAATAATTATTACTTCACCTCCCGGCGCTTACGCACCGTGCTACATGATTTCGCTCCGCTGGAGCTTTTAAACAACATAATGTCAATCCTTGAGAGATTTTTTGCCATCATAAATTCAATCCCAGGTAACTTTTGAACAACGTTAACCAATCTACCTACTTGTCATTAATGCAAAATAATCATGCATCTCAATTATTTCTGCGCCTGCTTGACCCTCTTGTATAATTTATCTATCTTGAAATTGCTGCTTCGGGGTGGTTCGTCTCGACGACGAGTCTGAGAATACACCCGTGGAACCTGATCCGGTTAATGCTGGCGTAGGAAACAGGGCGATTTATTCCTTTTGCATGATTATCTCCTTTCTGCCCGCTCTCCCCGGCGGGTATTTCCGTTTATTCACCCCCCGACTTTCAAATTGGTCATGGTTTTCGAGGGTAACATGAAACGTACCGTAATTTTGTTGTTTTATCTCTTCTTGTGTTTATTCTTTGTCATTTCTTCCTATGCTTTTGACATCGCCGGTGAGGTCAGGGATAAAACATCCGGTAAACCATTGAGAGGCGCTCATGTTATCATTGAAGGAACCGGAACAGGTACTGTGACAGATCAGAACGGTATTTTCAGTTTCCATGGTATCAATCCCGGTAATTATAAAATTTCAGCGAGTTTTCTTGGATATCATGTTAATAAAATTAATGTTAATCTGGTGAGTGACATATCCGATTTTGTACTTTCGCTATCCCATGCCCTGATTTCCACCGATGATGTTGTGATTACAGCAAGCCGTGCAGTTGAAGGAATAGCTCCTGCATCATTTTCAAATATGTCTGGCATTCAAATGAGAGAAACATATTGGGCACAGGATATCCCGATGTTGCTCGAATCTATTCCCGGGGTTTATTCATATTCGGATGCCGGTAATGGGATTGGCTATTCCAATGTAAAGATCAGGGGATTCGATCAGACCCGTATTGCTGTTACAATAAATAATATTCCGCTCAACGATCCCGAAGATGGACAGGTTTACTGGGTCGATATGCCAGACCTCGCTGCTAATTTGGAGGATGCCCAGGTGCAGCGTGGAGTAGGTTACTCACCGTATGGCACCGGAGGATTTGGTGGGACAATCAACCTTCTTACATTGTCGCCGCAATTGGCGGAACCTCAGCTTGAAGCAACTTTTGGAGGAGGAAGTTTTAATACCAGGAAATGGGGACTTGCATATAATTCAGGATTAATTAACAACACCTATGGGATGTACGGCAGATTTTCCCGAATCCAGACAGACGGATATCGTGACAGGAGCGGTGTGGAGTTATGGAGTTATTTCCTGACTGCAACGAGATACTGGCAGAGAAGTAAACTTACGATAAATGTTTATGGTGGACCAGAATTAACGCATGCTGCCTGGAACGCTTCAGCAGAAAGTGATATAAACAAAAACAGAAAACACAATCCTTATACTTATGAAAACACAATTGACAATTTCTATCAACCTCATTACGAACTCCATCACAGCTACACCCTGAATCCGAATATCCAGATCGAAAACAGCCTGTTTTATATCAGGGGCGAGGGATATTACGAACAGTATAAATCAGGTGAAGACCTGGAGGATTTTGGTTACCAGGAGTTTTATACACCTACCGACACTATCACAGAAACAGACTTGGTCAACCAGAAATGGGTGAAGAAAAATCATGTGGGCTGGGTTCCGAGACTGATCTGGGAACAGGAGAAGAATACTCTTCAAGTCGGCGGTGATCTACAGTGGTACCAGGGAGATCATTTCGGGTATGTGATCTGGGGTGATCAACTACCACCTGGAGCTGAGCCTCAGCATCAGTATTATGCTTATAACGGACAGGTTAGTCAGGCAGGATTGTTCGTTCATGATCTATATCGTCTCAATGACAAAACGAGGTTGATAGGTGACCTTGAGTTCAGGCACAAAACATATTCTTTTAAGCAAACTCCAATGGCAAATTTCCAGAACGAGGAATTGAATGCTTTTAATATCAATTACACATTTCTAAATCCAAAATTCGGATTATCTTACGATATGACAAATGAATTGAATCTTTTCGGAGGTGTTGGATTAACGCATCGTGCGCCGTATAACGATGAATACTGGGATGTTTGGCAAGGTCCGGATGATCTGGGAAAAGATCCACTATTTAATACACCGGACACGATCAGATCTGGGGGTCAGGTTGAAAGAATTGAATGGTCTGGCCCGATTGTAGAACCTGAACAATTAATTGATTTCGAGCTGGGTACATCGTTCAAAGCTGACTGGTACAAATTCAAGCTTGGCGCATACTGGATGGAATATAAGAATGCGATTATTCCATACGGTGGTGTAAATGATGGTGCCCCGGTTAAAGATAATGCTGACAGATCGGTTCATCGCGGCTTGGAATTCGAAGCGGTTGTGAAGCCTATACGTGAAACCAAGGCTTGGTTGAATGCTTCCATTTCAGACGACAGGTTGACTGAGTATTTAACCTATAACCAACTATATGATGATGACTGGAATCCAATAGGTACTGAAACAATCGATCTGTCCGATAATCATATCGCATTATTCCCAAGTATCATGCTCCATGGCGGGGTAAGTTATTATTGGATGGGTTTTGTCCCTGGAATCAATTTGCGTTACGTCGGCAAACAATACCTCGATAATACTGAGGATGAAGATCGTACAATTGATCCTTTCTCGCTTCTTGGTTTGAGTATGTCATATAAAGTTCCTGAAAATATTCCTTTGAGTGGATGGGAAATCAAATTCAGGGCAAACAACCTGCTCGATGAAGAATACGAAACAGCAGGCTGGTACGATTCCTGGGAAGGGGAGAATTTCTATTTCGTCGGAGCGGAGCGGAATTATTTTGTAACACTTACAGCGAGATATTAAGAATCTATGTATTAAACTGAGACTGTTGTAAAATAAGGATTTCGATAAATCCTGCACATTCTGAATAATGTACAAACTGTACTTATCGTATTCTTATTCTATAGCTTTGTTATTAATGGAAAACGTTCCGGATGTTTAATCGACTCAAGACTCAGATCGATATCAAGCTCTCGCCAATAGAGATGACCCGAAGACAATTCAACAACATTAATTATTTTCCCCACCGGCGCTTCTTCAAACCAGGGAAAATCTTTGTAGGACATGAAATATTCTTTACCACTCACAAGCACCCATATGCCATGAGCAGAAATATTTGTTACCTCAACTTCTGAAATATTCATTCCAGGCGCTTCTGAACTCATCAAATTATTTACTCAATCTATCTATTTCTTTTTGAATCTCATCAATTACTTCAACATTATGAATTATTTTCTTTTTACCAGTTGATTTGACAGAGAATACGAAAAATACTTTTCCACCTTGATCATGAAAGAATCTTTCATGATTTTTACGATGCATTTCTTCCCATTGATAATGGTCTAAAGGAATTCCTGTCGATATCGGTTTAATTTGTATTCCAATAAACCGATCTTTTACTTCAATGCAAAAATCAACATTATAAGTTCTATCCCATTTATCAGGTGCTGGATCAATTTTTATTTTCAGAATGCCTTCTAATTGGCCGTAGATAGTATCAATTTCAGCTCTATAACCTTCATAAGTCCGGTTTAGAATTAGGTTGTATGCATAGTCAATACATTCTTCCTCTTGTATTGATTCTAATTCATTCTGAATAACTTCTGACAATTTTATATATAGAGTTTGTCCTAAACCTGTTATGTATTCCTTTGTTATATTAATGCCATCTTTTTTCTTTTGCCTGGCATTTTTAAAATAGAATCCTTCCCAATCTTCAAAAGAACTAGGAGTGCATGCTCTTATTAATTCAGATGTAGAACCTACGCTGTGAGCTTTATTCAAACCCCATCTGTTCATTCCATAATTTAACAGGGTTTCTCTCTTAAATTTGAGATTGCGACCTTCGTTTCCCTTGATCCATTCCTTATCCATGATGTTGTTCCAATCCAATAAATTTATTTTTATACTTGAATTCAATATCCCTGTCTGCTTTTGCATAACCATTTTTTATCAAGTGAGCATTTATAAAAGTCTTATTTTTCAGGTATAAATAACAGAATAGATTATTCTCGGAATCATGTTTGAGTTTATCAAATTTCAAAAACACTTTTTGATTTTTCAGTTTCTTTAATAAAAAATCCCTTGCATTTCCATCTTGTGTTTCATTGCTTTTAATGCCTAATAATCGAATTCTAAGTCCATTGTTGAGCATAAAATTCTCGGTAGAAATAATATCTTTAACACTATAATATTCTTCTCTTTGATTAGAGTTCTTGTCAATTTTAGATCCAAATTGTAGATTTTTAGGATCAATTTTTTTGTCTAATTTATGTGTATCTTTAAAAATGTATGGCAAATTACTGATTCTTGCATCAAATCTATGATCTTCATTCTCTTGAGTGAAAAACTGATACTCTGTCTGCAATAAATCCTGTTGTTCAAAATTCAATTTCTTCTTGATGTAAGGTATAAATTCAGAATTTATTTCATATCCAGCAGAATTTCTGTCCAGGTTTTTAGCAGCTAAGGATGTTGTGCCACTACCTAAAAATGGATCAAGAATAGTATCACCAACAAAAGAGAACATTTTAATTAATCGTCGCGGTAATTCTTCCGGAAACATTGCCATATGACCATCTTGCTTAACACCACCAAAATACCAATGTCCCGAAAAATATTCCCTCCATTCCTCTTTCGTGAGTCTCGATTGCTCTTTTAATTCTTTATCTGGTTTTTTGGGGTTTCCGAGTTTCTTAAACAGTAATATAAATTCATAATCAATTGACAAAATCCCATTCCGTGGAAATGGAAAACTACCCATCACACTTGCGCCACCGGTTGTGTTAGTCGTGGTTCTTTTTTGCCATATTATTGCTCCCATATAATCTAAACCAATAGTTTCACAGAACTTTATGATTTCTGTTCTTATTGGTATTACTTTATATCTGCCATAATAAACAGCTCGTGCAAATTGATCACCTATGTTTATGCATAATCTGCAACCGTTATCTAAAACTCGATAACTTTCCTGCCAAACTAAATTCAGATTGTTTATATAATTTTCATAACTATCATTATAGCCTATCTGTTCATCATTCCCATAATCTTTCAGTTGCCAATATGGAGGAGATGTAATAATTAAATTTACAGAATTGTCAGCCAATTCTGACATGTTTCTGCTATCACCGTTAACAATTTGATGTTTTGTTGAAATGGACATAAAATTATCCCAAAATAACAATCTTTGACTCAGGTTCAAAATCTTACAATACAAACAAACTATTATAAGAATTTTAATGGTTATACTGTCTTTAGAATATATGAAGCTTAAAATTCGACTATAATATTTCTATCTTCTGATATAGCATTTTCAAGTAATTATTGACAATCTCCTTGAAAATAAGCAATTTATTCAAATGTGGGCATAGCTATCCGTATTTTACAACGATCTACTCGAAATTACTGTAAAAATTGTGGATCAGATCACATGCCTCTAGCTGTTTTGCCATTCTCAGGTATGACCCGTGCATATACCATTATCAACAAGTTAGAGCAAAGGAATACTCGATCAAGTCGAGTAATAACACAGCATTAAATGTGAGTTGGTCCAATGTATTTTTCTTTCTGCTGAATTTCAATCAGTCAGATTAACGATTCGAATTTGCACAATTCATTAAGGCTTCCGCAAGGAGTTCAAGTTCATCTGGAGTTCCCCCAATACTCAAACTTTTTTCTGGGTCCTGCTGTTCAATATAAACCCTTCCTTCAGAACATATCTGATTTAAGTCATCTTCCGAAAGGTCATAACTATGAGATCCCTTGCTCACCTCAAATTGTATCGTGATCCTCATTCCTGTTTCTCCTTCGTTGGTGTGTTGTTATCCGAGAAGTATCCCGGGATTATAAATACTGTAAACATATTATATAAGATTTTAACAATTACAGAAGCGGAGTTCTGTTGATATCGTTCAGATCTTCGAATGCTTCTCGTAGTCTTGTTATGAAAGTTTCTTCAGCTTTTCTCAGCCATTTCCTGGGATCATAATACTTCTTATTCGGCTTGTCATCACCATCCGGGTTGCCGATCTGGGTTTTAAGGTACTCACTGTACTCGTTGAAATAATCCCTGGCACCAATTGAGAAAGCCCATTGCTGGTCGGTGTCTATGTTCATCTTGATAGCGCCGTAGCTGATTGCTTCACGAATTTGCTCTTGAGAAGATCCGGAGCCACCGTGGAAAACGAAACTTGCAGGATTATGACCGGTGCCATGTTTCTTCTCAATATACTCCTGGCAGTTTTTCAGGATGACAGGTTGAAGTTGGACATTTCCCGGTTTATATACACCATGAACGTTTCCGAATGAAGCTGCAATAGTGAACCTGTCGCTGATTTTTCCGAGTTCCTCGTATGCGTAACAAACATCTTCAGGTTGAGTATAGAGTTTTGAAGAATCAATACCTGTGTTATCCACGCCGTCCTCTTCCCCGCCGGTGACACCGAGTTCGATTTCGAGTGTCATGCCAATTTTGCTCATACGCTCATGGCGAATCAGGCATTCATTAATGTTGTCTTCAATCGGTTCTGCTGAGAGGTCTATCATATGAGAGCTGAAAAGGGGATAACCGAATTGTTCATAATGCTCTTCGCTCGCTGTAATCATTCCGTCAACCCAGGGCAGCAGTTTCCGGGCAGCATGATCGGTATGCATAATAACCGGTATCCCGTACATTTCCGCCAGCAGGTGAACATGTTTTGCCGCTGAGACAGCCCCGGCTATCATCGCCTGGTGACCATCATTGGACAATCCCTTGCCCGCATAAAAATGTGCTCCGCTGCTTGAAAGTTGAATTATGATCGGTGAGTTTGCTTCACGGGCGGTTTCCATAGCGCCGTTGATAGTATTTGTTCCTACCACGTTCACTGCGGGTAATGCAAAATCATTTTCCTTGGCAATCGCAAACACTTCCTGGACACTATCTCCAGTTAGTACTCCGACTTTTCTTGAAGCCATTTGACGCTCCTTTTGGTCACTTTTCTAAACAAGAATTACTAATATATTTAATCACTGAACACAGTGAACATAATCAATATTGAATATAGTAAAATAGTTCTTCAAAATCTTGCCGCTACGGAGGCATGAACGACCGCAGCAGTCCAGCCCTCTCCCGCCGGCAATGCCACTGCTGTGGTAATTAAACCTGCGGCGGTATTAACCAGGACTCCACCGCCGTATGAGAATTCCCATACTGTCTCGACAGGAATTTCCAGAACTGCAATGTCTGAAAGAAGAAAAACCCTGCTATCTCTACCGGTCAATTGTCTCAATTCAAGATTTATCCATCCTGCTCGAGGAGCAGAGAGACTGCGCTCCGCAAATCCCCGAACCGTTGAAGCTCCGCCAATACGTACCCATTCTGCCGGGGGAACAGTTTCACTCTCTACCTTGGTTTCTTCATAATGCAGTCCTGAAAAACCAACCAGGGAAGGACGCAATTCAATCGCCTTTTCAAATTCGAAGCTGTTTTTGTACAAAACATCAAATTCAGCCTTTTTTGACGCTGAATACCGGCTCGATCTAATTATCCAACGACTCCCCGTGCTCGGATTATCGGGATAGTCACGGGAATCCATGCTCAAGAAAGCCCGAACACCAGTGAGATTATATGATAAACTGTCAATACCGGAAGCAGCGCTGTCGGCTGATACAAATCGTTGCTGCCCGGCTCCTCCCAATGACCAGAAATCACCCATACGCAAGGTCAACCCGGCTTCATACTCAAGCGCAACATACAACGACTCTATCACTTCCTGCGAAAACCCAAGGTTCAAATCCAGGGGCTTGCCAAACAACCAGGGCTCCATATAACCCAATGCGAATGAACTCTGTGAATCACTGTCCCTGCGCCAGTTAAGCGAGAATTCCCGTCCCGTTCCGAGGAGATTTGAAAATCTTGCATCCAGGTTTCCAGCCAACTCACCCCCACTCTCCTGCCTTGGGACATAACCCAAAGCTCCTGTGACAGTACTGGTGGATTGTTCCTGAACTTCGTAAACAATTCCGTAAGCGCCGTAATTGTCATGGAAAAGGCGAGGCTGACTGACTTCAGAAAACCATCCGGTCCGTTCCAATCGTCTCCCTGCGCGGGAATTTACCACAGGATCAAAACGAATCCCCGGCTCCAGCCCCAGCGCCCTTCCGGCAGTTTTGGGTCGTGTTTTGGTAAGACCTGCGATTTCTACTCTTTCGAGGGTAACCACCCGACCGGGATTAATCTTCATTCCAAGATTGAGACCAACTTTCCCGGAGCGAAAATCGGGCTCGAGAGGGTAAGTCAATATCTGCACAAATGGATGACCCTGGGATTCAAAATATTCGAGTGACGTTTCCATGTCGCCGTCCCAGCGCCTCGGGTCGAATAATTCTCCTTGATGAGTCCTTAGTTTATCAAATACTTCCGACTGCCGGCCCCCGAGAGGACCGTATATCATAACGGTGTCAACAATTGCTGAATGCCCTTCATCAATAATAAAATTCAATTCCACATAACTTGAATCTTTTCCATATTTCCGGTCGTATTCCAGGATTTGCGCAAAAGGTTTGTTCAATTCCCCACGAAGCTTTTTTATCAGTGTATCTCCGAAGAATTCGAGAAAACCAATAGGATATGATTCCCCTTCTTCGAGTTCTACTACCGACAAAATGTCATTGCTGCCCAGGGTTTCCAAACCTGAAAAGTGAATTTTATGTATTCTTACTTTTCGATTTTCAGGCGGGCTGGATATTTCGGAGCTTTGGATTGAGGAGGTATAAAAGAAGCTGATTATTGCGATCAGTATTTTAAAAATCAATTTATTGACGATTGTATTCAATTAATGAATCATCCTTTATTCGCTTCTCATGTTTAAAATATTACCATGATAAAATGAAAAGGTTGCATCATGATCTTCTTTGTGATGGAGCTTTGTA
>Ga0075120_10000231_pt1 | contig 46250 bp, 32 predicted proteins | sample AntAceMetag02UKL_FD_69792 | JGI IMG/M metagenome (GOLD analysis project Ga0075120, IMG submission 69792) | Saline lake microbial communities from Ace Lake, Antarctica - Antarctic Ace Lake Metagenome 02UKL | ecosystem: Environmental > Aquatic > Non-marine Saline and Alkaline > Saline | place...
AAAACGATCATTCCTCTTTAGATAAGTCAACTCAGATAAATTAGAAATTTGGGGCAATATTTCATTATCGAGGATCACCTCTCCTTTATCTGCGTGATGCTCACTTTCGGCGCATTGATCAATCGCTTTCCCCATGAAATAATAGGCGTTCTGACGCTCGTGCCTAATAATACCCCATTCTACTTGACCCCATGACATCCCGATCTTTACGGATAGTTCAAATGAACCAAATCTGCACTTAATCAATCCTGCTTTCTTGAACATTTCTCTAATGCGAATCGCTGCCGAGACTGCATCGTTTATAGATGTTTGATCAGACGGGAAAATGGCGGTAAACGCATCTCCGGCAAAGCTCGAGATAAAACCATCGTATACATATATAGTGCTGATTGCAGGCGAGAACACACTATTAATGAGGTCAGATAACACTTCCGCACCTTCCTTGCTTTTGACCATCAGTGCTTGTGTCATTGCGGTGAATCCTGCAATGTCTATGAACATCGTTGTGGCTTGAAAGTCCCCTTTGAATTGCCTCTTATCATATTGCACACTTATAAATGATGGGATTAAATGCAGCATTAGGAAATCCTTCTGTTGGTAAAAGTAACTCGGACTGTTTGCGTTGCTTCTCAGCCACCTCTCTGAAACCAGCATGAACCTAAGGTTATGGCTACATTTTACATTTCAACGGTTCAAGAATCCAAATTCGTCACCTAAAGTGGTTTCTCTGAATTCTTATGGATATGGATGATATATTATTCAATTTTTCTCATAGCGTTATATAACAATGTCAATTTTATTTTGCTTCCCTGAAACCATCTGTTGCAAGCAAAGTCCGGTCAAACGTTGCTACGTATTTACATCCTGCTGCTATTGCCTGCTCCTTGATTAAGAAATCTGCAAAATCACCTTTGTTGTTATTAAATAATTCCAGGGCATTTTTTATTCGGTCAGCATCTGAAAAGGCAAATTGCTTTGTATTAAAGATCATTTTTAGAAGATCAACGATCTCCACTCGCTTGAGATTATAACCTCTTGATGAGGATAACACCCAGACCATCTCGCATAAAACAATTTCACTTATGAATATAAATTCGTTCTTCTCACTGACTCGTTCAATCAGGTTGCGAGCCATTTGACTTTGTTTCTCCTCATCTTTCACCAGGAATCTGAGAAGGACGTTAGTATCCAGGGCGATCATGTTCACATGCTCCGGTCACGGATTATCTCGTTCATATCCTTTATTGAAACACCTTTTTTCTCCGGATCGATGACGCCACATAAGGTCAAGACGTCAACTGTTTCTGGGTAGAATAACACTTCACTGTTATTCCGTACCTGGAAAGAGATCCTGTCCCCGGCATTTAAACCTAATTGTTTTCGTATCTCGCTCGGTATGGTTATCTGACCTTTAGAAGTGATTTTTGCAACAGGCATTTTTCTACTCCATATTGATTCCTTACATAAGGTAAGGAATACTACGAATATTGTCAACACATAATTCTTTTTTCTTGTGCAAAGCGATTAATAGAAAACCCGGACGCAAGCCGTCCGAGCTACTCAATATAATTTTACACTAACCCGGTAATTCCAGGGCTACCTGTATTGCATCGTCTAACGCCTCTACTTTATCAGGCGCTAACATCCCAATATAATTCGTTAACGCTGATTTAGGTAAACTCACTAATTCGTCGCAATGAATGCTGCTATTATGTTTTAAACCTTGGTCGGTGCTAACAGCGACCTGAGACGCCAAACCATCATATGTAGAGAAAATCGGAGCACAGATTACAGTAGAAAAACGCGAATCAATCAATGCTTGACGGCTGACAATCACAAATACTCTGAATCGCTTTGGGTCATTACCCGGATGAGCCACCCGGTAAAGTTCGCCTCGTTTCACGGATGAACCTGGTAGTCAAGCGTATCCAGAGCTTCGGCGTTTAAACGGTCGGCATTTTTGTTTATAATCTTAATATCGCGAGCATTTTGCCGTTCGCGTTTAATCATATCGATGAATGCCCAAATAGCCGCCTCAATAAAATCAGATCGATTCTTAAACGGTTGACCGTACTCCTCGATTGCTTCAATCAACTGGTTCGATAGTGTGATAGATGTCTTTACTTTCATACTACCAATATACCGCCTGTGGGGTATGAATTCAAGGCTACAAAGAAAACCCGGACACAAGTTGTCCGGGCTACTTTTATCCATATTTCAATGTCCGGCTCTGAGACCAGGACCTACTATTTTGCTTCTTCTTTAACCACCATTGTACGTTCCTGGAACAGTGAGAATCGCAGCCATTCGTAACCGAATTTTTGCAGCTCCACATCATCAGTTCGCATCTTTTCAATGCGATCTTCCGGAACCTCGAAACGATCAAGGAAAGTTGATTCAAAGACAAATACCTTGAATTTGTCTATGTTATAACAAACCATGTGGAACATTTCCATCAGGGGTGGAGTCAGGCGTTGTCCTTTACCGAAAAAGGTGTTCAGTGCGATGCCTTTGAACAATTCGCCCATTTCATCATAAGGACCTACTTCCTGATTCTCAATCCAACTTTCAATCGTCCAGTTGTCGGTCGCTTCCTCAAAACCTTTACAAACATCTTCTCTCATAAAGAAGTAGAAGGGGAAAGCACTCTCTTCCTTCGGCGAAGCTTTACCAATCGGGAACATTCTGCAGGGCCAGGGGCGGTCTTCATAGACCGAACACCCCTTTTCCGCGTCAAGGAAAGGGCAGCTCTTGTCTTCATCATTCTGCATTTTAAATAATACAATTGGATACGACTGACGGGCATCCATTGGCATGATAGTATAACGAGCTAAAAATTCCTCACTATCCATATCAAACCGGTTTTTCAAGCGGATTATATCATAAGGAGTAAGGAAAATATTTACGTCCGTACAGCATTTATTAAAACAGGAAACACCTGGATTACAACTGAAACTGAACTCCGCATTGGCAGGAAGACGTTCGGCTTCATCAAATAGTTTTTTCTTGAAATGATCAAAAGCTGTAAATTGATCTTTCAGGTCTTCCGCAGTTAGTTTACCCATTTTCATTCTCCTTGATAATACCGTCTTTTAGTGCATCTTCTGACCAGACCGGGAGAGGTCCATCCTCGCCGCTGGAAGGGTCGATCCTGTACCGGTAGGAAGTGCTTGAAGAGTATTGCGCCATCATCCAATCCCAGCCTTTTTTGAAATAGAAGCATTCATCATTGAAACATACCCAGAACCATTCCGTTTCCCAATTTGTTAACTGCGGCGTCGCCCATTTTGACATGCTTTCGCCACAGTGTATGCAAACAGGTGGATTGTTTCCAGAAGTAGTATCTTTTTGACTATTGTCACTGCTCATAAATGTCACTTTTTATCTATTTTCATGAATTGAATATTGCCCGGTTTGCACTGAACCTTTGTATCGCAAAGCTCGTTAAACAAATCCAGGATATCTCTTTCCCCGCAAAAAAGCGAAAAGACAAAATTAAACCGAAACAAACGGGCTCATCCCGAATAATTTTCAGAACTGAGCCCCATGTGAATCATGGTGCAAGGTTAACTCTTAAAAATCCTGAAGTCAACCACTGAAGCAGGAGTGAATCTCCTCTCTGACCGGTAGTATCATACTATATTTCGGAATGTTGGCGGGATTCCCGTGTCTGATGATTTTGGCGGAGTTGTCTCAGATGGTGGGTTTTTCAATTCTTCAAGTTCTTTGCTGATCTCTTCAACTCTTTTCTGCTCTGTCGCGAGTTTTTCTTCAAGGATTAATCGTTTTGCTTTGGCAACATTTTTTTCCTTTATTTCTTGTTCAATATTTTCCTGTATTTCCTCGATCTTCTTATCTTTTTTTGCCGACTCGCGTCGTTCCCGCCTCAGGTTTGTACGCAAACTCAACTGGTCGGTAATGGAGATCAGCATAAATGCGATAACACCCGCCATGAACGCTAAAAAAAGTGAAAGAAATAATGAAACATCTGACCAATTCCAGTTAAGAAGACTGATTTGGACAGATTCACCGTGATTCTGAATTGCTACAATCAGAACTGCTGCTAAAACAATTACCGCAATGATCCACCTGAGAATCCACATTTTATGTTTTCTCTCCTCTTAATGTGAAACCGCTTAATTGTTTCAATATAACATTAACTTCAGTCCTGGGGGTATCCTTTCCGGGAAAAACCACAACATGACCTGCTCTTGTTTTTCCCATAGATTCTTCTAACGATTTCGTGCTTATTCCCTCAACAAGGACGGTAGCAGTTTGTCCTATCAGAGCTTCAAGTTTTTGTTTTCCACTCTTTCGTACAATATCACCAATTTTCATCAGACGGCTGATCTTAACCTCCTCAGGGATATCATCATCAAATTTGGCGGCAGCAGTTCCCGGACGTTCAGAATAACGATAGACAAATGCGTCATCAAATTGAACGTCACGCACAAGCTCCTTGGTATCAAGATAATCCGATTCTGTCTCGCCGGGAAAACCAACGATAATATCCGAACTTAAGTGTAACCTTGGAATTCTATCCCTTGCTTCTTTTACAAGATCAAGATAATGCTCTCTTGTGTAACCCCGTCCCATTCGCTGCAGAATTCGATTGCTTCCCGACTGTACCGGCAGGTGAAGTTCAGGACATATTTTTCCACCTTCACTCATAACATTCAATAACTTCATTGAGCAATCTTTCGGATGGGAAGTTATAAAACGGACTCTCTTCAGGTTTTCAATATCAGATACCTGTTTTAACAAATCTGCAAAATCGAGATTCTCGTCTCTCCAGCTATTCACATTTTGACCGAGAAGAGTGACCTGTGGGAATCCTTCCTGCACTGCTGTTTTAACTTCTTTGATGATACTGGCAACAGGGCGGTATCGTTCTTTCCCGCGAGCATGTGGAACTACACAATAGGTGCAGAAATTATCACATCCCCTGGTAATAACGACCCAGGCGTTAATTCCTTCTCTTCTTGCAAGACCAATTTCATCATACAGCTCATCATCCGCCCCCTTCATTTTGATTAATGGTTTCCCTGCAGGAGGTGAGCTGATTATTTCTGGTAGAATCCTGTAGGCATCAGGCCCGATAATCCAATCGAGAAACGGTAGTCTTTCAGCAAGTGTTTCACCAGCACCACTCGCCATACATCCCAACACCCCAACCCGTACTCCATTATTCTTTTTCTTATAACGACGGAATTGGGAGATGTTCGTGATTGCCTTCTCCTGGGCATGTTCACGGACTATACAGGTATTAACCAGGATTATTCCGGCATCTTCCGCGCTGAATGTACGTTCATAACCCTGTTCTTCCAGCAGCGACATCACCACTTCGGAGTCAGCCAGATTCATCTGGCAGCCGTATGTCTCTATAAAGATTTTACCGCTCTTAAAATTTTCCATTAATGATAATTTCTAATTGATGATGAATCGGTTATTAATCTTTTTCAGCAGTTTCAAGAATTGCCGCTGCTAATAGAGGGATCATTATTTCATGATGACCGGTAATGGAATACCCTTTTCCTCCGGGTATCACAGGTCTGTTAACGACATTTACAGTTGGTCGATAGTGTTGTATCATATCAAAATTCGCAGTGGTGAAATCAACTACACGGTTACCTAAATTTCTGGCGACCGATAGAGCTTTTAGAAACACTTCCGGCATGATCACGGCGCTTCCCAGGTTTAAAACCACCCCACCATTCCCCAACTTTGCTACTGTCGCACAGAAAATCCTGAAATCTCGCAGAGAAGAATCACCTATTGCTGATCCGTCAGCAGTCGGGTGTTGATGCACGATATCCGTACCGATTGCGACATGGAGTGTGTAAGGAATTCCAAGTTTGTATGAAACCGCCAGCAACGCACGGTCGAGATAAGGAGCATCTTCGTCAATAAGCAACGCTCCCACAGCTTCGCCGAATCCCTCTTTGCGGTCATGAGCATGACGTGCGGCGGCATTGACAAAACCGGCGGTATCATCTGCCATACCGAAAGAACCATCTTCGAGTTGAACAGCAACATCCTCAGAGGTATGCCCGAACCTTGCCAGCTCTGTATCATGAATTGCGACTGCACCGTTGGAGGCGAAATGTGTAATAAAACCTTTACCGGCGAGATCTGCAAGAATGGGGGCGCAACCGGTTTTAATAACGTGCCCTCCAAGCATTACAATAACCGGCTTACCTTTTTTCCGCGCCTCAACAACAGCTTTGGCAACACCCTTCAGATCATCTGCTTTAAGAATCCGGGGAAGACTGTTCAGGAATTCACGAACAGTCATTCCTGCTTGAGGCGGTGTAGCAATTTCATCCAGACGAACCTTGGAGGCTCGTTCAGTTGCTGAATATGTTCGTACTTTTGAAAGATCAATCTCCTCAAATCGACTCATTTTTTTACCTCTTCTCTTGACAACGTTCCTGCTTAGTCAGATCAATTATTATTATATTGTTGTATAATAACATGTAAGATCAAACCTATGTGTCATTCCTGCGAAGGCAGGAATGACACAGCTAAACAGTTACTTGACAACCATAGCCAATTCTGAACTAAACTTCCCTGTCCTTCTTCAAATATTAAACAATAAATAGACAGTTGCCTTGAATCGTGTTTCAATGGGGCTAAGGTCATAGGTGAAACCATCTCCGGCTGTATAACTGCCATCCAGGAAATGATAATCCGCTTCGAAGCTCACGCCACCTTTAGTTTTTCTGTACACATACTGTTCGAACGTAAATTTTGCTCCCAAACCAGTTAATTGGAAAACGCGCTCATCATCACCTCTGAATAACCGGTCTAAATCTGTCCCGGTTGAGGTTCTGATAGTGCCGGTGGCAAAACTTATTCTGAATTGAGAAAATATGGGCCACAAATCAGGTATCGGCTCGGTACGGGCGATTAAATATATACCACCAAACCTGAAATCAGGCACGAACAATTGTGGTGCTGTCCCCCCTCCGTCAACTGTCATCGAGACGGGATAATGCCACATGCGGATATAATAACCGGCTTCCAGTGTTGTTTCATTTTCTTCACCGTCGATAGTTCCTATTAATCCGAATTCAAGATCATGACTCAAATTTTCAGCCTTGACCAGGTTATATCCCGATGAACCGTCGGGAATTCCTCCAGAATTAAAAAAATGTCCTGGATATGATAACTCGGAAATAAAGCGAGTCGATTGCCAGCGTGCAGATAGAAAATCCAAAAACACCGCTTCAATCTCTGAATACATGTAAGAGATATCTTTTTCCTCTGAGACGAGCAAATCCTCTGCATTAGTTTCTTGACTAAATGTCCCGAAGTTGGTGTCAAAACGAATGTGTGGCAGATCAATCAAATCGAAAGACTCGCCAAGAAACCATAAAGGTTTCTTAAGACTTACATCTAAATGAATGAAGCCTCTCCCATAATTGTCAAGTACATACGGTGATATCCCACCCGGTTTCCATAGAATCCCACTGAACCCGGTGCGTATAGCGATTTTTGCATCATCATTGTTGAAAATACTATCATTTGCTGTACAGGGTGATGAGAAGAAAAAAAACACGACAGCGAAAATAATAATTGCGGGAAAAGAACTAATGGCTACACGATTGCGAAAATATTGAATTGAAACAAACACTAATATATTCCAGCAGAAGTATCAATTTTTTCTAAGAATTGTTCATCACTCCTGTTTTGAGAAGTATCGGTCTGTACCGGGTTTTCTAAAACCTCAGAGGTGTTTTCTTCTTTTTCCACAGCATTCAAAACAGAATCTGCTGGTGATTTTTCAGGAACATCCACATCAGCTTTAGGTGTCTTCAGGATACCGCGGCGCAGCTTTCTCAAACCATCCTCGCCAAGTGTGACAGTCACAACTCGTCCAATTTCACCAAGTTCTCCCAGCTCCTCACCATTAAGAGACAGCTTTATCCCACCGGCATTTCCCAAAACTACCATGAAAAGAGAATCAGCATGATAGCTTCTTTTAAAACCTTTGATCAACACAACGTCATCAATAATATTGTCAATTTTATCTGCTGTTACTCGGATGTAACATTCATCAGTTGCAATCATATCGAGTGTAAGGCCCTTCGCGGCTTGAGGCTCTTCATAGCTTTCCAGTGATTCTGTTGTTGATTCCGGCATTTCGCTAACCGATTCTTCCAACGGTTGTTCCGTCCCGATATCGCCAACCATTTGCTCATGTTCCTCGACTACTTCATCGAATGGAATTTCACTGACTTCATTGTTATTATTTCTCTGGGTCAAATAAATTAGTGAGGAAACAACGATAATTATCAGAACGACACCCATAATCCAGTATATGGATTTACCGCTGAATGTTTGAAATGATTTTGTGCTGTAGGCGGATTTCTGTGATAATGGTATTCGGGTGTTTAGACCATCTGCTGATTCGCTCTGGGTAACTTCAAGAGAGTCATCGTAAGTAGTCTGTTGGGATTTAGGTACAGATACTTGACCAACAATTTCATCAAAACGACGCAGCGCGTCTTCTATTTGAATTCCAACATATTGTGCATAGGTCTTTAGAAAAGATCGTATATATGCTCTTGAAAGGAAATCCCAATCCCCTTCTTCTAACTTTTCAAGATATGACAGAGCTATTTTACTTCTTTCGGACAAACGAGAGAGTTCAAGTTCTTTGTCTTCTCTTGCAGCCTTTAATTCAGCAAGAAATCTCTTTTTATTTTCTGTGAAATCCTCTGAGTTCATGTTTTTTCCATCATTTAATCTTCCAGCTTCCGAAGGACATCTTCGACAATTCTTGCGAGCGGTAATCCCACAACGTTAAAATAACAGCCATTTATCTTATCAACGAATGCGCCAGCTTGTCCCTGCATCCCATATCCTCCAGCTTTATCAAATGGTTCACCTGTTGAAATATATGTTTCTATCTCTTGAAATGATATGCTGCGGAAATGAACTCGTGTCATTTCAGTTCCTTCTGCGAACTTCCCTTCTCCCGCCATGTAAAGCACGTAACCTGTTATAACTTCATGCCATGTTCCTGACAATCTGCTTAAATGTTCGACTGCTTCCTTTTCATTCTCAGGCTTGCCAATCAACCTGCCCTTCAACACCACAATGGTATCAGCCGCCAGCATTACGCCATCATTTAGTTGTTTCTCAACAAAACCAGCTTTTTTCTCAGCATTTACCAGAACTGTATCGTAGGGATCAGAGTGATTCTGTATCTCCTCGACATTGGTCTGAATAACAGTTGGTTCAATACCAAGCTGCCTCAAAAGAGCCAGGCGACGGGGAGAACCGGATGCAAGAGTCCAGTGAATAGAAGTAATTATCATCGAATTACAGTTCCTGCGATAATGGCAATCATTCCTGAAACCATTAACAACTTTAATATACGCTGAATCTTTCCTGCATTTACCGATTCAGGATAAGCAATAGTGCCACCGCCAAAATATGCTAATGGAAATGCCGCAAACAATCCAGCGATAACCAGGTAAGGCAACCCCATCCATTTCATAAAATAAGGAATGGGAATATATATCGCCAGAAGAAGCATTAGAATCCCTGCAAGTCTTATTGATTTTAATTTTGAATGAATTATCGGATGAGTTTTTCTGCCGGCAATACTATCACCCTCAAGATCTTCAACGTCTTTAACGATTTCCCTGATCAGGTGTAACGGTGCGGCGAGGCTGAATGCCAGGAGTCCCGCTTCAAGTTTACCTGCTGCAAGCGCTCCAAATAGAAGTGGAGCAGCGCCGCAAATTGCCACAAGAGTATTTCCCACAATTGCTTTTGATTTCAAACGAACAGAGTATATTATCAACAAAAGAACTATAATAACTGCAAATATTCCACAAGTAAAAGAAACGAACCAGGACACAACTGAACCCGAAATCAGTAAGACTATACCTAATCCACCAGCCTTCTGGGAGGAAAAAACACCCGAAGGAACAGGTCTTTCCGGATGATTGACCAGGTCTTCTTTTCTATCGAATGCATCATTAATAGCATATCCACCCGCCGCAATCAAACCGGACGCCAACGCTGCAAGAGGGAGCATCCAACTATCAGTCTCTCCCCCAGAAATTCTGCCTAACGCACCCCCAATAAGAGTTCCAAGTATTGTTAATAATAAATTTCCGGGTCGGACAAGTGTAATTGAATTCTTAAAAGTAGAAAATATACTCACCGGTTAAGCTTCCTAAAAGTAAATCCCTTTCGTCGAAAGGGATTTTTGATGTTCGTAGTTTTCGACATCGTCAATTTATCTTATTTTGGCGACAGAACAATTTTTCTGCCGGTTAAACCTGTAACGCTCCATGTCCCTGAGCTGCAACTGAAACCGTCGAGTATTCCAGCCAGGTCACGAGCTTTGCCCCTTATCTCTGCTTCACATCTATACACACCGTCCGACAATCCACGTTCGTTTACATTATCCACTATCGATTGTTTCCGTAAAAAATCCAGCAGTTCGCCGCCCATACTGAAGGTTGCTTTTTCAACAACAATCTCAATCGGCACCACATTGGATTGTTGCATTGACCACAGTTTAATTACATCTCCAATTAACATTTGAGTGAGTTTTTCTGCTGCAAACCCCAACGCTTTTGCCCCTCCAGCGGTGGGATTTATATCAGGCTTGCGATCCTCCGCTCGGTGTACTGCCAGCACTGATTTTGTGTCAGCTCGATAAACTTTCGCCTGTATTACTCCCGCTACAGAAGTCATTCCTGCTTTTTTCATCACCGGCGGCGTTATCCCCTCTGTTGCCTTGGCATTACCGGCAAGTATCAAATCAGCACCATGAGTATTCACATCATCAGGTTTTTTCGCAAGGGAGGACACCAGTGAGGATGCTCCTCCAATATCAGCAGCTTCAACCACTTTAAAACCAACCTGCAATAACGCTTCTGCAATTGCCGATTCTGCAACACGGGAGGATTCATCTCCCATATTTGATTCCGTGATTGCGATTAATATTCGGGGTTTATCAACCCATGAAAGCAACAACTCCATTGCGATTCGGTCCTTGATCACCTGGTCAAGAACTTCCCCGATCTCAGCAGTAATCGTTACTGTGAACATTCCCCCAATATCTGTCGTCTCATGTATAACGTCGTAAGAACGAACGAAACCAACTGAACGGCTAAGAATCTTATCAGATAGTAAAGCGAAATTCTGTGCAATCGTTTCAGAGCTGATTACCGCTCCGACTACTCTTTCGACTGCGTTTCTCTTAGCGTCCTCAATGGCAAGTTCTCGCGTATCCCCAATCCCCTGGACTTCAACTTTTTCGACCTCTTGTGCCGAAATACCGGAGCATAAAGAAAATATAACAACGATGCTCAATAACCGGATCAGTTTCAACTTGAACCCCTTTTACTTATTGTCACAAAAATGTTGGCAGAATTATAATATAAAGATAAGCGTTCATCGGAGTATTATCCAGATTATCATGACGAGGATAATTTATTTTGCAATACTTTTATTAATATATGAAGTCATGTGTCCATATTTCAAACTCGATCCCTGACTGACACAAGACGTAACCAGATTAGATTATAGGGATACATAGGATTAACAGGATTTTTTCTTTGTCCTTTGCGCCTTTGCGTGAAAAATCGTTTTCCTCTGCCTTATTATATTAACAAAAGAACAATAACCGAAATTACAACCAAAATCATCAAGCTGTTTCCCAAGCCGAATATTGGGAGCAGGATTAAACTACATATGAGAGACCCCAGGCAGCCACCAAGCAGATCTGCTGCATAGAGAGGAGATATAATTTCATTCTGCTTTCGAGGATGAACTTTTGTACTGAAAGCAAATAATCCGGATGTTATCACACCCGACAACAACAACATACATCCGATTTCGAAGAGTGTACCGCATCCGCCCGATCTAAAACGAATTATTATATAAATGCATTGCATTATCAACAAACCAAGGATACCACCGGCAATCCTGAGCTGAAATTTATTCAATTTTATCAAACGATCAACCGAAATTGCTCCAACCGCTAATCCTCCCATAAAGAGCATTAATAGAATTCCCAAATCCTGGTATAGAACTCCATTTTTTACCTGATAAAACATTACAAGAACTGTCTCGAGAACCATTCCGGCAAACCCGGCAAAACCTACCAGAACGGCAAGCCTTATACTCTTGAATCTCCTGATCCATATTAGAACTCCAATTATCAACAGGAAGAGTGGAATGGAAAAAGGAAGAATTTTCTTGATCTTCTCTTGCAGGGACTCTATCTCAATGTATGCCATACCGGGAAAGAACTTTGAAAGCCAGACAATCAGGGCATGACGATAGCAGGCTGGATTCAAATCACTATTGGTAACAGTCTGAATCTCTTCCAGTTTGGATATCACATTTACAAACCTGTCATTCGCATAGATATAATGCAGAAATGGCTCAGTCACTAATCTTGCCTGGATACTCCTTTTATGCAATCTATCAGACAGGATATCAGGATCACGAACCATCATTGTATTTGAAGCTATCATTACATTTGTAGCTCCGGGCAAAACCACAACATCTTCAAATTCGGATTTCAGTGCTTTATAAATGCTTCCAATGCGAAGAGTGAGCTGCGGTGTCCAGTAGTTCTCTGAAGATTTAAGACGGAATGCGAGGATGCCGTCAGTACTCATTCGACTTTTGCACAATTTGAAAAACTCTTGTGTATAGTAGCGGTTCGCCTGCAATGACAATGGATCAGGCATCCCGACCAGTATCACGTCATACTCTTCCAATTTTTCAAGAAAACGACGAGGATCATCATGTATTAATCTGACTTTGTTCGAGTTCAAACCGGATTCTATATCTTGTGGCAGGAATTCCATCACTGAACTCAAAAGCGATTTGTTCAATTCTACATAGGTTATTTTCAATGGATTATGTTTGAGGATTTCACTCACTATCCCCTCAAATCCTCCGCCCAGGAGTAGTACAGACTCTATTCCGGGATGCTGAAGCAGCGACAGGTGCACAAATTCTTCAGCGGTCGTTCCCTGGGATTCGTAAGTGAGAACATTGTTCTCAAAAATTGTGATCTGCCCTAAACGCTCTGTTATCGTTACTCTGCCATAGGGGGTGTCTTTGGTGGCAATCATCGAGGGATGATTCAACGAGGTCAGCTTCATATCGACAACATTATTCAAAAAAAGCAGAATGATAAAAGACAATAAAATGACGCCCTCGAGCGTTAAAAAAGCAGTAAATCTCCGTTTACCTGTTGCTTGATTATTATTAAAAGGAACCGGTATCAATTGTCTATAAATAATGGCAATCAAAGCTATCAATCCAAAGATCACTGCAATGGCAAAATTCTGTACACCGAACTTGAGAAAAAGTGTTGAAGCCAGACCGCCGATCACTCCGCCGATACTTTCAATTCCATACGCAAACGCCAGGCTTTTTCCTGCCAGCGTATATCTTTTTGCAGCCCATTGAAACAGCAGTCCCATCAATATTCCGGTAGGAAACAATGCAATAGCTATTAGTAAAATCTGAGTGATAAACGACAGGTAAGCCCCGGGAACTCCACCGAAGAGAAGATGACTTCCACGTATGAAAACAACTGTAACCGGCAATAAATATGCACTGATGATAAAAATTATGGAGAGACTTTTTTGAGTAGGGACATAACTGCGCCGTCCGATTAATGCTCCGGTTGCCGTCCACAACAACCAGAATCCGAATGCAAGAATGTAAATCAGTTCAATGCCGAAAGAAGCGACATTCAATTCACGCAGCAGTACTACCTGCCCGAAAATCGACAAAAAACCAATTAACAATAATTCAATCAGCATATGAAAAACCGGAACTATATTTTACGGGACACACAAGACAAGCAGGATTTCTTTGCATCTTAGCGGCTTTGCGGCTTTGCGCGAGAAAAATACTGCCAAAGAATATAGATGTATATACCTGAATTATAAAGCATATAACATTTTCTGGCAGAAAAACAAGATAATTAATACTTCTGTACTAAAACACTGAAACTACTTTATCAATATTATTTTCCGAATTTCCTTCATCTTTCCCGGCACTTCAGCCTGCACGAAATAGATACCACTGGACAAACCTCGGGCATTGAATGTGGTTTGATGCCATCCGGGATTCTGCATACCGTCTTCCAGTCTTATCACTTCTCGTCCCAATATATCATATATGACCAGTTTTAAATCTGAGCGTTCCGGCAATGCGTATTTTATTCTGACCGTTTCATTAAAAGGATTCGGGTATGGTTGGTTCAAAGTATAAGACTCCGGGAGAGAGTTTTTTGTGCCGTTGGAAGAATTTGCATCACCTACAGTGAGTAAAAAGGGAATATTTATAACGTCATCTCGGGAGTTGTTTAATGCTACGATATTTCCGAAATAATTACCGTTCTCAAGGTTCTCAGATCCAAACGTTACACTTACAGACTGGCTGTCCCCCGGCGCAATACTCAATCTTTCGGGCGATATACTCACCCAGTCCACAGCCATCCCCATTTCCCATACGGCAATAAAATCCGCTTCTCGAGTATCAATAATTCCAAGTGCAATGTCATAATTAGCATTTTCCATGAAATAATCATCGCCAAAAAACAGGCCGCGGACATCACGGTTATCCGGATCAAGGCTTGATATAAACTTATAATCTTCGGTTTCGAGGTTCATTTTGTATAGCTGGCAAGGCTCATCTCCCTCAAAAGAAAGAATAAATAGTGAATATCCATCAATCGGTTGTTGGAGGTAACTCAGCCCACGAATGCGATTTGGGAAATCTATCCTATGTATCTCCTCACCGGTTTCCGGATCAACGGAAGCGATTCCGTTGAACGCTCCAATCCATAGTTGATCATTGTCGGGATCGAATGTGACCGCGGGATTTAATGGGAAGGGACCTGCAAAACGGTTATTTTCCTCACCACTCACCATATTGAATGCGACGATATCGTTTTCTTCAACTCCCCAGAACATTGTATCGTCAAACGTCAAATCCGTAAAACCGGTCAAACTTGCATCATTGCCTTCGTTTTCCGGTTGATCGAATGACCGGATATATTCACCTGACTCGTCAAAGAGATAGATTTTATTCGGATTGCTATAGTTATTTGATCCAGCGACATAAAATGTGTCATTGACAAATGCTACGCAATTTGACCGCATTTCTTCCGTAGCTTCAGTGACATTAATTTCAATTAGACCTGACAGGTAATCGTCCGTTTCCCGAACAGGGCTGGGATAGAGATCAACATTCAGGTTTACCGCTCCGGGATTACTGATATAAAAATCCTCTGACGTTTCCTGAGCCGTATCCTCGATTGAAACGGCAAGAGTGTCTATTGAAACTGAAAAAATGCCTTCATTATATGCAAAAATATCGAGATGATATTGTGAAACAATGTATATATATGGGTAAAAAACCTGGAAATCACACGCATAATCGAAATCATTAAAAGCAAAATCACTAATTAGGCATGGATGATCCGGATCAGTAAAATCAAGAACCGCCAATGCATCGTTGAAGAGAACATAAAGCTGCTCCGAATCAATATCCATTTTCACAGGTGAGTTTTCATCAAATTCAAAACTTGATCTCAACTCCACGTTCTCGGGATCAGAAATATCGAAAATGCTTAGGGTCGCAGGATTTGTCCCATTTAGAACGAAAAGAAGACTATCTCCTACAACAAAATCACGAAGATTAGATCCAGCTTCAAAAATGTTTACAAAAACAGGTTCCATAGGATCTTCAAGAGAATAAATATTTATTGCACTGCCGTTTTCCTGATGACGACTTGAGCGTGAGAAAAACAGGTAGCCGTTATCCACAAGTATGTTTGAGATGTTGTCATAGTGAAACCCGTTGAACATTATTGTTGGAGTATCAGGATAATAAACATCAATAATACTTATAAAATAAGAGTAATCGTGATTTTCAGTACGTTGCCTGACAATCGTATAAACATAATCGTCGTCAATAAATATATCTCGTGCCGATTGATTCTCATCAAAGAGGAACTGAGAGAATTCCTCTGGATTTTCCGGATCGCTAAGATCGAGTATCTTCATACCATCAAAGTTACCAATGGCGGATGCGTAATCACCCGAAACGACTATCTTATTTATTGGTAAATTAAGATAATTTATTTCTACGGGATTACCTGGATAAGAAATATCCAGTGTGCGAAGATTTCCAGGATTTGATGGGCATGTCAGATAAGCGTAAGGAGGATATATACATATCTTGCTGAACGAATTAGTTCCTAAATATTCCGATACCTGCGATACATTCTCAATATCTTCAATGTTTAAAAGAACCAAATAATTAGAATATTCAATCAGCAATTCATCTTCATGAATTACAAAGTTTCGAGGGTAGAACTCCAGGTTGATTGTTCCGATTTGTTCGATGTCAGCCGGATCGGAAATATCATGAACAGTTATGCTCCTGCTTTCTCTACAATAGAGATATGAATCATGAACTTCAAAATATTCAAGTCGATCCCAGTCCGGATTAAAGTGAACCTGTTCAGGATTCTCCGGGTCTGAAAGGTCAAATATATAAAATCCTTCATAAGCCTCAGTAATAATTAAATAATCACCAGATATAGCATATCCTGCCACAGAGTACAAATCGCTAATCTCGCCAATAACATTTAGCTCACCATTTTCATCTATTTCAGAGATTCTCAACTCATAATCCTGACCGTTTACCCGACCGTACTGTAACAAATAATCTCTATAAAAAATAATTGAGTAAATTCTAAAATCAAAATTATTTAAATGAGATATCAGCTCAGGTTGTTCAGGATTGGATATATCGAACAAATAGGTGTCATAGTTTTTTATTACAGCTAAAGTATCTCCTTTTATTGTAACGCCCCTGATTGCTCCAATATCTTCAACGGTTAAAACCAATGAGGGATTATATCTGTCCTCTATATCAACCACATATAAACTGTCACCCCCGATGTACGCAGTACTCTCTTTAATTACAAACCGGGAATGATACTCCTCAGTGAGGTCTATCCTCGAGGCAAACCTGGGATAAGTTGAATCGCTCAAATCTACAATACCCAGACCATCATAAGAATCCAGGAGATAAGCACTCCCGCCATCATAAAATATCTCATGGGCATAAGTGGAAGCATCATACATCCGTCTCAGGTGCAATAATTCGAGGTCTGCCTGAGCGGGGAAGCTAAACAGCACTAAAAGCAGCACTGCTAAAATGGGAAGTGAATACTGACGCATGATCATCTCCTTCGTTTAAGCTCGTCACTGCAAGAAAGGTTGAAAATCAAATGAAACGTCTTTAATGCTGAACAAAAATAATAATTATCAGATATCAGTAATTAGATAATTGTTTCAATTTAAAAAGTATATGAACTATATGAATGTTTTGTCAAGTCAGATGCTGATTTTATTCAATTTCTATTGTCATTTGGAGGTTTATTAATGCCCGGATTCCTTGAATACTTCCGCCTGGAAGGTCAGGAACTCTGCTCCTTTGCGCCAGCTCCCTGCTGGAAGCCCGGCTTTTTGACACAGTTTGTCTAACATCTGCTCCCTGTTCCAACCCTGCTGAGGCGCTACCTGGGGCAGGTAAACTGCGCTCTTTCCTGATTTCTTAATCATTACTCCATCTCTGCCGACAACAATCTCTTCAGGACTTGAAACCGGCTTGTATGGGGTGAGAACGGAAATTTCTATCTCAATCTCGTCCATTTCTTCAAGTGTAACCGGCTTGAAACGGTAATCGTTAAACGCCGCCTGGAGCGCCATTTTTCCTACAACATCTTTTAACGGCAGATCATCCGTCATATGTCCGATACAACCACGTAAACGACCATCCTTTTCAAGCGTTACAAATCCCCCACGTTTTAATGAAAAAGAAGGTACGGGATCTCGTACCAGAGGTAATGTCCCAGTCTCAAGATAGCGAGTTATTGTTGTACGAGCTAATTTTATGAGCGCTTTACGGTCATTTTCGGGAATTGGATCATCAGGGCTAAGAAGTGATGATTGTTTGCCTTCCAAAGGTGGCTTCTCAATATCTTTACCTTTATGCAAAACCACTGCGCCATATCCTACAACCCGTGATTTGTCACCTGTCAGCACATCACCGGAATTTGCATAACTTACCACCGAAGCAGTAGTTGCGCCGAGATGTTTTGCCGTCGTCAGTGCAGTCATGATCGGACCTGCACCGCAGGCACAGGTCGAAAGATTTGCCACCCCGCTTTTTTCCTGCTCTTCGATTGCCTGCTTTACTTCCTCAGGATTAAAGGTCTTGATAGCATCGAGTGTTTTGTGGTCAACTTTTTTGGCGTCTTCATATCCCGGGTAATGTGACAGGTCTGAGCTTGCTACAACCAGGGCGTTTCGGTTTCCGATCACTTCTGCCAGGGCTTTCCCAAAATCCCTGCACAACTGAAGATCAGGCGCACCCATTACAACCGGTACAATTTTCAAACCGGGGAATAAGACCTGGATAAACGGAACCTGAACCTCAACAGAGTGCTCCCGTTGATGTACTTTAGGATTGAATGAGAAACGCTGGTCTTTATTGATCAATTGTTTTGCAAGATCAATATCTATTTCAGCGATTCCGAGTGGAGTGCGGTATCCGCTGCCCTTATAAACCGATACACCCGAAAATCCGGCTGTGGTGTGGTTTGTGCCCAGGATGACTACGACATCATATTCATGATCGACAGCCTGGCTGTAGGCGTCCGCAGCTATCTGACCGGAATAAATATACCCGGCATGTGGGACTATCAGAGCTACTGGTTTATCGACTTCCGACCTGACCGCATCCTTCACATATCCGTGTATTGCGGCTTCGAGTTTGGCGGCATCGGATGGATAGAATGATCCTGCAACAGCCGGTGGACGTACTTTATCCCATCCATTCCCGGCGTTCCCTGATCCGGCACGGCAACTGCAAAATATTAAGGATATTAGTATTAAAAACCGGGAAAATCGTTTCATATTTACAACCGGATAAAACCTGTTGATAAATCGATCCGCCTGTTAGACAGACATATTCATAGTGATATTTCAAATATAATGAAATTTCCCCGTTTAATCACAACTATTTTTTAAGGTTCATATTTACAAAAACTGTATTTATCTTGTGAGTACGACTTTTCTGATTTCTTTGTACTTACCTGGAACCACCGCCTGGATGAAATATATTCCACTACTTTGATTTTCTGCATTGAATGTAAATTCGTGATAACCCGGCTGATATTCACCTTTTGTTAAGATTGCTATACGCTCACCGAGAAGATTAAAAACTTTAATTTCAAGATTTGAATATTCAGGAATTCCGAACACTACCCTGACCGCTGAATTAAAAGGATTGGGATAAATTGAAGTGATTGAATATTTCTCCGGAATGCTGGAAAATCTCTGATGTGACAATACACCGGTGAATGGCGCACTGAAAGCCATCGTGTCACTTGCCCATGTTCCGGGTGTGTTACTGTCCGTAGCGTGGACAGTCCAATAGCAAGTTTTCTCTGAAGGCAGCTCAGAAAGACAAACGGAAGTATCCGAAATATTTTCATCTACCAGCCAAGCCGTTGATAGATCAGGTATCGTGTCCAACCATATATCGTATAGCGGCTGGTCGTAAGGATCAGGATCATGGGAAGGATGCCAAGCTAATTCCATACCCGGTTTGCGGCATTCACCGTTTAAAACATGTCCGATCAGCTCAAAAGAATCCGGGGAATTTGGTATATCAACTTTAAATTGCCTGCCTTGTTCTCCCGGAACAGCCCAGCTCTCAATCCCATTGCTTCGCACGACTTTAACCCGCCAGTAGATAGCAATATCCTCTGGCAGCTCGTCCAACTCATTCCTGGTGTCATCTACAACCTGATCAAATCCGGTGATAAGACAATAATTTTCTTTCGTAGTGATACTGTTTGTTCCACCGGGCGGGAAATCACTGAGGGCTGACCATTCTACGATGAATGAATTTTTATGGGAATAATCATAAACAGACCATCTAACAGTTAATGAGTTTGCATTTATTCTTGCAAGATCAGGAGGATACGCAAGGACTGCCGCAGGATTCAGATCATTTTCAAACCATGCGATTTCACCATCGAAAAATGCAGCGCCTACAACATCAATATCACCGTCGGAATCAATATCGAATGGGTAAACAGATGTAGCCCCGGTAAAATTGCCGGTTATCGTGTGCTTTGAGAATCTGCTAAGGTAGCCGACATTTTCCCACCATCTGATAGCGCGTCTCCAATACTCGACAGTGATAATATCCTGCCAGCCGTCTCCATCGATATCCGCGGCAATAACATCCTGACAACCGTTTAAAGCGTAGGTCAGGTTATGGACTTCAAACTCTCCGTCCCCCGAATTTTCCCATAACACAATTTTATTTTGCGGTTCGGTGGCAACAGCGATGATGTCGATATCTCCGTCACGATCCATATCGTCTGCATAAACACTTTTCGCGACAGCAAAGTGATAGTCAAGCACATGCCTGGTAAACTCTTCCCCGTTTTCATTCTCCCACCAGACGACGATGTTATACGGTTCGGCAGCAGCTCCTATTACATCCTGGTCGTCGTCGCCATCCAGATCGGCTGAAAACACCGAGATAGCGCCGGGGAAATGATCATCGATAACATTTTTTGTGCCGCCTCCGTTATTATCCTGTTTCCACCATTTGATGAGTCCATAATCGCGGTTTGCCAAGCCACCGGCTGCTCCGATGAAATCCAGCAGACTGTCACCATCAAGATCAGCGGCGTGGATACAAGAAGCGTGAGTGAAATTGGAGGTAATGGAACGAGTGATAAAATTCCCCCATCCGTCATTTTCCCACCACATCATACTGCCGTCACGGTAAGCGGCAGCCATTATGTCAGCATCACCATCGTTATCAACGTCCGCCGATTTAACCGAGATTGCACCATCAAATTCTGTGATGAGGGTATGCCGTGTAAATCCCTGCATCCCGTCATTTTCCCACCATGCAACAGCATTATCATTTGCCGCCGCTCCGATAATGTCTGCATCACCGTCACGATCAATATCAACAGCGTAAACTGACTTGACGCCATTAAAACGATCTGTTACCACATGCTTGACAAAATCGATGTCAGCAAATCCTGACGACACAACTACTAATGAGAGCTGAAATATCAGCGCCCTGCTTCTAAAACCCTTGAACTTTACCATTTTTCTCCACCTTTCCCATGAAACCGTTAATGTTGTTCGGGGAGTATGCTCCCGTCTTCCGGAATGGTTCGAACGATATCTTTAAAAGAAAAAAGTATCCTGGTTTTAGCTGTGATTATGAAATAGTTGGATTTCCTTGATTGTATTAATTCAATTTCTAATATGTGCAATTCAGGTGCCAGATGATCAAAAAGGGGAGGGATATTACTGGAAAAGCATTGACAGGTATGAAAAAATTGCATATTAACTCTAATCGGTTGATAACAAGTAAACCAATGTTAAATGTGCAATGACTGCATAATATGCGCAGAATTAACTTAACTTGAGACACAAACTGAAGCGCACATTCATGCTATAGCATTACTCGGAAGCAAGTTCGCATGTTGTAGGGGCAGGATTTATCCGTCCGGTCCTATTGACTCAATCACGGGCGGATAAATCCTGCCCCTACATTCCCATGTATCAAATGATATTCTTTATAGTCATGCGAATTTATTTGTTAGCACTGATTTAAGTGAATATTGCCCATTAAGAAGAACGAAGCTGGTGGATTTGCCTGAGTACATTACTCATGCTTCGATTGTTTCCGAATGCTTCGAAAACAAGCATCAAAAAAGGGCTACCGAACGATAGCCCTGAATAATTAATAAATATTCCACTTAGAAAGTATAACCTAAACCGATCTGGATTAGCGTATTCTTATAATCTAATTCAGCATCTGAATCATCAATGGATGACATTCCCATAACATAACGCACGTCTATCAAGAGTGAGTGTTCACCCATCGCTTTTGCAACACCGGCTCCGATAGCAAGACCCATGTCCATGCCAGTTGTGGTATCCTTGACATCTGTTTCGGTCTCATCGCCGTCAATATCCATTGTTGCATTAGCGCTCATTAACATACCAATGCACGGACCAACGAATACGACCGGATTCATATCTTCACCTGGCTTCATATAGTACTTGAAAAGAATAGGAATATCGATATAATTGAGCGCTAAAGTAGAGGTAATGTCAATGCCTGCAACAGTACTCTCTGCTTTGTAACCCTTCATACTGAACGCGAGTTCTACACCGATAGCCATATTGTCGTTCAACGTATAATCGGCAAATCCGCCAAATGCGAATCCGAGCTTCATTGCAGCGTCTTCACTTGCATCATCACCGGTGACGTTCGCCATATTTATACCAAGCTTGACACCTTTGTAGCCAAGTTCTCCTGCAAAACCTGTCGTTGCCAGCAAAGCTACAACTAAAATACCAACCAAAAACTTTTTCATCATTCCTCCCTGTAGTGAATAAAATGTGTGGAAAACCATTTCGGCTTCCAACGGTTAAAACAGCAATGGTAAATATTAATACATGAAAACTGCAAAGATCAATATGTAAAAGTAGAAAATAAAGAAATGTGTTTTATCAGTAATCTTGCTTAGTCTTTCACGTTTAACGCACTAAAACCACTTTCCTAATTACATTCAACTTGTCTGGCACTGTAGCCTGGATGAAATAAATACCGCTTGAAAGATTATGTGCGTCAAAGACAAACTTATGATATCCCTGGGCGTATAATCCATCACCCAATACCGCCAACTGTTCGCCAAGAATATTATTTATTTTCACAGTCAAGTTTGCAGATAACGGCAGCCCTATTACAGCAGTAACCGTTGGGTTGAATGGATTCGGATAAACTGCCTCCAATGCCCACTCAACAGGAATGCCGGAATAGAAATGTTCACCTACTGAAGTTATGTCCCATATAACCTCTTCCTCGTTGGAATGTTCGGTTTCACCTTCATCATAAACCGCAGTTACCGTGTATATCCAGGAATGAGTTTCATATTCACCCGGATTCGGATCGACAAGTTTTTCCGACCAGGTTGATTCCTGGGTATTTCCGATATGTTCATCATCGCGGTAAATTTTGAAACGGATAAAATCATCGAGATTATCATGCGTCCAGGAAAGGACCACGTCGAGCTGTAAGGGACCACCCCACACAACTTCGGTTTCAGCTAACAACTCGGAGGGGACATTAATGTTAGTCCGCTCAATATCATCCTGGTCATTGGGAATGAGACGTAAACCCTGCCGGGTAAGACTGATTACACCTGTGAAAGTTCCCCAATCATCGGCGGAGAACGCTGACAAGTCGAGTGCGGCAGTTTCGCTGATCCATAATGCACATTGCCCGCTGCCGTCATCGGCAATTAAAGTATAGCTGCCTTCACCCGGAGGATCACGGTTAATCTGTCCGCTCATCTGTGCCCAGGTACCCTCGCGCTGGGCATTCCGGCTCATATCACCGGTGGATTCAATTAGTGGATCAGGCAAAGGATTATCGTTATCAATCACAACAAGTTCAACAAAGTTGGTGATACTGGTAATATCATCTTCCTCAATAAGGAACCCTATCACAGTTATTTCGTCACCACGATTGATATTATTTTCATGATCCCAGGGAGTATCATCCCACAATTGGATTCCCCAGTCAGAATCATCCTGGATATAAATATTTGTGTGTTCCGTATCAGTTACATTTGTTCCTTGCGTTACTATTCCCGTAGTTGAGATCCAGGTTTCCGGGTCCTGTTCCTGCTGGAGTTCCCTGATAGTCCGCGCGAAGACAGGAGTAAGTTCAAAATCTTCTGATTGTTCCCTGTCCCACCGAATTGTTTTTTCCGCCGTGTCCGAAGGCGCATATCCATCCATCGTTGCAATTATCCGGTATGTGACTCCATCATGAAGGGAGACTATATATTCTCCAAGATCATTAGTTAGAACTTCCCGGAATATTTCGTTTGTCTCGGTATCAATACATTCAATATTTACTCCTTCAAGAAGTTCCTCGGTCAGTTCGTCAGTAACGACACCAGTCAGGTCGCCGGAGAGAACAGTTATTTCAAAATCAATCTCATTATCTCCCTCTTCTAACTCAACATCTTCTTCCACGTAATCGCCATAGCCTTCCTTAGTGATAGTCACAGTGTAAAAGCTACTGAAGAATTCGTCGGCGCCGTAGTGCCCATCGACATCAGTTGTATCGATATAGAATCCCATTGTAATTATAGCACTATCGACTGGCTCACCGGTCTCCGAATCGGTGATAGTTCCAGTGATCGATGCATTTTGTTCCAGGTTCTCGAACCAGGAAATCGTATGATTATAAAATCCCGCGGCTATTATATCGGCATCACCGTCACCATCTATGTCTCCAGTCATATTATATATGGCACCATCCCATTCTTCTGCCAATAGGTGTTCGGTAAAATTCATATCCCCATCGTTTTCGAAGATGACCAGTGAATCGCTTTCTTCACCGACGCTGATTACATCGATATCGTTGTCGCCGTCGAGATCATCAGCCCAGGAATGCCAGGCTCCGATCAATTCATCGGTTATAATGTGTCTTTCGAAATCCTGATCGCCGTCATTCTCGTACCAGGCTACCGTGGCAGCAGTGGGACCGGCAGCGATATGTGCCGTTCCTAATACATCGATATCATCGTCTCCGTCCATATCGCAAGCAAATACTCCCCTTCCATCAGTCAGAGTATTGTCGATTGTAATCTCATCGCCAAAATTTCCGTCACCGTCATTTTCCCACCATGAGATGAAGTATCCCACCGTCTGACTAACCCTAATTACGTCAATATCATCATCATTATCCAAATCAATTGCATATCCTGCATATGCAAAAGCTACAGAGTCGGATATTATGTGATACGTAAAATTTTCATCTCCATCGTTTTCGAACCATTTGACATCGTAGCCAAGGTCACTGGTAGCAAACACATCGATATCATCATCACCATCCAAATCGGCTCCCTGAACGTATCGTGGATAATCCAGGTGTTCGGTCACATCAGTGATAATGTGAGCGGTAAACTCCATATCACCGTCATTTTCGAACCAGGATAGTGTGTCGCTGTTCCGGGCGCATGCGATCACGTCGATGTCGCCGTCATCATCCATATCAACAGTATGTACCGAATGGGCATAAGCAAAGTTATCATCGATTACATGTTCGGTAAATTCCAGATCATCGTTCTCAAACCAGGAAACCGTATTCGCGGAACTTGCTACACCAACAATATCCATATCATCATCCTGATCCATATCAGTCAGCCAAACCGCATGCGCTCCGCCAAAATCATCTGTTACAATGTGTTCGTTAAACTGAAGGATTGCGAAGCACATTGAGACAGGCAATGTGACAAGCAATAATACTAAAATCATTTTTGATTGAAACTTCATTTTCGACTCCTGCAAAGGTATAAGAACCTAAATTTTTCCAACAAATATTATCTAGATTGCCTCGGCTACCATAATTGGCAGTACCTGGCAATTAACTTCAGGGCATAATGATACATTTTGCATCAATAACGGTATTACAGCAATTTCTTTCATGATATCAGTATTGTATGAATGTCATTAGAAAGAATTGAAAATCTTCAATTCAGGGTGCAATGTAAACGAAGAACAATCGAAGGTGCGGAATGCTCGGATAGATTAATAATATAATCAATATAAAACAGATTTGAAAAGTTACACATATCTTTATAGGATTTTTTCCTGATTTGTGCCTCTGCTCTATTCTCGGAATAAATGATTAGGCTTATATTATTTTTTCATTCACACTGTGAGGAATTTTTTGAACAGAACTCAAAGGTATCCTGAAGATGAAAACTATCATGCATTTTCATAACAAAATTGAAAACAATCCGGTTGCTGATTTAACCATATTCCTTTTCGTTGCAATTTCCCTCTTACTTTCCTTCTCACCGGCTTTTGCCGTTGAAGGCAATGTGGTTCCCGGCAGTATTAAAGGCGTGGTGGTGGAAAGAGCGACTCGTTCTCCCATTGCGTCGGCTAATGTGATAATCGTCGGGAGGCAACGGGGAGCAGCTTCAGACCTTAGCGGCAAATTCTCCATCGAGAAATTGGAGCCGGGATTGTATCATGTCCGCGCCACAGCACTCGGTTATGAACCGGCTACAATCAGCGAAATTCATGTTATGCCTGATAGGACTACCTCAATAGAGTTCCTGCTAATACCAACACTGCTTGAAACAGAAGAAGTCGTTTACCGCAAGAAAGTATATTTTCAGGATGTACCTGAACTGCCGACCTCGAGCCGTTCGCTTCGCTACGAAGAAGTGAGAAGAGCGCCGGGAGGAGTAGAAGACGTTCAAAGAATGATACAGGCATTCCCAGGCGTGGCAGGTGAAAACGATCAGAATAATGAAATCGTAGTCCGGGGCGGAAGTCCCTTTGAGAATCTGACAGTCATAGACGGGATTGAAGTTGACAATATAAATCATTATGGCTATGAAGGTGGAACAGGCGGACCAATCAGCGCACTTGATCCTGACTTTTTGCAGGAAGTCACCTTTGCCTCTGGTGGATTTTCCGCAAGATATGGCGACAGGCTATCCAGCGTTCTCGCCATGGACTTGAGAGAGGGAGACCGGGAAGCATATCATGGTGAGGTGGGAATGGGTATGGCAGGCGCCGGTGCGAACCTGGAGGGTCCATTACCTGGGGGAAACGGATCAATCCTCGCATCCTGGCGAAAGAGTTACCTGGACTTGATCAAAGATAATGTCGGGCTGACTGCTGTTCCCAATTTTTGGGATACACAAACAAGGATTGTCAGGGACATATCACCGAAACACTCACTCAGCTTCTTCGGGCTGTATGGTAATGATGTGATAAAGATTGAAGACGATGAAGAGAGCGGTTACAGCCGTGGTGCTGAATCGGTTGATTATCACGGCTCACGCATCATTGCAGGGGCTAAACTTCGATCCTTGTGGGGATGGGGATTCAGTGACCTGGTTGTGGGTAGAAGTTTTGCTGACTATAATATTGATGTGCAGCAAGTAGATAGTATAGCTGGTGGGGCTGCAATCAAAGAAGATGTTTACTGGGAACGAAACGAGGAAGTACATGATCAGGCGCACCTGCATATTACAGGTAAAGGATTCGGTCGAGACGAATGGTCTTCAGGCGTCAGTTTGAAACCAATTAAGTTTACCCATAACTGGTGGCTTGATGAACAGGAAACAATATATGAGGATGGTTATCTTACAGGTGGTGTATTAATGGATGGATTTCCCGATACCCTGGCTGTTTTTGAGCGAAGAATTCATGAGACAACAACTACATACAAATATGCGTCCTACCTGCAATATACCTGGCGTCCACTTGAAACAGTCTCAATTGTGAGTGGTCTAAGGTATGACGGTTTCGATTATTCAGATAAACACTATGTTGGACCCCGGGTTTCAGCAACCTGGGATTTTTTGCCTCGATGGACTTTGAGCACAGCCTATGGTGTCTATTATCAATCTCACCCCATGTTATTCTATACCGATGATCCAGCTAATAAGGACCTGCCCCATAGTCATGCAGACCAATATGTTGCCGGTATCAGTTATATTCCGCGTGAATCATCCAAACTCAGTGTAGAAGTTTATTACAAGGATTATGACAACCTTCTCGTTTCTGAAGAACGACAAGAAAGAGATTCAGGAAATGAGACTTTTCGATCTGACCGGATGCTCTCAGTAGGGACAAAAGAGGTTTATGGATTTGAATTATTTGCTCATCAAAAATTAGACCGTAACTGGTATGGGATACTCAGTTACTCCTGGGGCGAGGCTGATTTCACTGATCCGGTACATGGAACCTATCGGGCTGATTATGATTTTCAGCAGATATCAAGTGTTACTCTCGGTTACAAAACCAGTATGACAGATTGGCGCATCACTCAACAACATAAACCCTGGTGGTGGTGGACTTATGTTTTGCCGGTCAGTGGGGACGAATTGATGGTATCATCGAGGCTACGTTATATTTCCGGCAGACCGTATGACGAGCGAATATGGTATGGTGAGGGCAATCCAAATTCTCCCTTACCCATTTACGAAGGTCACTGGGACCGCAGCCCTGAAATCAACGGTGTTCGTTACCCCGCTTACTCCCGTTGGGATGTACGTATCGACAGCAAGTATTTCTTCGGTGGTAATTCTATTATTGTTTACGTTGAAGCAGAGAATGTTCTTGATCGCGGAAATATTGCCCAGTATATATATGCGGATAACGGCGAGAGGGATACTGTTTATCAATTCAGGTTATTCATTGTCGGTGGTGTGAAATTCGAGTTTTAAAATCATTCACAGGATATAAGGATATTAAGGATGAAAAGGATATTGTTTTTCTTTGTGATCTTTGCCCCTTAACGTCTTTGCGTGAAACGATTTTTTAATATTTATAATACTGAAATTCAAAAGCCCGGCTCAATAATCCAGCCGGGCTTTATTTATACAAATCACCAATAGATCATTCAGGGAGTTTGTTGCCTGTAGTTCCGTCTCCCTGGTGATCATGATGCTCTTCGATAATTATCAAGTTCCCGTCATCGTCATCCATAATCCAATGATCCTGATCATCCTCTTGATCAACGTCAAAATCGAAATCAAAATCAAAATCCATATCTTCGAGAATGTCGTTTACCATAACATGAATATCTTTATCAAAACCTTCAAACCCTAATCCCCAGTCTTCAGGAGGTTCTTCAAGTGTTACCTTTTTATTTATGCTTTTCTTGTCTCGAATCAAACCAACACTCGTTTCCTCGCCTGGCTTTTTGTCCATGAGCGCATTGTGAATATCGCTTGCGCTGGTGATTTTGTTTCCTTCGACCTCAACAATTACATCTCCGGCATTGAGTCCGGCTTTTTCAGCAGGTGAATCAGTTATTACTTCACTTACCAGGATACCCTCACCTTTGGAAACTCCGAAATAATCACCCAATTGCTCACTTAAATCATCAAGCTTTACTCCGATCCATACTGTTGGACAACATTTCTCCTTTTTCATTTTCTTCATTTTTTTCTTCATTTGTTTCATTTTCTTTTTATTTTCGGGAGCGAACATCATGTTCATGTCTCCATGTTCATTCTGCATGAAGAAATGTTCTGGTTCTTCACGCTCACCAACAGTGACCGATATCTTTTTCTTTTTGCCATCCCTTAAAACAGCGATAGCAGCTTTATCGCCAGGGGTGGAACGTCCTGCAATTTTATGCAGTCTGTCAACGTTGAACATTTTTATACCATTCACCTCAAGAATGATATCCCCTGCCATCAATCCTGCCTGGTCTGACGGACCATCTTTTACAACATCCTCTACCAGTATTCCTGCCTCTTCAAAATCCAGCGCCTCGCGCATAGCATTATCAATTTCCCTGGGATAAATTCCAAGGAATCCCGATTTCGACTTCTCTTCTCCCTCACCAGCCAGTAGTACCGATTGAAAAACAACTACACCAAACGCAATAATCAGGTAGATAGACAATACCCGCACAAACTTTGTTCGATTTTTCATGTTAATGTTCCTTGTTAAATAAACCCTTCCCAAAACTATATGGCTCCATAAATAAGACACTTCACATGAATAAAAGTTTCCTGACGGTCTCTCTGAAGAGCCGAAATGAAAGCATATATTCAAAATAATGACATATTTCATCTGATATTGGAAGATATTGAACCTATATTTGGAATAATTGAGACAATCAAAATTCAAATGTCAATATGAGGAATGAAATTATCATTTTATTCTTCTATAAAACATTATTTACTAGTAGATCAGTTCACATGCTTTGGGGTACTCTGTCATTCCCGGGTCAAGCCCGAGAATGACAGCCTCATTTCATAAGAATCATAGCACTATGATGAACACTGCATAGTTTAAGGAGCAAGATGTATCGAATTAATCTCATTAATCGAAATCGTTCTCAAAGGATACATTCAAGCCTGGGATTCCGTGTTTCTACATTCTCAAGGTTCACACTGCTTACTATTCAATTTATTCTGTTTCTCGTGTTGATTCTAAATTATTTACCCGGCACCTTCTTAATGTCCATCGAGTGGTTGGTTGGGAACCAGCTCATAAGAATCAGTCTCCTGATACTTTCAGGAATCATGGCACTGCATTTCGCCGCCGGAGAGCATTGGAAAAGTCTTCTTTTAGCTGAGATCACACTGGTATTGTTTCTGACTGAATTTTTCCTTACTACACCTATCCTGAAATTTCGCCAGGATCGTTTTGAAGAATATCCGCTGAGGGTACTGACAGTAAATAATAATCGCTCTGCGAGCTTCGATACCTGGATAAAATATTGCGTGAACAACTCCATCGATATTGCCGGTTTCCAGGAAATAAGCGAATTACGCATCGACAACTACATGAACATTGCAAAAGAAGCAGGATATTACCTCAGGTATATCAATGACTACCCGCAGGCACATACAGGTGTTTTAATATTGAGTAAAGGAGCGATTCTCGAATCAAAACCACTGGCAGCGCCTTCTTCCTATAAATCACCACTTCGATCATCTCTTTATGTAACCACTCAAATTCAAAATGTAACCGTTAATGTTATTACCGGCCATCTGGAACCCTATGGTGATCCGCCGGTTACAGCAAAGTTCTCTGTAGCCTCGCGAATGAGATATGAACAGTCAAAACTCTTAGCTGAAAAAGTGAAGGAGACAGAAGGTTATTGGCTCGTTCTGGGTGATTTTAATGCAACTCCAACAGACCGCAGTATTCGTCCGTTGAAGAGAGTTCTAAAAGATACGTGGTCTGAGGGAGGTTTCGGATTCGGTGGAACATGGCCGGGTGAGCTTGGTATTTTCCGTATAGATTATATTCTTCAACAAGGTTTTCATTCAGCATACAACGCACGGATTATCCAAGCACCTGGAAGTGACCATAGAGCATATAGAGTTGATATAAGCTGGTAGTCAGTAGTGCCTGCCGCCAGTTATTAATATTTAGCCAATAATAATCATTGCTCTGTTCCGCCAAATGCGACCTATCAGATACAATCCAGAGTGTATTCAAAAGCCAATTATTCAGACTCTATACAACTGAAAATACATGGTGGAATCAAAATTTGCTGTTGTCCTTTAATATCTCGTTGGTTAATTTATTATGATGTTTCAAGTATATCTGCCAAAGTAAAATTTATAGTAGTCTCACTTTTACGGGATTGAAGGATCAGTAACAATACTTCCATCAATGCAAATTTAGAATCAATTCAGAGGATTATTTGAAAAAACCTGCCCAAAAGAATAGCCGAAGATCGAAAAAACTCCTTAAAGTTGATGATGTTTACCAAGGTCTTTTTCATGACGCCAAGGATGCCATTTTTGTCGCAAAAGACGGTTTGTATGTAGATTGCAACCGTACGGCAGAAGCTATGTTCGGTATTAGCAGGGACGAGCTGATAGGAAAAACACCATTCGATATATCTCCTGAACACCAGCCTGACGGACGAAACTCAGAGCTTGCCGGCGCCGAGATGAAACAAAAGGTATTGGACGGCGAATGTGATTATTTTGAGTGGGTATATAAACGGAAAAACGGTACACCTTTTTATACGGAAGTTAACCTTATAAAGATCGCTGTAGGAAATGACACAGGAATCCTGAGTATTGTACGCGACATCAGCGAACGCAAACACACAGCACAAATTCATCAAGCATTATTTAATGTTTCAGAGTCAACAAGTGTTTCCAGTGACCTCCGAGATCTCCTTGCCACAATTCGCCGTCAGCTTGGAACCCTGATCGATACTACAAATTATTACGTTTCCCTCTATGATCCGGATAGCGACACATACTTAATTCCTTATGAAGTCGATGAGGAAGAGACCTGGGATAATGATACTCAGTACGCTTTGCAGAACAGCCTGACTGATTATGTACGGACAACCGGTAAATCCCTGTTTGCTGATGAAGAAACATTCAACCGACTGTGCGCAGAAGGTAAGGTTAAACTGGTGGGGGCTCCTTCGTCCATCTGGATGGGTGCGCCCTTAAAGACCTCTTCCGGTATAATAGGAGTTGTCGCACTACAGAGCTATACACGTGATGATCTGTACACAAAGAAGGACCTGGAACTTCTTGAATTCATTGCAGATCATTCTGCTATTGCCATTGAGCGAAAAAGAGCTGAAGATGAACGCAAAAAAGCTGTTCTGGATCTTGCGGATGAAAAAGAACGTCTCGTAGTAACTCTGAAGTCCATTGGAGATGCAGTAATAAGTACTGATACAAAAGGAAAAATAATTACAATGAATCCGGTGGCGGAAGAACTCACCGGGTGGCCGCTGGGGGAAGCGATTGGAAAGAACCTGAATGAAATATATCATCGATATGATGCTGAATCCAATGCTAAACTGGAATCCCTGGTGCAGGATGTTCTTTTAAACTGGACAAAAACCGGGTTGTCTCATGAAGTAAAACTAATTTCCAGAAATGACTCAAAGAGATATGTATCAGAGAGTATTGCACCAATCAAAGACAAAGACTCAAATTTATTTGGAGTAGTGATAGTTTTTCGGGACGTGACAGAAAAACGAGACCTGAATGAAGAACTTATAAAAGCTCAAAAGCTTGAATCTCTTGGTATCCTTGCAGGAGGAATTGCCCATGATTTTAATAATATCCTGTCTGCAATTGTTGGAAACATATCTATTGCCCGTATGCGATTGGATTCCAAGGCTGTAGTGCTAGATAAGCTGGATGAAGCAGAGAAATCTGCTCACAGGGCGAAAGCGCTTACCCACAAATTGCTAACTTTTTCAAAGGGCGGTACCCCTGTTCGCAAGTTGACATCTCTGAAAAACCTGGTTGAGGAAGCAGTCGATATTGCAATTAAGGGCGGAAATATTAAATGCGATTACACAATTCAGGACGACCTGTGGAATGCGGAAGTAGATGACAGTCAAATCAGCCAGGTATTTTATAATCTGCTTCTCAATGCACATCAGGCAATGATAGACGGGGGAGTTGTTCATCTCTCTGTGGAAAATGTGGACATTCAACCTGGGTCCGCAATACCACTTGAAGCCGGTAAATATATATGTATTAATATTTCTGATCAAGGAATTGGAATACCGGACAATTTGAAAAATAAAATCTTTGATCCGTTTTTCACTACCAAGCAACAAGGAACCGGACTGGGTCTGGCTTCTTCATTTTCCATTATTAAAAATCATAAGGGATGTATTATCGTCGATTCAACTCCGGAAAAAGGAAGTACATTTTGTGTTTATTTGCCGGCTGCTGACGTCCAGGAAACCGGGGGACAATCAGATCAGTCAAATGCTGAGGAAAGTAAAAAAAGAATATTAGTTATGGACGATGAAGAACCATTGCTCCTCGTTCTTGATGAAATGCTTTCACTCCTGGGATATGACGTAAAATGTGTTGAGAATGGCTCAAAAGCTATAAAAGAGTATAAAGAAGCAAAAGAGAATGGCACTCCGTTTGACCTGGTTATTATGGATCTAATTATTCCGGGAGACCTTGGAGGAAAGGAGACAATTAAGATATTGCTGGAATATGATCCTGATGTAAAAGCGATTGTATCAAGCGGCTATTCCAATGATCCTTCAATGGCGGATTATCAAGCTCACGGATTTGCGGGTATGGTGCCAAAACCATATAGAGTCGCAGAGCTGCAGCAGGCTATTGAGGATATAGTCCAATCAAAAACAATAAAAGTGTAAGTTTAAATTTTTGTTCATACGCTACGTTCTGTTGCTCTTGGAATTATGTATTTCTTGAAAATAAAATCTCATTTTGGGTGCCCGGGACAGCTCGATGTCCCGGCATATCAATATTTCGGTGTTCGCAACTGCTCAACATTTATTATCTGCTTGAGAAAATTTGATATGTCAGCCTCCTGCAATAAATTATACAGGCTCTTATAAATTGCATACTTTCAGCCTTGATGACATTTTCATATATTCCCAATGTAAATAGAGATACGCAATAACAATTTGTAAAAGATTGAAAGGATAAGACATGACAGGTACAGGTGAAAGAAAAATCAGAATTATCCTTGCAAAACCTGGGTTGGATGGTCATGATCGAGGCGCAAAAGTGCTTGCATCGGCATTCAGGGACGCCGGGTTTGAAGTAATCTATACCGGTCTGCGACAAACCCCGGAGATGATTGTTCAGGCGGCATTGCAGGAGGATGTAGATGTAATTGCTGTTTCAATCCTGTCCGGCTCTCATATGACTCAATTTCCAAAAGTACTCGAATTAATGCGTGAAAAAGGTCTTGACGATGTTCTGTTAACCGGTGGTGGTATCATTCCGGAAGAGGACATGAATAGCCTGGAAGAAATAGGTGTGGGAAAACTTTTCGGTCCGGGAACGTCAACCAGGGAGCCTATTGAATACATTAAAAAGTGGGTTGCAGAAAATAGACCTGAATAAAACAGGCGGTATTAATTCTATTTTTGTAAAGATTTTTAATTCTTTGTAATATTTTATTATCGAGGGAAGCATGTCCGGTCATTCCAAATGGGCTACTATTCGTAGAAAGAAAGAGAAAACCGACGCGGCAAGGGGGCGGATTTTCTCAAGGTTGATTAAAGAAATCAGCGTTGCTGCACGTATGGGAGGCGGGGATGTTGACGGAAATCCCAGGCTTCGATCTGCTGTTGCTGTTGCAAAAGCAGCAAACATGCCGCAGGATAATATGGTGCGTGCAATTAAAAAGGGCACCGGGGAGCTGCCTGGCGCAATTTATGAAGAAATCACCTATGAGGGTTACGGGCCTGGTGGATGTGCAATTATGATCGACACAATGACTGATAATAAAAACCGTACATTCGGAGAGATCCGCCATATGTTTTCCAAACATGGAGGCAATCTCGCTGATACCAATGCTGTCGCCTACCTGTTTGATCGCAAAACCCTGATTGAAGTCGAATCTATGGATAAAACTGAGGACGAAATTTTCGAAGCAGCCCTTGAGTTCGATGCAGAGGATATTACTGATGAAGGTGATACCTACAGCATAGTAGGCGAACCCAATGACCTTGAATCTCTCAAATCAGCGATGGAAAGCATTGAAGTCAAGATTATATCAGCAGAAGTAACTATGATCCCGAAAGTGAATGTAGAGATTGATGAAAAACACGCTAAAAACCTTCTGAGACTTATGGAACTGATCGAAGAAAATGACGACGTCCAGAAAGTATATTCCAATTTTGATATAGCACCGGAAATACTTGAAAAGATTGAATAGACAATCGCCGTCATTGCGAGGAAGCGAAGCGACGAAGCAATCTCCTGAATTACAACAATCTAAAATGATCGAGATTCTTCACTTTCGTTCAGAATGACCGTCTTTCTATAATTTTTCTACAGGAACTATGGTACTCTCGATTTACAGTCTTAGTATGCTTTTGTACCGGCGTTTTTAAATCCATTTCGACGAAATGGATTCACTTAAGCTATTTTGATTTGTTTTCAAGCAACCTGTCAATAATTGCATCTGAATCTATCCCGTCCGCTTCAGCTCTAAACGTTCTTACCAGGCGATGCCGGAAAACCGGGTGGGCAAGAGCATCAATATCTGCGACTTCCGGTGTTGGACGACCGTCAAGGGTTGCTCGTGCTTTGGCGCCTAATATCAGGTATTGTCCTGCTCTTGGACCGGCACCCCACCTGATCCATTCCTTGATATAATCCGGGGCTTCATCCTCCGTCGGACGGGTTTTACGAACAAGATTAACCGCGTGTTTGAGCACATTCGGCGCCACCGGTACACGTCGAACCAGCTCTTGCAACTCAATAATTTCACTTCCTTCGATAACAGGTAGAGGTTCTTCTCCAGCCATAGCAGTAGTTGATCCAACTATTTCAACTTCCTGCTCTGAAGTTGGGTAATCGACGAGCAGGTTAAACATGAAACGATCTAATTGTGCTTCGGGAAGCGGATAAGTACCCTCTTGCTCGATAGGGTTTTGAGTGGCGAGGACAAAAAAGGGCTCTTCCAATTTGTATGTGGTTCCTGAAGCGCTGACTTCATATTCCTGCATTGCCTGCAGTAAAGCAGCCTGGGTTTTTGGCGGCGTTCTGTTGATCTCGTCAGCCAAAACTATCTGGGCAAAAAGAGGACCGCGAACAAAACGGAATTCCTTTTTCCCGGTAGCTTTATTCTCTTCTATTATCTCAGTACCGGTAATATCTGAAGGCATCAGGTCAGGTGTAAATTGTATCCGGTTGAATTTCAAGTTTAGCGCTTTTGAGAGGCTTCTAATCAATAATGTTTTTGCCAGTCCAGGAACACCTACGAGTAGAACGTGCCCCCGGCTGAACAGGGAAACAAGCATTTGATCGATTACTTCATCCTGCCCTATAATTACTTTACCAATCTCGGAACGCAGTGTATTTCGTGCCTGCGCCATACGTTCAAGTCTCTGAAGATCGTCGTCTAAAACATTCATCTATATTTACTCTCTGTGTTTTTTTGAATTGTTTAAGTTACTTGAGAGCAATTGATGTGTCAACCGGAGGACAATATATAGAAACGCTCTCATATTATTTTTTCAATTGACTCTAATCTTACTTGAATAGGTATATGTTCAGGAGTTAGGTTGAAATCCTTCGATCATTTTTAGGCTGAATCATGACAGAAAACAAACGTATAACTGTTCTACACATAATAACCCGCCTTGATCCGGGTGGATCAGCCGAAAATACTGTGTTATCGGTAGAGCGAGTCGATCCTTCAAGATTTGATTCCACTATATTGACCGGCCCGGGATTAAAAGGATCGGGTCCGCCTTCGCAATACACAGACCGTATTGGACATAAACTAAAAGTCGATAATAAACTTGTTCGTCCGGTACGTCCATTCACAGATCTGGCAGGTTTGTTTTCTCTCGCAAAATATATCAAAAACGTTCAGCCACAGATAATTCATCTCCATTCCGCCAAATCAGGCGCTATCGGTCGTGTCGCAGCAAAACTCGCAAGAAGTAAAGCAAAAGTCATTTACACGCCGCATGGACATGTTTTTTCAGGATATGGTGGTTCGTTATCAAACAAAGTTTTCACAATAATTGAAAAATATCTTGTTAAATGGACCGATGCAATCGTAGGCTTAACTCTTGATGAAATCAGGATTTTCCAGGAGGTCGGTGCGGGTCATCAACACCTATTCTGTGTGATACCGAGCGGTGTTGAATTGCATAAGTATTACCAGGAAGAAAATTCACGAGCTGAAGCACGAAAAAAGCTTGGATTGGCAGATGACACACTGGTAGTTGGTTTTATCGGGAGGTTCGATGAGGTTAAGGGACCTGACCGGTTTATTGAAGTTGCAAAGATTGTTTCCAACACCTTAACAAATGTTCGATTTGTAATCGCCGGCGATGGCGAAATGCGAGCCGAACTTGAAAAACGTGCTGTAGAACTCGGTATATCAGATGCAATACTCTGGTTAGGCTGGCAACCTGATACCCCCGCGCTTTATCCTGCATTCGACGTCTTGGCTCTTACAAGTCGAAATGAGGGGCAGGGAAGAGTTCTCGTAGAAGCAATGGCTGCAGAAATCCCCCAGGTTGCCATGGATAGTGGAGGTGTTGCAGAAGTTATCGTTAATGAAAAAACCGGGTATGTCATGCCAAATGGCGACATTGACTCAACTGCGAATGCAATCATTGACCTGTTGAATGACGAGGAACTCCGTTAAGAGCTGGGTAATGCCGGGCGGCTTCATGCGGAAACATTTTTCAGCGTTGATGTAATGATAAATCGCCTTGAAAGATTGTACCAGAGATTGACTGAAAATAAAACTCCTGAGCAAATTTTCGGAATATCTAAATAGACTTATTGTGCATGCCGGCATTAACCATATCCTGCATATAAAAAAGACCATGCCTCAAAAAAAGCATGGTCATTGAATATAAATATCCAGGGTGGCTTGCACCCTGAATATTTTAATAAGAGTATTATCTGTCATCAAGCAATTCCCGGCTTCAATGCGCCAGAGGTCGGGCCGGTCAAACCATCCGAGATTCAGTTTTACCTGACAACATCCCTATTTCATGTGATTGATCTTCAACGGTTTCTTAGGATATGCAGGTGGTTCATGCAATGGGGGCCATTTCTTTGTATCCTTTAGTTCCGTCAGCACATGATGAAGTGCCGCATCAAGCTGTGGATCTTCCATTCGGATCATCTGTGCCGGATTATCGAGAACTTCCACATCAGGAGTAACTCCCGGACCTTCGATCAGCCACTTGCCATCGAAAGCGCCCCATCCTGAGAATTCGGGCTGTGTGTTGCCGCCCTTATCGACTGTTCCTCGTCCTCCACGGATACCGACCCAGCCGCCCCAGGTTCTTGTACCGAATAATGTACCAAGTTCCAGACGCTTAAATCCTTCTGAGAAAGTCTCGCCGTCTGAACCGGTTTCGTGGTTGCATATTGCTGCAATGGGGCCATAAAAAGCGGAATTCGGACGTTTGTAAAGTGGCGTTTCGCGTCCTTTACCACGGCACCATAAGGTTCTCTCTAATTGTGAGAGGATCATCTCGGCAACAAATCCACCGCCGTTATAACGAACATCTACAATAAGTCCTTCTTTATTCGCTTGCGGGAGGTACATCCGACCCCACATGGATAGACCCATGCCCATCATGTCCGGCAGGTGAACATAGGCAATTTTACCATTTGAAACCTTGTCAACGTATTCGCGCCTGTCCCTGACCCAATCGAGATAACGCAGTCGTCTGTCACTGCCCATCGGTTTTACCAGTACATCACGAGAGTCTTTTCCCTTTGCCGATTCGCTGACAGTTAATAGAACTTCTCTGCCTGATTTATCTACCAGGTATTCATAGATATTATCGCCTGCTTTTAATTCAACACCATCAACAGCAGTAATGTATTCACCGGTCTTCATTCCTTTTAAAGGGCTGACCGGTTCGTCGCCCCAACCGTCTCCATACGGAACATAGCTGATCTTGTAGGCACCGGACTTCCCGGGTTCAAGATCTGCGCCAAGTAAGCCTGTACCGGTTTTTTCGCCGCCTTTAACATCCCCACCCCAGATATATGCATGTCCGATGTTCAGTTCACCGATCATCTCTGCGATTAAATCGTTAAGTTCATCACGGTTTGAAACACGGGGGAGAAGTGCGCTGTATTGTTTCCATATCCCATTCCAATCAACACCATGCATTCCGGGATCATAGAAGAAATCACGCTGCCAGCGCCAGATTTCACGCAGGATTTGATTCCATTCTTCACCGGGATCAAACTCGAAACTCCATCCCGAAAGACTTACATGACCATCCTCCTCCGGAATCTTATCTGACCCGGCGTCCATTACGACAAAATTGGTGGGACCGGTTTTAACATACATCTTTTTGCGATCCGGACTGAAGCCAAATCCCATGCAAGTTTCGGTTACGACCTCAACTTCTTCCTCTTCGAGATCGAACACATTCAAGGTTACGCCTTTGGGTTTTTTCCCTTCAGCTTTCATTCCTCTTCTTTGAGAAGAAGTGAAATAAACTTTACCGGAAACACCATAGAGACCGCCATAGTTGCCGGCATCAATCGGGAGGGGATAGATACGTTCAGCGAGACCATCGAGGTCGAGTACTATCGGCTCTACATCGTCCTCCTCATCACCTTCGCCATCGTCATCATCCTTATCATCATCCTCATCGTCGTCACCGTCTTCTTCATCTTCTTCGGCTTCAAATGCTTCAACTAATTCGGACGCGAAGGGATTGTCGGTGTCTTCAGCTAATAAAACAACATAAAGTTTTGTAGTAGTATCATAGATGAAGGTTTCGTCCATATTGCCGATGACAGGATTGAAGTAGTTCTCAGACATTATGTAAAGATATTTACCGTCAGGTTCCCAGGAGAAGTTTGTTTCCTGGGTCATTGGTTTGTCAAATCTGAATGTTTTCTTTGAGTCTATATTATAGATAAATACATCTGATGACCAGTTTTCATCCAATTGTGTCCAAGCTATCCATTTGCTATCGGACGACCATTCATATCCGTGAATTTCCCAACCGGCATTTTTTGAGACATTGGTTAGTTTACCGTTCTCAGCGTCAGCAATCCACAAATTTTTACCTTTATCGGCAAAAACAAGATATTTGCCATCAGGCGACCAGTCCATACCAAACCGGGTCATTTTGCCGCCCTTGGTCAATTGCTTAGCTTCTTCTTTTCCATCAGAAGGTACGAGCCAGATTTCATCCTCTCCTGATGCATCGGACATCATCGCTAACGTTTTACCATCAGGGCTGAAAGCCACGTACTTCTCATGCGATCCCGGTGAGTGTGTCAAGCGGCGGATATATCCTTCCTTATCCACAGGGAATGTGAATACTTCTCCACGCGCGGAAAATGCCATCCGCTTTCCGGAGTTGGGAATTGACCATGATTCGAGATAATCGGTTGGGTTTTTCAGCATCCTGTCCCGTGCCCGGATTCGGTCAGTGGGAAGGCTGACATTCACTTTACTTGCTTTGCCTGTGCCAATATCATACGCCCAGAGATCCATAGCCATTTGATAGACGATAGTCTTACCGTCGGTTGAGGGCCATCGAATATCCCAGGTCGATTCTCTGGTATGTTGTTTTATGTCAGATCCATCAGGTTTCATACTGAAAATATTGAATCGTCCCGGACGGTCAGAGATATAGTATATCCTGTCGTTTACCCACATCGGGTAAGCGTCAGTGCCATCGAATTCTGTTATAAGATCAAATTTCATTGTGGTCATATTGCCGACCCATATATCCATTGCCCAACCGCCTTTATAGCGTTTCCAGGAGCGTTGTTCACGGCGCAGGCGTGTAAAGGCGAAACTATCGCTGGATGGATCGAAACTGATACGGGTTCCCTTATCCAGACCAATATCCTTTGGAAATCCGCCGTCAAGTCCGACCGTATATAGTTTCCATGCCCTGATAGCGGCATACCTGTAGCTGCGGAAAATTACGGATTTGCCATCTTCTGTCCATCCGACAACTTCATCGTAGGCAGAATGATAGGTTAGGCGTTCAGGTTCTCCACCGGTTGATGGTATGACATAAACATCACTGTTGCCGTCATACTGCCCGGTAAATGCAATCCATTTTCCGTCAGGACTTATCCGAGCGTACATTTCCTGACCATCATGACGTGTCAAACGTTTCACGTCACTTTTTCCTGAGAGTGATGCTGCCCAAAGGTCACCTTCTGAGGTAAAAACCACGAGATCACCATTTACATCCGGAAAACGATAAAATCCGGAAACCTCTCCTGCGATTAAAATGCTTGCGGGTATTGCAACCAGGATGAGTGCAATAACCAGGTTCATCCACAACCTGCTATGACCATTCATTTAATAACCCTTCCTTTTTCTCTTAATGCCAGCGACTAAGCTTAAATCAATATTTAGAAAGTAAATAATATCAACCTGAATTTACAATGAAACATATTCTTTCGCTCAATGTTGCGAAATAAAGCTCCAGAGTGTCCATTTCTCAGGAAGTATTTGTTTTCAATATTTGAACTCTTTAAAAGACAGTTGGTTCATAATAGTAACACCTGTTAAGATTCAAATATCCAAGAAGAAAGAGCAAATATTACGCCGATACAATGCTACACCGATCACTGTAGTTAGACACTCTACAATTTGCTTTAGAAACGTAATATGATTCAATTTATTTAGATGTATTTCAGACCTTCCCCGAAGGGGTTAGATATGAATAGCCGTGGGTTTTAACCCACGGAGACTGATTCCAAATGTAAACAACCCTGAAGGGGTTGGACAAAAACTTGACGATTAAAATAAATATTTCTCATCAAATTCAATACCTGCATCATTCAACAATGTCCTGTATTCATCAATAAAAGAAATATTGTTATGATGTTCATTCTGGTTTTTGATATATTCAATCAGGGTATTTTTATCTTGAATTGAATGGGTAAATGCGCTATAACCGTCCTGCCAGTTTGTGAAACCTTGGAATTTCTTGTTCTCTTTGATCCATTTTGTAGAACCGACTTTAATTTCCCTGATATAATCTGCCAGGCATATAGACGGATGAAGATGGGACAGGATATGAAGATGATTTTTCGTGCCGTTCATGCGGTACAGGTGGCATTTTTTGTTTTTTATAATACCCCAGATATAACGGAATAATTCATCACGATTTTCCGTTGTAATAACATTTTTCCGATCTTTTGTCGAAAATACGATATGATAAATAATCTGTGTATATGTTGACATTGTTCTGTTCCGGTATTCGTTCAACCCCGTAAGGGTTGATTTGATCTCGATTCTTGTCCCACAGGTTTCACCTGTGGCTATTCATATCTATCCCCTTCGGGGATTTACTTAAAATACTGTTTTTCTTATTCATTACTGTTTTTCCGATTCCACACGGTTATGCTCATTCTATACGGTTAAGCTCATTCCATATGACTACGCTGATTCCGTGCGGTTACGCCGATTCCATGTTGTCGGAATCATTGACATCTTCAACCGTATTGCTACTATTGATCCATAAACGGAAAAGCGCTCCATCAAACTTTTCGCCCTTCATGCAAACAACTCCGCCCCCATGCTGCTCTGCTATTGTCCTCACTATCGGCAGACCGAGCCCTATACCTGTTCCCCTGGTTGTAAAATAGGGCTCAAAGATTTTTTCGCGTGCATCCTCAGGTACCCCCGGACCATCATCCTCAACTTCGAAAACCAGGTTATTCCCTGATTCCTGCAAACGTAAAACAACTTCTTTTTCTTTCCCGGCAGCGTTAATAGCGTTCCCCACCAAATTGATTATCGCACGTTTGATTTTTTCCCTGTCAATTGTACAATCTGATACATCTGTATTTATCTCAACAGTCAACCGGTTTGAGTAGAGTGCAGCAATATCTTCAACCAGTTCCTCAACATCGCATGGCTCTGGCTCCATTCTTGGCGCCCGGGCGAAATCACTGAACTCTTTAACAAGTTTACGCAGGCTTTCCACCTCTTCGTCAACTATTTCCCGCGTGGTGTTCAGCATTGTTCCATAGATTTGATCTGAACCATCATACTGTTGCGCAAGCTGTTGAACTGAAAGCTGGATTGGAGTCAGCGGATTTTTAATCTCATGCGCTAACACTCTTGCGAGTTCTCGCCATGCCGCTTTTTTCTCCAGCTCAGCGGCTTGATTCCGGCTTTCGATCAGGTTATCAAGCATTCGGTTGAAACTGCGAGCCAATTGTGCAACTTCATCACTGCCATTTTCTTCCGCTCGAAATCCTTCGTTTCCATCTGCGACCATCCCGGTCACAGTTGTCAATTTCTCAATCCTCGTAGTCGATTTTGACACCACAAATTGAGCAACCAATATAGATATCGCCACAACAAACAGGCAGGTTATGAAAAAATACCATGTCAGGCTCTTGATTAACCTTTCCCGGTCAATCCCCCTCGCGAACCATTCAGCAGAAGATTGACGGAGTTCCATTGCCCTGTTCCTGAACTCTTCATCCAGAACTGTTATCAATATCCAGTCCATGCCATCATAATTGTATTTCGAGAATATCTTCTCAGGAAGTTCACCGCCCAGGGCAGGCTGCTCTTGTTCAGGAATTTCTTCCATCCAGGAGACCTGATTTGCACGGTACACCCACCATGAACCATCTTTGCAGCAATACAACGTTTCAAAACTGTCAATTTTAGTATCAATACCTGCATCACCGGGTGGATGTGGTAGGTTAAGAGCTAAAGATTCCAGGTGTTGTTGCTGAGCTTCGACCCGGCTTTGAAATTGATCCCTCGCGAGATCAAGACCATCCTGTAGGGCATCGCCGATGTTCTCAGGTGCGAGAATCCGAGCACTGGTGCGGATTACCGATGATGCAGTATATAACAGGGGTATCAGGGGGAGAATTCCGGCAGCCGCCAGAGCGAGTACGAGACGCCAACGCAGTTTCATTTGGCCTTTTTACCACTTTTAATTGGATCGGGAAGACGTACTAACTCAGACCAATCGCTATAATTTGCTTTCGGCTTGCCCCATTTGAATAACCAGGCTGTCAAACCGATAAGTTCCGGTTCTATTCCGTGGGATTGTTTCAACCCTTTGTCACGAATCACCCGTCCCTCGCCAACCCTGACTTTCACAAACCAGTAACCGATATATGGAAGATCATGAGCATCAACATAGAGACCAAGGTTATTTTTGAAATAATGCTCTAAAGCGTTATAATCAATGATTGTTATGGTACCTACCGGTGCTACAACCCTAAAACGGTTTTCCCAGACTTCATGCTGAACGATTACCTGGTAGGATTGTCTTTTTACATAGCCTATACGACTGATTCGTATCTCAAAATCAATTGCTATCGGCAGTCCCGACAACAAAGCTCGCCAGATTTCTTCCCTGAAAGGCTCGATGATCTCCGGTCGTACTACTGCCAGGGAGTCCTCCCAGAAAGTTTCTACACTCACAATTTTCGGGTTGGCAATAACAGGACCCGAAGAGGAAATAAATATAATTATAATCAGAAAAACGATCAGATTTGAACCGGATCGCATTTTATCTACCTGTGATAAGAATTTTGATTTATTGATATTGAAATATAGAATAAAATTACTGAAATTCCCAACGAGATTGTGACAATTTCTAAAAATGTATCATTCCCGTACTGTTGTTCTCATTTTAAAAGTACCATTTTCACAGCTTTTGTATAATCCCCTGCATCGAGTAACACGAAATATATTCCGCTGGAAAGATTTTCTCCTTTGAATTGAACCGAATGCCATCCGGCATTAAACAATTTGCCTTCCTCCAGTTCGACTTCACGTCCGAGTAGATTGAAAACATGTAGTTCCGCTTGGCTGTGCTCAGCTAACTCAACCAGGTATTCCCAGACAACAATTCTTCTCTCCCGGCGACGCAGCTCCTGCACTTCATCTCTCAAGTAATCCAGGTCGGGACGCTCCGCCATGATGAGTATTACAGGGAGCATTTCGTCCGGATCAGATTTTTCTACCAGGTCTTTGACGGTATCTTGCAGGTAAACTGCCGAGACATCAGCAGTTAATGAAATGAACAGCATTAAGGTTGCGGTCAACAGTAACGGTACACGTCTATACATCTCGGCTCTCCTCCCCTGCGTCAGAATGTGTACTACTTCAAATCTCGTCTGACAAGTTCAAAAGTGTGATAAATGTAATTTATATTAATAAATATTTCTTATCTCAGCAATACTACCTTCCTAAATTCATCCATTTTCTCTTGTACACTGACATAGATGAAGTCGATACTCGTACAATCCGGGCTAAATAACAGATATTGTAATGATCAGTAAAAATCACTTCAATAGAACCATCTTACGTACCTGTTTGACTCCTCCCGCCTGCCATTGGAGGAAATAGATTCCACTTGACCAGTTTTTCGCTTCAATCATGGTTCTGTGTCTGCCGGCAGCGACTTTATTGAATGATAATTTTGCCACCTCGCGACCAAGAACATTGAATACCCGCAATTGAACATCCGCGATTTCAGGCAGCGCGTAGGATACACTTATCTTTGAGTTGAATGGATTTGGATAGACATTCTCCAACGCGAATTTGTCTGGTAATGCTTCTTCATCCGCGCCGATTTCATCAGTGGAATAAACATCGATCCACCAGGTATGCGTTATCTCGGAATTCACAGCTTCAACCATCACCCAGACTGAATCACGACCTACCGCATCAAGAACAACAGTAACAGCGGTTGTATCCATCCCGAAAACCACGTCGCGATAAAACCAGGTTATTTGCTGTCTGTCGTCTTCCGGATCCATTGATTCGAAAGACAGGGTGATCGAGGAATCCAGAGCAACCGAATCTTTCCAAGCGTAATAATCGGGGCTGGCATCAAGGAAACGTGGGACATCATTCAGATCCAGAGTGTCATATACAACTTCCTGCTCAACCCAGTTCAATTCGGGATCCCACATCCTGAATATTACAGAAGTCTCACCGGACCAGTATTCTGAAGCTATTGGATGAACTACACGATTTGAATCGATTTCTATCGTAATGCCTTGCCCTCCATAAGTCATCCAGGAAATCTCGCTGTCGAGGTTGTCCGGGTCATAAACATAGGGATCTAAGGCAAATGTCGAGAACTCTTCT
>Ga0075120_10000233_pt1 | contig 46168 bp, 33 predicted proteins | sample AntAceMetag02UKL_FD_69792 | JGI IMG/M metagenome (GOLD analysis project Ga0075120, IMG submission 69792) | Saline lake microbial communities from Ace Lake, Antarctica - Antarctic Ace Lake Metagenome 02UKL | ecosystem: Environmental > Aquatic > Non-marine Saline and Alkaline > Saline | place...
GAAACGCATCTGTTCCACGCCATTCGCTATGTCACGCTCAATCCCGTGCGGGCAGGACTGGTCAAACGCGCGGAGGAATGGCCATGGTCGAGCGCCCGCGCCCACCTGGCGGGTCATGACAATGGCGTTGTAAACGTGGCGCCCGTGCTGGATCGTGTGGGTGATTTCCAGCAGTTCCTGGGTGAACCCTTTGATGAAGATGCTGCCTATGCGCCCCTGCGGCGGGCCGAAACAATCGGCCGACCTGTCGGCGACACGGATTGGCTGAAGATGCTGGAGAAGCAGACGGGCCGGGTTCTCATGGCGCAAAAGAGGGGCAGGAAGCCAAATAAAGGGATTGAGTAAACTGTCACCGTAATTTTTGCTTTATGTTCTTGATCGGTAATTGGTTTTGGTTCGACGATGTTTGAATATGTGACACTTGAAGATGGCATGGAACTGGGAAGCCTTGATGCATTCAGGCCCTTCAAATGCATTGTTCTGATTTCGCAAGAAGTGTCCGAGGAATGGCAGCATAAGGTAAGCAAGTGGCTGGTCGCCTCCGGTTGCCTCTACATGATGGCATGGGGTCATAAATGCGAAACCTGGGACGATAGCGTCGACTTTGCGCATCTTGAGCAATCCGGTTGGGACGTTGCGAGCGAAGACCAATTCGTTATGACCACCTGGCATTCTGATGAGTCACTCGAGGATGTCTTCTTTTTCGCCAAATGCGTCGCCAAGCATCCCACTGTTGAACTTGAAAAACTGGTTGTTCTCGATATTGGCGTTGCTGACCGCGAGGATTACCTGCAGACCATTTTTGACCGCGTTTAGCTTTCGCAAAAGCCTTCGATGAAGGTGCTTGAGAAGCAAACAGGATGGGTTCTCATAGCATGAAAGATGGGCAGAGAGCACTGTAAGGACAGTCTTCGTTGTAGCGGGAAACTGACGCTCAGACCGGTCGATCATCGGCTTGACGCACGCGAACTTCAGCGTGTTTCCTTGAAAAACTGAGGAAAGTTTTTTGCGATAAAAGCACAGTGTTTTTTCGGGTTGTCACGGATCGTCCGCTTTGCCATGTTGCGCGCTTCATGAAAACCTTGCTTGACTGATGGAGTACTGGAATTTGAATAAACGCGTATTGCCTTCTTGAGGGCGGCAAGGGCCGCCAAGGACAAATTCCTGCATCCTTGGTCACCGGCAGAAATGACGCCGAACATGAACGCAAAATCATGCACTTGCTCCTCCCTGGACTTCGCAAGAGGTGCTGTGGCGTTGAGCACAAAACCAAACAGAGCAATCAGGCCGATTAAACAGCCGGCTCTGGTGAGGGGAAGTGCAGTGAAGAAATTCATTCCGTTACAATTATGTAAAACGGATGCCTTTGCAAGCATCGGCGCCACGAACTTGTGCAAACGGATGTCATCTATGGACGCCCCCTTGATTGCAAGTGTTTTTTGACGTTTTTGACAAGGTGGGTTTGCAGTCATCTATCCGGCCTTTGTGGCGCGGTTTTCAACAACCGCTGGCCCTGATGGAATCCGAGGATCAACGCCCAAGCACCGTAACGAGCTCAAGGCTCTGACACCTATCGGGTTTGGCTGATCCCGGTTACCCTGGTTTGCCATCACATCAAGTTACCCTCGCAATCAAACTGAACCAACTTTGTTGTATTCGCTTACGCTACGCGCCGCTTACCGCTGCGCTGTGGATCATTGCATCGTTTTGTGGCAGCACCCGATAGGTTTGTTCCCGGCGCAGCATGGCCCATTCAACCCGTGCCGTCTTGTTGGCCATCGCCACCAGAACGACATTGGTTGGTCTGCGTGCAAGCAAGGCCTGCACCCAGCCTGACCGATCCTCCTTGCGGGCTCTGGTCCAACGCAGAACAGCACGCGCGCCGTGGACCAGCAATCGCCTGAGATACCTGTCTCCGCGCTTTGATATGCGCCCCAGCCGATCCTTGCCGCCGCTTGAATTCTGTTTGGGGACGAGACCAAGCCAGGCAGCCAGTTGACGGCCTGATTGGAACTGCGATGCATCACCGATCGTTGCAACAAGCGCTGTCGCGGTGATCAATCCAATTCCAGGGATAGTTTCCAGCCGGCAACTTGCTTCATTCGTGCGATGCCAGGCCTTCAGCTTCTTTTCAAGAGCACCAATGCGAACCTCAACGGCGCGCATCTGCTCAATCAAAAGCAGAAGCGTTTCGCATTTCAGATCTGGCCAGCTCCGGAATGCGTTTGTCTTCACGATCTTCAATGATCTCTATCAGCTTGCCGATGTTGCAGGTGCCGACTGATGTGATGATACCAAACGCGCCGCAATGGCCACGCAGCGCGTTGATCAACATGGTGCGCTGGCGAACCAGAAGATCACGTGCCCTGTGCAGACTCAAGACCGCCTGCTGCTCGGCGCTTTTGATCGGGGCAAACCGCATGGTTGGCCGCATCGCGGCTTCACAGATCGCCTCGGCATCCGTGGCATCGTTCTTGTTGGTCTTGACGAAAGGTTTGACATATTGCGGTGGGATCAATCGTACCTCGTGGCCGAGATCCTGTAATGAACGTGCCCAATGATGTGCACTCGAACAGGCCTCCATGGCAACCAGGCACGGCGGTAACTTTCTGAAAAATTCAAGCACCTGAGCGCGCCGCAATTTCTTGCGCATCACCGGCTGGCCATCCCGATCAGCACAATGAAGCTGAAAAACCGACTTTGCCAAATCCAACCCGATTGTTGTAATATTGGTCATGGACGTCTCCTCTACTGTTTTGCTTTGACACAACCCAGTATGGCTCATTTTGAAGTCGTTGGGGGCGTCCATACCAACTACCGTAATTATTAGGATAAAAAGGCACGCACAACTCAAGAATATTTGCGCGATTTGAAAGGTGGAGGCTAAATATATTTTGTGAAAAATCGAAAAAATTTGCCGCTTGTAAAGGTAACGTTTCCTCTAGGTTTAGATCAGTGGCATGGCTTTGAAACAGAATCTGTATGGGCGGAAAAGATAGCAAACAATCGTTATCGAATTCGCAATACTCCTTTCTATGCTAAAGGTGTAAGTTTTAAGGATATTGTTTTTGTGAAGAAAATAGACGAAAGTCTATTTTTTGAATCGATATCGATAGCCGCAGGACATTCCACATATCGTATACTCTTGGAGAAGGCTGTTCCAGATAAAGTTTTTTTGAAATATTGGGCTCCGCTGGAACTGTTGGGGTGTACTTATGAAAGCGCAGATTACGGGAAAAGGCATTTGTTGGCTGTGGATGTGCCATCGGACACCAATATTCATCTAGTATATGATTTACTGGATCAGGCTGAAAAAGATGGCATCTGGGGTTTTGAAGAAGCGCACTGTGCGCATCCACTTTAACTAGTCGAGCTTGAACTACGCGAATATTGCTGATTGATTGGTTATCCATCTGATTCCAAATTTGAATTCCGGTGTAATTCCGGTGACGGTTTACTGAATCCCCAAAAGGCAAGGGGGCATGCTCCTATCGCAAAATTTTTGTTCGCAAGATCTGAAACCTCAACAATCACCCAGTTCAGCAAAGCCGTTTCCCGCCTTCCCATTCACCCAAGCCTGGCTACCACCGTCCCGAGCCCTGACATCTCCATCCGTATCTCCCCGGGCCCTTGTGATACCAGATCGGGCTGTGGGTTCCGCACAGGACAGTCGGGCCTGCCTCAAGCGTCAGGCCGCGGGCGGCGAGGTGGTTGGTCAGCCACAGGACGGCCTCGACTGGCGGCTGCGGGACGGCGCCGGTTACGTCGTGGACGATCGCCCGGGTGAAGTCGGCAGGCTTGTTTGCGCCCACTTTCACCGCGACTGCAAGGCTTTATCACAGCCTGCAGGATTTGTAATTTGATCTTGTTCAAGCCGTATGGTGGTCGATGATTGGCTCTACTTTATCAAATTATAGGCTTCGCTGAAGCCGGAAAGTCTGATTGGCAGGGAGATCTGCTGTTTCTGCAGATTGTTGAAGTTAAGGCTCATTTCGGTACCCTTCATCAACTGAGCGAGGCGCTCTTTGTCGACATTCAAAGTGACGTAACACCCTGACGCTTCACAGGTCTCAATGGAAAGTGTTTCAGGTTTTGCACTGTCCACCTGGATAGTCACGCCATCGGCAATCGACAGACCCAGCGGAAGTTCAATCAGCATGAGCGTTTCTGCGCTGCCTGCTGCACCCGTTTGCAAGGTAACCTTTGCAAATTGCTTGCCTGTCTCGCGAACGAACACCCTTTGTTCCATGGCACACACGAGGGGCACTTTGCGTGAGGAAGCCGAACATTGCGTGCTCCAGTTTGCGTTGCCTGCGGCATCCGTGGGTTGCTGGGCCTGGACTTCCACCGGACTGCTGATTTCGATCATCAGCATCACAATTCCGGGCAACAGGGCTATGCCAATATGCTTGGTCATGGCGGAATAATTCATCAATGCAGCACACTTTCCAATTTCAGATACATGACCCGTTTCAGATACATGACCCATTTCGGTTATAGGGACGGTTTCAAGTTACAGGGTTTCAAGTGACAGGCAGGCCATTATTCCACCCTTGGAATGGCCCACCCTTTAAATGGCCGTCCCTTAGAAGGGCCGTCCCTTAGAATGGCGTCCCTTAGAATGGCAGGGCAAACTTCACAGATCCATACAGAACCTGCGTATCGTTGCCCTTCTGTATACCGGCACCCATGCGGAAGTTCATTCCATCTTCAGATACCACATCAAATCCACCTTCCAGGAAGCCCAGATATTTATCTCTGCCGGCCTTGGTCACGAAGGATGGAACGGCGCCAGGGACACCGGCTGCGGCTGACAGGCCGGCAGCAACTGATGGATCATCACCGCCGAAATTATAGACAGCGCCCACCTTGATCTTGGGTCTGACAACTGCTGAACGCACCTGAAACTCGCCACCAAACTCGATGCTTGGCGTGATCGCCCAATAGGTCTGGGCTCGTTCATCAACAGTCAGGCCCAACAGTCCGCCGCCTGTTTCCGTGAACCCATCCTGACGCATGTGGGTTGCACCAATATCCAGAGTAGGAAGCGCATAGACATTTGGCGCTTGCAACAGGTGAGAAATCCTCAAATGTGTCGACACATACTTGATGTCCTGTGTTCCGAATGCGACGCCGCCAACGCTCCCCAGATCGATTGTTCGCATGGTGTCGAAGGATCCTTTTCCACCAACAACCGATGCAGCAAGTGTTGTTGCATCGTGGCGGTATTTGAGAACCATGCCGGCCTGACGACGCGTTCCTTCACTCGTGGCATTGGCGCCAGCCTTGCCTGATGGCGTTTCAAACGAACCGGCGATGCCCAGATACCAGTTTTCGGCGAAATTGCCCTGAAACCCGCCCACAATACGGTTTGTCTTTTCGTGATAATCGAAGTTTTCACTGTTCCCGTCATAATCATGAGTCATCCGGGATACCTGCAGCCAAAGGCAGTTTTCTTCCGAAACAAACCGATAGTTTCCGTCCTGACGACGGCAACTCATCATCGAATTGTTGAAGTTGTCAATGCCGACAAGTGAGGTCGTCAGGTTTGTGGCATAGGCTTCCGGGCTCAGGGAATCGTATGCTTTTTGCAGTTCATCGAGCGTTTCAAGGACAAACAATGTGCCAACAAAAGGATCGAGTGTGGGCGTGCCGCCTGCAAGCTGAAGATTATTGACGAAATCGCCAATTGCTGTCTGGTTGCCGTTCAGACCCGTGGGTGAGAAATCAATATCATAGCTGAGTTCCACATTGTTCAAATCCGGGTACAGAATGTCGTATTTCGTCACGGCGGACACCGGTGCGTCAAGAACCAGTTCGGGGACGGTAACATCCCCGGTCGCATTCAAGATGGTCACGGTACGATAACCCGGCGAAGCCTTGTTCGGATTGACGATAAAGAGATCGACTTCGCCGTTGAGCTCGGCTGTTCCCGAAACGTTGATGCGATCGGCCAGACCATTCACCGCATCGCCCGCAACGAAGTCGAGATCGACTTCAAATGCGCCTTGGGATTCCTGTTTCAGGCTTCCGTTCAGTTCGCTGGTCAACACCGTGGTGGTAAAGCCCGTGCCGCCGGGAGCGAAGAAACCGACATTCTTGAAAAGTTGCGCCGAGTTGCCAAGGTTGATTGACAGGCCCGCTTCAAGCCGTGCGGCGATCTTGTTGTCGAACAGGTTGGTTCCCAGCCCCAGAGCGACATTGCCCATCATGGTACCGAAATTGTCAATCGTCTCATCGCCCTGTTCACCAAACACGGCCATTCCGGCAATGTCGCCTGTGGCCTTGAGCGTGCCCCAGTTGGTCAGCTTGTTGGTGGCGCCGTCAAGGAAACCGACCCCGGCCCCCGTGGACGATCCGCCCTGAACCGTTCCGCTGACGATTTCAACGTCGAGATCGCCGTTGCTTGTGCCGCCTTCGCTTTGGACCAGAATTGCAAATGAATTGTCACCTGTCGCCGTAATGTCTCCCGTTTGCTTGACCGTCACGCGTTTCGCGCTGCCGGCATCTCCTGCAGACCCGGTCTTCTTGAAGGCTGCAATGGCCGAACCTGAATCATTGACCACACCACCGCCACCGCCAATCGATTGTGCAAAAATGCCGTGTGAATTTTCACCCGATGTCTTGATGGTGTTCTTGCTGATGACTGTGACTTCGCCGCCATTGCCACCATTGCCGGCATCGGCGCCAAAAGTAGCGATGCCTGTTGCGCCTGCGGCATAGCCGCCGCCGCCGCCGACGGATTGTGCGACAATAGCGCTTGCATTGTTGCCGGTTGTTTCAACCGTGCCGTCATTCTCCACCAGCACCATCGCGCCATTGCCGCCATCCGAACCGTTCCTGCCAATCGTCACGATGCCGAGCGATTTGGCCGTCATGCCGCCACCGCCGCCGACGGACTGCGCAAATATGCCAACAGAATAGTCACCGATAGTCTTGATGGCGCCACCGACCTTGTTTCTGATGGTCGCCGTGCCTGCAGATCCCGAGGCGCCAGACTTGCCGCCCAGCACAACGGCACCAAGCCCGTCGCCACCAAAACCGCCGCCGCCGGCGATGGATTGGGCCAGCAGACCAATCGAAAATTCCTTGCTGGTATTCACGATGGCAGAGTTTTCGATCAGGACATTCTCGCTGTCTCCGGCACCGCCGCCGCTACCGCCCAGGGAGACCAGATTCGGCGCTTCAATATCGCCGATCGGGGTTTGAGCCTCTTCGCGTCCACCACCGGTGCCGCCGCCGCCGCCGACCGATTGCGCGAAGACACCGTGGGAAACATTTCCGAACGTATCGATGCGGCCAAAGTTGAATATATCCACCGTGCCGCCATCGCCACCGGAGGAGCCGTTGCCACCCAGCGAGAGAAGGCTGAGTGCGCCGCCGCCGCCGGTGCCGCCACCGCCGCCGACCGATTGTGCAAATATTGCCGACGAGAAGTCCCCGGTTGTCGATATCGTTCCCCGGTTGGTAACCTCGACTTCCAGGCCGTTTCCTGTTGAGCCGGCATTGCCGCCAATATCAATACGTCCCGAACCGGCGCCGCCCTGACCGCCGCCGCCACCGACAGACTGGGCAAATATACCGCCGGAGAACATGCTGCCGGTGGCGAAGATGGCTGACGTTGCCTCGTTGTTGACGACAACCTTGCCGCCATCCCCGGCACCTGAATTAACGCCCAGAATACCGTCCAGTCGTCCACCACCGATGCCGACCTTGCCTGACTTGCCGGCCAATGCATTGCCACCGGTGCCGCCACCGCCACCAATGGATTGTGCGAATATGGCCCAGGACCCTTTGCCCTCGACGGAAATATTGCCCTTGTTGGTGATGTCGATAAGTTTGCCGGCACCTGCAGCGCCACCGCTGCCGCCAATGGCGATTTCCAACTCGTTGACCTTGGTTCTCTCCAGCTTCTCCAGAATGAAATCGGGCTCGCCAATAATGGGAATTTCAAACGGCAGCAATTCGTCGGTTCCAAGGGCTGCATGCCCGCCGGTGCCGCCACCGCCACCGATGGACTGGGCGTTGATCCCGTGGGCTGAAATACCCGTTGTCCAGATGAGGTCGTCGCTCACTACCTTTACAGTATTGGCGTCATTACCGGTTCCGCCAAAGCCGCCAATTGCCAGGTTGATCTTGAGGTTGCTTTTTTCCTTGTCAGGCGCTTCCTCGGTATCGCCCGTCGATACTTTCTTCTTCTGGCCCAGGATCAGAGACAATGAGTTTGCCTGCCCGCCAGCACCGCCGCCGCCGCCAATCGACTGGGCGCGGATACCGTCAGAGCCATTGCCTGTGGTATGGATTCCGCCGGAATGACTTATATCAACCAGTTTCGAAATCGCGCCGCTGCCGCCCTTGCCGCCAACAGTGATGTTGGCGTTGACAACTTTTCCTTAGCCCGAGCCTTTTGCGCCGACAATGCCGGTGAAACTTCCGCCACCGGTTCCGCCGCCGCCGCCCAGGGATTGTGCAAAGATGCCTATGGCCTCGGATCCAGTGGTCTGGATCATCGCCAGGTTCCTGACGTAGACCTCACCGCCGACATTCCCGCTGCCGCCACCACCGCCAACCGAGATTGCCAGGTTGTGGTTGGTTTTCTCACCGCTTATCCCGAATACGGCAGATGCCGCAAATCCGCCATTGCCGCCGCTGCCGCCAATGGATTGGGCCAATATGCCATGCGCTGCGGACCCTTCGGTGAATATGGAACCGGCTGCATCGAGCGTGACATTCTGCGCAAACCCGCCGGAGCCAGCCCAACCGCCCACTGTGGCGCTGAGGTTCTTGGCATCTGTACCACCCATTGCCGCGCTGATCGCCATGCCGCCATTGCCGCCGCCGCCGCCGATGGATTGTGCCAGCAGGCCAACTGATTTTTCGCCTTTGGTGTAAACCGTACCGATATAGTCGAGATCGACGATGCCGCCCGTGCCGCCTTCGCCACCGAAGCCGCCGACGGATACGGAGATTTCCTTGGAACTTCCAGAGCCTGTTTGGGCGCCGATGGAGCCCGAAAGGGAGAACCCACCATTACCGCCGCCGCCGCCGACGGATTGAGCCAGAATGCCCATCGCGTTATCGCCTTCGGTCGCTATGGCTCCGGCACTGTCGACCGTTACCTTCTTACCGTCTGAGCCTTCGCCGCCGAAACCGCCAATGGCAGCTGAGACCGACGTGGTCTTGCCGTTGCCGACCGAAAGTGCGCCAGCCATGCTGAAACCGCCGCTGCCGCCGCCGCCGCCAATGGACTGCGCCAGAATGCCATTTGCGCCATCGCCCAGCGTCAAAATGTTGTCAACATTGGTCACGGTAACCGTGCCGGCAACATTGGCGCTGCCGCCCGTGCCACCCACTGCGACCGAAATATTGGCCTTTGCATCGCCTGCGGTCACTGAAAGTGCGCCGCTGAAACCGCCATTACCGCCGCCGCCGCCAACGGACTGGGCGAAAATGCCGTTGGAATCGCCACCCTGAGTGTAGATCGTCGCCACATCGTCCACGAGGGCGACGCCGACATTGTTGTTGACAGTGACTGCCTTGGCCACAGCGCCAATACCGCCCGCCCCACCGATTGATACGGCAGCACCTGCATCACCCTTGACTGTCAAGGTGCCTGTAAGAGCAAAGCCGCCATTGCCACCGCCGCCGCCGATGGATTGGGCCAGAATGCCGTTCGACTGCTCTTTCGCGGTCGTCAATGTGCCTTGGTGGTCGACCTGCACCGTACCGGCATCGCTGCCATTGCCGGCTGCGCCACCGACCGAAACGGAGGCACTCAGTTTTTTCGAGCCCGAAAGCGACATGGCACCGCCGCCATTGCCGCCGCCGCCACCAACCGATTGGGCAAATATGGCATTTGCCGCAGAGCCGGCGGTTGAAACATTGCCGGTGACATCAGCCACCACATTGTTGCCTGCGCCGCCGGCGCCACCAGCGCCGCCAACGCTTACAGCCGCCGCGCCACCATCGAGAGCCGCTGCCAGCGAACCGGAAAAGCCGCCATTGCCGCCGCCGCCGCCAACGGACTGCACCAGGATACCATGCGCAACATCGCCACCGGTTGAAATATTTCCGGTCTGGGTAACCGAGGCCAGACCGCCGTCACCCGCAGCGTTGCCTTTGCCGCCAATGGATACGCCAACCGCGCCTTTGCCCGTCGTCAAGGCGCCTGCAACACTGAACCCGCCATTGCCGCCGCCGCCGCCGACGGACTGCGTGAAGATACCGATCGAGCCTTCCTCGAGGGTCGTGATCGTGCCTGTGCTTGTTACCTGAACGCGTTTGCCGTCGCCGCCGGTTTCACCGCTGCCTCCGATGCCGACACTGGCCGCAGCCTTGCTGCTGGCCGAAAGCGCGATCGAGAACCCGCCATTGCCGCCGCCGCCGCCGATGGATTGCGCAAATATGCCGAAGGATTGTTTGCCCATCGTGTAAATATTGTGACCGGAGAAAACATCGACCTCATTTGAGTGCGAACCGACGCCACCGCTGCCGCCAATGGCAGCGGAAAGACCTACACCGCCAAGCGAGACCGCGCCGGTGCCGGCAAAGCCGCCATTGCCGCCGGAGCCGCCAACGGCCTGAGCGAAAATACCGGAAGACTTGTCCCCCTTGGTCATCAATGTGATGTCATCGGTTCCCGGCACAACCGTGCCGCCCAGATAGCCTGAATCCACATAGACGGTTCCCGGCGTGCCGCCTGTACCGCCAGAGCCGCCAATGGCAAGGTTGGCAGCCAGTGCGCCGGTCGAGAACCCGCCGGAAATCGCATAGCCGCCATTGCCGCCGCCGCCGCCCACGGACTGGGCAAAAATGCCATCGGACATGGCAAGAGCGGTCTTTATCGTTCCGGTGGTGGTTACCTTGACCTTTTCAGCCGTGCTGCCGAGGCCACCCGAGCCACCCAGGGACACGCCGAGCGCTACCGTGTTCGAAGCCGAAAGAGAAAGCGCAAATCCGCCATTGCCACCACTGCCGCCGATCGACTGGGCGACGATTGCGCTGGAAAAGGCGCCCTTGGTTTCAAGCGCACCATGATGGGTTACATCGACCACCTGGGCGTGGCTGCCATTGCCGCCAGCGCCGCCGAAGCTTGCTGCCAGGGCACCCGTGCCCCCGGCTGCAAATGTGCCTGTCCATCCACCGGTGCCGCCGCCGCCGCCGATTGACTGGGCGAGAATCGCGTTGGCAGCACCGCCCTCGGTCAAAATATCACCGGTCGATACCAGGGTAACGACATTGCCGTTTGAACCGTCGCCGCCAGCGCCGCCAAAGCCCAGCGCCACCGCCGCAGTGCCGCCAAGGGATGCCGAAACGGCATAGCCGCCCGAGCCGCCGCCGCCGCCGACAGATTGCGCGAATATGCCATGGGATAGTGCGTTGTGGGTCGTGATGTTGCCCACATTGGTAACGTTCACGGTCTCGGAATGACCGCCCGCGCCGCCGCCGCCGCCCAGCGCAAGGCTGCCGCCGAAGACGCCGCCCGCTGCCGCAGCGACCGAACCGCCGCCATTGCCGCCGCCGCCGCCGATGGATTGCGCCTGGATGCCGTGTGAACGTTCACCGGAGGTTTCAATGACTGCCTTCGTGTCGACAACAACCTTGCCGCCCACATTGCCGGCGCCGCCGGCGCCGCCAATCGACACCGCAATGGACGCGACATCGCTGGCTGCCGCTGAAATAGCCAGCCCGCCATTGCCGCCGCCGCCGCCGATGGACTGGGCAAAGATACCAATGGAATCATTCAGGTGCGTGGTCACGGAACCGCTGTGTCTGGCAATAACGGAGCCGGCCTTGCCGCCGCCGCCCGCGCCGCCGCCCATGGCGAAGGATGCCGAAAAGCCGGGCCCTGCAGACAAGGCGATGGCATAGCCGCCATTGCCGCCGCCGCCGCCGATGGATTGCGCCTGGATACCGTGCGAGCGTTCGCCCGCGCTGGCAAATTCTCCGGTCTCGATATCGCTCGTATCGAGATCGTCGACATTGATGGCCACGTCATTGTCGTCAAAGGCATTGAGATAGACGTTGCCGCCATCCCCACCGATACCACCCTTGCCGCCAATCGCGACCGCGATGCCCACACCGACAGCCATGCTGCCGCCGCCATTGCCGCCGCCGCCGCCAACCGACTGGGCAAACAGGCCAACCGAATTGCCCTGGCTGGTTGTGATCTTGCCGGAATTGTTGACGAAAACATTCTTTCCGTCGCCGCCGACGCCGCCGTCGCCGCCGATCGACACAACGCCGCCACTGAAGCCGCCATTACCGCCGCCGCCGCCGACCGATTGGGCAAACAGGCCATTCGAATTCTGACCGGCGGTGAATATTTCACCCGTATTGGTGACATAGACTTCGTCGGCATCGCCGCCGACCCCGCCTTTGCCGCCAATGGAAGCCACGCCGGCGCTCAGGCCGCCATTGCCGCCGCCGCCGCCAACCGACTGGGCGAACAGGCCGACGGCGTCCGAGCCGCCGGTCACCAGCGTGCCGGTGTTCTTGACAGTGACCTTGCCGCCGCCGCCGCCGCCGCCGGCAGAACCGCCGACAGATGACAGGCCGACACTGACGCCGCCATTGCCGCCGCCGCCGCCGACGCTTTGGGCAAAGACTGCATGCGAGCGCGTTCCTGCTGTGGTGACATCCTGCGCATTGCTGGCATAGACTTCGCCGCCCTGGGTGGTGCCGCTGCCGCCGCCGCCAATCGAAATGATGCCGGCAGAATCGCCACCATCGCCACCACCGCCGCCGACGCTTTGCGCGTAAATCCCGACCGAATTGTTGCCATAGGTGCGCAACAGGCCATTGCCGGTGGTGATGACTTCGACATAGCCGCCAGCGCCACCGCTATTGCCCCCGGCGCCAAGGCCAAAAGCCCCCCCGGCACTGCCGCCGGCCCCGCCACCGCCGCCGATACTCTGGGCGAGAATGGCGTGCGAATTCTTCAGTTGGGTGGTAATCGATCCCGAATTTCCGACTCTTGCCGTGCCGCCCGAACCTGCGCTGCCGCCACTGCCGCCAAAGGCCACCAACCCGCCGCCGTCACCGCCGGCGCCGCCAAAACCGCCAATCGACTGGGCCAGAATGCCGTAGGAGTCCTCTCCATTTGTATTGATTTCACCGGAATTGCTGACATAAACGGCACCGCCGGGTGCTGCGCCGCTGCCTTCGCCGGAATCGGCGGAAATGCCGCCCGCATCACCGCCGGAGCCGCCCTGGCCACCAACGCTCTGAACAAATATGCCATGGGAAAATGTTCCGGTGGTGGTTATTTTCGAGGCACTCACGACCGTCGCGGCGCCGCCACCGGCCGCAAATCCGCCATTGCCGCCATCGGTATCAAAACCAAAATCATCGTCACCGCCGGGGCCGCCATTGCCGCCGATGCTTTCAGCCAGGATGCCATGGGCATTGTTGCCGGTGGTTTGAATCTCACCCTTGCTGTCGATATAGGCAATGCCGCCCGGTGTACCCGGACCGCCAGGTCCTCCGTCGGGCCCCAGGAATGAGCCGTCGGATCCTGTATAACCATTCTGGCCAATGCTCAGGGCGTGGACGCCCACCGCATTGATGGTCTTGAGCAGTTTCGCGCCGCCATCATAGTTGATGCGGATATCACCGCCGTTTCGGTAGCCACCATTATCCGTGACCAGAGAAATGCCCACTGTTCCGCTGACCGGTGTGATGTCGGCGGAAAGGTTGTTGACATTGAGAACATCGACAGTGGCTTCGGCCGTCACAGCGCCAAAGAGTGATTCAATGGACAATATGCCTGGGTCCACGCCGCTGACGGTGATGGAGGCTACACCGCTTGCATTGGTCGTGGCCGTATTGGACGAAAGGGCATAGTCCAGAAGTGCATCCAGTTCCGGTGACAAAGGTCCCAATTGGCTGGATTTCCTGAATTTGACTTCGTAATTTTGAACCGGCGTTCCGCCCACTTTGACTGTCAGCGAGACAGTGCCGTTCTCTGCACCGGTGATCGAGTAGGCGAGCGGACTGCTGAACCCCACCCCGCCGGAAACATCACCGTTACAGTCTATTTCTCCCGGATCGCCCACAAAACAAGCGGCCAGCGCCTGTGGCGGCATGGCAAAACCGGCCATCAATGCGCCGAGGGCCGCAGCAGGAAGCCAGGCGAACGAGTACGAAAACTGCTTGCCGGAAATTCGTGTCCGGTCCTGCGGCCAATGAATGGCCGAGGTCGTGAAAAGGACGTTACGCATTCCAGAAACTCCTGTCGTGCAAAGGCAATTGCACCACTGTTTGTCCTGAAAACCGGTCGGTATCAGGCCAGGCAGCCGGTCGATTCAATTGCCACACGAAGTCAACTCCCGGCAGAACAATTCAACCGGGACCATGTATTTCTACTGGTATTTATTCTGGAAAAGTGCCGGACCTGGTCAATGCCACCGCCCCATTCGGTGCCAATGCCGCCATTTGGCGCAGGCAATACACATTCCCCCTATCTCCGTGTTTAAGCCTGAGGCATTGACGGCCCCGGTGCAAGCTGAATCTTAAGACATTATTAATATGCCCAAAAATGGGGACCGCTTGTGGCTGAATCGCAACGGTGTATCTGGCCGCCGAGTAAACGCAAAGGTTGTTAAGATACGCGTGAAGATCGACCGGAAGCCTAGCAAATCAGACGTTCCACAGGCCGAGGCGATTGCAGCGGATTGTCCTCAAATAGAGCCAGTTGAAGACAATCCGATGTAAAAGCACGTGGCGCAATTTCCTTTGGGCACGCCTGTGGCTAAAGCTTTCATCGGGCAAGCGGCGCAACGACGCCTTGCCAATTGAACAAGGGGGGCCGATTTTCCGCCATCAAATGGTCCAGATCAAGGACAAACTGCTTTAAAACCGGTGTTGCCACAATTAAGCTGGGTGGGAAGGATGTCCCGAAAATCGATGCAATCGCCGATCACCGCGAAGAACGCTCGCCCTCATGATCCAGAACCATACGCAACACACATTCGTCGCGCACTTAGGTTAATATTTGTTCGTTGTTTTGTTTGTCACAGCTCAATCCTCTCAGGAGTTTGAGTCTGCTACAATCCCGGGGCGGTTCAAATCGACCTTTCATGAATTGGCAATCTCTGGGACGACATCAAGTCAGCTTCAAAAATGGCATTCTTGTACACATCGAGTGACACGCTACGTCGCATTCAACCATCAAAATACCGTCAATGTCGAATATCCCGAAGACTCATTTTGTATTTTCCATAATCACGATACACTCTAGTTTGATGAAAAACCTGAGAGCCAAAACGGTGGCAAGCCGAAGGAAACAAAGATAAAGGGCTCATGTCAACTGCGTTGCCTCAGCGTCAGTTACGGCAGCTGCACCAAAGAATAGGGTAAAATCGGTGGGCGAATATCCTCCAGAAATGGCAGATTCGGTATCTCTGTTTTGGGTTCTCAGCTTTCCGATAATATTGTTTGGCGGGTTGGCCAATCACCTTGCGGACTATCTGCCGAAATCAGCCTGTTTTTTTATATTTGTTATTGGATTAGCCGTATCTGTCTATTGTACCTATCTCGGGTTGAGGCTTCTACCAGATTGGGACTGGAGCCGTGCAGATGATATCTATATCAGGGAACTCAATGGACCCGGAAGGCGTGGAATGGGTTTAAATCTGTTGCTATTCGGAGCCTGGCCAGTGGTTGTTATTGTACTGGGCACAAGCAGCGCGATGTTCTATTGGCGGTGGCTTTGGGAAAAGGCGAAGTCGTAAAGCCGGTTTTACCAATGAAGCTTGGCTTATAAACCCAATTTCATTGGCAGGACCGACCTCTGAGAGCTTGCATTTGTAGAAATGCGCAACAATCACACCCCCCATTCACCGAAGCGTCGCAATTACCGTGCCGAGCCCTGACATCTCGACGCGGATCTCGCCGGGGCCCTTGTGATACCAGATCGGGCTGTGGGTTCCGCACAGGACAGTCTGGCCCGCCTCGAGCGTCAGGCCGCGGGCGGCGAGGTGGTTGGCCAGCCACAGGACGGCTTCGACTGGTGGCTGCGGGGACGCGCCTGTCACGTCGTGGACGACCGTGCCATCGATCGACACCACGGTGTGGATCGCGTCTGCATCCAGTTGATCGGGGGAGGCGCCTGGTCCGCCTCGCACGGCACCCACATTTGAAATGTTCTGCGCGATCGCGTCTGCGATATGCACCGATTGCATATCGGCGTTGCGCATGTCGAGCAGTTCCAGAGCCGGCACGAAGCGATCAATGGCACGCATCACCTGTTCCCTGTCGAACGGCGCGTCCTGCGGCGACAGGGTCGTGCCCATCACGGCAGCGATCTCCGGTTCAAAGGCAAATTCGGTGTAGTCGGAGACCTTCAGCGCAGCCGGACTGTCATGGCTCTGGTCACCAAAAATCCGGCCGCTGACCGGATCCTCCAGTTTGAACCGCGCCAGCAGCGCCGGGGAATTGGCGGCGATCTTCCATCCTGCGACGGGCGCGCGGTTGCCGCTGCTGATCAGCGCATCGGCCAGGGCGTCCTGTATTTCATAGGCTTCCTCTGTCTGGCGTGGCGGGTTTGTTGCGTAGGCCTGGTAGGGTGCGCCCTCCAGCGTGTCGCGCATGATCTGCCCGGTGATGTCTTTATCTGCGCTCATGTGATCATCCTTTTGAAGTCTGTTATCCAGCCCAATCCATCCATGGTCCGCCCGGCCGGCTTATATTCAGCTGACACATCATCATCGTAGCCCGTCGGGCGCAAGGCAGCGAAGGCCGCTGCGAAATCAATGCTGCCCGTGCCCGGCTCATGCCTGCCTCCGGTATCGGCGAACTGGACGTGCCCGATATGCGGTCCTGCCTGCGCAATGGCATCGCAAAGGTCAGGCTCGGTACGGGCCATGTGATAGAAGTCAAATTGCAGCGCAAGGTTGGGATGCGAGAGTTCTGTCAGCAGTTCCAGTGCCGGACGCAAGCCGGTCAGGAAGAAACCCGGCACATCCATTGGATTGACCGGTTCCACCATCACCTGCACGCCGATCTTTTCCATAACATCCGCCGTTTGCAGAAGATTGTCTTTCAACACCTGTCTGCAAAGCGCCAAATCTGCGCCTGGGGCAGGGCGCCCGGCAAGGACGTTGACCTTGCGCACGCCCAAAGCCTGGGCATGCGCGGCGCAGGTGGCAACAGCCTCGCGAAAGGCCTGTTCCTGGCCTGGCAGTGCCGCCAGACCGACCGCATCGCCCGGGCCGCGCGGAACATTGATGAGGGTGATTGGAAGTCCCGTGTTGCTCGCAGCCGCCTGCAGAGCAGCGATATCCCCATCCTGTGGGAACTGGATCTCGATGGCTTCAAACCCGGCTTGCCGCGCCGCTGCCAGCCGCTCGGCCAGCGGCAATTGCGTGAACAGCATCGAAATATTGGCAATCAATCGCATCGGCGGATCCTTGATTTCTGATGTTGACAGCAAGCGCGATTCAGTGATCTATTTCAAGCATAAATATTCTATGGCAAGAACATATTGGGGAAAAGATCATGTCTGGACCGAATGGCAAAAAACTGAGGTCTCGGATCACCACCGACGGCATCGACAGAACTCCGCACCGGGCTTTCATGCGCGCAATGGGGCTTGACGATGCGGCGATCGCCAAGCCGATGGTCGGTGTGGTCAGCCAGAAGGGCGAAGTGACGCCCTGCAACATGACCCATTACGCTCAAGTGGATTACGCCAAGGAAGGCGTTGCCATGGCCGGCGGCACGCCGCGCGAATTCACCACCATTTCCGTTTCCGACGGCGTCGGCATGAACCACGAGGGCATGAAGTTTTCGCTGGTCAGCCGCGAAATCATCGCCGACAGTATCGAGGCGGTCATTCACGGTCACGCCTATGATGGGCTTGTGGGTTATGGCGGCTGTGACAAGACGCTTCCCGGCGTCATCATGGGTATGGTACGCTGCAATGTGCCCTCTGTCTTCGTCTATGGCGGCTCTGCTCTTCCCGGCCGCTTTGACGGGCGGGATGTTTCTGTTCTGGACGCCTATGAAGCTGTTGGCGCGGTTCAGGCCGGCACCATGAGCCAGGATGAACTGACTCAGCTCGAAGAGGCCTGCAAGCCGACGATTGGCGCCTGCGCCGGGCAATTTACCGCCAATACGATGGCCATGGTTTCAGAGGCCCTGGGCCTGACCGTTCCCAATTCCGCGATGATCCCGGGCGTCTATTCGCAGCGCAAGGGCGTCGGGCACAAGGCCGGCGCACTGGTCATGGAAATGATCGAACGGGGCGGCCCGCTGCCGCGCGAGATCGTCACCCGCAAAGCGCTGGAAAATGCCTGCGCCATTGTCGCGGCGACTGGCGGATCGACCAATACCGCGTTGCATATTCCGGCCATTGCCCATGAGGCGGGTATCAAGTTTACCGCCGACGAGGTCGCCGAGGTGCTGCAACGCACTCCTTTCATCGGCAATCTGCGTCCCGGCGGCAAATATCACGCCAAGGATGTCTATGAAATCGGCGGCGCCCATGTGGTCATCAAGGAACTGATCGCCCATGGGTTCATGCATGGCGACACCATGACGGTCACCGGCCGCACATTGGCCGAAGAGGTGGCAGACGCTCCGGCGCCGGACGGCGAAATCATCAGGACCGTCGAAAATGCGATCATGTCATCGGGCGGTGTTGTCGTGCTCAAGGGCAACCTGTGCCCGGATGGTGCGCTGCTCAAGGTCGCGGGGTTGAAGGCGCTGGTCTTCACCGGCACGGCCCGGGTTTTTGAAAGCGAAGATGATGCAGTCGAAGCGGTTCATTCGCGCGATTACAAGGAAGGTCAGGTCCTCATCGTGCGCAACGAGGGGCCGGTCGGTGGGCCGGGCATGCGCGAGATGCTGGGTCTGACGGCACTGATTTACGGCCAGGGCATGGGCGAAAAAGTGGCACTGCTAACTGATGGGCGGTTCTCCGGCGCAACACGCGGCATGTGTATCGGCCATGCCGCACCGGAAGCGGCCATTGGCGGCCCGCTGGGACTGGTTCAGGACGGCGACTCGATCACCATTGACGGCAAGCAGGCCACCATCACGCTGAATGTTTCTGATGAGGAACTGGAGCGCCGTCGCGCCGGCTGGACAAAACCGGAAACCCGGCACAAGGGGGGGCTTCTGTCTAAATATGCGGCCACGGTCGGCCAGGCCCATGAAGGTGCCGTCACCCATGCCGGCAATGCCCAGTGGCCAACGCCCCGCCGGTGACGGCCGGAAAACCAGATTGAACAGGAATAGTTGATGACCCAGAATCCGACACTTGGCTATATCGGCACCGGCCTGATGGGAACCCCGATGGCAGGCCGTCTGCTTGACGCCGGAAACAAGCTTGTGGTTTGGAACCGCACGGCAGAAAAGGCGCAGCCGCTGGTCGACCAGGGGGCGATCATGGGCGAGAGTGCCGCGGATGTGGCCCGCCAGGCCGACATTGTGTTCATCTGTCTGACCGATACAAAAGCCGTCGAGGCAGCGGTTTTTGGTCCGGGTGGTATTGCCGAAGGCGCCCGCAAGGGCGCCATTCTCGTCGACTTTTCCTCGATCCAGCCAGAGGCCACACGGCAGATGTCGGCGCGGCTGCTGGAATTGACGGGCATGCATTGGATTGATGCACCGGTCTCCGGCGGTGTGCCGGGCGCTGAAGCCGGCACTCTGGCGATCATGGCGGGCGGCGATGAAGAGGTCTTTACCCGGGTCGAGCCCTTTGTAATGCACATGGCGGCGCGGTTCACGCTGATGGGGCCAATCGGCGCGGGACAGACAACCAAACTGTGCAATCAGGTGATTGTCGGCTGCACCATGGCCGTATTGGCCGAGGCGACGCGGCTTGCCACCAACGCAGGGGTGGATGCGGCGCGCCTGCCTGAAGCCCTTGCGGGCGGATTTGCCGACAGCAAACCATTGCAGCTGTTTGTGCCCCGCATGGTCAATGCGCAGCACAATCCGCCGTTGGGCCATGTCTATACAATGCTCAAGGATCTGGATTCAGTCAGCGATCTGGCCCGATCCTGTACATCGCCCGTTCCCTTCACCGCGATGGCCGCCGAACAATTCCGCTTGCTCACGGTGCGCGGTGGCGAGGAGGCCGATGCATTGGAGATTTACAAACTGAGTGCGCCGAGCGCATTGTGAAAACGAAATACGATGCAGAATACCAACCTAACAGGGAGAAACCCATGAAGCATTTCAAGACCCTTATCATCTCCGCGGCGATTGCCGCGATCAGCCTGCCTGCATTCGCGCAGGAAGTAAAAACCGTGCGCGTCGGCAGCTGGTTGCCTCCCCATCATCTGATCATTTCGGGTATCCTGAAGCCCTGGGCCGCAGCGATTGAGGACGAGACGGGCGGTTCCCTTAAGTTCGAATTCATGACATCGGCACTTGGACCGCCCCCTGCGCAATTCGACCTTCTGCTCGATCAGGCCTTCGATGTGGGTTACGGCGTCAGCGGCCACAATGCCGGTCGTTTCACCATGACGCAGGTGATGGATCTGCCGTTCATGTCGCCTGATCCATGGGGCGGATCATCTGCTGCCTGGCAGACCTACGCAAAATACGGCGCAGAGTACGGCGAACATGAAGGCGCGCATGTGGTCGGGCTCTTCACCCACTCCAATCCCAACATCAACATGGCCAATGGCCGCGTTGAGAAATTGTCGGACCTCAAGGGAAAAACCATCCGCGTGGGCGGCAATGTCACCGGCCGCATGATGACGGAACTTGGCGCTTCGCCCGTACAGCTGCCGCCAACCGAAGCGCAGACTGCCATGTCACGCGGCGTGGCGGACGGCATCACCTTTCCATCTGAATCCATCGATTTCTTTGGAATTACGCCGGTCATCAAGTCGATCACACGCATTCCCGGCGGTCTGTATACCGACACGTTCTGGGTGGCGTTCAATCAGGACAGCTGGGACAGCCTGAGCGATGATCAGCGCGCTGCCGTTGAAAAACATTCGGGTATGGCGATCGCTTTGCTGTCCGGCTTTGCCTGGACGAACGGCGACACCTATGGCGAAAAGAAGCTTGTTGAGCAGGGTGTTGAATTCCTGACTTTGTCTGATGAGGATGTGGCAGAAGCGCGCGAAACGCTTAAACCCCTGGAAGCCGAATGGCTTGCACAGGCAAAGGAAAAGGGCTTCGACGGTGAAGCGATCCTGACCTACGCACGCAATATGGTCGAGCATTATCGTGCCGACAAAGTCGTCAACGTCGCCCAGTAAACACTGGATTGATAAACACTGACAAAGCAACATGCCGGCGGCACCGCATCGAAGCGGTGCCGCCGGACCAGAAGCAACTGCCCATCCAGGCTGGACCCCCATGAACCAAGTCATTGCCCTTTTCGACCGCCTCTGTCTGGTCCTTGGATGGTTGTCCGGCTTCATCGCGGCCTTCGTCATGGCCGTGACCTTTACCGGCGTGGTCATGCGCTATCTGTTGCGCAGTCCGCTGATGGGCGGCTTTGAAATGATCGAGATCGGCATGGGCCTGATCGTCTTTACGGCGCTGCCCCTGATGGTGCGCAAAGGCGGCAATATCTGCGTGACGGTGCTTTCCGACCGCTTCTCGCCGCTGTGGTCTCGCATCACGACATTCATTTCACAAAGTGTCGGCGCGGTGCTGATGGCATTCATCTCCTGGCGCGTCTGGCTGCAGGGCGAACGTCTGCTGACCTACAATGAGGTGACGATGGAATTGCGGGTGCCCAAAGGGCTGATCGCCCAGAGCATGGCCGTCTTGCTGATGGTCACGGCATTGGCCTTTGTCTTTTGCGCCCTGGAAGCATTACGCCGCTCCCAGACCCGCGCCTCTGCCGGTACGGGATCAATCTGATGGGTGTCTGGGAAATTGCAGCGCTGTCTTTCGGCGGCATTTTTATTTTGATGATGGGTGGGTTGCCGATTGCGCTGGCGATGCTGCTGGTCGGTCTTGGCGGCATATGGCTCAACATCTCCGAGCGCACCGCGATGGGGATGATCGGCCAATTGCCGATCAACGCCACCATGTCCTATGAACTTTCGGTCCTGCCGATGTTCATACTGATGGGGGTCTTTGTGACGCGGGCGCGCATGTCGGAAGACCTCTATCGCCTCTGCCATGGTTTCGTCGGCCATATGCGTGGCGGACTTGCCGCGGCGACAATTCTTGCCTGCGGCGGCTTTTCCGCGCTCAGCGGGTCGTCTCTGGCAACGGCCGCGACGATGGCCAAGGTTGCCGTGCCCGAAATGCGCCGCTACGGCTATTCCGACGGTTTTGCGGCCTCCTCCGTCGCCGCCGGCGGCACTTTGGGCATCCTGATCCCGCCTTCCGTGATCCTGGTGCTCTACGGCATCGCCACCGGTACCGACATTGGCGCGTTGTTTCTTGCCGGCATTCTGCCGGGCCTGCTGGCCATCGCGCTCTATCTGGCTGCGGTTCGCGTGGTCGCACAGATCAATCCTGCCAGCGCCCCCGCCGCACCGCGCGTCGACTGGGCGACACGGCTGCACTACATCCGCAGCGTCGGGCCGATCCTTCTGTTGTTCCTGGGGATCATTCTGGGCCTCTATCAGGGGGTCTTCACGCCGACCGAGGCGGGCGGTGTCGGGGCCACCGGCGCCCTGGCTTTTGCTCTTTGGCGGCGCACGCTGTCCTGGCAGGGGTTCGTTGGCTCTTTGCTGGAAACCGTCCAAACCACCGCGAGCCTGTTTCTCGTGCTGATCGGTGCGCTGGTCTTCTCCAACTTCATGAATCTCATTGGCTTGCCCGGTGCGATTTCCGACCTCATCACGACGCTTGATCTTGGCCCCATGGCCGTGATCTTCGTTATCCTGGGGATATATCTTGTGCTCGGCATGTTCATGGAAAGCCTGTCGATGATCCTGCTGACGATCCCGATATTCTTTCCGATTGTGACCCATCTGGGCTTCGACGCCATCTGGTTCGGCATTTTTGCGGTCATGGTCACTGAGCTGTCGCTGATCACCCCGCCCGTCGGGCTCAATCTTTTCGTCATCAAATCGGTGATCGAGGATCTTTCCATCAGCGCGGTTTATCGCAGCATCATACCCTTCGTGATTGCCGACCTCATACGGATCGTCATCATCATTGCATTCCCCTGGTTGGTCATGGTCTTGCCATTGATGGCCAGATAGGAGGCATCATGGCGCGCAGCTCTGCCAAGGAACAGGAAGCCGATTGTCCGCCGCCTTTTGAAACGCTTGATCATGGCATTCTGCATGAATTCGTTGGCATGTATCTGCGCGTTGCCTACGAGGTGGCCTATGAGGATTTCACCAAACGTCTGGGCGCAGAAGCCTTGCGGCCCGGATATTTCACCATCCTCACCCTGATTGTGCTCAATCCGCGCATCAGCCAGACACAGATCGGCATGGCCTCTGAAAGGGACAAGTCCAGCATCACCATTGCGCTGCGCTGGATGGAGGACAACGGATTGATCACCCGCCATCCCTCAGCGCAGGACAGGCGGACCCATATGTGCGTTGCAACGCCGGCCGGGATCGAAATGCAGGCGAAGATGCAGGAGAAGTCTCTGGCCCATCTCACCGCCCTCGGCAATTCCATCGGCCCTGAGCGCCGGGCTGATTTCATCAAGACGCTAAAGGATTTGATCCATGAATTGCGCCAGGCGGATATTCCCTGACGTGGTGAGGGGAATCCCTGTGACAGAAATGGGGCAGGACCCTGGCTGAGACGGCAAGGCGGCCTCCTGACTGGCTGCAACAAAACAGAGCCCTGATGGAGCGACGCTGCTGCAAAGCCCAAAATGGGTTGCATCATGAATTTCCCGCTTTACCCAAGGATGTGCTCGTTCGATAGTTCGCAATCACAAAAAGTTCGAAAAAAGCCAGATTTATGAGGCAACCGAAAGTCCCTACACAGTGGCGATAGGAACTGACGGAATAATTTTTGTGAGAAAAACGCATCACCTCAGTATTAAAACAAAGAGAGCGCCTGTTTTCACTTGTGAAGACCTTAACCGCATGCTATTCGGAAGTATTGGACATCGCTGACGAATCAGTGTGGCCGATATCGATAAAGTCAGTTTTTGCTTTGCGCGCATTGTGAGGGGAATTTTTAATGTCGGTTTTCAGGCTTCGTACCAACATGTTGCTGTCCTGTGTGGCCTTGTCTTGTTTGATGGCTGCACCGGCCGCTTTGGCCGACGAATTTACGATTTCCGAGCCGGTATCGACCACCAATGGCGGTTTCACCCTGGATGGCGGGGATACGCTGACCATCACCAGCGATGGTGCGATCAACCAGACATCGGGCGGTCAGCACGCCATCAACGCCACAGGCGCCTCCAATGTCATCGTCCATGACGGGGGAATCTCCACCACGAAAGGTGCCTCCAAGGGCATTTACGTCAAGGTGGGGGGCGCCGGAGACGTCACCATTCTTGGAAACGGCGATATTGTAACGTCCGGTGGAAATTCGACAGCCGTGGAACTGCTGCTCGTCAATGGCAATTCCATATTCAATGCAGGCAATGTAACCGCCACGGGCGGCGGGTCGAAGGGGGTTTATACGCAGATCATCAATGGCGACAGCCGTGTCACAGTGGGCGATGTTGAGACCCAGGGTGGTGGGGCTGAAGCGATATATACCAACATAACAGGGTCAGGTTCCAGCTGGATTTCAGCGGGCAATGTAACCAGTCGGGGCGGTGGCGCCGAGGCCATTCAAGTCAGTATTTCGGGGACCGGCAACGCGGAAATCCTGGCGGGGGATGTTACTTCCTATGGTTCAGGCGGCAAGGCGGTCAAAGCCTCCGTTTCCAATGGTTACATCACCCTGATCGCCGGAAATGTCACGACCCACCAGAATGCCGATGCAATTTACCTGACAGCCAGTACTGGCAACATCAACATTACGGTCAACGACATCCATACAGCAGGTGAGGGCGCTCGGGGCGTGTATGCGACTGTCAATACCGGGGACATCAACACCACGGTCAATGATGTCACAACGCTCGAAGAAGGGGCTTATGGCATCTACAATCGCGTCAATACGAGCGGCAATATTACGATCGTGGCAAACGACATTCAAACGTCCGGCTCGGGTGTTGCCGGCGTTGATTCCTATGTGAAGGCGGGGGCAAGCCAGATCACTGTCCATAATGTTTCGACAAAGGGTGACGGGGCGGAAGGCATCAAGTCCGAAATCAATACGACTGGCAACAGTTCTGTGACAGCCAACACCATTCAAACGCAAGGACATGGTTCGGAGGCGGTTTATGCAAGGGTCGCGAGCGGCAACAGCGCCATCGTCGTCAATGCCATTGAAACGGAAGGTAGGGGCGCGCGCGGTGTTGACTCCATCATCTCGGGTACCGGTGACAACACAGTAACCGTGGGCAGTGTCAGGACGACAGGGCTTGGCGCGGAAGGTGTCTATTCTCAGGTGAACAATGGCGTCAATACCATTCGCGTCAACAGCGCCGTGACATTGGAGAATGGAGCCGATGCCATCTATGCGTATGTCAGTGGAACGGGACAGACTGTGGCCTATCTCCAGGACATTCACACCAGCGGCGATGGCGCACAGGGTTTTTATGGCTGGGTCAATGATGGTGACAACATTGTTTATGCTTCCGGACGGATCGAAACCCTGGGCGAAGGCGCCCATGGCATTTGGGCAGTGGCAAATGACGGTGAAAACAATGTCACCGTAAACGGCACCGTAACGACCAGCGGTGAGGGAGCGCATGGCGTTTATGCGCAGTTCAACACCGGCAGCAACACCATTACCAACAACGGGTTGGTGCTTGTCCATGGCGTCGATGCTTTCGGCATCTATGCCGATCCGCCCACGACCGGAACAAATACGATTAACAATTATGGCCGTGTCATCAGCACGCAATCCTTCGCCATCAAGTTCGACGATAGCGACTTGAATACGCTCAATCTGTTTGCGCCATCCTACATTGGCGGCGCCATGGACCTGACCTTTCTCGACGTCTTGAACATCACGACAGGTCCCAGCCAATCGGCACTGTGGGATTTCTCCAGCATGCCTGGTAGCGTTGTTCCAAATGTCAGTGGCGACGTTCCCTATTTCTTCAACGCATCGATGCAATTTGCAACGATCGATCCGAGTGCCTTTGCGGCCGCGCCAAACATGCTGGCGGATTTTTCCGGCATGTCAGCGGCGCTGATGTCAGACAATGCAAGGGCCCGCAATGTCTGGTTCAGCACCTATGGCGCATTGATGAACTACGATGGTGACGGCTCTGGGACACTGGATCAGGATGTGGATACGACAGCCCTGGCGCTCGGCGCAAACCTGATCTCGGAAGACGACAGAACGCTGGGCGCAATGATCGGTTACGGCTGGCAGAGGCTGGATGTATCGTCAGACATCGCATCCTCCTATTCGAACGAGGCAAAGGGGCTTTTCGGCGGTGTCCACGGCACCAGGGTATTTGACGGATGGATCATCGATGCATCCCTTTCCGGCGGTCATCTGGCCCATGAGGACTCACGCTTCGTCAACGACAATCTGGCGGACAACAACGCACAGACATTGGGGCAATCCTACGGCACAGCCGACTATGACAGTTGGTGGTTCAGCCACAAGCTGAAAGTTGCCCGCGCCTATGCCATGGATGGCGATATTTCAATAATGCCGAGCGTTCAGGCGATGTATTCGTCACAATTCATCGATGGCTATGACGAAACCGGAACCAACGCAAATGCCCAGGTGGGCAGCAGGAATGTTTCCGTGGGAGAGATCAAGGCAGAACTGGCAAGCAGCAAACATCTCGGCAATGCGATCCTTTCGAGCCGGATCGGCTATCGCTATCTGGCCAATCTGGGTGACAATGGCGTCAGTGTGGGCATGATCGGGCAGACCCAGAACGTTTCGTTCCTGTTTGACAATACATCATCTGCCTATGCCGGCTTTGCTCTGGATCTGGTTTCAAGCGACAGTCTGGAAATCGGTTTTTCGGCAAATGGAATATATGGCGACAGCACGCTCGGCGGTTCTCTCAAGGGTCGCGTTGCGGTCAAATACTAGGATATGTGCGGGATGCCTGATCAGGCATCCCGGCCACTCTGCGTGGTGGCATTGGTTGATGTGCCACCGCGATGGCCTCATGACACCAAGGCCGAACCTATCACAATGGCGCTCTTTCTTCGCCAAGCGTCTGGAGCAGCGGCAATTTGCGCCACAGCCAGAAGACGACCGCCATTTTCACCAGGCAGGGAACCAGGGCATAGGACAGACCAAGCGTGGCTGTCACACCCTCTCCGCCAACGCTGCCGGGCTGATAGCCGAGCAGCCCCAGCAGCGGCAGCATCAGTCCTGTCGCCAGCGCCAGTGAGGCTTTTGACAGGAAGGTCAGGATGGAGAAATGGCTGGAAGCGGATGCCTGGTCGCCGCGGTGTGCAATGTAATCGGCCATCATCGATGGTGGCAGGGACAAGTCCGCGCCAAGCGCGATACCAGACAGAATGCAGATGGCGGCGTAGGCTTCCCGGTCGTCCGGCCCCAGCAGGGCGGCCCAGCTGAAGGTTGCTATGGCCAGCGTGATGCTGAAGATCCAGCAGCGATACTTGCCGACAGACCGCGAAACCCGCTGCCACAGGGGCATGGCGAGCGCGCCGCTGAGAAAATACAGAAGCAGGAAGAGGCCCGTGTCGGCTTCGGCCTGCAACCAGTCGCGGATGTAGAAAATCACCAGCACCGCAGGCACCGCGCTGGCGAAGCCGTTGAGAAATGTGATGCCGAAAAAATGCCGTACCCAGGCGGATTTCAGCAGCGATAGCATTGCGCCGGGTTTCACTGCCCTTGCCGGCGTGTCAATGGTGGCCTTTCCCATCCACCGCAGGAACAGCCATGAGGTCAGGGCAAGAATCGGGATGTAGATCACGCTCAACGTGTGAAAGGCGGCCGGCGCGTCGACCAGGCTTCCCAGAAGTGTGGGTGCAATGGAAGCGGCCAGAAGGCCGACCAGCCCGAGCCCTTCGCGCCAGGCGGTTATGCCGGTGCGCTCGTTTTGAGTTGCATGCCACAGGCCGCCAAGCGCCTGGAAATTGATGCTGACGATGCTGAACCCGGTTGTGCAAATGAAAACGCCAAGAGCAAACCAGATCAACGGCCAGGTCGCGATGGGGTGGAAGATCATCCAGAACCCGCCGCCGAGCATGGCAATGCCAAGCGCCATGATTTGTCTGCGCCAGCGGCTGAATAGATCGCTGGCGCGCCCGATCCACGGATCCTGAACCGCATCAATGATCCGCAACAGCAAGAGCGTCGCACCCAGGGTGGTGAGCGGAACGCCCAATTCGCTGGCATAGAAGTCAGGCGCGTGCAGATAGATCGGTATGCCGGCAAATGCCAATGGAAAGGCAAGCGCGCCATACATGAGCAGCGCCGCTCTTGTCAGGCCGATCTTCGGTTCTGGTGTCAAGAATTTGTCCCAAGCAGCCTTCTTCGAAACCCGGGATCAGATGCAGCCTGACCGAGCCAGATATTGAAAAAGCGCCTGGAGAATTCCCTGTCGTTGATCTGACCGATTTTCTTGCCATTTCGATAAAATATCGCGTGTCCCTTTTCGTCCCGTACACCGGTGATGCTGATGCCCCGCGATACATTTGGAAAAATGCCGTCCATTTGCCGTTGCCATCTATTCAGCACAGCCTGGTTGTTGAAACCCTGTTTGCGCATTTCCGACACCGACAGTTCGGCAATTTGCGTCCCGGATATTTTACGAAGGTAGGAAAGCGTCAAGGCATAGGGCGCATCGGCGCTCCAGCGGCCGGATGGCGCATAGAGCCGGGCGTCGAAGACGTTCCAGACCAGATATTTCAACCGCGCCTTGCCCACCAGTTCCGCCGAAGGAACATGCAGCGATGCAACGCGCAATTCAGCCCGCGCAGGCCCATTGAACAGGGTCACGAGCAGCAAAAGTGCGACGACGAGATTGGCCATGAGAAAGCCTGAAAGCAGCTTGTGCTTGTCGAGGCTGCCAGCCTTCGCCAGAGCGCGTGGCCCGTTGCTTTCATGGCGTTTCGCTGTGGTGTTGTACATGCCTGTTCCTTTCGCACCTGCCGTTAGCAGATTGATGGGGCAGGGCCCCAACCAAATCGATATGGTAGGGTTACGTCCGAAAGGTCGCATTGGTTCACATCAAACAGAGATGGCCATGTGCGGGCAGGTCGAAACGGGCTCAAATGTGTAAACAGGCCGATGACAGCCATTGCGGCCTATCAGGCAAAAAATCAGGCCCATTCTCAAACATTTCTGACCAGATTTCCTTGCGCAATTCCGTGCCACGGACAAAACCGTTGGCCCAGGCGCTGGTGCTGACCTGCGCTGTTACCTCTCCACCAACAAGGGCAAATACCCCTCACCACTGCTCAACTGGGCATTCACATGGTTCCACTGTCTGCCGACCAACGTCATGATACGGGTGGCCTCATCCCTGTCTTCAAAGACAAGATCACCATCTTCGCTCGATCCGCTTTGAATGATCGGAATATATTCACTGCGCAGGATGGTATCCGGGCAACAGGCAAGCGCCGCGAGAAACCCGTCAAGAGCCATGACATCGGGCACCAGACCGCCTTCGATCCGGGCCAGAAAACCCTGCAATTCGTCCAGTTCGCGCTCGCTCAGTTCTGCAGACTTCAGAGCTATCGGTTCCATCCTCCACGTGTTGTTTTTCGGTTCGACAGGAAACTGAAAAGCAATGCGTAGATTATTGGTTCTCCGTGCGCCATCCAAATATTGCTGGTGATAATTTTTATTTTGTGAGGCGTAGCATCGGTCAAAGCTCTTGCGCAGCGCTCTGTCAGGGTTTGTGCACAGGCCGTCGTTGCGCACCGGGTTTCATAGAAATAGACGGGCTTTGAAAGGCGTTCCGCAGGCAAAGAAGCGCTTTAAGTCCCGCATGCAGCCCCTCCATCAAGGCTTTTTTGGAGCTTGTCATTCGTGGGTGTTTTAGAGGTATGCACTCATCAGGCTTCCAGGAAAATTGGCAGCTCTCATAAACATAAAAGGTTTAGGGGATTATGACACCAACCTGATCGCAGCATGTGTGTTTTTCTTCTGAGGTATTTGCTCTTCCCACAGACCGGCTTCAATCTGTGCGGCCAGCAAATCTACAAGCACCGCGTTCGCCATTGGCTTTCCGAACAAAAACCCCTGAACCAATTGGCAGCCTTCCTTGTTGAGAGCATTCAAATGTTCTTCGGTTTCCACGCCTTCGGCCAGAACGGGAATCTTCAAACTGTTTCCCAGGATCATCGTGGACTTCAAGATTGCGGAAGAATGCGCATTCGTATCGATGTCCTTGATGAATTCGCGATCAATCTTGATCTTGTCGAAAGGAAAATTGTGCAGTGTCGCGAGTGTTGAGTATCCGGTGCCATAGTCATCCATGGCGATTTGAACACCCAGCTCTTTGAGTTTGCGGATGACATTAAGCGCCAGTGAGGCAACACTGATGATACCGCTTTCGGTAACCTCGAGTTCAAGGCGCGATGGGGCAAGTCCCGTGTCTTCCAGAACCTGTTTTACCTGATCGGGAAAACCGGGGTCAGCAAGCTGCTTGGCCGAGACATTGACGGCAACCTTTACCGGAACTGTCCACTGCGCAGCTTGCGAACAGGCTTCGCGCAGCACCCACGCACCCAATTCATTGATGAAGCCCGTCTCCTCGGCAATCGTAATGAATACGTCTGGAGCTACGTGCCCTTTTGCCGAACTATGCCAACGCGCCAAGGCTTCCACACCGGTAATTTTACGGGTCTGAGCATCATTTTGCAATTGATAGTGGACAGAAAGCTCATTGTTTTCAATTGCAGAGGCGAGCAACATGCCAAGGGTCGTGCGCTCCTTGTTTGCTCTGTTCATCGCTATACCGTAGCCAACGACACTGTCCTTGCCATTACTCTTTGCATGGTACATTGCCAAATCAGCATTTTCCATCAGCTTGATCGGGTCCAGGCTGTCCCAGGGAAACAATGAATAGCCGATGCTGGCCCTTGTTGAAATGTCGGCGTCATTCCACAGGACAGGCTGCCGAATTGCTGTCAAAATACGCTCTGCAAATTCGTTGGCATCGTCTTTGCCACGAATGCCGGTTTTGAGCGCCAGGAATTCATCACCCCCGAAACGTCCGATCAATTCCCCCTCTCCAAGTATATTTGAAATGTGGAAACTGATTGTTTTTAAGAGATGGTCACCGGCAAAGTGCCCATAAACGTCGTTGATGCGTTTGAAGCGATCAAGATCTATCCCAACAACGGCGATTCCCGTGCCATCCTGCAGTGGCGCCGATATCAGGTCTTTCAGGTGTTTCTCGCAGCCGTAGCGATTGGGGATACCTGTGAGCTGATCATGCAACGCGAGATACTTGTAGTGTTCCGACGTTTCGTCCGCGTTCTTCATGTCAATGAGGCTGGTGATGAATGTCGTCAGATAAAGACATCCCATCAAAACAACAATGCCGGCGCCAAGTGTGGCATTGGAAATAAGCTTCACGGCTTCAGCGTCCAGCTGCGCTGGCACCAACGTCAGGCCATTCATGCCGGTGAAGTGCATCAGGGCGACAGCAGCAACAAAGAGGACTGCGCCCAGGGAACTGAAATATTTGGTGAGCCGTCGTGCCGTGATTGAGACGGATAGACCACCAGTGACAGTGCCAAGCACGAACGAGACGATCACGCTTGCAACGTCCCACTGCATGCCGCCCTGAATTTTCATCGCGGCCATACCCGTGTAGTGCATCAGGCTGATACCCACACCCAGTATCGCGCCGCCAGTCACGATGCGCAGTGTGTTTGCTTTCCGGATTGCAATTGCGAAACCAAGCATGGTCATGCAAATGACAATGATCAGGGACGAGATCGTCAGCGTCAGTTCATAGCCAAGAATAATATCACTTTTATAGGCAAGCATCGAAACAAAGTGGGTGCTCCAGATGGTGCCGCCGCCGATCATGCCGGCGAGTATCAGCCAGAGTATCTGGATGTCTTTGTTGGTGTCTTGAGCGCGGGTGAACAGCCGCATTGTGACGACTGAGCCAATCACCAGGGTAAGGACGGCCCAAACCAATAGGATAGGATCGTGCTGATAAACGACGCAATTGAACAGGTTTTGCATGGGCCACCATTTGTTTCAGGTATTGTGAAGCAAAGCGGGTTAATGAGTTAACAGGAAACCGGACAGATTCGTGCAATCATCCCATATGTTTTTCTCTTCATTGGAAAAGTACGATTTACGGTTTATTGAATATTAATTCAAAGACGCACATGCGAGCTGTCTTGAATTTGCTCCCGGTTTCTTCAACAACACAGGATTCTATCCTGCCTATTGGCAATCATACTGGATCAATCCGAATTGATGGCTGTTTACCGAGTCCTTCTTCAAAACTCACATTCCATAAACCTTTTCCGCAATTTAGGCTTTGGATTAATGCGGCGGTATGTTGGGTTATGCCACTGTAATTTCGATTCGGTTCAAGATCACGATTGGTATCCATGCGCTTATTTTCTTCTACTGGGGCCTGGCAGCTTGCCGTCCGATTTTTTCGCAGTCTCGCCCAGATCACCTGCTCCCTCGCTCTGCTTCTGGCTCTTTTTACACTCATTGCCCCGGCGGCCGTTCTGGCTCAGGAGAAAACCTCCGACGCGCCTCTGACCGTAGGCCTTTATGTCAGTCCGCCATTCGTCATGGAGGAAAACGGCGCCTATACGGGCATGGCGATCGACATCTGGGAGAATCTTTCGCGCAAACTGGATCTGGATTTCGAATACCGCAATTTCGAGAATTTTGGCGATTTGCTGGATGAGACTGCAGCGGGCACGGTGGATGTTGCAGTCACCAATGTCACCATTACGCGGGCGCGGGCCGAGCGGGTTGATTTTACCCAGCCGTGGTTTGATTCAGGCCTCAGGATCATGGTCAATGAGGACCGCGGTGTCGGTTTTCGAGCGCTGGTCGAAGGCCTGTCGAATGCCGGCTATCTGCGCGCCTATGGCTGGCTGGCTCTGGTCATCATCGGGTCAACCTTGCTGCTCACTCTGTTCGACCGCCGGTTCAACAAACAATTCCCCTCGGCCTGGCGGGAAGGTGTAGCGGAAAGCTTCTACGTGGTGATGTCGGTGGCGACCTCCGGGCGCATGCCGGGTCGGCCAAATCTTTTCGGCTGGATTGGCCGCATCATGCAGGCTCTTTGGCTGGTATGCGGTATCGCGGTTCTGGCCTATGTCACCTCCTCGGTGACAAGTGTCATGACCTCACTGTCGCTGACCAACAATATCAACAGTTATGCCGATCTTCGTGACAGGCCGGTTGGCGTGCAATCCGGCAGCACCGCTGAGGAACAGGCGCGTGAAGACGGCTTGTCCATAAGCACCTATCCGGGCATCGAAGCTTTGGCAAAGGCGCTGTTGAGCGAAGAGATCGAAGCCGTGATCGGCGACGCCCCGGTGCTGGAATATTATGCCACGACCCATCCGAACCTGCCGCTCAATGTGGTCGGCAAGATCTTTGCGCCGGACAAATACGGTTTTGCCCTGACCCGCGACAGTCCCTACACCAAGCGCATGACCGTCGAGATTCTCGGCGCCCGCGAACAGGAGCAGATCGAAAAGCTTCGCAAAGGCTATTTCGGCGATGATCCTTAGGGGTTCTGCCTGTTTCCTGGCAACAAAAGATCATTCATTTTTTCTCCCGAGGCGTTTTCTGATCAAGATATGATTGATCAGAAAACGCTCGAAACAAGAGGCCTGTGTCAGGCAAGGCCCACCTGGGCGTGGATGGGACCGGCATCATCGGGACGACTGGCGATGGCGGCTTCAAGGGTCTTGCGGATTTCCTGGCTCGCATCGTCATCAAACAGATTGTTCAGCTCGTGCGGATCCTTTGTCAGATCATACAATTCCCCAGCGCCGGAATTGAGATCGATGGTCATCTTGTGGGTCCTTGTGCGCACGGTGCGAAGGCTGAGCGCCACACCGGCGCGTGTCGGCAGCAACTCCCATTCGTTCAGGGCAAAGTCGCGCGTGGCGTCGCCCTCGATGAGAGGCCGCAGCGATTGACCGTGTTGGTCCAGCAGCGGTGCAGAGCCCGTATAATCGGCAAATGTTGCCCCCAGATCCAGTGTTGAAACCGGCTCCTCCACGCGCTTGCCAGCGGGCACGCCCGGGCCCTTGACGATCATCGGCACCTTCAGCAGGCCTTCATAATGCATCGGACCCTTGAGGATCAGTCCGTGGTCGCCCAACCAGTCGCCATGGTCGGAAATATAGAAAACCAGCGTATTTTCCGCCAGGCCGGCATCGTCCAGCGCCATCAGGATGCGCCCGACATTGTGATCGATCAGGGAAATCTGGCCATAGGTATTGGCGATGATTTCGCGCAACTGTTCGTCGGACTGTTCCTGTATGCGACTATAGGCCTTGCGGATTTCTGCATCCTGCTTGCGTCCGGTAGGCTCGGACGAGAGAACGGCCTCGTGCCACCAGGGCCGGTTTTCAAAGGTGCGGGTCCGGTGTTCGGGCAGATCAACATCCGCTGGATCATGCAGCCGTGACCAGGGCTCGGGCGCATCGAAGGGGTGATGCGGGTCCGGAAAGCTGACCCAGGAGCAAAACGGCTGCTCCGCATCACGCCCGTGTTTGAGCCATTCAATGGCCCTGTCTGCCGTCCAGGTGGAATTGTGCCAGGCAACCGGCAGCTCCGAATGCCAGGTCTGTGCGGCGCCCTTGGTATCGCCCGCATTGCGGCGGTACAATTCGTTTTTCTCGTCCCCGCGGCCATCCGCATAGAACCAGCGCTCGTAGTGCTGGCCTGCCGGTGGCTTTTCGGGCAGGAACCAATTGTGCCCGACCAGCATCAGCTCGACATGTTCGAAGCCCATATAGGGGCCGAACCAGGTGTCGGGGTAATCGGACGAGGATTTCAGGCATTCGGGCGTCCCGGTCTTTTCGAATGTATGAAAGGTCGAAAAATGCGCCTTGCCGAAAAAGGATGTCTCATAGCCGTTGCCGCCAAGGCTGCCGGCAAATCCCTTCGATCCGATCTGCGGGTCCAGGTCAATGCCATTGTCGTGGACGCCGTGGGTGCGGCATAGCTGTCCGGTCAGGATCGAGGCGCGCGCCGGCTGACAGACCACACAGGGCGTGATGCAGGCGTCAAAATGCGTGCCCTGGGCAGCAAGCAGGTCAAGATGTGGCGTTTTGACTGCGCGACCTTTGAAACCAAAACAATCGGCGCGCTGCTGGTCGGCGGAGATGAGCAATATGTTCGGCTGTTTCATTTGGACTCCGGTTTTTTACGTGACGCAAGGAAAATGATCGCGACAGACAGCACCATGAAGGCTGCCGCAATGGGGTTATTAAGCAGAAAGAACGGATCGCTGCCGGTTGCATCAAAGGCCTGACGTGCCGTTGCCTCCAGCTTGCCGCCGAGAATGAAGGCGATCACGAAGGGCAGGGGGGAGATGGCCAGCAGGCGCATGCCATAGCCAAGCAGCCCGAAGGCCAGCGTGAACCAGATCACCTCAAGGCGCGTTTCCTGAACGTAAATGGCCGTCAGCGTCAACAGCAGCACCACGGGCAGCAGCAATTGTTTTGGCACTCTGGCCATGATGCCCATGGAGCGCATGAACAATCCGCCAATCGTCCAGTTGAGAAAATTGGCGACGAACATGGCGGTGAACAGGCCAAAAGCGATGACCAGTTCCGGGTTGACCGCATCGGTTGTGAACTTGAACACCGACGGTCCGGGATTGAAGCCGCCGATACTATCGGCCGCCAGGATCAGAAACACGGCGGCGGTATTGCCGGGGATGCCCAGCGACAGGACCGGGATCAGGTTTGCACCCGAGACGGAGGAATTGGCAGCCTCTGTCGCTGCAATGCCCTCCATGGCCCCCTCGCCAAAGGCGGGTTCGTCGGGTTTGGCTATTTTTTCGTGCCGCCGCTGGCCCATCGTATAACCGATGGTTGCCGCCAGGGTTGAACCGATGCCGGGCAGGGCGCCGACCATGGTGCCGACGATCGCTGACCTGCCGATATAGGGCATCAATTTGCGGACATCGCCAAGGCTGAGCCTGTCACTGCCGATTTCAATCTGCGGCACCGGGCGGGACACAACGTCCCTATGGCGCCATTGCCCGGCCAGTTCATGAAACACGGCGCCAATGATCAGCACACCGAGGATGGCCGGCCCCAGCGTGATTCCCTGGCTCAAGGCTTCGGTTCCCATCGACAGACGTGGATAAAAATCTGCGCCCGTACCGATGAACGCGACAAGCAGGCCAAGCCCGGTCGAGATCAGTCCCTTGGCAGCCGAACCGCCGACGGCGGCTGCGATAAAGGACAGCGACAGGATCAGCAGGGCGGTCTTTTCCGGCAGGTCCAGATATTGCTCCACCAGCAGCGCCAGAAACGGCGCGCAGATGACCAGCACGACATCCGAAAACGTATCGCCGCTGACGGAGGCGAAATGCGCCACGCGCAGGGCCTTTTTCGCATGGCCCTTCTGTGCCATGGGGTAACCGTCAAGCGTCGTCATATAGGCGTCGGGCGTGCCCGGCGTGTTGAACAGGATCGCCGGAACCGCCCCGCCAATTGTTGCGCCCTTCATGATGCCGATCAGAAAGCCCATGACCGGCAAAAGGGCGTCCGGCGTATAGCCGAAGACCGAAATCAGGATCGGCAGTGAAATGGCCATGGCAACGGGGCCGGCCAGCCCGGGTGTCGCGCCAACGACAATGCCCAGCAGAAAGCCGCAAAGGATCATCAAGAGCGTGATGGAAATCGGCAGGCCGAAGATTGAAAAGAGCTCGGGGCCCTGAAAAACCGCCAGTACACCCAACCAGATATAGTCAAGTGTGCCCATCATAAGTCGCCGTTCGGGGGCAACAGAAGATCATCGAACGGCAGATCGAAAATGGCGATCATTGCGGCAATTGCCAAGAGGGCCACGACCAGCGCGCGCAGGCTGAAGCGGCCCTCGGTCAGGCTGATCGTGCCGCAGATGGCCAGGGTGCCTCCCAGCACATAACCAAGCCACTTCCAGGGCGCTGTGTCGCGCAGCAGGCGATATTCAAGGTCATTGCCCTGTATGGCGTTGACCACCTGGACGGCCAGAGGGCCGGCATAGCGCATCAGCACAAAGCTCAGGACCAACATCGCAAAAATGCGGGCAACGAATTTCACGCTTGCTGCGTCGATCGCGGGGGGCGTGTCGCTCTTGCCTTCCAGCAGCATCAAAAGCCCGCCCCCGATCAGCAGAAACAGAGCGGCTACGGTGGGGGCAAGGGCATCACCGATTGCCACCTGTCGGCGCACCTTCTCAATCAAACCCGTGTCGGAATCGAGCGGTATCCAGACAAACAGCAGCAACAGCGCCAGGGCTGTAAAAAACAGACCGGTCATGACGTTGGTGTTTTGAAAAAGCGGCTTTTTCATCATGGATCCGGTGGGTCACTGCAATGGGCGTCGCGGAAACGGGATTCGGCGGAAACGGGATTTAACGAATACAGATCCTGCCGGACAGGCCAGTGGCCGGCCCGACAGGGTTTTGGGATTATTCAGAGGCCGCTTTGAGCAAGGCGCCGGCAGCATCGTAACTCGTCTGCAGCATGGCGTCCAAATCACTGCCACTGATCACCACCGCACTGCCGAAGGCTTTTTTGATGTAGCCGCCGGCCTTGGTGGTGTCGTCGGTAACAACACCCGCAATGGCATCAATCAGCGCTGTCCGCGCATCCTCAGGCATGCCCGCAGGGCCGACAAACACGAATTGGCCATCGGCATTGAAGGCAACACCCAGATCCGCCAAAGTCGGTGCGTCGGGTGTCTGATTCAGCGGCTGGGAAAGCCCTGACGCCAGGTTGACCAGATCGCCTGCCGCAACGCCCTTGGCCTGAATGCCGGCCATGAAGCCGACGTCAAGATCACCGGCATTCACCCCGTCCATCACCGCCTTGCCGCCCCTGACCGAAACGATGTTCAACGAGATGCCCTGGGCCTTGCCGAGCAAATAGGCCAGATCGGCCAACTTCGGGCTCATGACGCCGAATCGGATTTGTTCACCGCCCTTGCCAGCAGCAACCATGTCACCAAAGGATGTCCATCCCTTGGAGCTCGGCGACACGATGCCCATCTGGAAACCGGCGGTTGTGGTCAGGCCGGTGAAATCGGCAGGTTTCATACCGGCTTTCGGCGCGGCCGCCATATTATATCCAAAAGTCTCGGTCACAGTCATGCCGATGGCGGTGCCATCGTTGGCAGCGTCCTTCAGGGCCGCAGCCAGATTCAGGCCGCCCTTGCCGGTGACCTGTTCGGGGATGAATTTCCATCCCAGCTTTGCCTCAAGCGCTTCGGCGATCAGCCGTGCCTGGGTGTCTGCCCCGCCGCCGGCGCGGAACGCAATCATCAGCTTGATGGGCCCTGGCGGTGTCCAGTCGGCGGCCAGCGTGGCGCCGGTGCTGGCGGTCAGGGCCACGGCCGCGACCAGAATTCTCCTGAAAATTTTCATGTTCTTCTCCCGGTTGTTATGCCTGTACGAAAGCCAAAAATAGATGATCTGTCAACCAAATTCGTTGACGGATCAACTAATAGCTGCCAATCTGCACCACCAGAAGGGGCTGAAAATGTCACAACCTGTAAAAATTGATGTTGCCGATAGCATGTATCCGCTTCAGCAACTGATGACCTACAAATTTGCCCGGCTGAACGCCAAAATGACGGCACAGGCCGCCAGAATCCTGAAGGAAACCAGCGAGCTCTCGCTCAGCCAATGGCGTATCGTCAGTTTCCTGAACCAGCGCCAAAGCGCCACGATGGCCGAATTTGTTCGCTTTTCCGGATTTGACAAGGGGCAGATGAGCCGCACCGTCAAGGAACTTGTGCGGGCCGGTCTGGTGACCGGTGAAATCGGCACCAAGGATCAAAGGACGCAGGAACTGCGGTTGACGGATCTGGGGCGCGCGACCTTTGAAAAGGCCCGGCCGTCCATGCGTGGCCGCCAGGCTTCGCTGCTCAATTGCCTGCGTGAAGCCGAACGCAAGACTTTTTACACCGTTCTCGACAAGCTTGAGCAAAGGGTGGATCAATTGGAGGAAGAGGCTTGAAACGACCCAATCTACTGGTCATCATGTCAGATGAACACCAGGGGCGGGCGCTCGGCTGCGCCGGCCATCCGCTGGTGCGCACACCGCATCTGGATGCATTGGCCAGCCGCGGCACGCGCTTTGAAAACGCCTATACGCCCAGCCCCATCTGCGTACCGGCGCGGGCCGGCTTTGCCACCGGTCGCTATGTGCATCAGACCCGGTTGTGGGACAATGCCATGCCCTATACGGGCAGCATCAAAGGGTGGGGGCACGCCCTGCAGGATATCGGCGTGCCGGTGGAATCCATCGGAAAGCTGCATTACCGCGACGCCGAGGATCCGGCCGGTTTTGACGTCGAACATATCCCGATGATGGTGCAGGACGGCATCGGAATGGCCTGGGCGCTGATCCGCGATGAAGATCAAAGACTACAACCCGGTCAGCGCATGCTGGGTGAACATATTGGCGCCGGCCGCAGCAAATATACGGACTATGACGCGGCGGTCACGCGCCAAACGCGAGACTGGCTGAAGACACGTGCCGGCGCTGGCGACGAGCGGCCATGGTGCCTCTATGTCGGTCTTGTGGCGCCGCATTTCCCGCTGGTTGTTCCGCAGGAATATTTTGATCTCTATCCGGCGGACCAACTGCCGGCGACGAAACTGCGCCCAAAAGACGGCTATCGGCGCCACTCATGGGTCGAAAAACAGAACGCCGTCATGGACACCGAGTCGCATTTCGTGGATGAAGATGAGCGGCTTCGGGCCATATCCTCCTATTTCGGCCTCTGCTCCTGGCTTGATTTCAATGTCGGAGAGATACTTTCGGCGCTGGAGGAAACCGGTTGTCTGGACGACACCACGATTGTCTACACTTCCGATCACGGCGACAATGTTGGCGCACGCGGCCTTTGGGGAAAATCCAATCTCTATCAGGAAAGCGTTCATATACCGCTGATCATGGCCGGGCCGGACGTTCCGGTTGGCGTGTGCGAAACGCCGGTTTCGCTGCTCGATCTGTCAAAAACCATCGCCATGCATTTCGGCGCCGACATCGAGAGCGCCCCGCAACTGGCTTCCCTTTATGATATCGCCGGGCAACCGGCCCAGCCCGAGCGGATTGCCTTCAGCGAATATCACGCCATCGGTTCAGTCTCTGGCGGCTACATGGTGCGCAAGGGGCGATGGAAGTACCACCATTATGTCGGTTTCCCGCCCGAGCTGTTCGACCTTGAAAACGACCCCGAGGAACTGATGGATTTGGCGCCGGATCCGGCCCATGTGCAAATCCTTGCCACGATGGAAAGGGCGCTGCGGACATTTGTCGATCCGGATGTCACGAATGCCCAGGCCATGGCCGATCAGGCAGCCCTCGTCACGCAACTCGGCGGCCCCGAAATCGTCAAGGGGCTCGGCCCGAAAGCCGCCACCCCGCCACCGGAGATATGACATGAAGCTGACGATCCTCGGCTCCGGCTCACCGGAAGCCTGTGTGCGCCGTGCATCCAGCGGCTATCTGCTGGAAGTCGGCGAAGACAGGATCCTGTTTGATTGCGGCGGCGGGGTTTTTGACAATCTGCTGCGGTCAGGGCGCCTGCCCAAGGATATTACCCACCTCTTCTTCACGCACCTGCATTCCGATCACATGATGGATTATGCCCGTCTGGTGCATGCCGCATGGGATGAAGGCGCGCCGCCGCTGAAGGTCTGGGGACCAAAGCCCATTGCCCGTCAGAGCGAAGGCTATTTCGGCCGCAATGGCGTTTTGTCACCCGATTTGATCGCCCGCACGGAACTCAAGCCCAGTCAGGAGGTTTGGGTCTCGCGCGGCGGCACCCTGCCGCGCGCCTGGCCAGCGCCCGTCGTCACCGAGATTGCACCGGGTTTTGCTTATCAAGGCAATGGCTGGACCTTGAAATCCTGCGCCGTGCCACACGCCCAGCCGGCCTTCGACTGCATGGCGTTCTCGGTGGAGGCCGGGGGTAAAAAATTCGTCTATTCCGGAGATGCCGCAATCTGCGACCAGCTCAGACAATTGGCCCGCAATGCCGATGTGCTGCTGCACTGGTGTTATCGCCTGTCCATCGACCCGATCCACCCGGCCATCAGCGCCATGTCGCCGACACCTGCAGACACGGCAAAAATGGCTCAGGCCACCGGTGTGAAAAGGCTCCTGCTCACGCACTTTCGCATTCACATGGATACAGAAGAGGGGCACGCCAGCGCCCATGCTGACCTTGGAAACCATTTTGACGGGCCAGCCGAAATCATCGAAGACCTCAATGCTTATGAGATCTGATTGAACATATTGTATGATTTTGCGCCTGTGAAATTGCATGGCCAGAATGCTGGTCTCGGATCAGCGGATGAGGTGTGGCTTTGACAAAAACACTTGTGGCGCACTCAATTGCCAATTGTTTTGCCGCATGTCCGGGTTTGATTTTGGCCAAACGCACGTCTGCCCAATGCAATCTGACGTGAAATCCTTTCACTGCAATTCCCATTTGCCATCGCGCTCGCGGTCCTTGAGGTCTTCTTCCAGCATCTGCACGAAGCGTTCGCTGGAGGCTGAAAGCGAACGGCCTTTTTTGACGACCACTGCGGTCGGGCGCAGGATCCGGGGCGCATTCAGACGCCGCACGACGATCTTTTCGGTGAAAAAAAGCCGGGCAAGTTTTTCCGGCAATATGCCGACGCCAATGCCGCTGGCCGCCAGCCATGTCGCCGTGCTGAGGAATCCTACCTCGGCAGCCAGCACGGGCTGGACACCGGCTCTTTGAAGCGTTGCCTCGACGAGATCGCGCACGCCGTAATCGCGCCGCGACAGGATGAGCGGTTCGTTGTCGAGATCGCTCCAGGTGACTTCCGTCTTACCTGCAAGGCGGTGCGCATTCGGGCAGATCAGGCACAGTTGGTCCTCATGGATGAAGCGTGAGGTGAATTCGCCTGTTTCTCGCGGTGGTGCGCCGACGCCAAACTCGACCTTCTCCTCGCGAATATTGCTGAGGAACTGGTTCGGAGCGCAATCATCGACGAGCAGTGAAACGGCCGGGAAGTCTTGCCCGAACCGGCGTACCGTTTCCGGCAGCAGCGCCATGCCCGTGGCCGGCGTTGCCGTCAGTCGGACGGTGCCGCGTTCCAGGTGCTGCAGATCATTGATACTGTGGTCCAGCGCCTTGATGTCATTGAGGATCCGCTCAGCGATTCCGATCGCGTGTTCGCCGGCGCTGGTGGGAACCAGTGACCGTGTCGTGCGGTCGAAAAGCTGCGCGCCAAGCACCGTTTCGATCTGTCGTATCAGCACGCTGACGGCCGACTGCGTGACATGGAGATCGCGCGCAGCGGCAGACAATTGTCCCGCGCGATAGACCGCCGCAAAGGCGCGTATTTGTTTCAGCGTCAGCTGCTCGACAGACATGGACTCTCCTTATTCATAAAGTAACTGCATTAATCATCAAAAACAATTCGATTTATTTATGTGCCGATTCAGCGCAATATCGCCGAACCTGCAGATAAGGGAGAGGTCTGCCAATGCCTGAACGCAATCCAAATCCACCATACAAACGCATCGCCACGGAAGAAGCCTGGGCGTCGCCCGAGCTCTTTCAGCTCTATATGAAAGAGCTGGAAGAAAAGAACATCGATGAGCCGGGCTTTCACAGCCTCTACAAGTTTTTTGGCGGAACGAACCCGCGCGCGCAGAATCTTGCCCGTCGTATTCAGACCCTGGGCGAGGAACGCATTGCCGATATGGACGCGGCAGGCGTCGACATGCAGGTGCTTTCCCTGACGGGACCCGGTGTGCAGCTCTTTGACCCCGCAACGGCAACGGCGCTGGCCACCCGCTTCAACGACGAACTGGCCGAAGAAATTGCGAAAAACCCTGACCGCTTTGCCGGTCTGGCGGCCTTCAGCCCGCTGGATCCCGCCAATGCGGCAAAGGAACTGGAACGCAGTGTCACCAAACTGGGTCTGAAGGGCGGCATTTTGAATTCCCACACGCGCGGCGTCTATATGGATGACGAAAAACTGTGGGACGTGTTCGAGGCTGCCGAGGCCCTGGATGTGCCGATCTATCTCCATCCCAACATGCTGCCCAGGGACATGGTTCAGCCGTTTCTGTCACGCGGGCTGGATGCCGCCGTCTACGGTTTTTCCTGTGACACGGGCCTGCATGCCCTGCGCCTGCTGGTGGCTGGCCTGTTTGACCGCTTTCCGAAATTGCAGATCATCCTGGGCCATTGCGGCGAGGCGCTGCCGTTCTGGCTTTACCGCATCACCTACATGCACACCCATATTTCGCAAACCGGCCGTTATGATGGTGTCAAACCGTTGAAGCGCCCGGCCCGGGACTATTTGTGCGAGAATTTTCACTATTCCAATAGCGGCGTCGCCGATGCCCCGCCGATCATGTATGTGCACGACGTGATCGGTGCGGAGCGGATCATGTATGCGATGGACTATCCCTGGCAGTATGAGCCGTCGGAAACTGGCATTCTGGACGATCTGCCGATGAATGACGCCGACAAGAAGCTGTTTTTCGAGGGCAATGCCCGCAGGATTTTCAAGCTGTGACGACACCTGTTGCAACACATCGAAGGATTGCGTGATGCGTGCCTGGGCCGTGACGGAACCGGGACAGCCACTGACCCATATCGTCGTGGCCGAACCGCCCGCGCCAAAGGGCGCGGAAGTTTTGGTCGAGGTCACCCATTGCGGCGTCTGCCATTCCGATGTCCATTTCTGGGACGGGTTGATTGATGTGGGCGACAGGATGGTGCCTGTTGCAGCGCTCGGCATGACAACGCCCTATACGCTGGGCCATGAAATCGTTGGCCGGGTGGTTGCAACGGGACCGGACGTGACGGGCGTCAAACCCGGTGACCAGCGCCTGGTCTATCCATGGATCGGTTGCGGCACCTGCACCGATTGCCTGCGCGACGAAGACAACCTTTGTGCTTCTCCGCGCAGCATCGGCGTGCTTGCATCGGGTGGTTTTGGCGACAGGGTTATTGTGCCGAATGAGCGCTACCTGTTTGATTTCGGCAGGCTTGATCCGGCATTGGCGTCCACCTATGCCTGTTCGGGCCTGACCGCCTATTCGGCTATTCGCAAACTGATGCCGCTGCCGCCCGGTGACCCGATCGTGCTGATCGGTGCGGGCGGGCTGGGGCTCAGCGCCATTGCCATCCTGCGCGCCCTTGGACACCGCAACATCGTGGTGCTGGACCTGTCGGCGCAAAACCGCGAGACGGCGGCATCGCTGGGAGCGCGGCTGACGCTCGATATCGGGCGCGAGGATATCGCCGCAGCGCTGGCGGAAAAAGCCGGTGGGCCGGTGAAATCCATCATCGACTTCGTCAACAATTCCGATACGTCCAAACTGGCATTTGGCGCTCTGCAAAAGGGCGGGCGGCATGTCATGGTCGGTTTGTTCGGCGGCACATTGACCTTGCCGTTGATGGTGTTTCCCACGCGGGGCCTGACCATCTTCGGCAATTATGTCGGCAGCCCGGGGGAGCTGCGGGAACTTCTCGATCTGGCACAGAGCGCCGATCTGCCGGAAATCCCGATTACCTGCCAGCCCAAATCGCAGGTCACGGCAGCACTGACGGCCCTCAGGGAAGGCAGGGTAAAGGGACGCATCGTATTATCGCAAGAACTTGAAGAACCGGACGCGCCATAAAAGCGCAAACAAAAAGGGAGGAATACATGCTACATCATATTCTCAAACCAATGGCGGCAACAGCCCTGCTGGCCACCATGCTTGCAACGCCCGTCATGTCTGCTGAACGCCTGACCATCGGCACCGGCCCTGCTGGTACGCTCTACCACCAGATCGGCACGACATTGTCGAGCCTCTACCAGGAAAAAACCGGAGCGCCAGGCACGGCGCGGCCCTTCACCGGCACGACCAACTACATGCCGCTGATTCATCGCGGCGACATTGAGGCGGGCATTCATGGTGGCCTTGAATCGCGCGATGCTTTCAGCGGCCAGAACAATTTCCCCGAACCCATGGCGAACTTGCGGGCGCTGATCGTTGTCAGCCAGCCCGGTTTCCAGTTTTTTACCCGTGCGGAAGACGGCTTGACCAGCATTGACGATTTGCGCGGCAAGAATGTCGTGACACGGTTTCGTGCCATTCAGGGGTTTGACCAGGTGATTGACGCCATTCTCGGCACATCGAGCCTGGGCGAGGGCGATGTCGAAGCCACAACGGTCGGCGGCGTCATCGACGGCATCACCAGCGTTCAGGAAGGCCGTGTCGATGCAGCCGTCTCGGCGCTGGGCATTCCGCCTCTGCGGCAGGCCGATGCCTCGATCTCCGGTGGTATCCGTGTCCTGACCCTGGGTCCCAACGAGAAGGCCGTCACCGATGTGGTCGGCCTGTTCATTCGCACCACAAAACCCAGCCCGCCAATGGTTGGTGTGATGGAGCCCATCCGTTCCGTCCATTTCAACACCTTCGTCAATGTCGGTGTGTCCATGAGTGATGACGATGCCTATGAACTGGCAAAGATCATTCATTCGAACTGGGCCCAGGTGCAAGAGGCTTTGCCGCCGCTACGTGGCATGCAGGCCGCCAACATGGTGCCTGACAACCTGTCCCATCCTTTCCACAACGGCGCGATCCGTTATTTCAAGGAAGCCGGCATGTGGACGGACGCCCATCAGGCCCAGCAGGATGCCCTGTTGAATTGAGCAGACTTGTCGTCAATCAAAACCCCCGGATCCGTTCCGGGGGTTTTGCAGTCTGACCTGCACGTAACCTTGTCCCGGACGCAGGAACCGTCTTTGTGATAAAGTTACGCGTAAACAAGGACGTAGATTGCCGTTTTGATTCAATCAGTCAACACGCAACAACAAGGGAAAAGATCGCGATTTTGATGTCAACAGGACATCAGGCGATCTCATGCATATCCCCCAAAAGTGGGCACCGGTTTTGGGATAAGGGTAGGTGTTCCATCCCGGATGATCACATTGACCCTCGCCGTTGGGCCCTTTTTGCTGCAAGATGGGTTTTAGGGGATAGCCGGAAGGAGAAGCGCCATGCTCGTACGACTGCATAGCCAAGCGA
>Ga0075120_10000239_pt1 | contig 45319 bp, 40 predicted proteins | sample AntAceMetag02UKL_FD_69792 | JGI IMG/M metagenome (GOLD analysis project Ga0075120, IMG submission 69792) | Saline lake microbial communities from Ace Lake, Antarctica - Antarctic Ace Lake Metagenome 02UKL | ecosystem: Environmental > Aquatic > Non-marine Saline and Alkaline > Saline | place...
AAATTTTGGATTAGGCCTAACGAAACTGACGCTTTTCTCGTAAATACGCATCCCAAATGTAGCCCGTGGACGAGAATGGAACCTTGAACCCCTGAACCTTTGAACCGTGAACGGTTACAAATGATCTTCCTTTTCCGCGAGCCGTGCAATACCCGCAACTTTTTCTTCGGGTGACAGCCCGATAAGCTTTACCCCCTGGGTGTTGCGGCTGATCACGGAAATTTGTCTCACAGACATGCGTATCAGTTTCCCGGTGTCGGCCATTAACATCAGGTCGTCGTCATCATCAACCAGAAGTATTGCCACGACCTGTCCGTTCCGCTCACTTGTCTTAATGGTAATAACGCCTTTACCTCCGCGCCTCTGGAGAGGATACTCATCGATTGAAGTTCTTTTCCCGTACCCGTTCTCCGTTGCCGCAAACAGGGTCTGGCCATGGCTTAGAACCTCCATGCCTACAATTCCGTCCTCTTTGGCAAGTCTCAACCCGCGAACGCCCCTTGCGATGCGGCCGCTGGCTCGAATGTCGGACTCGTGAAAACGAATGGATTTGCCCGTGGCAGAACCTAAAAAGATGTTCTGAGTTCCGTCTGTTATCCTTGCTGCAATTAATTCGTCACCCGGAACCAGACTCAAAGCGATGATACCGCCGGACCTGGGTCTGGAAAACGCCATAAGATCCGTCTTTTTAACCAGTCCGCCTCGGGTGGCCATAATAATGTAAAACCCGGGTTCAAATGCCGGAACCGCAAGCACGGTGGTCAGTTTTTCATCCTTTCCCAGATTAAGAAGATTAACAATGGCTTTCCCCCGGCTCATGCGGCCGGCCTGGGGAATATCGTATACCTTGCACCAGTAAACCCTTCCCTGGTTTGTGAAAAACAAAAACGTATGGTGAGTAGACGCCACAAACAGACTGGAAATAAAATCGTCATCCTTAACCCCCATGGCTGTCTTTCCTTTGCCGCCACGCTGTTGTTTATGGTAGAGGGTAATGGGATTGCGTTTTATATAACCAGTTTTTGAAATGGTGACAACCATGTCTTCTTCAACAATCATATCCTCAATGGTGATCTCTTTTGTTGATTCGACAATTTCAGTCCGGCGATCATCCCCATACTCTTGCTGTAGTTGTGCAAGCTCGTCCTTGATGATATTTCTCACAAGGCGCTCACTCCCTAAAATCTCTTTGTACCAGGCGATATCTTTGAGCAAATTCTTGTATTCTTCCAGAATTTTTTCCTGTTCCAAACCCGTCAGCCTCTGCAGACGCATATCCAGTATAGCCTGGGCCTGTATGTCCGTCAGTTCGTATGTTTGAACCAGACGCGTTTTGGCCTGGTCCGGCGATTTGGATTCGCGAATCAGAAATACAATATCATCAAGATTTTCAAGGGCAATTTTTAAGCCTTCCAGGATATGGGCCCGCGCTTCAGCCTTTTTCAGATCATACCGGGTTCGCCGAATAATAATCTCCCTGCGGTGAAGAATGAAATGCTCAATAATCTTTTTCAAAGAAAGTTGTTGGGGCTGGTTATTTACAATGGCAAGAAAGATGATACCAAAGCTGTTTTCCATCTGCGTGTGCTTATAAAGCTGATTGATTATCACTTCCGCAAACTGGTCTTTTTTCAACCCCACCGCGATCCGCATACCTTCCCGGTCCGACTCATCCCTTATAAATCGTATCCCTTCGAGCTGCTTTTTCTTTGTTAGGTCCGCGATTTTTTCGATAAGTCTTGCCTTGTTCACCTGATAGGGAAGCTCCGTAATAACGATGGTATCTCTTCCTGTGCGTTTGTCTTTCTCGATCAGGGCTCTAGCCCTGATCCGGATGATGCCCCGACCGGTTGTATATGCGTCATAAATTCCATTGGTGCCGTAGATAATACCGGCCGTGGGAAAGTCAGGTCCTGGGATATACTGCAAAAGATCCCGAGATGTTAGATCAGGATTATCTATGACTGCCTTTGTGGCTTCAATGACTTCAAAAAGATTATGGGGCGGAATGTTGGTGGCCATACCAACAGCAATACCCGAGGAACCGTTTACTAAAAGGTTGGGGATTTTGGCGGGAAGCACACAAGGCTCTGACAAAGAATCATCATAATTCGGCGCAAACTCAACGGTTTCCTTATCCAGGTCCTCCATCATCTCATGGGCGATACGCGTCATTCTGATTTCGGTGTACCGCATTGCCGCCGGAGGGTCGCCGTCCACGGAACCGAAATTTCCCTGTCCGTCCACAAGGGGATACCTTAAAGAAAAATCCTGGGCCATCCTCACGATGGTATCATAAACCGCGGTATCGCCATGGGGATGATATTTACCGATAACATCACCGACAATGCGAGCGGATTTTTTATACGCTTTGTTCCAGTCGTTTTTCAAATCTCGCATTGCATATAGTACACGTCTGTGCACGGGCTTCAGACCGTCGCGCACTTCCGGAAGCGCCCTCCCGATGATTACACTCATGGCATAATCGAGATACGACTTTTTCATCTCGCTCTCGATACTGATCTGTGCCAACTTTCCTGTATTCAACATATTAAACACCCAATTGTCTGTTCTTTCAGAATTTAGTCACCTCAACCTTTATCCGCCACCGTACTTTGGCGGATTTAGTTCACTTTAGTCACTTCTGATTTTCAATCTCACAAGGATCAACCAGTTGTTGATAACTGGTATAATAAATATCCGTTAATGTTAAAAAAGCAGTGGCAACCAAAGGGCCGTAAATAATACCCAGGATTCCGAACATCTTCAATCCACCGATAATTGAGAAAAAAACAAGGAGCGTATGCATTTTCACCCGCTGACCCACCAGTTTTGGTTTTAACAGATACTCGATTCCACCGGAAAGTATGATGTAAAAAACAATAAAAAATATCCCTGATGCGATCCGTGCCTTTAAGAATAGATAAATAGACACGGGAATAAATACGACACCGATTCCTATGATGGGAAGAAAAGCGAGCAGGGACATGATAACCCCCCATAAAAATGGGGAGTTAAAATTGAAAAAGAAAAAAACAACCCCTCCCGCAACCCCCTGAATTAAACCGCAAAGTCCATTACCGATAAGAATGGCGCCGGCCATGTCCTTAAATTTTTGAATCAGTTTTTCGTCCTGCTCCCTTGGCAGCGGAGAAAGATCAATGATAAATGTAATCAGTTTGCCGCCGTCAATTAAAAGATAATAGATAATAAGGAGCATAAAAAAGAAATACATAAAAAATTTGAGTGCGTTCGAGGCAATAGAACTGGCCTGCTGAAATAGAAAGAGCCCCACGAATTTTCCGAGTTCCGAGATCGCCTTGTTTACCTCTTCCCCTGAAATATTTATATTTAAACCGGAAAGAAAAAGGTTTGCTCGTTCAAGAACCTTGCTGCTTTCAAGGAGCGGTTTGATCTGGTCGCTGATTGCCCCGGCCTTTCCCATAAGATACAGTCCGTAAGCTTCTTTTGACAAAATGCTCACAAAAAACACGATCGGGATAAACAGGATAAAAAATATAAAAGCACAGGTTAGCAGCGATGCAAAAGAAGAATTGATTTTTCTGCTTAAAAAATCATACATTGGTTTGAAAATGCCGGTCACCACAGCGGCAAGAACAATAACAGACATAAAAGGCCAGAAAAGCCAGCCCAAAGAAAAAGCTGAGATAAGAAAAAGGGCTAAAAAAAACCACAAAATAATATCATGGGAAGTTCTATTCGGCATAGGTCATCCAATTAAAACTATATTTCGTTATCACAAACTATATTGTTTCTATTTCAGGGACCCGGTCACCCTTGAAGTTCATGGGCGGCAATAAGATCAACAAATCCCCCTTTCCTAATTTGTGCCCAATGATTTATGAATAGGCACCAATTAAACGTCTCGGAAATCCTACAACTTTTCTAAAATACAGGTTTATTAATGGCAACCTGTTTATGCCATCAGAATGGAAGGATGGAATGCTGGAATATTGGGAGTAAGGGTGGAAATAACCCATTCTAATTGTAAACAACTCCTTCAAACCCATCATTTTTACCCAGCCTGCCCCGCTGTGCCCTGTGAAAGTTGCAATAGCAAGAGCGAAGCGCATTTCACTGGAGTAAGTCCGAAAGATCGTACCGGGTTGAAACTTTTTTCCATTTCACCGGGGCCATTATTCCAATTGGGGCGGACCCCCTTAGTTCTAATGGAGATGATGTTGTTATACTCGATAAAGATATCGTGTAAAAATGAGGGAAGGTGTTTTACTTACTCGCAAATCCACCAGCCACAAATAAAAGAAGGGTTTCATAAACGAAAACCGGGACATAGCTATCACATAACCAATAAACAATCCCGCCACCAATGATGGCCGGCACAGCACAAAAAACCAAGATACCCAACCTTCTGCTGATGTTCATCTATACAAATCTCCTCTAAGTATAAACTTCTCAGAACGCTCTTCATTCAAAACCAAGAAGGTTCAAATGTCAACAACTTGATAATATTAGGAATTCCCTTATATTAAATTCTTCGCCTAACCTTATAAAAAACTGTAACGCAATTTTTTAATTCTTAACAATAACATTTAATTAAGTAAAGGAAAAAACAGACAACCCTCTTTATTTTTTAGTATTACCCTAAATGATCGAAAGTCGAGGATGCCCTATATTCAAGGCATCAAGGGCGAAGCCGTAGTCGTCTACTGCGATCCCTTGATAACGAAGAAGATGGGGTATCATCGGCTTTCCTGAAAGGTAAACAAAATGGCATTTTATTTAAATTTTATATCTCATTTATAGACGTTTTATGAAAATTCATCTAACCACATTAAAATGCTAAGTAAATCAAACAAATAATATATTTTTTGCATTTTGTTTACGATCAATCAGGGTATTATCATAACAGGTTGACGATGATGCATGTTTTTAATAAGATACAAAGAATAATATTTTTAACGGAAACAAAACCTTGATGAACTCGTAAAAAGTCCGATTTAGACGGTTTCGTAACAAGTTCAAATTCAAGGCGTGCAAATTTTGTAATCATGAGCCGTACTTATCGTACGTTGAATGATTGCGGAATGCAGCACAACACAGAAGTTGGACTTTTTACGAAACCGTCAAACCTTTGCAACATGTGCCTGATTATATTCTCCTATAATTTGCATCCCCGTTACCGGTTGATAATTGCTGCCAACCGGGACGAATATTACAACCGTCCCACAGCACCGCTTTGTTATTGGGATGACTCGCCGGGTATTCTGGCCGGCCTTGATTTAAAGCGTAATGGAACGTGGCTCGGGGTCACCCGGACCGGACGAATTGCGGCCATCACCAATTTCAGAGAACCTGATTTTCAGATTGAGAATACGCCCTCCCGTGGTCATCTTATCAGCAATTTTCTGGTCTCAAAAGAATCCCCCAAAACCTATATAGAGCACGTTAAATCCATGGGGAACAAATTCAACGGATTTAATCTTTTTATCGGAGACAGGGCTGAGCTGTTTTATTATTCTAACCGGAAAAACCACATTGAGAAACTAAAACCCGGCTTATACGGTGTGAGCAATCGGTTTCTTGACACGCCATGGCCCAAGGTTACCAAAGCAAAGGCTGGTCTCAAAAAACTGATTGACAACACGGATAAAATTAACCATGAAGACCTATTCGGCATTCTCAAGGACAGCGCTTATCCGCCGGACAGCGAGCTCCCTGACACCGGCGTGGGCATCAGTTTGGAACGTGTTCTTTCCCCTTTGTTCATCACAAGCAAATTTTACGGAACCCGTTCATCTTCAGTGGTTTTAATAGAACGGTCTGATAGAGTAACATTTTTGGAACGGACATTTATTTCAGACGGGGCCGTACCCAAAGAGGAAAAAACCCTGAAATATAGCTTTGATATAATATAGTGTGACAAAATTCGGATAAAAACCCTTGACAAACCCACCATAGATGCTTAAAATTTTTTATTAAAATATGTTCTTTCTCATCTTTTTTCCCAGAGTATCTCTTTGTGGGGGCGAAACGGCTTCGACGGGGATAAAGAAGCATCGGCTGCATGCCAAGCTCCTGTCGGCTTGTAAAAATGGCGGGAAACTTAAAATAATCGCAGACGATTATAATTACGCTTTAGCCGCTTAAGGCTAACGTCCTACCGGATTATTCCTGCGCATCCGGCAAGGGCGTCGACTAGCAGGATAGCCGGTCCTGATATCCCGTTAACGGATCGGTGATATTTTTACGGGATAGCCTGTCAAGCATCTTGCCTGGAGGAGACTTGATAAGGCGAAAGCCAAATTTCAGGATATGTATGTAGACGCCTGTGCGGAATGTTCACGGACGCGGGTTCGACTCCCGCCGCCTCCACCACTAAAAAGTCAATAATATCAATCAGTTAAAAACACCAGTGTGCCCAAAATGGGCGATTGTGCCTAAAATTGTGCCTATTTTTAGTCACAATTTATTAATCCCGCCGCCCATTGACCCTCAAAAGCACTGCCGTCTTTCCGGGTGAGGTTCGGAATGTAACGGCCGTAAGTCCGGTAAACCATGGACGTGTCCACATGGCCCAACGTTCTGGCCACCCATTCCGGAGATTCCCCTGCAGCCAAAGCCCAGGACGCAAACGTGTGACGCGTCTCGTACATCCGCCGGTACTTCAGACCGCTTTTTTTCATGGCCCTTGCCCAATGTTCCCTGAGTTTGTCCTGAAGAATGGGACGGCCCTTAGTGTTCATAAATACGTATGGGCTTTCGACACCTTCTGTCAGCTGTTTTTGGGCTTCAAGGGTTTTGGCCATGGCCGGCCGGATGGCGATGCTGCGACGGCTCTCTTCGGTCTTCAATTCGGTCTTTTCGATGTTGCGCACTCGGCTGAGCTCGATGTGAATGAATTTTTTGTCAACAGCTTGCCATTTTATCGCAACTTGCTCCGACGGTCTCAACCCGATCTGAACGGCCAACTCGAAATACGGTCGGTACCAGGGCAGAATGAATTCCATGAGGATTTTCCATTCCCTGAAGGAAAACGGGAGCACCCTGGTTTTCGGAACCCTGGGCAATTTCAAACCGAAAAATGGGTCTGCAACGTTACTCCATCCGTACTCAACGAAGGCGTCCCTGGTGATGACCCTGAGCGGAATCATCACATTCTGGATACGCCTTGCAGACAGTGCCTTTTTAGGACCGACCTTTTTGCATTTGAGTTTTGCCAGAAACTTTTTCAGCAATACAGGTGTAAACTCGCTGAACGACCTTTGGGCAAAATAAGGCAAAAGATGATGGTTGAGGATGCAAGTGTAATCCCGTATCTGACTTTCGGTCATACCGGGTTTCATCTCTTTCCACCATTTTTTTTGATACTCACCGAATGGCACATCTCCCGGATCCTTTGTGACAATCCGACCCTCCAGTTCAGTAAATTTATCCTTTTTGCCGCTGTGCGGAAAACGTCTGGCAAATTCGAAAACACCATTTTCGATTTCCGCCACGATCAAATCCAGTTGGCGCCGAAGCTGGCGTTGATTTGCCGGCGTATCCTTCAGGTCTGAAGGTTCCCGAACCCTTTTTTTGAGGTAATGAAAATCAACCCACAGTTTTCCGCCACGGCTGTAGACCCTACCCTTTTTTCCGGCGTTTATGCCGGATTTGGCTCTGGAATCTTTTTTCGTGTCGCGGATTAGAGGAAATTCTACTATATTCGCTCTTTTCATAAGCAACCTCTTTTCCGCTTTTTCAACCACCTCCCTTTCGTCCAGATGTCATACTAAATTGGCTATCATGGACCGGAAGGTGAGGTCAACAATATATATCTCAGATATGAATCAGACTTTCAGGCCGATCTTCCGGCACTGTACATCTTTTTATCGGATTTTCACGCAGCCAGATTTGAACTTCACTCCAGATAAACAGAAGCCTTCCTGTTGGTTTGAGATAATGAACATTTAATTTAAACTTGTTTTTCCACACCAGGTTTCGGATGGTTCCGGGTGCCATCTTGATGCGATCGCTGAGTTCAAAGGTTGTGAGATACTCTTCGGCGGTCGTTTCACCAATTTTTTTTTTCATGGGTCGCCTCTTGTTGAGATTTTACCTAGCGATTTAGCTTGACCTTATTCTTGCCATATTCAGCGGGCATTCCGGCTGGCAAAAAGGTTTTATTTCCTCAGTTTCGCAGCCATATGAGCTATAGCTCCTTTTATAAGCATATGATGCCTGCGCAACAATTTCTTCTTCAGTTATGATTCTTTTATTGTCCATGGGATTGTTTTTTTTGGCCCAGTTTTTGAGTAACGCCATGGCGCCATCAAAGGGTATACCGAGTCTTTTAAAATGTACGGCCAATCGAAAACAACAACATCGCTGATTTTTTGTAACACCATCTTGTAACATGATCCGTGCACACGGCGGCAGGCTGTAGGAATTAAGCCCCTGGTTTTGGGGAATATTTGGCTGAGGCCTACCTCCTGGTTCACCGGTCAGGTCGTTTATCTCTATAATGTCATCCAGGACAGATTCACTGTGTCTTATGGCGGTTTCCAGAAAATTCCACTGGTTTGCATAGGGCTCAAATGTCATCGGATCGACAAATACGGTTTTTCCTTTTGGAACCATTCCCCCAAACAAGGGGGCATTTATAAAATTTCCATAGGGAACATTTTCATCCAGTTTATTGTGCTTCGGGAACACCTCCGTTTGGGGATACCCGATCTCATCCAGAATATGTCGCACAACCAGGCGGGCTTTTGCTGCTAAAACCCCCCTCTCTTCAAAGAAGACCCAGACGTGATGCCCTTTTGATTTACTGATTTCGATATAGGCTGTGATACCGTAATGTTTTGCCTGACCTACGAACTCCATCGGTGGCAACTGGTTTTTCGTGTCAAAGTCAACGGCAATGGCTCGGGTACGATCCTTTACTAAAAGATAAACCCCATAAGGCGTCTGGCCTTTGAGATGGTCTAAAAGCACCCTGTTGGTAACAGGAGCTTTTACTTGACTGGCTTGGGCTGTATTTGGATTATAGGTACCATAAACGTTTGTTAGACCGGAAAAGAGCTCTTTAAAGATTTTAACTTTTTTCTCTTTCGACTTCATGTTTCCATTCCGATTTTTTCGAGTTTATTCAAAAATATAGTAAGCCTGAACTTACAACCGGCATATCAGCTATTTACAAAAAAAAGCGGCAAGATTGAACGGCTCGTTTCAAAATTCGGAAAAATTCGGGATTTGATTTAACCCGTTGTGGAAATATTGGCGGGTCTGTCCATTAATATCGTTAATGGTTTTGAAAAGATCAGGGAGTTGGTTCGCGTAATTTTCTGGTGGAGAATCTTTCATGTGCGGGGGTAGGAACCTGTTCCAATCATGAAACAGAAGCTTAACTATTATTTTTTTTTCAGCCCAGCACAAGGTGCTAAGACTGTATTTGAATACCCAGTTAATGTGGTTTAGTCTGGCTGAATCGCTGATGGAAGAAATAAAATAAGAAAAAATGTGTAACAACCCATACTCCTGGGCATCCAGAAAAGCATGATCAAGCCGGTCTTGTGCATGTCCTTGATACCCGGTCTCCAGTAGAGTAATTGCTTCAATAGTTGACTGTTGTTCCGTTAATTGCCTTCTGACCCCATACCCTTTGAGATATATATAGCTTATGAATGCACCAATTAAATTAAGAAATTTTTCATATGACAACAGTTCATTCTCATCGAACTGAAATTCCGTTGCAGCTCTTTTCAAGGGGTTATCTATTCGGTGGGCAAGATATTCCTCGCCAAGCTGAAGCAGAATATCTTTGATTAGCTTTCTGTAATAATTATCCGGCCTGCTAGAATTCATCAAAGGGGAGCTCCTTGATATATTTTAAGTGGTTATACTGGTTGAGGGCCCTTGTTTGGATGGTATGCGAATGAATGCCCTGCCTGCCGCTTAGTATCCGTTTTACCTCCTGGAGCGGTTTGTAATACCGGGAATGTGATTGTTGAATAATTGTTTCTTTGAAATTCACACTCGGAATTTCAAGTGGTCTGAGAGTGCTAATTTTATGTATTTCAGAGTCAATCCGTACAATGGCTTCGTATTTTTCAAGGTTAGCTATTTCTGATGCTTTTACCTTTCCTTGTAAATTTTTTACAAAATGTTTTGCGTCCTGGCTGTTGACCTTGAAAATTATACTCGTACCGACACCTCCAAACGCATCAATCTTTTTATAGTCAAACTGGCTATTTCGTTGGTGAGCAAAACTGACAGTGACGTTAAATTTTCTGGCCTCTTCAATGAAACTTTCTAATGCGTTTGAAATAACAAAGCGGTGCACTTCATCAATATGGATATCAAACCGCTTCCTCTCCTCAATGGGAATATCTATCCTCTTCAAAGTGTTGAGTTGAAGTATAGAAAGGATAAAACAACCTAATATCCCCTGCATTTTTCTGCTTAGTCTGCTCAGGTTCACGATTAAAATATTCCCTTCATCCATAATTTTTCTGAAATTTATTTTGTTTTCCGGGTTCGACAGCATGTAGGCAACGCTTTTAGTCGCCAGAAGTTTGTCCAATTTATTTATTGGAGGACTAAAAGCCTCTTTGGGAAAGTTCGCAAAATCATTAAGCCAGAATTCTTTAGTGTTTTTTGAGTCAACGATTGAAAGAATTTCTTTTTGAAATTTTTCTAAATGGCCTGGTTTACGGCGTAAAATATTAATTACATCAAGGATTGTTGCATTTGGCAGGTGAAGTACTGAGAAAATGACTTGCCGCAAAATGTATTCGAGGCGGTCTCCCCATCCTGTGGTAGAAATGAAACTCTGTATAGCCAGAAGGAAATCCTCAGCAGCTTTTCCAATATCAACCCCTTGATTTATTGATAGTGGGTTCCACAATGGAACCCACTCATCATCTCCCAGGTCAAGATAAATGACTTTGTTGACATATTCTTCAGGGATCAGGCCGAGAATTCTTTCGGAAAGATCGCCATGCGGATCAATAATAGCGACTCCATGACCATTTAAAATATCGTCCATAAATAAGTGTTCTTGGACAGTGGATTTTCCACTTCCGGATGTTCCTATTAAATGTGTACTTCTTCGTGATTGTTCAGGTATTCGTACCTCATGCGTTTTTCCTGTGTACTTGAATGTTCCTATGAGTGTGCCTGTCTGGTTTGTGTTGGTTTTGCCCGGTGTTGTTTCAAGTTTGGCGACAGGAATATTTCGCAATTTAATGAAAGATAGTGAAGGAAAATGGACAAGCCCGCTCAATTCCATCGAGTTAAGTATGAATCCATGCCGGTATACAAGCCCTGATAGGAACATTTCAAACATTTGCTCAACTGATAAAGTGAGCTCATAGTTTTTATTGGTAAGAAAATTCATGGGCCGGCCACCATGCTGAAAAAGGTTCATAAAGCTTGAAATTGATTGAAGCAACTCCTGGCCAGTATCTTCAGCGCCGACAATCGCACACCTTATCGCCGCAGCTAGAAACGGCTTATCATTATGAGCTTTGCTGGAAACCTCCCAAGCCATTTGTTTTAAATCGCCAGCCGGACCCTGCTGTGCAAATCTTTGAGGCATTGACTGAAAACCAGTGTTGAGTTTCTGGGCAAATTCAATATCGTACAGCAACTCAACATTTTCGTGCCAGTTGTGTAATGGGTTTACTGTTGAAAAAAGCACCTGATAGAGCCCGAAAATCGGTTCGGGTATTTGAGACAAACTGATTATCAATGTTTCCAGAGGAGAGATTGTCAGTTCATTCGGGTTTGTAAAAAGGTGAAAGTATGCTTGGGAAGGATAATATTCCTTAAATCGGATATTACAGGAAAGATTTTCCGTTAAGACCGGCACGTCAGTATCGCCAGCCTCTGTTATTTCGCATTGTTGATGGGTGCCTTGAAAAGCCGCGTTAATGGTAGGCAGATCTGTTTTGATGCATAACAGGTTGAAAGTAACCCTTTTTTCATTTCCCCATATTTCGAAACAGATCCGGTGCTCAAGATGCTGGAGTTGTTTTATAAACAGCTCTGCTGTTTTCCAGCAGAAAGGTTGTTCGGGAGATATCCAGACCTTCAGGCGTGTTAATTTATCGATGTAGGTGAGATCGTCAAAAACTGGGGACTGAAGATGATTAGGAAAACCGATTTTCGCAGAATCGTATAATGATCTGTAGTCTGGCTCCAACGCTACCGGTGATGAAAATATTTCGCGCGAGCAGCCCTTGTAGGCTTCGAAGTTTATATATTCGCCAATTTTTGCTGCAAGGATTTGCGGACGCGACCTTTCAATTAAAGCACGCTCCAATACCATAACGCCACCTGTATATTCTTTTAGAAGACTGAGCGGCAAATAACCGGATATGGTTTCATACGGTAGGTGGCTTTGGGTCCCTATCTGGAGTTTACTGTTTAAGTTTATTGAAAAGACTACAATTTTCGCATTGAGGCTTTACTCTTCTTGAGGTGAAGAAAGGAACTTTTTAACAAAGCCGCTATTGCTTCGAAAATATTCATAGTCCGGCACAATTAATCGTCATAAAGTTAAAAAGGTAAGATCTTTCATGTTTCTTATGGAAATAGATATTTTTTGCCCCACTGTTTTAACGAATATTTTTGACTTCCTTCATCATTTGAGGATGGTACTCAAGAAATTTGTAGAAATTAGCACCGAATAAATATGGATCCTGTTCAAGAATTTCCTGGGGGAGGATGTGTCGATATTTTTCCAAATATTCCAGCGGAACAGCTAATTTTTCTTCGGTTGAAAGATTATTCCAGAACTCACCGATCCTGCACTGAATCCAATTTGTTGTGAATTGCTGGATAAGGGCTTCAGCTATATATTTCAGTACTGAATACAACCCACCCTCCACACCGGACTGGGCGATTCTAAAAGCTGCCCGACCCCCTCTATGCCCATATTTTTTTAAAAACAAATTTAAGCAGCAGCCCCAGTCTATAAATAAATTCATTGGTCTGGGTCTTTTGATTCCAATCATATTTGATTCAACCAGGCAGTAAAATTCTGCCATCAATTCCTTAAATTCATCCCACGTGTCAATTTTTGCATAATTGATCGAAATAGAATTGAGGGCGTTGTTTGCCGCAGACTGGGCTCTTTCAATCGTCTCCTCAGGAGAAATATTGTTAAGAAGATATTCGAGTTTAGATGCCATTATCGTCTAAAGCCTTCTGAACATCGATGAAGTATTCTGCAGCGAAGTGACATAGGCTCTTATGAGATTTTTATAATCATGTGCATACCGCTCAGGCCTATCCAGCTGAATTGATGTTGAGAGTTGGCTTCCGAAAACCGCAATAAATTCAGTCATTAGAGCAACTTTGGCATCGAAGGAATTAGGTGCCACGTGACGGTCAAACACCTCGCGAATATAATTCTCAACCGATTCTGCCTTTAAACGGTCTGCTATGATGTCCAGGATTGCCCTCATGCCTCCATTGGTGCCATCATGAGCATCATTATAAGCAGTTACAATGTCTCCGCCTTTCCTTTTATATTCATATTCGACTATTTCTTTGGCACGGCTGGCAGCCTCGGAAAACGAAAATCTCCCTCCAGTTAAACATTCTGCATGGTGGTGGTTGTAGTAATTGGCAAGGTTTTCAGTGAACTCCTCAAAGCTGCCCACCGTGTTTGATTGTAAAGGATATCGCAATCTTGCTTCATCGTGCGGTATACCAATCACCCTGGCAATATGCCTTTCCTCCAGCATGGTAGTTAATGATGTAATTATCATGGTGCCCTCCTTTTTCAAATTGAGTTGAATAGAGACTTAACGTTATCAATGGATTGAACGTAATATCTAAAGATCTCAGAATAATGTTCGATATAGCTTTCCGGTTCATTCAAAACTTCCGAGGGGAGATATTGTCTGAATCGTTCCATTATAGTTTTGATCAGAGCTGTTTTTTCTTTTTTTGAAAGGGGTTCAACTGTGGTTTTAAATAGATAATTGATGTATTTCTCCTGCTCTTCTTGCTTAAACTTTTCAGTGACTTTAGTTAATATATATCTGAGCCCACCCTGTTGAGGAGACAGCCCCTCAAGATAAGCCTGCTTGTAACCTCCCTGGTTCGCAAAAGACCTTTCAAGTAGAGCAAGCGCATCTTCAGCTGCCTGCTGATGATCTATCGGGTCGATTATTTTGCTGGTATGCCGCAGGAGAAACACATAAAAGGATGTAATGGTCTGGTTGAACTCTGAAATATTCTTAACAACAGTGGTGTTCATCACGTAAACTGCGCGCGCATGATCAATCGCCATGGTCATTTTGCTGAGAGCATCCCGACCTATCTTCTCTGCAATTTCATCTGCCAGGTCTGTAATTGTCTGGCACGATTCGGAAGGGTTCTGGCTTACATCAACAATTGGAATGAGTGAGGAAGGGCTGTCCGTTGAGGCCTGAAAAAGAAATTTAAGGTCGGCAAAGTCGGAATTTTCAGTAAACTTGACAAGAGACATCAGGTCCGCACGATTGAAAAGCGATCCAGGACAATTGCGCAGAGTGGCCGGTGGTAATGACAGAAGTACCTTGAATATTTTTTGGCCAAATTCTTTTGGATATTCGACGCGGTCAATATAATAGGAAATAAATGTTTTTATAAAAGACCGGGCATCTTCAAAACGTTCCCGAAAAAGCATCGCCTCCAAAACCTGCCAGAAGCGCTTTTTATTATCCTGGTTTAAATAACAGACGGTTCTGGTAACAGGTGTTGAGTTGGAGGACGACAAAGTTAAGGGTTCAAAGAAATTAAACAGTAAACTGGCCATCAAGATTGATTCTGTTGAAAATACGGCCTTTATAAGATCTTCGATGTCACTAACGGTAATAATTTTTATTGAACCCTTCGCCTGCAATATGGCCGTCTCGACATTTTGAGTTTCACGGGGAGAAAGTGTCTGAGATGTAGTATCAGAATGAATGTGTGGTATTATAATTGTATGTATTTCCTCTGCGGTAATGGCGGCCTGTATTTTTGCCGGCAGGTTTTTTACAGCCTTTATTTCCCCATCGTTTGAAGCTATATGTCCGGTTATCGCAATCCCCTGATCCACAGGAATTTCAAGTCCGACCGATGCGGCAGCGACACATGATGCGGCATCGGTAGAATAACCGTATGCGTTTATACCGATGTCATGGAGTGAAGTCGCACCGATATTGGAAATTGACATCTGGAAATATTTCTGAGGTTGTCGGAGCTTTTCAAGAATCGATTCTACAATTGGAAAAACAGTTTTAAGAAGATGGTTTTTGGTTTTCTCAGAAAAACTGCAAACCCCGCTAAAGCCGTGTTCATTTTTACTGGAAGTCTCAACAGCTCTGACGATGAGAGGCGTAACAACAGCTTTTTCCTGGCCTTCAATGTTAAGGACCAGGATTGCATTAATCCTGCCGATGGCATTGTTCGATTTATTTTCCAGCATGGCTGTTTACCATTATTTTTATTATTCCTGTTTCCAACCCTGGATAAATACGAATAACCACCTCACCTTCCAACAATACGACTGCTTTAAACTCTCGACTATCGTAACTTTCCGTATCCGCAGCCATTGGGAATTCCTGATCCGGATATGCATGGGTCCAGAACAACTCACGCTCGGAAAGATGTTCCTGCCAAATGAGCCAATCACTGTCAGTCTTCAGGGTGTAATTCCCTGGATTAAGATCTGCGATTGTGTATGAATGCTGGCTTTCTGAAATATCAAATGAGGCCAGTGTATCACCATCATGTTCAAGTTGCAGACGGAGTTTTAAGGGTTCGGTTTCAGTGTCGACAACAGGTGACATGGCAACATCATTTATGATTTGCATGATCAACTTTTTATGTTGGGGCAACATTTTTAGCCAACCAGCTTTGCCTTTCTTTATGAATGTGACGAATTGTCGGAAGCCCTGTTGGTATTCTGGCTTTTTTCCCTTGTTAATTATTTCCATGATTACTTTTTCTGTCTTTTGCTCAGAATGAATGTCTTTCAGAGCGTTGCAGATATCGGTAATGAAATAGAGATGTTCCTGCATGGTCATACCTCATTAAGCATCATTTTCTGTTCCGCAGTAATTCTGTTATCTCGGCAGTATTTACGGCATTCCGAAATACAGGATAAGCCATTACAACTTCAGCAGTATTAAGCCATAAGTCAGGAATACCTGATTCGCTTTTCAACCAGTCGCTGCCGGCAAACCTGCTGAAAGTCGATTTAGATATGCCAAAATCGGCAGCAACCTTACCATCTTTAAAACATCCATCTTCAAGATCCGAGAAAATCCTTTCAATCAGGTACGTTAACCGAATCTGGCCCAGTTTTTTAATTGCGGGCCTTTGCGTTTCAATTAGTTTCGTTTTTTCAAAAGCGACTGTTTTCCCAAGGTCAAGTACAGGTGAATCATCCATATCATGTGCCGGTTCTTCCAGCTGCCCATGGTTAAAACTGTCGTCATACGAAATAACATTTTCCTTTCCAAAGTACTGATAAATAGTGGATTGGATCCGTTTTCTTGCCCCGGGGCTATAGGTGTCCAGTTCCTCTATGTGTTTATTCAACCATCTTGATCTTTTTCTGCCAGCAATGATGACCGGCATTTTTATGCAAATCGTCTTACCATTCACCTTCCAGTAATATCTGCTGAAGCTGATATTGTTGCTTCTATGAGCTTCTTTGAGGGACAGGAAAAAATGTCTTTTTATAAGCCCTTTCATTTCCTTGACAGCCGCAGCTTCCAGTGTCAGCTGTGTAAGGTCCGGATTGTCTGCCCTGAATTGCGCAATTTTTTTTATAAACGCCCTGAAATAATAGCGGCAGTCAACACCTGGGCGTTTCAGATCTAAGGATGGAAGCCTGGAAAATTTATCATTGGTCAAGTCCTGAGCAAACTCAATGTTTTCTGATAGTTCTCCAGTATAAATACAAATGCTTTTACTGGTCTCTACCATGGAATTTATATATTCAGTTATTGTGACATGTTCATTTTTTTTATTCCCTGGCAGAAATTTACGATTATGAAGACTGTCCAAAGACGCTTTCTCTCCCTTAATGATATTTTTAGCCAGTTCAATGATGGGCAAAAATTGCTCGGAATCGGGCTTGGTATCTATCATGGTAAGGTATGGTATTTTTAAGATTTTTCCTCTTGAGTTCTTCTCTTGAATAGAGTCAATTTTCATAAAACCACCTCTTTTGTTGATCTACTATACAAGCGAGAGACATTACCTTCTCAAACTCTTCGTTTTTTAAGGCAATATCTATTTCTGTCCGTAGATCAGTGATTTTTTCAATCACTTCAACAGTTCGCTGAATAATTGGGTCGCATTTTTCAATACTGGGTGCATGATTGTAGAAACAAAGTGCATCTTCCCATTTTTCTTGCTCAAGATATCCGCGGCCGACTGTTAAGGTTTCGTTATAGTTTCTTGCCATGCTCAACAGCTTTGTCTGTACCGATATACCATCCGGGTGTTCAGGGTAGATTTCGCATACTTCCTTTATAACGTCCACCAGATCACTCAACTTTCCTTCGGAAAACTGGCTGTTGATCTGAGAATAAAGCTTTTCTGCAAGGCTGTATCTTTCTTTTATTTTTCTTTGAAGGGTATTTGCTTCACGCTGACAGGATGAATCCGGAGAAATGGTTCTAAGAATATTATTAGTTTCGTTGAGTTTGTTCTGATCATACAATTTCTTGGCTTTTTCAAAAGCTATGATTGCTTGGTTATCCTCATCAGAACGCTCAGCTATATTTGTTGCTTCTTCTGCCTGTGGTTTTTTAGTCATCGGTTTAGATACGATGTCATCAAGCGCTGTCAATAAGTCGCTTGTGGTTCCTAAACGCTCATCCGGATTTTTTTTCAGGCAGCATGCGATAATTTCTGCAACATTGCTGTCAATATCCCACAAGCATGGCAACGCTGACCTGAGATGGGCCTCACGAAGATTTTTAAATGAACCGCAAAATGGCGGTAAGCACGAAGGGTGAAAGATTTCGTAGAGTAAAATTCCTAAGGAGTATATATCTGATCGGCAGTCGATTTCATGGATGTAATTGGCATAAAAAAGCTCAGGGCTCATGTATACTGGAGAGCTGATTTTGTGGATAATCTTTTTTACAATGTTACCATTCTCTTTCTGAGAGATAAAACTGTATTGAAAAATGCCAATGTCGCTGACTTTGATGTTGCCGTCGATAAATAATAAGTTTTCAGGTCTGACATCAAGGTGGATAATATTGTTATTGTGGATCACCTCAATGCCACGACAAGCCTGGATGAAATATTTAAGACCTGTTGTCATCCGAGCAACCCGATCATTTTTTAACATGGTCAAAAAGTTTCTAAAGGTTCCGGTGTTCCCGTATTCCATCGATTGAACAATAAACCATTTATCTTTATTATGAACCTTGCGAAAATCATATGTGCGGATGATGTGCTGGCACTGCGGTATCTGTAGGAATCTGTTGAGTTCCGGGCATGCCTGGAACCTATCAGACAATTGATCAGCAGGTCCTTCAAAGATAATTTTAATAGCGACCTTAATACCGAGAAGCAAATCTTCAGCGCAATACACCGAGTTTGAGCTTCCCAAATTTTCGAGTATTCTGAATCGTTCGTTGATAATCTCTCCTTGTGTGAAAATTTGTTTTTTAACTGAGGGCTGAGAGGCTCCAGAGAGATAAAAGTCTTCCTGTGGGTTTGGGTTCGTCGAAGAATTAGCACAATCGGGACAGATTTCTTCTGTGAAGGGCAGGAAGTGACCGCAGGCCTGGCAAAATTTCATATGCATTACAATATCTCCATATTTGATAGTTTTTCATTTACCACTTTGCTGAGTAAATTCTCTAATGTTTGGCAAGCGGCGCATATATGGATATCTGTCAGGCGGTTGTCTTGATTGTTTAACAAGAATTTGGATATGTCATGATTATATTGTTCGGGCTTTGTGGCTGGATCTGGAGCACCGCATTCAAGAAGGAGCATGGGTGTTAAAATACTTCCATGGTAAGTTGCCTGAAAATTGACGGCAAACTTCAATCCTGCAACTCCAACCTGGCTGCTTAAATCCATAACAATAATTTCAGCCGCTTGCCTTCCATTATTATTAATAAAAATTACTGGTTCAATGTTCATCGAGGATGCATCAGTTTGGGGCTGCCGGTTAACCAGTGATTTATGCTTTTCAGCTATATCATTTGGTTGAATCTCTAAATCTGAGATAGACATTTCATCCAATTTTTTTATCAGATAACGACCTGAGAAAGGTTTGTTGATGGCAGTAGCAGCAACGATGACATCTTGCATGGGGATGTCTGGATTTAAAATCCAATTTTGAGGTTCAGTTATTTCTGACGGATTCACAGGAAGATATAACGTCGAGACAGGAAAATTATCGTTCAGGCAAAGGATGTGTTTGTAAACCAGATATGCCTCGTCAATCTGCCATAGCCTTTCGAGCAACATGGCATACTGATGTAAAATCCTGCATGCAGCTGGATCGCTCTCCGTGATAATTTTTTCAAGCCGGTGATAGAATTGCAAAGCCTTGGTGTAATTACCTGCGGAGATTGCATCTTCAGCTTTCAAGCCAAGCGAGAGATGTTCGAAACCAAGTTCCACTATCCGGTCATGATATTTTTCAGATTCTGATACCTTATCCTGCCTGCAACACCTCTGAATCTTTTTAAGGAGACTTTCAAGTTCACTCTTGATTGGGTCAGCAGATGGTTTTTCTGCGGGATGCTTTGTCAAGCTTGTGACGATTCGGTAATATTCCCCCGGAACGGAACCTATTAACTCAACACCACTTTCACTCAACCTGTTTATTTCTGCTTTACCGGACAAATCGATGGTAAGTATTTTTGCTGATTCATGGCCAATACCGGCGGCTGCGATGATGTTTCTCGATACGGGCAACTCATTTAAGGGTAGAGACTTTTTATGATGCCAGATTTTAAGCATGCAATCGTCTTTTCCAATGGAAAAAAGGTTCTCTCCAAATCCAAAAAGAGCATAAAAATCTCCCTTATGTGCGAAAAAGCTGGCTGATTCTTCAGTGGAAATATTAAAGATGATAAGTTGCCCGTTCTTTCCTGGGTATGCCAATACGAAACAGGAAGATAAATAGACCAAATTTACCAGACTGTATTTTTCCGGTGGTTGTGTCAGAATTATTGTCTTTTCCAAACGAAGGTCGTGATAATTCCAAATGAACAGTTTGCCGGAAGTGGTGAGTCCGGCCATGAAATCGTGGTCAATTTTAATGAGGCTGCAAACAATGTTGTCAGAAGTTTCCAATACGGTAGACCGCGAGTCCCTTTCAAGGGACCATATTTTACATTTTCCAGCCGTGTCAGTGACCGCCAAGCGATTTTTGTCGAGCCAGAGAAGTGATAAAATAGGAGCGCCATGGTCTATAACCCGAATCAAATTGTTTGTTGGGCCTTCAGAGTACTGGTTGTCAGTCGGCTGCAGATAAGCGATCCCTTTTCTGGAACCTCCAGCCGCCATACCGGTCTCTGGTTCAATGCCCAGGGCATATATGCTATGGGGGGCAACAGTCTTGACAAGGGTACTTTTTTGTCTGGTCAAGGAGGAGTACAGAAATAGTCCGGGTGCGGTCCCACCAGAACCAAGAATATATGTTTCTTTTTCGTTGCCTGTTGTCATCTTCATAATGAAATTTTGTTTATTGACCTTAAGTTGAGCAGGTCATTGAGTATGGTTCCTGTCGAATACGGCGGATCAAATAAAAAATTCGGCAGTTGTTGCCTATGAGACCTTAACACAGATGTCGGCTCTATCGTGTTCAACAGGGATGGTTTTTCTTGCCGAGGACTATAGGGGGGGCATGCTTTGGATTTAGCGACACCAATAATTCGGGACGCTTTTTCAGTTATTGTCCGCATTTCCCTATACATTTCCTTAGCGCGAAACAACTGCTCGTTCTGAAGGTTTTCGGCTAAAGTTATTTTTTCTCTTGTCGACCCGGTGTGAAAAAGTCCGATTTTATCCTGTAAAATCCGGTTATTTGCTTTGCACCGTTCTATCTCTGCTGTCAGGTTAGGTTCATTCGTCTTGATATTTTCAAGCTCCTGGTCCGCTTGGTCGGTAAGCATGTCTTTTTCGTCATACTGGGCCTTAACCTGCTGATAGACAGAAAAATCTCTGATAATGCTGATCGGTAGACACGGCAAAATACTTTCAATAGCTTCAACTACTGAATCAAGCTGGGGCAATTTGTTTTCGATTTCCTTAAGTGCCGGCCCATTTTTGCCGGCTGATAGCTGTATGAATGCCATGTTCCCGGTCATTTGTTTCCCCGCCTTATATTGTCAGCATGAACTCGCTTGTTCAAACCATCCTGAGCCCCTTCGCTGTTTTTTATATCTTCATTCGTGATCTCTATCTGTTCAATTAAAAAATCGATGTCACGAGCAATGGCATCTTTCGCCTTCTTCAATTCTACTGTCGTCTCTGTTGTTTCAATTTTTGCCCGGGCCAGGGATACTTTTTTAAGGTCATTTTCGGAAGAATCACTTCTGTCGCTCATTTCATCTTCATACTCAGTAGCATCTTCCTGAATTGACTCTAAGGCATCATCTTCTTCATCGAATATTTCGACCGTAACATCCTCGGCATTTTCAATTTCCGTCTCAATTTCTTCCGTTCCTTCAACGGTGCCATCAAATTCAAGATCTTCCAATGTTTCCCGAACTGTTTCAACATCCGTGGCAATACGGTCAAGATTAACTTCCTTGGATTCCATGTCAGTTTTGTTCTGGTTGATTTTTTCTTTTACCTCCGGTCTGCGAGGCTGGCGTTTTTGAGTTCTCATGCCTGGACTCCTTTACGTTAATAAATCATAGCACCGAGTTATAAAACCATCCATAATCTCGATGTCTTTATTGACACCTGGAATTATTTTTTCTTTGAAACGATAATATAGGTTGTTGTTCAACTTCTTGGTGTTTATATCATCGAGCTGATTTAACAATGATTCAGAACAGATGTATCTATTGAAACTGTAACGAGTGAATGAAGTGAGGGCCTTGTTCAGCATTTTTTTGTAACTGCGTGTTTTCTTTATGAGCCGTTTCAACTCATTTGCGCTCGGATTTTTAGCATTTACGAAGGCGGTCATCAACTGTTTGATTTTTTTGAGTATAAGGATTTTTGTGAAATCAAAGCGGTTTATCTCTTCAGCGAGAATATTGAGTTCCTCTGTAACCCTTTCAATATGGATATCCTTGAACCATTTCTGGTCTTGTATGAAAGACAGGATGTCAATTTTTGTAGTATCCTTTTCAAGAAGGTATTGTGATTGGAAGTTATGAGTTCGAATCTTTCGAGATCGATAATAGCCTTCCGTAAAAAAGTATGCCTCTCCTGGCATCAAACGCCCAATCTCTTCTTTTTCAAGAGGCGATTGCAGGGTGGCATTACCAATCGCATCTCTGTCTTCCTGGTCATTCTGCCTAAAGGACAGTTTTGTTGTGGTGTTTTTAAAAACACCTGGAGCCAGCGAAGAAATATGTTGCTCTAAAATTATAATTGCCACGCCAAGCGATCGCAGTTCTGCCAGCATTTTTTCAATCAGTTCGGCGGAATGAGACTTGGGGTCAGCTATATCCGGAGATAAAACAGCCGGCCCCGAACTTTTGGCTACGTTATGTGCCTCTTCGATGACAATAACTAATCTCGGGTGCTTATCCACTGGAGGAGCAACCTTGAGTTGTTCACATATGGCGGTAAGAAGGAAAAGGGTGCAAAGGCATTTGCTATCGGTACCGAGTCGGTCCAGCTCCAATATCGTGTGCCTGGTCATCAATCTATCGATTGAAGGGTAATTGTTCCGGCATTGAAATATCTTACCGAGACTTCTGCGGGTAAGGCTTGTTATTCGAACTTCAAGAGCTGACCTAATATCAGACATGGTTTCCTGGGAATAGCCTTTGTTGTTCATGACTTTATCGACTGCTTTTACAAGATGACGCATCTGTGGCGGATTGTCAGTGTCCGGGAATTCCTCGTAGATTTCTTCAAGCGCTTCGCCTAATATTGCCGGGAGCGGTCCGGAAACCGGCATTGATGCAAGGAGACAATTCAGAATGTTTTCAATGTGCTCGTCAATAGACATTCCAACAGGCCTTGCAAACGGATTGTGTCTGTAAGGTGATATCTCCTCGTTACCAGCAGTGTAAAGCTCAATTGCCTCTGCAAATCGACGGATTTCCGGATCATTATGGTTTTGCAGGGTTTTAAGAGATCGGTATTGGATTTTAGCGGTTTCGATGACAAGCCAAGGAATTCCGCACTTAAATAACTGTAAAAGCACGGAATAGATAAACGTCGTCTTCCCGCTGCCGGTAGAACCGCTGATTCCCCCATGCTTGCAAAGCGTCAAAGTTAGAAGCTTCCTGATGATATTTGCACATTCTAAGTCTTCACCGATGGTGATGGAATCAGGTGATGTTATGAGATGAGGATCAGTGTTTTGTCTCATGCAGTAAGGGGAGTGTATGGAACCGATCGGCAATTGAAACAATCCAGACAGGCCATCGACTGTACACACCTGTTTCAAGGTGTCTAAGGTTGAATACATGGCACTATATCTGGGCGTTGACTCGTTAATAAGCGGAGACAGCGTAAAAGGCATGTATTGTTTTGCTTTTGTTATGGCGCATTTTAAGTGCCCACCTTTTTTAAGTGAGGCGATTTCGTAGTTTCCATTCTCAATAGCGTATTCTGCAAAAACCGAGCTTATTAAGTAGGCCGTTGAGGAAATTCCGGCAAAAATGCCGACGCTGAAAAACAGATTTGGACAGTGCAGTGTCTCGTGGAATCTCTGTTGGCAACGCAGGATATCGTCTGCAAGGGAATCCTGCTCTTTCTGTATGATTACAGGTTTTCTTGCAGTCAATTGCTGCGTCGGGTCATCTGATGAATAATTTGTAAAACTGGCCGTATCGTGCTCACTGTGTCTAAATCGATTTATTGATTGAAGGAGGTTTAGGTATTTTGTGTGGGCAGAAAGCTGAGGTGTGATATTGACAGGTTGCGCTGATATACAGATGATAATCGGGCAATTTACTTTGTGAAGTAATCTGTCGAGGTTGAGAAATTCCTGATTCGCCGGCCGTTCAAACTCTGTTAAAGAAAGATAGCTAACTGGAATGTTGCAGTTATGATCTGGTGGGTGGAGAGGCGTGGTGAATCTTAGCTTTCTGCTGATGGAATATCCGGCTGCCATTTTTTCCCATGGCAGGAAAGGCGAACTGATTTTATTGAACGTATAGAATTTGCTTAAGGGACCGGCCTCGATTAAAAGTGAAAGGTTCTTTGCGGTTTTTTCATCGGTTCCATTGATAATTAAATACACCTTCAGGCGTGATTGAAGCTCTTCAGAAGAGTTGTTCGGCTGGAATGACATGATTAATGTATAGGAAGCCGACCCAGGCAGATGACCAGTGATAGTTCGTAAAATGAGTTTTAAATTACGCTGTACGGTACCCGCTAAATCCCCCCCCGACTCAATCTGGTATTCAGGGAAATAAGGGTCAGGAATTTCTGCTATCTCAAAAATTATAGTATGTTTGTCCACGACACCTTACCTTGTCTAAATGTGTATTTTGAATTCACCGCAAACCGGGCATTCGGGATCAGGCTCCACATCAATTCCATACCACCTCAGAACATGCATTCCGTCTATGTTATATTCAAGAGGTTCGAGGTCTTTAAATTGTCCTTCTCTTCGGTTCAACCACAAATAGAGGGGTGCAACGAGATCCTCGTCAAGAGATCGCAGAGTTGTCTTGATATTTCTGAGCAGGTATTGCATCCCGACCTTAACTGCCATCAGAGATATGGGACCAATATCTGTTGAAAGACCAGGCTCAATTGGCACAGGGCGATCGCTGTAGGCAATCCTCTCAGCTTTGGCTTTGTTGGAAACCTCTTCGTTGCTACTCATTTCAGGCAGAAGCCTGCAATAGCATTGGTAGCAAAGCGTCTCTCCGGGTCGGTAAATTAAAACTTGCCCCGCATGCGCCCGGGAAAAAGCACCAGCAGAAACACACGGTTTCTTTTCTTCCACACACAATGAATTAATTGCCCGTCGAGCCTCTCGGTCGTCAGGGACATTAAAAACAAGGTCAGAACCGGCAATAATTGGACGGACTTTCTCTATGTTATCCCAACCGATTTTCATCACATAGGGTTTAATGTTGGCATACGGATTAATTTCATGAAGCACATCCACCATAAGTTTTGCCTTGAATCTTCCTATGTGCGAAAATCCGGCTTTGTGTCTGCTAAGATTACAAGCTTCAAGGCGATCATGGTCACAAATATTCTGGTTTAGTATACCTGCCTTTGTAAAATCCACTGAGATATGACTGCCTACAGAACCGACTCCGATTATTGAAATTGTCATTCCGGCAAAGACGTCTGTTTCCAATATTCCCTTGTTGCGTGAAAAGATTTCAGACCGGACTGGAATAATTTGCACTGGTGTGGGAATCCAGTCCTCAGATAATTTCACATGCCCGATAAAGTTTTCATGGGAATTTTTGCTTTTGCAAATTACACGGACCTGGTCTTCCGGTTTACCAAATTCATCAACGGTGACTGTTTCGTTCTTTGAGGCGATGTAGAGAGAACCGGGAACCTGATTGTGGGCGGAAGCGCGTGGCATGCAGACGAATGCGTCACCATTGTCAATGCAGTTGAAGGGAAGAGCGTAACAAAAATCAGGGTCATGAAATGCCTGGATCTCCTCCTCGGCAATGACGATCATGCTTTGTGATTCAATCGTTAAACTAAAAGTCATATCTTCCTTTCCGACATTTATATAATCATTCCTACTTATATCAGGGTCATCAGGGGAAACTGAGCAGAATATCTTATTTTTACGATCATATTTTATTTTTTTACCCTGAGATTTGGCCTGTATTATTTCTTCAATTGCGCTGCCCATTCTTTGTTTTTCACTGTTCATGGCTATTACCTCCTAATAAAATTTATTGTGATTAAAGAAATACTAATCAATGCCTATGTCGTAATGTCTCGTAAAGCTCAATAGTAATTCGGGGCAAATGTTAAAGTTAGAGTCTGGTACGTAAACGCTGACGAAAAAGTCTTCTCGCAGTGTTTTGTTTGAGAATATTGTTAATATATGCGAATGGTGCTTGCTGATTTTCTATGATTTTTTTAAGGGCATCGTCGATGGTTATACCGGTAGCCATGTAGTATTCATAGGCTTCGCAAAAGAGGCAACCTTTCAATATGATGCCGACACAAGATTTCGAAGCATCCCAATAATGTGTGTGACATATTTTCAGGTAACCGTTTTCATCCGTCCCGTTTATATGGAAGGCATTTGATATTCCTATGTCGTTGAGTAGTTGCATCGAGTGGTATTTATTAAGCTGCTTGGGAGAAAGGATTGTCAGTATAGGTTTTTCGTTTGGAAAGGCATAGGTCATTTGCAGGTTCAGGTAATACCATCTGCCATTTCCGGATGTTTTAAACCACCCGTTAAAACGAGGTCCTTTTTTAGAGTAGGTGAGAAAAAAACCAGTTTCTATCCCGACAACATATTCTTCCATCTCTATTCGTTTTTGATGTGACTTTAACATGATTCATTCCCGTCTTTATGTTTTAATCCAACAAAGCGCGTAAAACTTGACCAGATTGTTTTGATATGCGTGTATGGCCCATGCTTCAGTGCCTTGCAGGTCACTTCAACCGGAGAATTATTCTTTCCATCCCGGCCAAGATACACGCTTCTGATTTCACCAGGGCTTTCTTCAGTATACGCAAGATAAAGACAGTAGCTGGTACTCGGAATTGGAACAGTGACAACCGTGACCCCTTGGTTTATTTCAACTTCAACCTGTGATAAAACCTCCGGGGACAGTTTAAGAAGCTGTTTCTCTATTCTCCTGGCTAACTTTTCCTCTCTACTCAGCTGCGAAGCAGCCAGAGAGGAAACAGTTTTCTGAGCTAAAGGTAGAATAATCAATTCATTGTCGTTACGCGTGTATATTTTAGTCAGTTCAGGACTATTACTGTCGCTTTCTAATGCAAGCCTGATCGGGCTGGTACCCGGCAACACATTGATTAGACAGGGCTGAGGCAGGCCATGTTTTGCATCGGTATAGATGTAGGGATTAAATTTTATGTATTTTTTTCGGCCATGGGAACAAATTGTGAGAATAATCTGAATATAGCGATCGTAGTCGTTTTTCCTTGATATATTATGTGTGTTGCCGATGTCATCATTGCTTGGCCTGGATAGATCGATTAAGTGTGTATGCCAATCGCCGTCATGGTCTAATTTGTAATAGTCCTTTACGTGCCTATCATATTGTCTAAAATAATTTAAATCCATCTGAAACCTGTATCTCGAATGATAAGCATTCTTTCCGGCCACTGTAGCGAGCATGATGACAAATTCGGCTGAACGTGTTTTCAGGCCGAAAAAAGCTCCCCCAGTCTCGACTTCGTCTTCCTTTTTCTCAAGTGCCTCTCTTGCCATTATGTTGAGCGTATTCTGATAAATTGAAATAATTAATGGTTTGAGGTCTCTTCTGTTGTTTGCCTGTCGAGATGCAGAATGATTCGTGTAGTTATAATTAGGATACGTTAACATTGCTAATTCCTCTGGCTATGGGTGTTTTATTATCTAATTTATATATCTTTAATTATATTTATTAACTTTCACTATCCTTTGAGATTTATACGTTTATCCAATCATGCCCCTCTTTATCGTCAATTGTCGTGCCAATTCAACTGGTTGTCCTATTATTATAATATTTTTGTTGGGTTGAGTCTCTTTCGATCAATAGCCTTGATCTAATATATATCGAAAACCACTTGCTGCTTCTGGAAAGCCCTTCTGAATCAAAAGCGAGAGAGCATCTGCTTTTGACAAAGAAATATACCCTAATATTTCTTCATTAAATTTAAACGCTGAAGGACTGAATGACTCGGGCAATATTGCAAAACAGGTTCTTCCTAGTATTTTTTTCCCTTTTGGACTAATTCCTGAAAAATAGTTCAAAGTCATATGAATATGATCAAGTACCAATCCTATTTCTTCTGCAACCTCACGCAATGCTGTATCCATGGATGATTCACCTTCCTCGATTTTACCGGTGATGGGTTTTATAAACCCGAATCCCTCGTCGAATAAAATACAATTACCATCACTTGTAAAAAGATGAACTTGTACAATTTTTGTAAATTTAGTTTGAAAGCAATAAGAACTTTTTTTTAGATATTCATATATTTCATACCCAAATTGCTGACTCACAAAAGCATTAAAGAATCGTTCTTTTTTCATTTTTTGTCCTAAATAATTTTATACTTCTTCTCAAAAATAGAGTATCAAGATAAACTTATGATCCTATTTTCCTCTCAACCAACTGAAATTTGTTGTTACATTTCAAACATATTGCCCTGAAATCAGCTATAGCGACCCTTACGTTAGTGCAACCACAGGACCATTTTTTTAGTTTGGACTTACCAAGAATTGTGTCGAAAAGTTTTTGCCCTGACTCCTCAACTGAAGCAACCTTACATTCTACACTGACCCCGTGGTCTCTTAGAAACGAAACAAAAGGATCTCGATAACATAGGGTTACTCCATAATTATTACAGGGTATGCCAATAAGCTTCGCTTTTGTTCTGAATTCTACGTTATGGTAATTATTGCGGTTTCTTGTTCCTTTTTTCTTCCCAAACTCTTCTTGCCAAAGATGGATTGTTTCATGGAGCAAAGTTACCAGAGTATTTACTAAATGAGAACCTACGTATAGTCTGTTGATATTAATATTCCACTTAAGCCCAAATGCGTTCCTGCCTACCACATAATGTCCAAGGGTTCTTGAGCTTGTTTTTTCAAAACTTATAACCGGCGGTTTTAATACATTTTGAAAAAATCGTTCGTTGAATCGGTCAAACCAAGTATATAGCTGCTCCGATAAATTCGAGAACTTCCATTCCTTTGTCCCAATTTCGATTTCTTTTATCGCTTTGTTAGTAGCTTCATCCATAAATGCAGTCCGAATATTTTTTGGGGTTTAAACTCGATTTTTCTTCCTTTCACTTGTATGGGCTATTCCTATTGCTTGATAACAACTCTACCGCCTTCATCTTTTTTAAAAATCTTGTAAAATCATGGAGATTTTAAGAGCCAGGCATTCATTTTGTACAGTAAAATCGACATTATGATATTGGTATTGCTACATTTTTTCGATATTTTGGGAAAATTTGGATAAATTTAGGAAATTTTAGGAAAGAAATTTGTGGGAAATCTAACTGGAATACGATATAGTGCATAATTAATAATTTAGGTACCTTTTTCTCTTCAATCATCATTCATAAGGAGCCTGTCATTGCGAGAATATAGATGGAAATTTATTCGCCCATATTTGAAAAAGCATAGAATGAGTCCGCTAGAATTTGAAAAGAAAAGAGGATTATCCGGGTATGATTATGTAAATTTTGAATTTGATAGGATATTGAATGAAATTGCTGATGAGGTTCTCGAAGAAGAGGTGGCAAGGGTTATCGAATGTTTTTGGCTCATATATCAATGCCATAAGTGGGAGGAAGTACAACAAGAATTTCCGAAATATAATAGAAAAGAGGATAAGATTGAGCAACTAGGATATCAAACTGTAAGAAAGTATGCAAAGAATGCTACGAATAAAATATTAAAATATATTGAGCAACATATTGAAGTTAATTATAAATTAAAGAAAGCAGTTGATGATGAAATTAAAAAATTCTCTTAGAAATCGTCCAATTAATTCATATCTATCTTCGATCTCAAAAAGAATTGAGAAAAAATCATATCGTGATGCGGCCGAAATGACTTTGTTGTTGATCAGAAATTTTGGCTTGGAAAAAGAACTATTTTCATTCATAGAAAATAAGTTGAACGGATTGTTGCATGAGGATCATTACAGATTTGTGAAGGAATTGATGAATCAAATTGAAGTTTCAGAGCTAATAATCAAGGAGTTTATGAAAGATGATCATAGAGAGCCACTAAATCGTTTCACAAATTTTCTAACAGAATATTTTTTGGAGAAAGCACAAAAATACAAAAATCAAAAACCATCTGAAACCTTAAAATGTCTTGAAGTAGCTTTAGAATTGAGGTCTGTGGACGTTGAAATAAGCAAGAGTATTACTGAAATTAAAGAAAAATATTCTCAACAAATTAAAACAACAGAACTTTATGATAAAGGAGGAGGATATTTTGATAAGAAGGTTACGGAGATAAAAATAACTCTTATTTTTGAGAGACTCTGCACCGCCAACAAACTCAAAGAATGGGAAGGAGTCATTAAGCTCAGCCGTGAGATGGAAGCGCTTGACTACAGTGAGGAAGTGCATCCGATAAAAGATAAAGTTAGAAAAGCAAAATTGCACCTATTTAATAAAAAACTGTGTGAGGCATACAAAAATGAGAAATGGGGAGATGTGATACAATTTGGTGGAGAGATGAGTGCATTAGATTATGATGAAAATGAATTTCCTATCATAGATAAAGTCAGCTTTTCATTATATGTGATGGGAGCGGGTTGGCTTCAAGAGAGTGAATTTGAAAAAGCTGAACAAGCATTTCTTAACGCTATAGCGATTAAACCAGAGTTTCCCGAAGCACTTCGAGAACTTGGAATGACTTACTTCAATATGAACAGGATCGACGATGCTGAACCTTTCTTAACAGAAGCCGCAAGACATTTACCAAAAGATGTCAATGTTCGTTTTTTCTTAGGGAAAATATACTATGACAAACACGAATACAGACAAGCCGAATATTTTTTGAGAGCTGCCAGCCAATTAGAACCAAAAAATGCAGCTACTTTGCAATTCTTAGCAAAAGCTTATTTTCTACAAAGAAAATTTGAAAAAGCAAAAGCTGAATATATCAAAATATTGGAGTTGGTACCAAAAAGCAAGGGAGTGCTTATGGATCTTGGACATTTATGTTTACATATGGGTGATTATCAATCTGCAGAAAGCTATCTTGTTGAAGTAAAAAATATGGACCCTAATAATTATATTATTTTGAATAACTTATCAGTGGCAAAATTCAGTCTAGGCAAATTAAAGGAGGCAAAAGATCTTATTGAGGAGGCCAAAGAAACCAATGTAGTTTCGGCCGAAGTGTATTGTAATTTAGCTACGTTTTTTTGGCAAGGAAATGATATAATTAATGCGCAAAAATATATTGAAGAGGCCTACCGGCTCAATAAAAAAAACCCGGTCATTAAAAAGAATAGAAAAATTATGGTAAAAAACCAAAAAGGAGAATTAACTCTGATTGCTATAAGTTGAGAAATTGTTTTCGTTTTTTGATTTAGCAGTTTTGTCCGAGTTTGTACCATGATTATTCCATTCTTGAAATAAGGATATTTCACAAGTGCCTTTCAAAATCAAAAGTAACGAACTAAAGATTCAATTCGATTTGGGCATAGCGTATCTTGAGAGTAAAAATCTTAGAGCTGCAAAAGAAATCTTTGAAAAAATAGACAAATCAATACCTAACCAGCCAGAAGTTTTAGCTCATTTGGGTGCAACATATTTCTATTTAGAGGACTATAGTAATGCAGAAACTTATCTACTCAGAGCAAAAACATTAAAACCCGATAATCTTTTCATATTAAAAACACTTTCTGGCGTGTTACGCAAAGCCGGGAAATATGTTGAAGCTGAAAAAGTTTTATTAAATACATTCAAAATAGCGCCCAATGACTCTACAGTATTGGCTAATTTAGGTCTTGCGTTTGTTGATAATGATAAATTTCTTAAAGGAATAACTCTGTTAAGAAAAGCCAAGAAACTGATACCAAACAACCCAACCATACTATACAATTTAGGTTTTGCATATATGAAAACAGGTGAACTTGATAAAGCCGAAAAAGAGCTATCGAAGGCAAATGAAGTAAAACCTAATGATTTTTATACAATATCAAATTTGGCCGGAATTTTATCCATTAAGAAAAGACATAATGAAGCTGAGAAGCTATTAGAACAACTTTACGTATTAAATCCAAATCATCCTATTACTTTAAAAAATTTAGGTTATATTCACATAGAAACCAAAAGATATGATAAAGCTGAGGAGAAATTGCTTGAAGCTATTAAACAAATTCCAAATGACCCTGATATATTAGCAAATTTAGGCAAGGCATATTTAGAACAAAAAAAGTACGATCTTGCTGAAAAGAATTTTATCAAAGCTAATAAATTAAACCCAGGTAATTATTTTATCCTATACAATTTAAGCATGTCATATATAGAAGAACATAAATTCGATGTAGCCCTAGATTACTTGTTTGAAGCCAACATTGCTCAGCCTAACAACTACAAAGTTTTAAATAATATAGGAGTGGCATTTATTGAGTTGAAAGACTATGCTTCCTCATTAAGATGGCTCAATAAAGCTCTTTCTGAAAAGCCAGATGATGACTTTGTTTATAATAACTTAGCTATCAGCTATTTGGAGATTGACGATATTGAAAATGCTAAAAAACATATTCAAAAAGCATTGGAATACAACTCAAACGATATCAATAGGATTATGTTAAAGAAATTCATATTAGAAAGGAAAAAGTCTGTCGGTGATGGAAAAACAAATTCACATCGGAACCTTATGGGTAAATCATCTGATTTTGCTAAAATTATTCCTTTTAAAGAGACAAAATGAGTTAGCTGAAAGCAAGTTTGTGATAACGTCAGCTGATGTGACTGTTCGGAAGCGGAATCTGAGTTGTCGGTTCCGTTAAGCCCTGTTAAGGTATGCGGGAATTCACGTGTTGTCCGGCTGCCCATCTCAGGCATCGAAAGTGGGTTCTCTGATTATCTGCTCGGGGCTAAGGTTCAGAAGGTTGCGGTTCTCAAAGGGCATGACGAGGTTGGAAGGGATGTTAGGGTGAAGGTGGTTTTTTAGGTAAAATTTATTCTCGGATTTTCAGGGTCTGCGCTGTTTGGCGTGGGCTTTTTTTATGTTAAGTTGCGAATATTCTTGACTTTTAAGACAAGGTTGGTTTTAATGCATTAAATCAAATTATATTCTAAGGAGGGACTATGAAAGAAATGGAGGTCTTTTTAAAAACTGTGGTGGACGGCATGAAGGGAATGGCACAGGGAATCGAGACATTGGCAGAGAAACTGGATGCCATTGCAAAATCTCGGTTTGATGAGAAGGCTAAAGCTAAGCCTGCACGTAAAGCTCCGGCAAAGCCTAAGAAGAAGGCTGCTAAAAAAACTGCAAAGAAGGCTCCTGCGAAAAAGACCGTTGCTAAGAAGCCTGCGACTGCTGCTGATACTGTTCTTGGCATTATTAACAGATCAAAGAAAGGTGTTGATACCACAACTCTTGTGAAAAAGACCGGGTATGATAAAAAGAAGGTTGCCAACGTGGTTTGCAAACTGAAGAAACAGGGTAAGATTAAGAGCGAGGAGAAAGGGGTTTATTTGAAGGTGTGATGCAACTCTTTTTCTTGTTCTTTAAAGGTCGGAACAACTGAGGATGGACATTGGCAACCAAATTTATATCAAGAGATAAAATAGTAAGGAAAGAAGGGATCTTGCTGACACCAAACCTTTAATCTGAAGGAGAAAAGAAAAAAAATATATGCTTTCGAAAAAAGACAGAAGCAACCTGGCAGGTGAGTTCCATACACTGGCCGAACTATACAGAAGAGGCTACAACGCCTTCATCACGCTCGGCAAAAGCAAACAAATAGACATCGTGGTTAAAGACGGAGACGAATCATTGTCCATCGAAGTAAAATCGCGGATGTCATCCGGCCAATTCCTTTGCTCATCCCCTCCTTCCCCACTCATAAAAAAAATATGGGTTTTTGTGGACATGAACAAGAAAAACATAGACGAGCCTCCAGACTATTATGTCCTGAGCGCACCAGACCTATATGAGATAGGAAAAAACAGGAAAAAAGAAATCAAAATAAAGGAAAAGGCGCGCGGCAAAAAATACTCGGAATTCTCCTCATTAGACATCACACTCAAAGATCTGAAAAAATACAATCAGGGATGGGACCTCGTGAAAAACATATTTGACCAAAAATAAAAAAATGGTCATCTACCTAAGCAACAAGCCTTTTGCTACGGAACATATATATAAGATTAATATGAAAGAGCAGGCAGGTTATTCTTGACTAATTCTTTCCCCTCTTTTGACCAAGGCGTGAATATATGGTGGATTCTTTTTGCTATTTGCATCACCCATTATTGATTTTGACTTCTCTGATTCTATTTCTTTCTTGTATTCAGGAAGCTTTTTTATATCGCTTTTTATGTATACATCACGCTTGCTGCCGGCCTTCAGTTTCTTTATCCTGGAAACTTCATTTTCGAGATATTTAATCTTGCAAATATTTGGCTTTTCTGGCTCATACGGTTCCCAATGCTCGATAACACTCCAAGCCTGATCTGCTATTGTGTACCTATCCGCAAAATATCCATTGTTCGTTGCTATGTCTATGAGGTTCTCGACACTGCCTGTATGCAGGTTAACATAAACTGCATTCTTATCTGTGGGCCAGCCTAATTGTTCCAGGAGCCTTGTTCCCCTCCGCCTGCATTCATCAATATAATGATACCGCCAGGTTTCCTCATCACCCCATTCTGGTTTTGGATGGCATTCTCGCATTGCATCTTTAAGCATCTCTGCTGAAAACCTTCTTAAGAGTTCCATAACCTTCTGTTCCTCTGCTTTCTTTGTCTGGCGTTGCTTTACCTTTTCAGGCTCGAAATCTGTTAGGGTTTTGTTTTGCATGAATATCACCCCGCCTTCTGCATCAGTTCCGGAACCTTGCCTTTGAGGTCGAATCCATCGTTCAGGAAATAGCCGACCAGTTCCGGTCTCTTGACCTTATCCCATTTGTCGATGCCCTTCCCTTCCAGGTGTTTGTCGAGCTTGATTTCTTTTGCAAGCTCAATCAGTGCGGATTTGGTGTATGGTTTCAAGTATCCCTCGGTTATGGTGAAGTGTTCGGTCAGATTTACACCAAAGGTTTCTGATGCTTTAGGGAGTTCATCATGGAGATGTTTTACCCATAGACCTGAGACAGTTGCGATTAATCTATCAATCTCGGTTTCTTCCAGCTCAAGGATTTTATTGAAAACCGGTTCCGTGTCTCCATACCGGGTCTTGCCAATCTTTTCGGATTTCATCAGTTTTTCAGTCACATCCCTTTTAGCCCTGTCATTCCAAGTCATGCCTTCTTTGAGGAGGGCGAACAGTGTCATGGCTTTGGATTCTTTGGTTGAAGGTTTCATTAATTGTTGGGTCTTGTCTATCAGGAATCCGGTCTTGAACAACGAGACTTTTCCTTTGAGCCTGTCCTCTGTGTTGGTGGCTTTTGCCTTTTCGTTAGTTTTTTGTTTCTTTGGCCGTCTGGCCTTCGGGTTAATGCACCAGATTTGCTTCTCTAAGTTGCCTCCGTAAGATTCTCCGAACACGACCGCATAGTTCTCTGGCTCTTTGTGGAGTTTTTTCTTGATATCTTTATAGTCATCATGCCAATCTTCCACCTTTTCTTTGATTTTCAGATTGTTGATGCTTGCAGGAGAGAGGACTTTGGTTCCTTGCTTTTGGAGTTTTTTTGTCTCTGTAATTTTCCATTCCCGGGTCTTTTTCATATAGCATTTCTTGTCCAGGCATAGCCCTTTTAGTTCCGAGCCTGAATCAAAGAGCACTGATTGCTCGCCGCCGTTGTGCCTGCAATCTTTGCACTCGGACTTGTCAAAGACTGCGTTTCTCATTTTCATGGTTGAATCTTCATACTCCATATGCTTCTCAGTCATGGAAACGTTCCATTTTTCACTGATGCATTTCTTCAATACTTTAATCTGCTCTTTTGGTGAATTCATCCTTGCCAGAACCAATGCATGGCCTATCAGGATTTTACCGCTTGAAAGGGCTTTCTGGACTTCTTCAGGTAATCTCAGAAGTTCAAGCCTTCGTTCGATATAGAGTTTTGGCTTTGAGATTTTCTGTGCCAGTGTCTCGATGCTTGCTTTTGTCGCGTCGATGTACTGTTGGAAGGCTTTGGCCTCTTCAGCTGGATTGAGGTCTTTCCTGTGCATGTTTTCGATGAGCTTAACCTCTTCGATGTCTGTATCGTCGCCGTCATAGATCGAAATTGGGACGGTTTCGAGTTCCAGGGCTTTTGCAGCGCGGAGTCTTCTTTCGCCGGCGATCAGTTCATAACTGTGTTCATCGAGTTTCTTTACAACCAAAGGCTCAATGATACCTTTTTCCCTGACTGATGCTGTCAGTTCGTCGATGTTGCCGAAATCTGTCCTGGGGTTGCTTTTCACAACTATGTTCTGGAGTGCTATTTCCATGTTTATCACCTGTTTATTTGTAGAGCAGACTTGCTCTCTGATGCTTGAGAGCAAGTTGCTTTGTTGAGAAGATTATAAGACCAGTACCGCTTCCCGCAGCCTATACAGGTGATGTCGTCTTTCCATTGGTCTTTGATCCAACCGCAGTGCATGCATTCAAACACATCCTTACCTTCCGGGATAAGTTTTGCTCTGGATTCTGCAATTATTATCCAGCCCTGGATATTGAGGAGTTCTCTTTGGAATGCGTCAAAGGCTTTATCGAGTTGGTCTTTTTTGAACTCTTCATCGTATACAACATATGATTCCCATCCCATCTCAGGGAAGGCGTGGTTCTGTGTTACTGTGAGCTTATAGCCGGGGCGTTTTAGTTTCTTGTGTGTCTTTTTGTCCCGGGCAGTGACAAGAGCTTCAGTGATGTCAACATAAACATGGAAGTCAACAAAGCCTTCAGGTATATCATCCTCACCTCGCCAGTATCCTTTGTATTCAATCTCCCAGTCATAGATAAGGTTATTGTATGGTCTAAGGTCCAGTTGTTTAGTGTGTTCGGCCATAGAGATGGTTTTCTGGCTGAACCTGTTGAGCATGGTTTGGGAGGTCATTTTCAAAGCTTTGAAAGTTGGTTTTCAACTTCATTATCAACAATGTCCCGGTGCCATTGATAACCTACGTCTCCTGCGTCAACCAAGGCTCTTGCAAATCCTTTGAGGTCTCCTGCTTTGTATAGGTTAAAGGCGGTTTTTACCTTTTGTCGGAGTATGCTCATCAGAACCACCCCTCATCCGACATGTTTTGTTTACACTTCTCTGAACAGAAAGTTATGCATCCTAAAAGAATCGGCGCGTTGTTAATATCTTTTTGACAGTGCATACATTTCATACCTACAAGCCAGTTATTTAGTTTCATAATTTCATTAAATATGTGTGTTTTTTTGTCTGCTTCATCTGATTCTAAGTAGTGCCTTAATTCATGGTAAAAGTCGTATTCAATCAATATTCTCAATGCAGACAGTTGTGTTTCATCCATAGTGATACCTCCAAGCCAATTGACCATTCCCACGTTTGAAACGGATGGCTGGCTCAATCTTGTGCCAGCTATCCGCTTTGCGGATTAACTTGTTCAACTTTGTTTGGGAGTTTCTTAGGTTTCTCTAATCCTTTATCCTGACATCTACGTCTTCAGCTTCGATACAGTGCATGTCATTAGCACCTATTCCGTCAAGGATGCATTGCTCTAATTGTTTCCTATTCTTTGCGCTGTGGCTGCCTTTCCGGACATTGATATTCCAAGCTGACCTTGCCTGAAAAGTTTGTGAATTCTTTCGGTTCTTGCATGGGGATCTGAACCCTTTGGGGGTCTTAACCTTTTGGGGTTCTTGTTTTTTTGGTGGGCTTGACGAACAAGGTGAGGAAACCCACTTCGCTCCCGGTTGGCGAAAGAACCGTTTTGGAAGGGTGTGGGGGTGCCGGGGGAGAGGGGAACCTTTTTTGGTTCTTATAATCTTTTGATGTATTCACCTTTCTTGATGTCGAAGATGAATCCCTCTTTTCTTAAAAGTTTTAATATTTTTTCAAGGTATTCTTCGTCTATTCCGAACGCCTCGGACTTTTCTACTAAATCTTGAATGTTAACCCTTTTTTTAATGGATTCTTCTTCAAGAGCAGTAATCAGCTCTTTGATCTTCCTGGTCTTGGTCCTGTAGCCGGCTGTGATGCCTGTTGTGATCCTGTCAACATCAATAGTCCCGGTCTCTTTGTCATAGGCGATTTCCCTTAGACAATATCCTACCAATTCTGTTGCTCTTTCTGCATCCAGCACTCCAACAGTATTTGATAATCTTGCCTTCGCAAACGCTTCGGATATCCTTATGATGCCCTGGAGCTGTCTTTTTGAGATTGCGATTGTTTTGAATTTATTTATGCCGTTCCCGGAAGCCCGCATGGCTAAGTAGTATTTTTTGATGTGGTTTGTGGCCAGTTTTGTTAATCTTGGCTTTAGCTTCCTTGCATATGCGATGTATTTTCTTAATACTTTGGTGTCTATGTCAGTTTTTATGGCTTTGTTTGCATCTTTGTGGATGTTCAACAGAAAATCGGTGTGTTCTTCATCTATATCAACGTCTGGTTCATCCTTGATAGGGAATATCAGGTCAAACCGGTTGATAAGTGTTGATGGTAGGTCTATCTGTTCAGCAATTGTCCTTGAGTACGGGTCGAATCTTCCCATCTTAGGGTTCGCAGCTGCAAGGACTGTTGTTTCGCATTTGAGAGTTGCCTGGATGTTTGCTTTTGCGATAGTTACGATTTGGCCTTCCAGCGCCTCATGCATTGCATTCGTATCTTTTGATGAGATTTTATCGAGTTCGTCAAGGCAGAGTAAGCCTTTGTTTGTGAGGACTAAGGTTCCGGCTTCAAGTGCCCAGCCGCCTATGAATTCATCCTTTACAACTGTTGCTGTGAGGCCTGCGCCTGAAGCACCCTTCCCGCTTACAAACCTTGATTTGGGTGCTATTTGGTCTATCCTTTTCAATAGTTCTGTTTTGCCTGTGCCCGGGTCGCCAATCAGAAGAATGTGCATGTCAGCCCTTGTATTTCTGCCTTCAATGCTTTTTTGAACGCCGCCAAGGAGTTGGGCCAATAATGCTTCTTTAATTCGATCATGCCCACAGATGTTAGGAGCGATTGAATTGACCAGTTTGGAGATAATATTTTCTTCCTTGGACAATTTCTTTATTTTAGCCTCTTCCTCTTTTGATATTTTTAGTGCTTCGAACTCTTCATCCACAGGCTCAAGATAGTTTGATTCGATTAAGAGATCAAACGTGGTGCTTTGTCCGCCCGTCCTAAGTGTGATCGGCACTTCTTTCACGATTCCGTTGATTATTACTTTTGAGCCAGGGATGGCTTTTCTTTCAGCAATCGGGCTTACAAGGTCGGATTTTAGGATGGATTTGATTTTTTTTGGCTGTTCGCTTCCATCTATGCTTTCAAGATTTTCTTCAAGAACTAATGCTTGTGCATCGACAAGCTCTTTAGATAACAGTTTGAATTTGCCTTTCCTGCCGCAACCGCATTTGGTTGGTTCTCTCATTTTTTTGTCTAACTGAAGTACTGATGTAACCGTCCCGCAGCTTGGGCATTCAAATCTTGATGATGTTACTTGAGGCCTTACGTCTGATTTCTGCCTGACTGTCCCTTCAAACCTTCTAAATTCACCTATATGCTCGCTTCGAATATCTCTAATGTCTAAGGTTTGGGATTTTGGCAGATTTTTGAATCTTACAAAATAACCTTTCGAGTCGTTTGGCAGTTCAATCTGTTCTATTGCCATAACAGCAGCTTTTATGACTTCATCAGGGTTCTCAAGTAATATATCTGCAAGCTCCAAGTGTTGTTTGCTCAGTTCATTAAAGTCTATTATGAGATATTTGATTCCCTTGCGTGAATTCTCCAGCAACTCATCAAGATAATTTCCTTCGATGAAATTCTTGAATGCATTGATTTGCACAAGTGTTTCGTGATGTGACTCCCATCGTGCCCTTTCAAATCTCTCCCTTTCCTGTTCCCTTTCAATTAAGAAGTTGATGTATTCAACCCCTTTGCTTGATGCAACATAATGAGGCTTATTATCTATAATTCTTTTTTCTACCAGTCCATCAAACAGTAACCCAGATTCCCTATCTCCTCTTTTAATGAGCCTTGATATAGACTTTAAATCAAGTTTTAGCTCATCACCGATGTCTTTTATTGTCTTTGGTTTATTTAAAATTGTTATTATTATTTTATCTTTATTATCTATGTTGGTTAGTTTAAATTTTGGGTGAGTGGGCGACTTGGGGGAGTTGGGTGACTTGGGTGACTTGGGTGAGTTGGGGGAGTGATGAGCGAGTGGTTGGGTGAGTGGATTTTCGGCTGTTTTAGGCTCTAATTCCTTAGAATCGTGTTTTTGGTCGCCCAGGTCGCCCATTTTTTGCACTTTCACATATGCATTTTTGGGTTCCACATGAAGCGATTTTTTATGAGATTCAACTTTCTCGTCGGAAAAACCTTTATTTCCATTGGAAAATTTCTTATCATTTTTCGGGATTTTTTCAGAATTTTTTGATTTGCCCGGATCATCGATTTTTGCCACCTCCAGACGAAAGATTTAAAAATCTATCTATTTTTGCATGATAATTTTTTATGGAATTTGGATCAATATGTCTTATTTCATCATCATTCCCTTTAATCCTCAATAATCCTTGATGTGTTATCCCAATTAGAATTCCGTAAGCTTTGATTAGTTGATTTGTTTCTGGTTCAACAAATCTTATAATCACAAATTTACCGATATCTTCGCCGTAATCTTCAATAACTTTTTTTGCATCCGTAATTCCAAACACCTTGTATCTTATCAAAACCGTAAATTATATAAATCCCCTAAGCTTAGAACTCCTTGGGAGTGCTTGACTAATTCTTAAATTGGTCGGGATCTGGGCCAGGCTTAACGCCTGGTTCTTCTTTTATCATGACTCTTGCTCTGCGATTAATTTTTTCAAACCTTCTTCAAAAGCATGTGACCTATTCCTGAAGTGCCCCTTTTTTACTATTTCATCTATCCTTTCAACTACTTCAGATTTGATTGAAACGCTTGTTCTTTTGAGGCTCATAATAATTTGTGATACTAAATATTATTTAATTCTTTCTAATCTCAAAAGAGTAGTTACAGATTTTATGAGAATTGAAAAAATTTATAAACCCTAACCCCTATAAAACCAATCATGCGAGTATCTTTGCGAAAATTCATGCCGATTGACCCTCATGAGCTGCTTTCTGGCACATACGGCGAATGGGTTAAGATCATTCTCTTTTGTGGGCTGTTCATAGCTATTACAGGCGCAGTGCTTCCAAAGAGGCTTACTGAAAAGCGTTACGGCAAGGCTGTTACTGTGTTTACCGGACTGATCCTGGGTCTTGGTCTTTACACAGCCCAGAACCTCTATAACTTTAATTTTGAGAGCTTCGGGTTCCTTGCAATCTGGTTGATTGTAATAATCACTGCATTCGTCACATTTGGATTGATGCGCATGGGGATGCGAAAGGATATTGCGCTTAGCCTCACTTATTGCGTTATGTTCCTGACCTTCTATCTCATGACACCAAGCATCTACGACTCCATAGCAGAATCCCTCCCAATTCTGAATCTGGCATTCTTGCTTGCATTCCTGTACCTGGCAGGCACATTATTCTATAAGATGTTTGCGCACAATAAGGCCACACTATCAAGTGCCAAGGAATTGAAGCACACAGAGATCTCACAGCCTGACGAGCCAGAAATAAATAAAGAGATTCAATCCGAGCAAATAGAGGAAAAGAACATAAAGCATAAAACCCTGAGATTGACCAAAAGAGAATTGAAGTCTGTGGAACACATCGACCATTACCTGAAAGAGATAATATCCACTCTTGAGAACTCCGATAACTTGACCGAAGACCAAAAGCAGCATATAGCAAATGCACTCCTCACCATCGGCAAGACCAAAGAAGATGTGGAGCGTGGCCTTAAACTCTTGAAGAGACATATTGAACGCTATAAATACTCTGACAGGTCAAAACAGAACGAACTCCGGGACAGATTCAAGAAGGCTGCAACCAAAGACAAGCGAAAAGAGATTCAAAAAGAATGGCTGCTGGAAAAACGCAAAATAGATGTATATATCTTTATCGATGAGCAGAATGCTAAGATTCTCGATTTCCTGAAAACTTTCGACTCACTGATTCACAAGTCTGTTGACTTGATGAGCCAGAACAAGCCAGCTGCAGCCGTCCGTGTGATCCAGTCAGCAAGACAGCACCTGACCAAAATCAAAGACATCTTGGTGAAACTCAAACGTTATGAGAAATACATCCTCAAGGTCTCAGGCAAAACCCAGGATCTGATGAAGAAAGAAAAGCAAGGCAAGTGACTAATCAACAAAAAAGATACCTTCTATTGACTCGAACCTGGGTTTGTTGAACCCTTTCTCGAATTTAGCCCGCCAGATATCGGTTAAGGAAATGGTATTATACAGATTAAGATTCCAAATTTCTCGAAAAATATTATCTCCATTTAACCGAAGTTTGTTTTTTTTTTGATAAGCATATATCATTATAGTTTGCCTGAATTATAAAAAGGCCTGTATCCCATCCTTTTTTATGTCTTTTTGACCCTTCCCGGCGGTCTGATAATACCCATACTGCTGTTATCGAGCAGTTTTATTTTGCATACTTTATAAAAATTGGGGACCCGAACCCCATTCTGATACTTCTTTTTGTCAATTGATGCATTTGTCTTTTTCTTATGACGGCCCCTATTTCTTAAAATATTTTCCTTTTCAATACCATACGAGATTTTTCGATTGATGCTCTGGAATTTTTACCAGTCATTAGAATTTTAAAAATTAATCGAGACTATTTAAATTTTTCGAATATTTATCAATTATTCTAAAAAAATCAGCTTCCTAAACTATATTCCAAACTTGAACCTAATGGATTTTTCGGTTATGAACTAGACAATTAATATTATGTTTTCATTTATAATTTTCAATTGTAAGAAATTTAAGGTTTAGTCACTCAACTAACCTTTTTTACCCTATTTAACTTGTAATATAATGCATGTATTGTAGAATTTGACGACAATTTTCAGAATTGCAAATTGTTTATTTGAAAATTTAGAAATACCGTCATTTTTTGTGCTTTCATTAATATCACAACGAATGCCAGATCTCCTTTATCCCGCCTATTTCATTCCATCTAATATAAACGGTTCCGTTATAAGGACCACTACAGGTAATTCCTGAATTATCTGTAGTGTAATAGGTTTTCTTGTTGGAGAAAAATTCATATTCAAATTTATTGACTTTTAAATCTCAGGAAGATAGGAAATAAATAGGCATTAAGACTATTTGTTTGACAAATGCCCATCAATTTATTACATCTTTATACCGCATTATAGAAACCCATGTCCTCAAAGCAGGTAAAGTTTATTGGTTTTGCCATCTATACAATTCTATGTTGGATGGATAGAAAGCAATACAGTTTGAATAAGTCCTGAACGGATCATTTAAATATTTTATGATTCTGTTAAAGTTCAGGTTTCAAATAGGTAGGATATCCACGCATTGATATATTATTCCGAATTACTTGATAAAGTTTATATTTTAAACAATGATAAATCTGACAATTTCATCCCTTCTATGTTTAATCAAGAACCATTTTTTAGAGATCGAATTTTTTACTCTATCTTACGATAAAATGTTAATAAAAAGGAGGTGACTTATGGAACTTAAGCAAAAAGGCTCAGAAGCAGATGTTGGGGGATTCAAACAACTGATGGTCTCAATGAAATGGACAACAGCCGCTGATTTTGATCTGGCTTCAGTTTATGAAGATAAAAGCGGTAAGCGTGGTATTGTTTATTTTGGAGATATGGGTGACTTGAATGCTTTCCCTTATATGCAACTCAGTGGCGATGAAGGTGTGGATGACACAGGTGGTGATAATGAGGAGACTATGCGCATTGCCAAATTGGACGATATGAAACAGGTTTGGATTCTTTGCTGGGATTATGGCAAAGTAAAAGAAGGGGCACCCGCCCGATTCAAGGACAGTGATGTTACACTCACCATTATGGATGACAAGGGCACCTCTCACAGTATCAATCTGGATACTGTGGATTTGGGAAATGTCGCACTGATCGCAACTATTGACAACACTAGCCCTATTGGTGCCAAGCTTATTAACAGTAGCAAAGCAGGTACTATAGAAGGTTTAACAAATTTACAACAATTATTGAACTTTATTATAAGTTAAAAAAGGAGGAACCATGACCACTTCCAACATAAAATCATTTGAAGAGCTTGCAATTAATATTCTTGAGGATGGAATTATTGATGCAGAAGAAGTGAAACTAATACGAGAACGGATTTACGAAGATGGAATTATTGATCGCGAGGAAGCCGATTTCCTATTTAAACTTAACGATGGTGCTTCTGGTGCTAATAACGATCCCTCATGGAAAGCGCTTTTTACTGAAGCAATAACTGATCACGTGTTAAAAGACGAAATTTCACCAGATGTTTTGGATGCTGATGAAGCTGATTATCTCATCAATAAGATTAAAGCTGATGGAATAGTTGATGATGTTGAGCTTGCGCTGTTAGTGAATATTGTTGCAAATGCAAAAGAATGCACTGATTCGTTTAATGCTTTTGTATTGGAATCACTCAAAACGGCTATTCTTGAAGACGGTATTATTGATGCTGATGAAGTTGAAATGATCAGAACAGTTATTTATGGCACAGGCAGTGGTGAAGGCGAAGGAGTTGATCGTTCAGAAGCTGACTTCCTGTTTGACCTTAACGATGCTACTTCCGGTAAAGAGAACGCACCAGCCTGGAAAAATTTGTTTGTCGAGGCTCTTGCTAAGCATGTTCTTGAAGACGAAACCTCACCAGGTGAAATAGATGAAGATGAAGCTGAATGGCTGATTAAGCGCATTGAAGGTGATGATAAATACGACAATAATGAGAAGGCGCTTCTTACATACATTAAGACACACGCGAAAAAAATCCATTCCGAATTGCAGGTTAAGATAGATTTTTTAAAACTTTAATTTTGTGGTGTTAATACAAAAGAAGACCAGCCACAAACTTCATAATGAGGCCGTTTTCCATTTATACTTAGCGTCATAAATAGTTGCGCACAATATCGCACCGGATAGCTGTTAAACGCTTATTTTATGAAACTGATGAGCATTCACCTTGGACGCTGTGTATAGAAGCGAAATAAAAAAGGAGCAAAAGCAGAAATCGGTGTGTTTAAACAGCTGAAGGTTTCCTTAATTTGGACCTCGGCTGTTGATCTGGACCTCATGGCTTTTTACAAAACAAAAGATGGTCGCACAGGGG
>Ga0075120_10000240_pt1 | contig 45310 bp, 27 predicted proteins | sample AntAceMetag02UKL_FD_69792 | JGI IMG/M metagenome (GOLD analysis project Ga0075120, IMG submission 69792) | Saline lake microbial communities from Ace Lake, Antarctica - Antarctic Ace Lake Metagenome 02UKL | ecosystem: Environmental > Aquatic > Non-marine Saline and Alkaline > Saline | place...
CCGTTTCTATATGGAGATTGATCTCATGAAGGATAGGCAATATCCTGTTTTCATAATGTATGGCGAGAGAAAAATTTTGTATTGACAACAAATCATTCATTATCAGCACCCAATTGTTGCTCCAATCCATCGGCGAGGAAATTAAAACTGATTACAACTCCGGCAATGGCAAGTCCAGGTGCGAGTACCTGCCATATCCGTTCCATTCCAATACTTCCTGCTCCCGTTGTGTGAGCATTTGCGAGCATATTCCCCCAGCTCGGCGCCGGTTCAGCGACTCCGAGGCTGACATAACTAAGCGAAGATTCCATCAAAACAGCTATCCCCGCTCCATAGGCTGCCATAACAAAGATATGAGGCAAAATATTCGGCATGATATCATAAATAATGATACGCCACCAGGTTCGTCCGGTCGATCTTGAGGATAGAATATAGTCTTTCTCCATTAACGTCTTAACTTTAGCATTAATAAATCGAGCGGGTTCCATCCACCCAGTTATCCCGATTGAGATGGTGATCAACAAAATGTTTTGTCCCCATATTGCAACTATCGCCACAATGAGGAAAAACCTGGGTATAGAGCTGAAGACATCGCTTATACGCATTAAAATTCGTTCAGTCCATCCGGAAAAATATCCTGAGAAAAAGCCGAATGGAGTCCCAATGCAAATAGCGATGATCATCGCCGCAAAAGAAATCAGAGCTGTTGGCCTGGCTGAATATATTAACCTGCTTAGAATGTCCCGCTCAAAAGAGTCCGTTCCAAAAAGATGGAGCCCCAGCAGGCGATCAGGCGAGTTGACCCCCATGTAGCTGTCCACAAAAAGCCTTGGTGGTAAAACTGCTCTTCCTCTACCGCCTCCAGCGGGAATAGATATCTCAAGTCGTCTATCTTCATCTACATCATCATCAAATCCCAGTTCCATTGAACCTGATGATTCCTCTGATATTGAAGGAGGCAGATTGAAACTGAAATCAAATAGTATTGGTTCGGTTATACTTTCTTTTATAGTTAATAACAACTCACCGGTCTGTCCAAGTTCTTTAAGACGGAAATGTGTTTCGCGTATCTCGTCCGGTTGGAGTGTCAAACCTCTGAAGAGTACAATTTCTTTTGCTGTCTCACGATGCCCTCGCCGCCACATCTTGAACAGGACATCAACAGGCGGGGAACTGTGATTTGAAGAATTACGCAAATAAAATACATTGTGCCCTAGACTGGGCGGGTGGTTTTTTGAAAACTTCCTCAGCGGCTCATACGGTGAAATCCTGGGCGCCAGGAACGCAAGGAAGTAAAGTAAAATTATTCCTGTAGCACCAATCGAAAGCTTTGCTCTCCGTTGAAAGCTGCCCATTCTTGCCCAATCGGTTTTTTGCCGGATATTTTTCATAGTCGTGCCTTCGGATCGAGAGCATAATGAAAAATATCATGGATTACATTCAACAGGGTGACAGTGACTGATAAAACCAGTACACCGGCAAGAATCACAGGGTAATTTCTGTAAATACAAGATTTATAAATAAGAATACCAAGGCCAGGATAGGAAAAGATAATTTCAATAATTATGGTGGCGCCGAGAAAGGTTGGGATGCTCGCTGTTATCTGGGTCAGTAGAGGAATTGCTGAGTTTGGCAGTGCATGGAGCCATAAAACCCTTGCTCGTCCGATACCTTTGGCGATGGCAAGTTCGATGTAACTTCTTGTTAGAACCGAATGAATTTCCTCCCTTATATGCCGGGCAAAAAGTGATACTCGTCCACTGCCAAGTCCCAGTGCTATTGCTGGCAGTATAAGTTGTTTAAAAGAATGGGAGAGATAGCCGAAGAATCCGAGTTCGTCTGGATTAATAACTACCTGGTAACTAATTGGAAACCAACGAAGCATAACCGCAAAAACAATGATCAGAAGTCGCGCCATCCAGAAATCCGGGATTGCGCCGATAAGATCGAATAATCCACCTATTATGGTATTGCTAATACCTCTTTTCGGCATTCCCATATACATACCAAGAGGCAGCGCCAGTACCAGGCTAATGAAATAGGAGAGGATCAGCAGGTTAACGGTAGCCGGGATGTGCCGCCAAAGCAAATCTCGAATAGGGATTCCACCATCCATGTAGGAACGCCCAAGATCACCCTGTGCTAAATGACCAACCCAGCGCAAAAACTGAACTGCTGCCGGTTTATCAAGACCATATTGCTCAATAATCTGCTGACGGATTTCAGGAGTAGCGTTGGGGGCAAAGACATCCACCGGGCTGCCGGGCGCAATCTTGATCATGGTAAAAATAAGAAATGCTATACCAAGGATTGTGACTACTCCAAGGATTATGCTGCGCGTAAGATATTTCAGCATGTATTCATTTCCCGATGGTTGACACAGCGAATATATAAGTTATTTATTTCGACGCACACAGAAGCACACACCACATTTGAAATTCTTCAATATTTTGTAAAAAAACATATAAACACAAAAATAAAATCCCCTTTTTCGAAAGAGAAAGGGGTTGTTATATACTAATTAAATACACTTATGTTCTTCTGCTGCAATTATCGCATTTTCGGATCACAATACCAATCGTCTATATTCGAGAATACACTGATGGCATTGGGGTTTGCTTCCAGGATACGGTAATGTACCGGTGCATTGTACTGCTGGGTATATAAGAACAGATGCGGCACATCCTCTGCGATAAGGGCATGAACGTCGTGATATATGCGGCGACGAACATCCTGGTTTCCGGAGCTGCGCCCTTCCCGCAATAAATCATCAACATCCATGTTATCATAGGATCCAAAATTAAGCCCGCCCGGATTGCTTTGACTCGAATGAAAAAGATCGAAACGATCAGGATCAACGTCAAATTCCCAGTCGTAAATGACCATATCGAAATTATGATCATACTGAACACGCTTGTTTAAAATCGCCTTATCCAACGCTTCAATGTTGACCTTCACACCCATTTCCTCCAAATCCTGCTGAATAATTGTAAGGACTTCAAGATGTGCGTTCATCCCTCTTTCATAGAGAATGGTAATATAAAATGGAACTTCGCCTTTCTTCAGGATTTCTTCCACCTCGCTCTTATAATAACCCGCTTCTTTAAAGAGTGCTTTTGCTTGCACGAGGTCCTTCTCACGGGGGCGTATAACCGGATTATTCGCCCAGGAAATTGGTGGAAATGGACCGGAAATCTTTTTTGCCATGCCATTAAACACAACTTCGATAATGTGTTGTTTATCAACAATAAAATCAAAAGCCTGTCTTACACGAGCGTCCTCAAAGAACTGGTTTTCATTGTTGAAAATGATAGAAGTAATGTTTAGTGTATAATATTTATGAATATCCACACTCGGGTTCTGGCGTAACCTCGGCACTTTGAAAGGGGGAACATTGGGAAGGAAATCAATTGCTTCTGTTTCCATTTCAGTAATCATCGTTTCCTGATCGGCTCGGATCATCAGATAGATATCGGTAATATATGCTGGTCGGGGTTTATACTCGCGGTTTTTGTTGAACATAATTGTCGTACCGGCATTCATCATGAAGCTGTATGGACCGGTGCCGACCGGTTTTTTCATCATCATTGCATCCTGCTGGGACATAATGGCGTCCATGGGAATTACAGTATTATCATTGAAAATGTGAGTAGGAAGTATTGGATAGATTAATGTATAAATATTTGAAGGAAAGCGCCCTTTGAATACAAAACGGACAGTTCTTTCGTCAATTGCTTCAACACGGTCGAGTTTGTCAAGATATGCCTTTAGAGGGGTGGGATTTTGAGGATTTTGAATCGCATCATAGGTGAACTTCACATCGTCCGCGGTCAATGGTGAACGATCATGGAAAAATATGTCAGGCTTGAGGATTACGGTAATCGCTTCACGTCCATCTGCCAGCCATTCCGTTTCATAGCTTTCTGCCAGATCGTTTACGATCTCTAAATCAGTATTAACCTTGATGAGACCATTGTATAGAAAAGTAAGAATACGATGTGAGATCTTATCATCCATTCCGTAAAGCGGATTAAAAGACATTGGTTGTGAAAGTTCGGCATAAAAGAGTTTATCTCCGTTCTTGTCCACATCATCCTCTTGGGCAAATGCCGTGGAAAAACATGCTGCCACCATTAATCCGGTGATCATTAATGACAATGTAAAAGTTCTACCTTGCTCAAACGTTAACATAATCAGTTATCCCTTGTTGCTGAAAACAGAAATAGTATTTGAATATTTGTCAAGCAAATTTTGATATCCTTGACTTGTTCCAATCCCCATTTAATAATGGGCAAAAATAGATTTCTGTAGTCTAATCATTTAATATGAAGAATGCAAAAAATATAGTAACTATTTTTTAGCTCCTGCTCCTAAACCTTCTTTTTCGGCGATATCTTTCTGCAATTCCTGTATCTCTCCATACATACGACGGTATTCCTCGTTGTCGGGACGCTGATCCACGAAAAGATACATATCATCAGTAATCCTAATAACAGGTTTCAGAGTAGCCACAGCGTGATAAACTGTCGCCCTGTCCCTGAAGGTCTTGGCAAGCTTGTCAAGAACGGCATCATTGTATTTGTGAATTTTACGAAAAATATCAATCCATACCATCTCATAAGTGTCATTAATAAAATCGTTAACCAGTTCCCTTTCCTCGGGAGTCAGTTTTTCAACTTCAATTGCCAGTTCGCTGAACACTTGCTCGGCACTCTCAAGCTTGATGTGATAAAAACTGAATGCCAGCATAAATCGTGCATTAAATCTTTGAGTATTGGTCAATTCCATATCTTCAGCCATTTTCGCCATTGCAGTATTGACTTGCTCGTACTTTTTATCAGCGAAATCCATTGCGGCTTCCATCAAGATTTGATCAACCTTATCAGCCGCTAAAACGGAAGCAGATGATAATATCATAACTAATAAGATTACACATCCGCATACAATTTCTCTGCTCTTAATCATGTTCAACTTCCACCTCTTGTTGCATCCCAAAGATTATGAAAATATATCCCCAGTGAAACACCCATAACTGACTGGCGATAAGCGTTAGCATCGTTATACCGTTCACGTTCATCTATCGCATCCGAAGATGTCTCTGCAATATCATAAGCATCAGCCGCTTCCTGATATGATTGGTTAGTAAGAAATATTCCCGCTGCACCAGCTCCAGTCAAAAGCAGGATTTTACCGGCTTTTTTAAGATCTTTTTGACCGACGGCCTGTTGCAACCCGGGAATCAGCCCCATTGCAAAACGTACCGGCAAAGACTGGCTCATTGGGCGATGCTCAACAAACAGTGTAGTCTTAATCATCGGCTGTACGGTCACCAGGGAGTTGCTGAATTCTTTCCTGTTCGCCCTGACGACACGAATTTCGTATTGACCAGGCGCAAGAGGAATAGTGAATGAAACACCCTCTTCAAAGGTATTAAAAGCAGAACCATAATAAATGTAATCATCCTCAAGGAATGGTTTCAACCAGACTTCGGAATCAGGGTGATAAGCAACAACACCTATCGCACCCAAGGTTTGATCAGTACCATAAGGGCTGGTAATAATCTTGCCCCAGGGTAATTTTTCAAGTTTTTCCTTGTCATCTCTCCGCATATAACTTGATCGTTCGACCGGGAATAGGGCATCAATAGTATTCCATGCCCATACAGCGCTTCCAGTGGTCAACATTGCATTCCGAGTAGCTTCGTTTTCCTTCCAATCCTGACGGATGGCAGCCATCCTGGTTGTTGCTCCAACACCTCCAACTTCAGCCTGATAATCTTGGTAATATTGGTCAGCCTGCAAATCGGAATATACTCCGAATCCTAACAAACTGAAGGTTCCCGCAGAAAAGAAAAGAGCAGACGACGTATGTCCCCGGTATAGTTGTCCCCAGCCCGGAATTATTGCTGACCTGAGTCCAGCTCGCCAATCCATCCAATTACTATAACTACCTTGAAATTCAAGCCGGTTATCAACTGCCGGCCGAAGCAGAAGAGTTCCCTCATAGTTCTTCCCACCCGGAGGAGTTAATGTATATTCGGTGACACCGACAGGGTGATTGTCAGAACCAAAATATGACAAATCCGGCACTGTTTTTGAAACGAAACCAATGGGTTGACTACCAAGAGTCAAGTACGAATTAGAAGGTGCATCCACACGAATTTTGGCACGCTTTGGCTTAGCTTCAAGCTTCAATCCCCAAATATCCCAGGATTTGCTTTTTAACGACCGAAAGGCGATCATTTTGTAATTTGGGGACCAATCCATCTCCATATTTCTTTTTGACAATTCAGGTTCGATGATTACGTATTCATTTGGTTCAATCGATCCATCGTTCTGTTCGTTCAAGTTGACCGCATATACTGGATTATGCTGTTTGTTGCTGGAGAAAACGATAGTGGTTCCATCGGGTGACCAGACAGGACCTCGCTGATTCTGCGGAGGAAGTACGTCCTGTTTAACTACCTCATCGTAATTGACATTTGTCACCCTTGAAAACATGGCTATCCGTTTTTCCCAGTAAAAAGCAATTTTACTGCCATCAGGGGACCAACTTGGAAACCGGCATTCTCCTTCCATATCCAGGGTTATTTCTTCTGGCTCAGGATTAAGAGGGTCGAGTAAATAGACGCCATATTGCGATCTTTCATCTTCGCGATGGGAATACGCAATATGCTTTCCATCAGGGGACCACCGCGGAGTCAGGCAGACTCCTTCAGTATGTGTAACTTGATGCAGAGTGGTTTTGGGGCTGGCAATGTCAAAAACGAAAATCTCCGCAGTACCGTCACGATTGGAAACAAAGGCAACTCGCTGCCCAAACGGATCCACATCAGGCGCCCCATCGAATGCATCATCAAATGTTAACTGAGTTATCACCGGGGGAGTCACGGTCACATCGGCAAGGAAAAGTTCATAATTACCAGTTCGTGAAGATGTAAAGACTATACGCCGGCTATCGGGCAGCCATGACAATCCAAAAGCATATTCCTCTTCTTCTTCCAATGAAAGTTCAAACTCATCGGTCTCAATCGCACTCGCCTCAGTAATCAATCGTGGATCGCTGCCGTCAGCATTCATGACCATAATATTAGCTTCTTCCCTGATCTGGGATTGATATGCGATCAGTTTGCCATCAGGGGAAAAAACCGGATTGCTGGACTGTTCAGAGGATTGAGAAACAGTAAGCTGAACGAGCCTGCTTTCAGTAGCGCTCTCGATACGAGGTTGAACAAGGAGTTGCCAGGATTGTATCTCTTCCATTTCCTTATCATCGGTTACAATCACCTCAACCGTGTTTATGCCTTCAGCAAACGGTTCACTCATCTGAAACAAAACACCGTTATCTGTACGACTCGACAGCTCATCGAAGTATTCCATCATGATTCCGTTGATCCAAACCTGTATCCCGCCATAAGGAATATTGTGTCCTTCGGGAAGAGCATATTTGACTGCAATTAACGGACGTGAAAGAAGGAGCGTTGGATTCTCTTCAGTTCCCGGTGTAACGCCTGCAGGAATCGGGACAGCTCCTTTATACATGATAAGCTCATCACCCCAGACAGCTTGCTCTGCCGATGCTGTAAATAGATCAAAATCCGTATTAAATACAGCATATTCAGGTGGATTGGGCCTCAGATACAACATAGACTCCAGTGCGAGGCTGTCTGTTGTCGTTTCCAGTGGCATATCAGAGATCTCCTCCAGGGATATATCTGAGATATCCTCCACAGGTGTTCCTGACATTTCCTCCTGTGATAATCCTGCGGTTGCAAGCAGAACAATCAACAGAAATGGAATCAACCTAAATAACAATCTTTTTCCCATATTCTCCTCCAACTCACGGAATAATCTCTAACGTGAAAAGGATGTATATTTACACTAATTTTTCTCTAACAATAGTTTTGTTTTCACTACAAGCTCTGAATCCTTCTATTGTATTAAGGCTCTTGCCCCGTTCCAGTGAAATAACCAACACGTTCAATATCAGCCAGCTCAACGCTCGAGATTGTCAGGGTAGCAGGGTACACTTGAGCGGCAAGTGGTGTAAATGTTACGTTTATCGTTTCAGTTTCACCGGCAAGCACCAGGGGCGTTGTCACATCTGGAACATACACACCATCCGATGAAGTAATATCGGAAACGTGCAGGTCAGCATTGCCTGTGTTTTCAATCGTAAATGACAGTGTAAGGTCTTCACCAATAGTAACCGTTCCGAAATCCAGGTTTAAATCTGGCGTAAGTGTAGCAGCCGCCGCTCCGCCAGTTCCATTACCCGTGAAGTAATCGGTTTCAACGACATCAATAAGTTCCTCGCTATCAATTGTAAGAGTACCATCGTATTCACGACCTCCGCCGACCGTGGGGCTGAATGTGACAGTTATGGTTACTGATCCATCAACTGCTCCATCGTTGGCAGAAACGGTAGTCGTATAGCCAGGGGTGATAACGAACGCCCCATCAGAAGAGGTTATACTTGTGATGGTCAAGTCAGCGTTGCCGCTGTTAACAATGTCGAATGTTTGTTCGTCGTCGGTATCAACCGCTATATCGCCAAACGCCAGACCGCCGTCGCCAAGAAGAGGAGAGAGGGCGATGATAGGCGTTCCTGTACCTATTCCCGTGAAGTAGCCATCGTCCGTTACACCTCTGACAATGTCATCAAGTTCGGTACTCACTATAGTCAAAATTCCGTCATAATCCACTGTTGCTATCGGGGTGAAGTCCACATTAATCGTTTCCGTAGCTCCTGCGAGTACTGTTTCAGTGGTGACCTGGGGAACAAATACATCGTCCCCGTCATCGTCAACTGCAGTAATATTGGTGACGTGCAGGTCAGCGTTGCCGGTGTTCTCGATTGTGAACGAAAGTGGGCTGGTCGCATCCACCTCAACCTCACCGTAATCAAGATTTAGATCTGGATTGAGAACTGCTGCTGCTGCTCCTCCAGTTCCGGCACCTGTGAAGTAATCAGTCTCAACGATATCAATAAGTTCCTCACTATCGACGGTAAGAGTACCAGCATACGTTCGACCTCCGCCGACAGTGGGACTGAAGGTGACAGTAATCGTTACGGACCCATCATCCACTCCATCGTTAGCAGGAACGGTAGTCTCATAGCCAGGAGTGATAACGAACGCATCAGCACCATCACCTATAGTAGAGGTAATAGTTGTGATAGTTAAGTCAGCGTTGCCGCTGTTCACAATATCGAATGTGAGTTCTTCATCAGTATCAACCGCCTGATCGCCAAACTCGAGGCCGCCGTCCACCAGAAGTGGAGAAAGAGCGATGGTAGGCGATCCGCCTGTACCGGTTCCCGTGAAGTAATCGGTCTCAACGATATCGACCAGTTCTTCACTATCAATGGTAAGAGTACCAGCGAATGTTCGACCGCCGCCGACTGTGGGGCTGAAGGTGACTGTAACCGTTACAGATCCATCATCTGCTCCATCATTGGCAGGAACGGTTGTCGTGTAGCCAGGAGTGATAACGAACGCATCGTCAGAGGAGGTAATACTTGTGATTGTCAAGTCACCAGTACCACTGTTCACAATGTCGAATGTGAGTTCGAGGTCCGTATCGACCGCCACATCACCAAACTCAAGACCGCCGTCAGCAAGAAGTGGAGAAAGTGCGATGTCAGGCGTCCCAGTGCCGGTTCCAGTAAAGTAGCCATCATCAGTAGCACCTCTGACAATATCATCAAGTTCGGTACTTACTATTGTCAAAATTCCGTCATAATCCACTGCCGCTATCGGGGTGAAGTCAACATTTATTGTTTCTGTATCACCTGCGAGTACCGTCACAGTGGTGGTTTGTGGTACAAATACACCGTCACCGTCATCGTCAACGGCAGTAATATCGGTGACGTGCAGGTCTGCGTTCCCGGTGTTCTCGATTGTGAACGAAAGTGGACTCGTCACATCCACCCCAACTGCACCGAAATCAAGATTGAGATCGGGATCAAGGACTGCAGCAGCCGCTCCTCCGGTTCCGGTTCCTGTGAAGTAATCGGTTTCAACGATATCGGCAATTTCCTCACTATCTATGGTAAGAGTACCGGCATACGTTCGACCTCCGCCGACCGTGGGGCTGAATGTGACAGTGATAGTTACAGTTCCATCATCTACTCCATCGTTAGCAGGAACGGTAGTCTCATAGCCAGGAGTGATAACGAATGCATCTGCGCCATCACCTATAGTAGAGGTAATAGTTGTGATCGTCAAGTCAGCGTTACCGATGTTCACAATGTCGAATGTTAGTTCTTCATCTGTATCAACCGCCTGGTCGCCAAATTCGAGACCGCCGTCAGCAAGAAGAGGAGTGAGAGTAATGACCGGCGACCCGCCCGTACCTGTACCAGTGAAATAATCGGTCTCCACGATATCAACAAGCTCTTCACTATCGATGGTAAGAGTACCAGCGTACGTTTGACCTCCGCCCACTGTGGGGCTGAATGTGACAGTTACTGTTACAGTCCCATCATCTACTCCATCGTTGGCAGGAACAGTAGTCGTGTATCCAGGAGTAATAACGAACGCATCCGCACCATCACCAATTGAGGAAGTTATACTTGTGATTGTCAAGTCAGCGTTGCCGCTGTTCACGATATCAAATGTAAGTTCTTCATCGGTATCAACCGCCTGGTCGCCAAACTCGAGACCGCCATCAGCAAGAAGAGGAGTGAGGGCGATGACAGCAGATCCACCTGTACCGGTTCCAGTGAAGTAATCAGTTTCAACAATATCGGTAAGTTCCTCGCTATCGATGGTAAGAGTACCAGCGTATGTTTGACCTCCACCGACAATGGGGCTGAATGTGGCAGTAATCGTTACCGACCCATCATTGGCAGGAACGGTAGTCGTATAGCCAGGAGTTATAACGAACGCTCCATCAGAAGAGGTTATACTTGTGATTGTCAAGTCAGTGTTGCCGCTGTTCACAATGTCGAATGTCAGTTCTTCATCGGTATCAACCGCCTGGTCGCCAAACTCGAGACCGCCGTCAGCAAGGAGAGGTGAGAGGACAATGTCCGGTGTTCCGCCTGTACCGGTTCCTGTGAAATAATCGGTCTCAACGATGTCGGCAATTTCCTCACTATCGATGGTAAGAGTACCAGCGTACGTCTGACCTCCTCCGACGATTGGGCTGAATGTGACAGTGATTGTCACAGATCCATCTCCTGTTCCATCGTTAGCAAGAACAGTAGTCTCATAGCCGGGAGTGATAACGAATGCATCAGCACCATCACCAATAGTAGAGGTAATACTTGTAATCGTTAAGTCAGCGTTGCCGCTGTTAACAATGTCGAACGTGAGTTCTTCGTCGGTATCAACCGCCTGGTCACCAAACTCGAGACCGCCGTCAGCCAGGAGAGGAGTGAGGGCGATATCCACAGCTCCTCCTGTACCGGTACCCGTGAAGTAATCGGTCTCAACGATATCATCAAGTTCCTCACTATCAATGGTAAGAGTACCAGCGAATGTTCGACCACCGCCAACTGTGGGGCTGAATGTTACAGTGACCGTTACAGATCCATCAACTGCTCCATTGTTGGCAGGAACGGTAGTCGTGTAGCCAGGAGTAATAACGAACTCTCCAGTAGTGGTAATACTCGTGATTGTCAAGTCAGTGTTGCCGCTGTTCACAATGTCGAATGTGAGTTCATCATCGGTATCAACCGCCACATCGCCAAACGCGAGACCGCCGTCACCAAGAAGAGGCGAGACGGAAATGCCAGGCGTTCCTCCTGTACCGGTTCCCGTGAAGTAATCGGTTTCAACGATATCAGTAAGTTCCTCACTGTCGATGGTGAGAGTACCGGCGTACGTTTGACCGCCGCCGACAGTTGGGCCGAATGTAACAGTAATCGTTACAAACCCATCAGTATCTCCATCATTGGCAGGAACGGTAGTCTCATAACCAGGGGTAATAACGAAAGCACCTGTAGAAGTTAGACTTGTGATTGTCAAATCAGCAAAACCGCTGTTCACGATGTCGAATGTGAGTTCGTCGTCGGTATCAACTTCCACACCGCCAAACTCGAGACCGCCGTCAACAAGAAGAGGATCGACAACAATAACCGGCTCTGCTCCAGTTCCCGTAAAGTAATCGGTCTCAACAATATCATCTACCAGCTCGTCGCTTACAATGGTCAGAGTCCCAGTATAATCCTGTATTGCCGTGGGGTTAAATGTGACATCAATCGTTACAGTTCCAGTATTTGCCGGAACGGTAATATCTCCATCTACATCGAAATCGTAATCAATCACGAACGCATCTTCCGAGGAAGTCATATCTGTGATAGTCAAATCAGCATCGCCACCATTCACAATGTCGAAAGTGGATACGTCGCTTTCAGTATTTATCAGCACGTAGCCGAACGCCAATCCACCGTCAACAAGAAGAGGATCGAGGGTTATTTCCGGCTGGACTCCAGTTCCGGTGAAGTAATCGGTCTCAACGATATCATCAACCAGTTCATCACCAACTATAGTCAACGTGCCTGTGTAATCCTGTGCAACAGTTGGACTGAACAGGACATCAACTGTATGCGAACCACCCGCAGATACAACAAATGCTGTTCCGTTTGTAATCGTGAATACACCTTCAGAAGAAGTAACACTTGTGACGGTATAGTCGGCATCTCCATTATTATCAATATCAAATGACAATGTATTGCTGAAGTCAACCAACTCATCCCCGAATGCAAGTTCATTTAACGGATTGAGGGTAATTACCGGCTCAATACCTGTCCCGACAAAGTAATCGACTTCTACAATATCATCGATTTCCTCGCTGGTTATAGTCAAAGTACCTGTATAGTCACCTGCTGCGGTTGGACTGAACCTTACGTTAACAGTTCGAGAGCTATTAGCATCAACAGTGAATACAGTTCCATTGGTTACGCTAAAAGCGCCGTCCGATGAAGCAACATCATAAACGGTGAAATCAGCATCCCCGGTATTGTCTATATCGAAAGTTGCGTTTCCGTTGAAATCTACCAGCACGTCACCAAAATCGACCTCATTAAGCGGATCGAGAGTTATCACCGGTTCAATACCTGTCCCGGTAAAGTAATCGGCTTCCACTATATCGTCGATTTCATCACTTACTATTGTCAGTGTTCCGGTATAAGCTTGCGCTGCTGTCGGACTGAACCAAACGGTTACCTCTTCTGATCCGCCAGCAGTTACAGTAAATGCAGTCCCACTGGTTATTGTAAATGCGTCATCAGAACTGGTAACATCAGTCACAGTCAAATCAGCATCACCACTGTTATTGATGTCAAATGTTGCGATACCATTTGTACTAACCAGGACGCTTCCGAATGACACCTCATCAACAGGATCAAGGGCAATTACCGGCTGGATACCGGTTCCTGTAAAGTAGTCGGCTTCAACTATATCGGCAATTTCTGTACTGACAATTGTAAGTGTTCCGCTATATGCCTGGGAAGCAAGAGGACTGAACCGGATATCAACAGTATGTGATGTGTACGGAGAAACCGTAAAGTCAGTACCATTCGTAATTGTAAATGTACCTTCGTCGGATGTAATACTTGTCACGGTTAAGTTGGCGTTACCATCATTAACAATGTCGAATGACAAATCATGATCAAAGTCAACTAACTCTTCCCCGAATGCCAAATCAACCGGATCAAAGGAAATTACGGGCTGGCGACCATCTCCCGTGAAGTAGTCGTCCATAACGATATCATCAATTTCAACACTCACGATAGTCAAATCGCCTGCATAAACCTGTCTTACCGTGGGGCTGAACATTACATCAACGGTAACTGTTTCACCAGGCCCAACTACGAACGCCGTGTCGCTCTCGAAAGTAAACGCTCCTTCAGAAGAGTTAATATCTTCAACGGTAAAGTTCGCGTCGCCGCCGTTCGTAATATCGAACGACAGGGTGCTGTCTGTATCGACAAGAACACTATCAAATGCAAGTTCACTTACCGGATCAAGGGATATGTCCGGCTGAGTACCTGTTCCTGTGAAGTAATCGGTTTCAACAATATCTACAATTTCTACACTTTCAATAGTTAGTGTACCGAGGTAATCCGTAGCTGCAACGGGACTGAACTCAATGTTTACAGTGTGAGTATCATTCGGCGTAACCGTGAAGGATGTTCCGTTTGTAACAGTAAACACCCCTTCAGATGAGGTTACATCAGTCACCGTGTAGTTTGCATTACCGTCATTGATTATATCAAACGAGACCGTGCTGTCAACACCCACCAGCACAATGTCAAAGGCGAGTGCATCCACAGGATCGAGCGATATCACCGGTTGGCGTCCCTCTCCCTCGAAGTAATCGACTCGATCTATATCAGCAATCTCATCACTGATGATAGTCATCGAACCGGTATAATCCTGGGATGCCAGGGGACTGAACATCACATCAACGGTGAATGTTTCAAGAGCACCAACAATAAATGCACTATCACTTGACGGTACTATAGTAAATGCATCATTTGTAAAGGTTATATCAGATACAGTGAAGTCCCAATCACCAGTATTTTCAACGTCGAACGACAAAGTACTGTCCGTATCGACAAGCACGACATCAAATGGGAGTACTACATCGGGATCAAGGGATATCACCGGGATACGGCCGGTTCCAAAGAAATACTCGTCCTCACCCTCATCGTCACCAATAACAATATCCGCTATTTCAATACTCTGAATAGTCAGAATTCCCAGGTATTCCTGTTGCACTGTGGGGCTGAACCGGACACTTACTTCGTGTTCGCCGCCATCCGCGGTTACAGTGAAATCTGTCTCACCGAGTATTGTGTACCCATTTTCTGATGAAGTGATATCAGTAACATTAAAGTCCCAATCGCCGCCGTTAGTAATCACGAAAGACGAAGTACTGTCCCTGTCCACAAGAACGTCACCGAATGATAGGAAAGGATCAGGATCGAGTGAAATCTCTGGTATCCGTCCAAACCCGGTGAAGAAGTCGTCCATGACTATATCAGCAATTTCATCACTCACGACAGTCAATGTACTTGGGAATTCCCGCGCTACAAGGGGGCTGAACAGGACATGCACTGTCTGCCTGCCACCATCAGATTCAACAACAATAGCAGTATCACTGGTTATGGCGTATGCGCCATCAAATGAGCTTATATCGGTTATTGTGAGGTCCCAGTCCCCCTGGTTGGTAATGGTGAACGAACGGGAGCTGTCCCTGTCAACAAGGACATCACCGTAATCAAGCTGAGGATCAGGAAGGATTGTAATATCAGGTTGACGACCGGTTCCAACGAAGAAATCGACAGTAATCTCATCAGCAATCTCATCGCTCTCAATTGTCAGGGTTCCAGCGTAGTCCTGCGTCGCGGTCGGACTGAACATGACTTCTATTGTTTCAGAGTTGTGTGCGGGTAGCGAAAATTCGGTGTCGCTTGTTATCGTGAAAGCGCCTTCTGAAGAGGTAATATTAGTTACCGAATAAGTCCAATCGCCATCGTTTACGATATCAAACTCCATGGTGCTGTCCCTGTCAACGAGCACATCACCGAAGTTGACTTCCTGTTCCGGGTCAAGGGAGATTACAGGCTGACGGCCGGTTCCTGAGAAGTAGTTATCATAAACCAGGTCGTCTATCTCATCACTGGCAATTGTCAGTTCACCGCTATGAAATTGTCTTGCCAGCGGGCTGAACGTAATGTTCACCGTGCGGGGATCACCCCCGGCAACTAATGTAAACTCTGTCCCATTAACTACCTCAAACACACCTTCAGATGAGTAAACATCAGTAACAGTAAAGTCTTCGTTACCGTTATTTTCAATGTCGAAAGACCGGGTGCTGTCCCTGTCAACGAGTACGTTGCCGTAAGGGATGTCACTGTCGGGATCGATGACAATCACCGGACCCCATCCAGTACCTATCAGGTTATCGTCAAACTCGATGGTCGGGTTATTTGGATCGTCGCAGTTAATAGTCAAGTCCGCGAAATAATCCACCGGATCGAGGGGATTGAACTCGATTGTAACAGTATTTGTTCCACCGGCTGTAATGTCAAAGCTTGTTGGTCCGTCAACTGTGAAATAATCAGGATCGTCACCACTTATCACTATGCTTGTCACTGACAGGGTAGCGTTCCCGTGATTAATCACGTCGAAAGTCATTTCCTCCGTAGAATCAATATCAACGTTTCCATAATCGAGGACACCATCCTCTGGATCGATTTCAATTTCCGACGCCCAGCCGAGACCGGTGCAGAATTCCAGGATCTCAAGGGGGCTGTCAGGGTCGTTGCTCTGAATTGAAAGATCAGCCAAATATGTTCCAGAGAAAGGTGGTGTGAATTCTACATTTACCTGGTATGTTGCTTCAGGCTGTACGGTGAAAGGTGTTGCGGTCAATACTTCATACACTTCATTGTTAAGCGTAATGGCGGTTACAGTGAGTGCAACGGTTCCGTCGTTCTGGACTTCAAAGCTTTCCGTTGATGATTCACCTACAACCACTTCGCCAAAATCGACAACATGAGGATCGACGTCTGCAATAGCTTCCGCACCTGAACCGTATAGGAACTCAACTGTATAATCATCATAGGTTTGAGAAACTACATCTATAGTTAAATCAACTGCATACAGTTGTGGTAGAGAGGGCTCAAAATCAACGAAGATGGTTCTGTATTCACCTACAGGAAGTGTGAATTCAGTCACTGTAGTTATAGTGAAATCGTCATGACCGGTAGTCATGTTGTCAACCACGAGTTCATAGGTTCCGTCATTCCAGAGTTCGAAATTACGGGTTTCGTCGTCCCCTACTTCTACGGAACCGAAATTGATAAGCGCCGGTCTCAGATCGATATGAGGTTCTCCGCCTGTACCGGTAAAGAAATTCTGGTATGTTTCATCTCCCCAGTCACTTGAGATTTCAAGATGACCAAAATAATTCTCAGCATCTTCGGGCTCAAAGGTAACATTTACCCGGAATGAATCATCCGCAGCTATGTCAATCGGGAAGTCGTATCCAACTATCTGGAAAATATCCGGATTTGAACTTGCGAAGTTCAGAATGCTTACATCTACCGCACCACGGTTATGAATCCTGAAATAATCGGTGTCATCTTCGCGGAGTTCAATGATTCCATAATTCAGATTCCCCGGTGTAACACTTATTTCTCCAATACCTCCCAAACCCGTAAAGTAGTTTACCACGTAAGGATCGTCGAGATCTTCACTGTAAATCGTCAGCGTCGCCTGATGCACTCCGAGTTCGATCGGTGTAAAGGTCGCATTGATTTCCCGGCTTTCTCCTGCATCCATGTCGATCGGGAAAGCATTATCGTTCGGGACGAATGATACATGGTTGGAAACGAGGCTGTCCAATGTCACTTCTACAGCACCGTTATTCGCGATATCAAAAGAGAGCGTTCGATTATTTCCGAAACGGAATGCTACCAGCCCGAAATCGAGCATAGTAGGCTCAAGCCCGATTACCGGGATACCGCCTGTACCGGTGAAAAATGGAATGTCAATGTCATTAGCATTCGTATTGATAAAAAGATTTTCAACGTACTGCCTGTCATCGTCGGGTTGGAATCTAACTTCAATGGGATCGGAACTTTCACCCGGCGGAATGTCTTCGATGTCCGGATCAACGATGACAAAAATGTCCGGATCACCGGTTAAAATTTCAATTATCTCAAGATCTACCTGCTCACCATCATTATAAATAACAAATGTTCTTATACTGTCTTCATCCACCTCAACTGAACCGTATGAGAGTTGCAGTGGTGAGAGTCTCATCCTCGCCGAGCTTCCTGTTCCGGTAAGGTTGAGTTCAATCTCTTCCACACCAGGATGATCGCTTGAAATAGTGACTGTCCCGGTGTAATCAACTGGATTAGCAGGAGAGAAAATAATATCAATATCTACACTTCCTTCCGAAGGGATAGTCGGCGTGCCGGGATCACCGACAAAATCGAAGATTATATTATCTTCATCGTTATCGGATATAGCGAAACCGGTTATATCAAGGTCTGTTTCACCTTCGTTAATGATTGTAAAGGTTTCAATTCTGAACGTATTGGCTGACTGAAGTCCGAAACCAAGCAGTCCGGGAGACAGGTTGATCAGACCGCTGCCACCAAAACCGGAGAAATAGTCATCTACGGTAAGCTCTTCAAAAGTGTTATAAGAAATAATTAAATCGAAGTTGTGTACCCCACGAACAAGAGGCGAAAACGTTGCATCAAAATCAAAAAATGCTTGAGGTAGAACGGTTTCTTCACCAGCCCAATCTACTTCAAGGAGAACAGGATCATTAGAAGTAATATCATCAAGAACAAGGTTAGTAAGACCATTGTTTGTAATTCTGAACGTATGTGTTTCATTTTCGTGAATAGCAACTACACCGTAGTTATAAGAAGCCGGTGTCAGTCCTATACGCGGGAAACCACCTGTACCACTGAAGAAAGGTATTGATACTTCATCAAATTCCAGGTTGGCAGTATAATCGTGAGCGCCCGGTGGAGTGAAAGTTGCAGAGACCTGGGTGCTATCATTCGCTGGTATTTCAAATGGATCAACATGTTCTGAAGTGATTGTGAAAATTCCAAGCCCGTCGTCCGAGCTCATTCCACCCACTTCCAAAAGATCAAGACCGGAATTATACATCCAGAACGTCAACTCTGGACTTTCTATACCCCTTTCAACAACACCGTAAGAGAGTATTGTGGGATCAAACCGGTAGTGACCCCTCGCGCCCGTACCTGTAAAGAAATCAAGTGTATGGGGACTTGCCGGATCGTTGCTGTCAATAATGAGTTGAGCAGCAAAATCTGTGTCCCTTGGCGGTACAAACGCGACATAAATGGAATTGCTCTCTTCATCAACACCAATTATTTGCGGCATAGCAATCACTTCTCTGTCGAAGATGTCCGCGATAAATAATCCGTTTGCTGCCCACCCATTGGTATCTACTACACTGGTATCAACTTCTACATCAAAACTATTCACCTGGAGGGGCCATCTTCCTTCATTCTGGATTACAAATCTAATGGTATCCGTAGCTCCCACATCGACAACACCGAAAGACAATAATGTTGGGCTGAGTTCCATCCTCGATTCTCCACCGATTCCGGAGAGATATGGAATCTCTTCAGTAGTGTCGGGAGGATTGTCCAGAATTAATTGTATTGTGCCACGATATGTTATCGGTTCAGTTGGAGTAAACTCAACATAGCATACCTGGGATGTATTCGGCTGTAGTTCAAAATCATATTCGCCGGTCAAAACAAAATGAGGATCGTCAAAAAGAATTGAGTCAACATTTAAAATATTATTACTCTGGTTTTCTATTTCAAAGCTGTCCAGACCAGTTGCATTTACCTCGATCACTTCAAAATTTACCAGTGTCGGATGGAAAACTACCTCAGGCGATCCAACAATCCCGGTGAAGTAGTTCGTATGGGTGTCCATACCTGTTTCATCGAGTTCAAAACCGTCATTGATTCCGCCAGCTTCCCGGATCATTTCGAGAGCGGTTGGTCTTTGCTTTCTCTGCTGTCCTGATAAACGGTTGATACCATCTCTTGATTGTTTTTGGATGGCAGGTCCACGCCGCTTACGATCAGTGCGCTTTGAATTACTGATAGAAAGCTTACGGTTGTCGGATTTGCGAGTGGCTGTGATCTTGGTATTTCGGGCTGAAGATCGTGGTTTTGCATTAAACAACGAGTTATCACCATTGGAGCCTCCCGTCATCAGCGGAAAATCATCCCATTGGACGATCAGGTCCCCGATATAAGCGCCGTCATCGGGCGAATGAAATTCTACCGGTAATTCAATATAATCTGGATCGTCGCCATCTATAAGTGGATCAAGCCGCAAATCCTCGGGAAATTCATTATCAATAAAAAATTCAGTTGTATTTGAATAGACAGTGTCAAACTCAATCTCAATATGGCTGGTGTTTGCTATGATTATTGTATCATGGCTTGTTGCGTCCGATGTAATAATTCCCATGTTCATCAAGGCTGGTTCGAGAGTATATGTCATCGGCTCGCCAATACCACGGAAAAATCCGGATTCAACATGGACTCCATCAGGATCATCGCTTTCGATACTCAGGTCCGCCACAAAATTGGCGGCATGATCAGGAAGGAAAGTTACCTGAATATCCCAGGTACCATCCGGTGCGATTGTATAAGGAACGTTAGCGTCTTCCAGTCTGAAGACACCGGGATTGGAAGAGCTGACATTGCTTATCTCCAGGTCAACTTCGCCTGTGTTGCTTAGGATGAAAGAATCAATTTGTGTTGAATCGGAAAATCCAACCCACTCCCAATCAAGATCCCCGGTTTCGACTACGAGGTCGGGATTATCAACCAAAGCCGTGAAGAAACCAGTTGTACGTTCAGTAAATATTGTTCTTAATCCATTCTCTTCGTTGGGATCTGACCAGTCAACATTTAAGATTGCTGTAAATTCCGGATCTTCTTCAGTAGGAGTGAAGGAGACAGGTACTTCCAATGAATCATCGTCGTCAAGGATAACCGGATCTGTGAAATCAAGATTAAGCACTGAAGGCTCTGAACTTCTTACGTTCTCTATTCTTACCTCAAAAGTACTCAGGTTAGTGATTGTTATCGTATCCCTGTAAACCTCGCCGATCTTCACTGTACCAAAATCAATCAAATCTTCTAAACCATCAAGCCCCTGCATGAGGTTCTCAAACTGAAGTATTGGCGATGAAATTGTAGTATCTCCAGCCACATCAACCACTTCAACTGTGATAGTCATATCATGTGTACCTTCACCAAGGTCAGTCACATGGTGCCAGCGCCAGAAAACATCGAAGTTGAGTTCATACCGGTTCAAGTTATCGTTAAATGAAATAAGGGTTGTGTCACCAAGGATGGGATGTATGGGATCATAACTAAAATAATATATTGAATCATTATATTCTGTTGATGCGTAAATATTAATGGCTGAAAGATATTTTATATTATCACTAACGGCATCATCGTCGGTAATTTCTACATGGAATGCCAGTGTATCAGAAAAGGCAGTTCCAGACTCTATTCCATCGCCTTGAAGACTTATACTCGCCCGGTCAAGGTCAAAAATGGGAACATATTTGTCTTCTCTAAAGTTTCCAAGAATGTCACCGACTCGTATCATCACATTTTCGGTCTGGCTCAATATCTCTGTCATATCCGAAAGAACTGAAAAGTCAAGCTCAAACGCTATAAAATCCGCTGAATCTTCAAGTAGATCACCGGGAACAGCCAAATTTTCGAGCCAATTCCCCAGCTCAATTTCTCTGAATCTCAGCTCTGATAGTTCTCTGTCCTCGTCATCAAGAAAAACTAGGTATGCTAAGTCTGCATCTACACCTACACCGGGATAAAGGGCAGGCATCTTGGGGGAGGATTGTGAATAACCATCCAGTGCTACCAGGGTAATCGTGTGCTCTACTCCTAATGCCCATCGTGCTCTTTCCATCGGATTAGGCCAGACTTCCCTTGCATCGGATGTTATCCAGGGTGCGCGGGTATCAATTGTCGCAGGAAGTGCAGCAGAACTATCACTATTATCAAAATTATCAATCCAAAACGCTCTCAGGCTGAAATCGCCACCCGTCTTGTTATGATGTAATTCCAGCATGGCTGCAAGTAATGTGTCTGTTTCGAGGATCTGTTGCAGAGGGCTTATGAGCGTATCTGACACATTTGCATCAGAATTAATCTGATAAAGAGCTTGAAGCTTAGCACTGGCTGATCCGAATACTTCGGAAAACCTGATATACATTCGGGCAGGCTGTCCAACCCAGATTGTGCCGTCAACTTCCAGGACACCTATACTGTCCTGTACCGGGATGTTGGGATTGGTTGGGTCAAGGGGATTATTAACTTCCCGTTCAGGCAGCAGTTTGTCGCAGGAAAGTGTGATTAAAATCAACGCCGCTAAGACGAATAATATTAGACCGGTTTTTCCGTTCTTCGAATACATATTTCCTCCACCTTACAATGGCTGAGAAGTGATCTTCAAGCATAATATTGATACAGGCTGATCTGATTAATAGCCTGATCAACTAACAATTAACTGGAATGACAAATGCCATTCGAATCAAGTGCAACGAAGGCAGTACATGGAATCTCTCAACTTCACTTGACTATGATATCAAATTAGCCCAGGGCATTATCTCCCCGGGCTGCAAATTAAAAACAAACAATAATTTATTAGCGCCTTGCGCCTCCCGGACCACCGCCACTCTCTTCGCGATAAATCAAGGTATATTTTCTGCCTGTCTTGGCGAATTTATCTACTATCTGCACATAAAGCATTTTTTGTTCAAAAACATCTGAATAATTCATGGATTTAAAGGTATGGAAAATCTTTTTCTTCTGCGTTTCATTCATCTCATAGATCATTTCTTCCGACGCCATTGCCGGTTCCATCAGCTCGACTTCCGCTTCAATTACCTGGGCTTCCATCATCTCACCTTCGGAAATATTTCTCGCTTCTTCCTCGCCCTCAAGCAGCGCCTTTCCAGTGAATTTTGCGCTGTAAACACGAGCGGTCACGACATCCTGGATATCACGTTCGGTGGGGACATATTCCTCGATCTTAGTTTTATATATCGCCCAGCGTTTTGTGTGAAATGAAGCATAGAACAGGGTTGATCCTTCACGATGAAGCTGTTCGTTGAAACTGGTCTCTTTCCACGGGATCAAGGTTGATCCTTTATCATTATAGGTAGAGAAATATATTGGCGCTTTTTTCTGGCTGTTTTGAGGATAAATTACCTGCTCAGAATTCGGCAGCCAGACGAGTTTTGAGAGAAATGTCTGTTTGCGGGGGCTATAAGCGTCTTTGGTCATCACCCTTGTTTCATTGGAATTGATATTAACCGAATGAATTTCAGAGTTTGAATAATAAGCGATTGAGTTTCCATTAGGCGACCAGGTAGGAAAGATATCAGGTGAAGTCAGGTTGAATACCGGTACCTCTTCTTCCTGCGCTTCGAGATCTAATGTTACAATTGAAAATGTGCCGTCTTCATCACGCACGTAGCTGAGAATATTTTCACTTGGATGGAAATCGGGAGAAAAAGTTGGATCACCCTCGGGATCGATTATATACGTTCTCCACGTCTTCAAATCAACATAGCGAACGCGATATGTTCCACCTTCATCACTGCAATATGCAAAGTATTGATTGTTGGTCGAGAATACCGGTTGAAACTCGTTTGCTTCATCATTAGTTACCTGGTAATATATTACTACCTTCTCTTCACCAAGGGGAAGGGGGAAGAAAAATATGTCCTTCTGATCTCTCTGAATTCCTGTAGCCGCAAGTACCTGACCCGACGCTGACCAGCACAAACCGGGATCAAGCGAGAAGTTGTATTTACTGCGAATTTCATCATAAAGACCTGCGTTCTGTGACCATTCCGGGAGTTTTAACTGGATGCTTTTATCCATATTTGAAATTATTATTGATGATTTTATTGATTCGGATTTGATTTGAGAAAGGTATGCCGCCCAATATCGGTTTGGAGAGAGCATAGGCGAAAAGAGGAAAGCATTTTGTGCTTTATGCCAAATCTTAATGTCCCCGGTCTGCCAGCGTGGCATCTCAATCAGGTCACTGCTTATCGAAAACTTCCTGACTTCTTTTTCGCGTCGTTTCTCTATCTCTTTTAAGCCGAATTCAAATGACTTGGCAAATAACTTGATTACCTTCTTGGGACCTTTTCTTTCTGATGGAACGAAATATCCCCTTTTGGGTTTTTGAGATATTTCAAGTTCACTAACAGAAGATGACTCCTGTTGTGCAAACGATAGCTGGAAAATAAATAGTGAAAACACTATAGTCAGGGTTATTGGAAATCGATAATAGTGTTTATCACGACACGAAGAGTGAATTCTGTATATCGAATTTTTCAACCTTCCGTGGATCATTTTCTCAAACCTCCGGTTGTCCTGCGTATCCGGTAGAGTAATTAAGCCGGTTTATGCAGAAGTTATTTTATGCTGAACCTGTCGCCAGGCATTTATTCCGCCAAGCTGTGAATCAAACCTGACGGCTTGCCAATATTACCTGAGTTTACGCAGAGAAGTTTTCATGATCTTCTCATACGGATTCGGGAACGGTTTTAACGGGTTCCTCGGATTTGGAACTTCATGAAATTCATGAACCTTCCATGCCTTTATAGCAAGCTCTTTGAATGAATTGTCTTTGGTTTCCTCGAACAAACGCTGATAGACCATTGCTTTATAGGCGTGAGCTCCATCGAAGAGCAAATAATATCCTTCGGGCAGTGTTCCCATCTGTTCGAACTCATCAACCGCACCATCAACCAGTCCAATTGTCTCCCTGAACTTTGCAATCTGTGCTGCCCCGGAAAGACGCTCAGCAGAGAAGAACTCAATCCTTGCAAGTGTATATGTAGCCAATGCTCTATCCAGTGGATCACCGCTGTTCTCAGTGACCTGGAGGAGAAATCCACTCGCCTTATCATGTCTTTGTTTGAATATGTTGTCCGGAACCACCTGATCATTCTGAACTTCAATTTCTATCAACTGAACGAGAGTCATTGCAACTTTTAACTTCGCCGAAATAAAATCGGGTTCATGGTTAAGTACTTCCCTGTACTGGAGATCCGCTTCATTAAGCTTCTGAGTAGCGTCCACCGGTGTAATCCCGGCAGACAAAGCGCCGAAAAACAGTTTTTCAGCATTTTTCCAGACTGTTTCGGCTTCTGCTTTAAGGAAATCGAACTTATGTGATCTCAGTTTTGTATTCACAGCACGGGAAATCATATTCTGTCCCGGCGCTTTAACACCGACGTCAAAATATTTTGATGACGCGGGGAATTCGATAGGCGCTTTACCGATTAAAACAAAACGACCTGTCCCCTGGCGCTCGAATACCTCTGCCCCTTCGCGATTAGATTCCACGCGAACCACGTTGAAATCGTCAGCTTCTATCAACTTTTTTGTTTGACCTGGCTTGAAAGCATAGTCATAAGCCTTGGTAAACTCATAATCCCCTGAATTGAACTTCAAGCTGAACCTTGTAGATTTTGGCGACACACCAGCAATGGCTATTGTTTTCGCTCCTGATGAGTAGCCGGTACTGGTCTCCTCTGTGCCATCGATGAAAAATTTCATTGTCTGTCCGGCAGCAAGCTGAATCGGACGTAGCAGCACTTCCAAACCAAAGGAGGATTTAGAAGGATTGATGTAAGAGATTTCATACTCCATACCGGACTGAAGTGTCACCGTCTCTGTTTTCGGTGTATATGACAGTTTCGGATCACTTACATTGATCATTACATCAACTACTTGCATCTTATTCATTTCATACTCAAAGACCGCTGGTTTATTAGCTTCTATTTTTGGTCCTTTGAGTTTCTCATTATTTACCCTTACAATAACTCCGGCTATACTAGAAACTACTTTGATCATGGCGGGCTTGATTTTATCAAGCACAAATTCTGCGTTAATATCCTTGCGTTCTCCTTCAGAACATTCAATACCGGATAAAGCGACAGGTGTATCAAATGCCGAATGTTTAACCTCAACATTAAACTTTCCGGGATCGACACGCACTTCAACCGGATTGCTTTTACTCGTTCTTCTTCCTGTAGATTCTCCATCGACAAGAATTTCTGCATCGTCAACGTTGGAAGACACAAGGAGGAAGCCGGGATTAGCTGCCAGCTTTTTCGGATTATAAGTGATAGTCTCTTTCAGTTTCGATGCGTTTAGTCTAACAGTAAATTCACTGTCCCTGTAACCTTCAGGAGATCTGATTGCTACCCTGTGACGTTTTCCAGCGGGTACGTCTGGGATTTCCAGGCTTTGTCCTTTTTGAGTGGTGCCTATCTCTTCATTATTCCACATTACTTTTCCGCCTGATACTTTGGCGACGATCTTCACTACACCGAAGAGATCCTTTGCTTCTTCCGTTGCATCGGCGACCTGTTCCGTTCCAGCTCCCTTTTCTGCAACTGCCGGCTCTTTATCTTTCTGGCTGTTCAAATAAAGGAATCCGGCTACTATTACTATTATAACTGCCGCTGCAGCGCTGATTATTACAGGTAGCGGAGATTTTGTTTTTTTGGCTTTGGCTTTAGAAGGACGACCGGACGGCGCCTCCATTTTTGCATCTTCTTCACTGATATCAAAATCTTCAGGACTTGGAAGTCCCTTGCCGATTAATGTATAGACCGTTATTGGGCGGCCAACGTTTTTAAAATCTTTGCTGCCCAGGCATACAGCTTCGATGTCTGGTTTATTTCTAATATCATCATACACACGTTCAGATATGCTAATACCATCGGTGGGAGCTAAAGGCTCAATACGTGAAGCGACATTTACACCATCACCAAATACATCACCTGCTTCGACTAAAACGTCTCCAACATGGATTCCAATACGTAAATGCAGACCTTCAACAGGATTTTCTCTAAGCTCTTGCTGGATTTTTATCGCACAATATACTGCTTCTACTGCACTTGGATAACTTGAGATTGATCCGTCACCCATCTCTTTCAACCATTCGCCGTCAAAATCATGTATAATGGGTTTCAGAATATCACGGTTTTTCTGAATAAGATTAAGGGCTTTTGCCTCGTCTTTTGCCATTATCGCGGTAAAACCTTTAATATCCGTGAACATGATGGCGGCGAGTTTTCTTTTGGGCGATCCTGGTTCTGTCATATTTTCCTCGTGGAACTCCTGATGATTTTATAAATTTGACGGTGGGACACCGCAAGCAGTAAAAGTAGAATAGTACTATTTGTCCCCTAAGAAATAGTTTTCTTTAAGGTAATGCCGAAAATCTACTGCTTTATAACAGTAAGGTCAAGCAATTGACTCTTTGAGTGCAATTCTTTTTAATATTCCCAATCAACAATTATTATTTGAATACATTGTTGGAAAGACTCCAAAAGCAAATGTTAAATTCATTAATTTTCAATGCAAACAGATCAGCATTTGAGTTTATATATCCATTTAACCAGAGATGCTAAAGGGAGTCCAACCACTTGGTTTGTCTCGGATGCACCTCTCTACCTTGGGAACTTTCTCACAAGGCGACTTAAGTTTGCCGACAATTTTGAGCTGCCTATTACAGTGAATTGCGGTGAGAACTGAGAAAAGTCCAAGTGGAATCTTAGTCGCTTTGTTAACCTCGCAATGCATTTGCTAAGAATATCATTCCAAAATCTGGGAATTGAAATTACCTCCATCTGAAACGGATAATGTTCTATCGCAGTTTTTCTGCTTAATAATCAGATTGCCATTCGGTACAGTCTTATACAGAAATCATCCGCGTTCTGTAGGTGTATTTTCCCTGTTTCCTGAACAAATAAATCCAAAAAAAAAGCGGCCTTTACAGACCGCTTGAATAAATCGAAACAGGATTAAGCAACTTGATCCTTAAAAGCTTTTCCAGCTGAAAATGCTGGATATTCTTTCGCCGGAATGTCAATCGGATCACCGGTTTTCGGATTCCGACCTTTACGGGCTTCGCGTCTTTTCCGTTCATAACTTCCAAAACCGACTACGCTTACTTTTTCACCTTTTGCTACCGATGCAACGACGGTATCGATAAATGCATTAAGGAAATCTTCCGAAGCTTTTTTTGTGGAACCGGTTTCTTCCGCGATGGCGGCAACAAGTCCTGCTTTGTTCATTGTATTCTCCTTCTTTGGGTTTAATGATATACCCTGGGCACGGGAGGCAGATATCATAAATTCCATACCGCCCTTCAATTGTCTCCTTTTTTGCCAAATATATAGCAGATTCCACAAGAATCAAGACCTCCGGGCAAAAATCAAACATTTTTTTTCATCTATAAACGAGTCCGAAATTCGATAAAGAAAGGTAGGGAATAAAGTTTTTGCGACAAATCAATTAACATTTAACTTGTAGGTAATTAGATATATAATGACACAAATTTAATTTCCTAATCCATCATTTTCAGGTCATAATTTAGATAATCTTTTATGCATTTCTCCATCTTGCTCCAGAGGCTGGTTAATAAAATAGAAGAGAAACCGTGATTCATTTGAGATTAATCAGGAGGATTGCAGCTCCTGCAACTGCTAAGGCAGCTCCAGAAATTCCTCTGATTCCGGATTTGTCATTCAGGTAATATGCCGACAATGGAATCAGTAATACCGGGGAGATGGACATCAAAGTGGAAGCAATTCCCACCGGCGCATAATTAATTGCGATCATTGAAAGTGTTACTCCGGCAAAAGGACCAAAAAAACTTCCAGCAATTAATTTCATTGATGAGTTTCGTTGAAAGAGGGATCGAATAGATACAACCGCTTGCTTCCTGACAACAGCAATAGTCCAGATCACTATAAAAGCGGCTAACATTCTGATGACAGAGACGGATAAGGGAGAAGCATCTCCATTCATTCCAAGTTTTGCTAAAATGAGTCCTGCCGCCTGGCTTAGTGCGGCTCCTGAAGCAAGTAAGACGCCCCGGAATGGTTTGCTGTTGTGAAGAGTTTTTTGATTATTATCGGGCTGTCGGAGTATCACTAACCCAATACCACTTAATGTAACCAGGATTCCCAATATCTGTATAAGATTTAGCGTTTCTCCAAGAAATATCCAGGCAAGCACTATGCTGAATACCGGTGCAAGTGTTAATAACAGAAGTGTCTTTCGGGGACCAATGTCCAGATATGACTGATACATCATCGAATCACCGATAACCAGCCCAATAATTCCACTAAGACAGAGTAAGACCAAATTTTCGAGGGAAATACCCGATGGCAAAGGTGTATTAAATAACAACCAGTGTGTAATCAGCATAAAAAGAAGCGCCAGCAGGATACGAACCCTGTTGACATTTATTGCGCCGATTTTTTGCCCGGCTAATGTGAATAATACCGGCGTTATCGACCAGCAGATTGCGGTGGCAAGCGCAGCCATCTCCCCAATAGGAAGACTCAAGCCATGCCTCCTGATTGAAGATGAGGAACAACTGTTTTCAAAGCATTATAGTAATCTTCCGAAGTATCGATCTCCATTATTGGAAATGGAGTAACATCAGCTACAAAGAACTCTTCACCGGATCGTATAGCTTCATCAAATGACGTTTCATAAAACTCGTTTGCGCCGTTTCCTTTTTTGATCCGACGCTCCAGTATCTCAAATAATCGCGGGAGAAAATTTCTGGAGAGAAGATTGATTCCAATTGATTCTCCGGCAGCCTGGGAAGGAGGAATGTGTTTGCCGATTTCAAGAATTTTTCCCGATGAATCGACTCGAAATTTAACCTCTTCATCGTCAACACTGTCCAGCCTGACTGCGAGGACAGTTTCTCCGGGCGCCTGTATGGTTGCAGCAATGCTGCGATGATCCATAATAACATCACCATTAATAAGCAGCATATCGACATTGTCAGTAAGCATCAACTCCTTCATTAACCATACTGAATATGATGTATTTGTCCTGTTGTAAACGGGGTTTGGTATCCATCTGAAATTTATTTCACTATATCTTCCCGAGAGATGTTGACGAAGTTCCCGTTCCCTGAATCCACTTGCAAAAACGACCTCTTTGATCCCGTTTTTCATTAACGCCTGGAGTATGTGATCGACTATTGTAATGCCTCCTGCATCGAGCAAACATTTATGACGTCGGGCGGTTAAATCACCCATTCGACGCGCATTCCCTGCGACAAGGATAACAGCGTTCAATCTTGACTCCCGGAATTTTACTCTTCACAACCTTAATTGAAATCTATGAATTTATTCGCATCAAGAGCTGGGTGGCCCGACTGCTTGCTGTCGGGTTTCATGCCCAGTTCAATAATGATAAATTGACGACCAGAAAATCTTCAACCTCTCACAAAATTGCAGGCAGGAACGCCTGCGATCAACACTATAATTATTTGTGTTTGCATCCTTTCCATTTAGGAGCCGTGTAAATGCTTTCAAACCATAACGAGGTTTTTTCGTTCATGGCACATACATCAATTACTCCGTCAAACGGAACTCCCCACCAATTTCTATATACCTGACTTGCTGCAATAGTCCTGAATGTTCTGCCGCGATCAATCCAGGTTGCAGCCGAGAACTTCCAGAAACTTTCTATATTTTGATTATTAAGAGAAGTAGTAATTCGTAGCTCCCCCGTCCATTGATTTTCAAATACTTCAATTAGTGTTATTGAGTCTGCTTTAACCGTAGCGTTCCCTTCAAGTTTGTCAGGCAGCAAGGAGACAATCCATTCTTCAGGCTCTTCTTCTTCAAAAGGTCCCCACTCCAGATCGAAACGCCAATCTATTCCCACTGGAAGTATCCATATTGATGACCATTGATCCGCAGGGTGATCTCCCCGTTTCTCATCAAACCCGGTATATAAAGATGCCCTGCTGTCGTGTGGATGAAGTAACCTGATGTTTTGTGCTGCAAAATCTGTCTTCATTGAAAAATATTCCGGGGGGCTTAGTTTCTCATAGCCAATCCCGGATTGGGCAAAGAAGGCTATCTGCTCCTGAACAGTGTACAGTAATGAATCAGGAGTGCCACGCCTTAAATTAATATTACAGTCCGCAATGACACGGCGCTGATACATAGGCTCATCCCAGATAAAGAAGCGCGTTTTAACCGCTCCATTCATATAAATTGCTTCCACCCAAAAGACCTTCTCGCGGCCCGGCTGCAGGACACCTTCCTTGCCCGTAAGCTCGACCGTTGCATCCGAACTCCCAGACCAGAAATTAAGGATTATATCTCTTGCAGTTGCCTCACTCAACTCGGGGGAATTTTTCAGTGGTCTCAGGTGCAGAAAAAACATCCACCAGGGATTATCTGCAATACGAAACCTCCCTGTTCTTTCATCTCCCGAATCAATTGTTACCCTGGGAACAATACCCTGGGAAAACAGTTCTTCAGCATCGAGAGGCAATCGTGGCAATAATTGAGGTGGCTGTGCAAAAAGAGAGAAGCTTAGACACGATGTAAGAATAAATAAAACTCGCTTTAACATATCAATTTTCCAGTTTGACTGATAATAAGACGAAACATTGTATTGTAATAAAGAACTCTCTGGGATAAAAGTAAATTATATATAAAAAGGTTTTACCGCTGTAATTATCTGATCAAAATCATTGAATCCTAATTGCGACAATGTTATTGGGGCAGATACTGTATAAATTTGAGAGAAAAATCCCGAAATTTCATATTCCGGGATTTATAATGAGTACTCTCTGGAATTACTTCAACAACATCATCTTTCTTGTATCTCTAAAATCATCTCCCTGTAAACTGTAAAAATATAGTCCGGATGCTAGATTGTTCATATCTACAACAGTTTTATGAAAACCTGCATTCATTTTCCTGTCAATAATCGTCATCACTGATCGACCCATTAAATTGTAAATTTTTAGAGTTACGTGTGAATCCTTTGGCAGATCAAATCTAAGTGTCGCAATCGAGTTGAAGGGATTTGGGTAAATATTAGAGATCCTGAAGCCTGTTTCAATTACTTTTCCAAAGGGTTTTTCGACAAGATTTAATTGATCGTAATAAAATGCTCCTATGTCTCTAATTGTACTATCAGGATCGAGGCTATCCGGTGAGCCCGCATCTATACAGGGAGAAACCGATTGAAGGCTAAAATCGTTAACGTCTAAATTAGAAAATAGAGGATTTTTAAAAATATTATACGCCCTGTCGCAAGAATCACCATTTAAATTTACTGTGTTAATATTACCCAAACCACCTATCAAAGTATCCCAACCTTCATGAATAAAAAAAGTATCCTCATTTACGTAAAAATCATTGTTAAACATGTTTGTTGATCCATACACAGTCAGGAAAACCCCGCCTTCACCCCGATTATAGGCAAATATTGAATTGGTAATAATACAACTGCCGTCTCCACTATAAAGCCCGCCTCCCCTCCCTGATGCTTCATTGTTAACAACAGTACAATTACTTAAGAAAATTATATTATTATGGAAAATACCGCCTCCTTCTCCATAAGAAAAATTATCAGCCACCAGGCACCGGGTTAAAAAGTATATTCCAACCAAACCTATACTCGTAATTCCACCTCCGTTTTCACTGTTAGTATTTCCGGATATTTCACAATCTATAATTCTCTGTTCAAAATCACTTTTTATTATTCCACCGCCGTCATTGTTGCGAATAACACTATTGCTCAATATGGAGTTGAAAGCTTCGTCAAAAAAGATTCCACCCTGCTCATTTTCTTCAATAATGCAATGGTCAATTACAACATCAAATGTTGACCGGACAAAAAGACCACCGCCATATTCTTCGGCAGTGTTGTTTCTTATCGTACAATGATAAAATTCCGGTTCGCTGACTTCAGCGCAGAATATTCCGCTGGAATTGCTGCCTGAAACAACACAATATTCCATCTGGCAGCCAACAGATGAATACCGGTTAAAATTAATCCCGCCCCATGATTGCGCACCGTTATTTAATCGGAAGATGATACTATCCTCTTCAGTACCGTATGCTCTCAGAGTGCCACCATTGATATCGAAATTCACGTCATCTTCGAACAGGAAAATTGCGCCAGATTCTATTTCGAGAGTAGTATAACTGGCTATATAGATGTCGTCTGTGACTATATAAGTAGTGTCTTCCAGAATACCGCTCAACTGACCCGAAATTCTTACCTGGGCGTTGGAGTAACCAGAAGTGGAAAGAATTAATAAAAAAGTAAAAATAAACCTGTAAAAAGTTTTCCCAGGGAAGTGTAGATAATTAAAAAATTGTGGAATGAAATAAGAAGATTGAAGTATGCCATGTGGCGGAGTAATAATACTTCTCAAAACTAAAATAATATTTTGAGAAATCAATTTTTGTCTATAACTCGTTTGGTAATCCTTCACAGCGCATCCGTTTATTAATATCATTAACAAGCATTGTTTGCGGGAAGAAAGATGATTGCCGGTTTGAATCAATTATCATCTGAAACTTAATATATAGATAATTTATAAAGTTTGCAAGTAATTTTGTTCTGTTTACAAATTATTTCTGAATCCTCCCGCCAATATGCAATACAATACCTAACCTGGACAATCCAAAACCAAAAAGATTACAGGATACAAGGATATTTAGGATAGACAGGATTTTCCTTTGCGCCTTTGCGTCTTAGCGTGAGAAGATAATCGGAGGGTAATGACAAATATATATTTGAATGTGAAATACTTCGATGATTTTCTGCCGGATAAATTATAGATAGGTGGTCATTCTAAATGAAAGAGAAGAATCTCGATCATCTTATATTGTTGTAATCCAGGAGATTGCTTCGTCGCTTCGCTTCCTCGCAATGACGGCGGTGGTTGATTTCCACAGGAGCTAATTATAGAGAATCAAATATCCGGGAAAGCGGTAATTCTCATAATTTGCGAAATCCAGTCTAAACGAGTATATTCAAACATTTGAATTTATCCTGATTGGTTGACATATAATAGTTATTGATAATATTACTCGTTTCAATATCGATTGATCATCGCCGGGACATCAAGCTGTCCCGGGCACCCAGGAATGAAAAGAATTCTACTTTTGAAAGATACTAAAGGATGTATATCAAGTCGGACGGTTTTTTAAACAGGTTTGATACCCGGGCAAAATTATCCGCAGCTTTTTTGCTTGCACTCTCGGCTTTGACTGTGCCCTGGGGACCAGGTATTATTGCTGTCTTTTTTATTTTAATTATTGCGATTATTGCAATGCATATTCCATTGGTGCGTCTTGCCGCCCCGATTATTCTATTGGGATGGATGTTTGTATTTACAATAATAATACACGGGTTTACGACTTCAGGACATATTCTCTGGGAAATCCCCAAAACCGAATTGATGCTTACGAAAGAGGGATTGATAAAGGGAATAATTATATCTTCAAGAGTTATGATGGCTACAGTGATACTGGGAATTATCGTCCTGACTACAGACACTTTCGAGACTATCCAGGCTCTTGAATCGATGGCAAGACCTTTGAGGAAAATTGGTATCAATTTGCGTTCCACCGCTTTGGCATTGGCGCTGGCGTTACGGTTTGTACCTACTCTATATAATGAAGCAATTATATTAAAGAAGGCGCTCAAAGCGCGAGGATGGAATTCGCGCCGCAAAGGTTTAAAAAAAGTAACAGCCTGGCTGCCTATGATAATTCCACTGCTGGTAAATGGTCTTCGCCGATCGGATTATCTCGCTGACACACTCGTTATTCGGCGATACAATCCCGATACACCCGGAACATCTATGAATCTTTCAAAGTGGGAGAAAGGCGAGACTATGCTTGTTATTATCTCACTTCTGCCATTTGCAGCGTGGTTAATATGAGGATCCGTCTGAACCTTGCATATGATGGAACGGAATACAAAGGATGGCAATTACAGCCTGAAGTTCCCACAATCCAAAATTCCCTGGAATACGCTCTTTCGAAAATGTTCAATGTGACCAGGATTGCAATAACCGGATCGGGACGTACTGATGCCGGAGTACATGCTGTTGGTCAAGTAGCACACGCCGATCTGCCGGTTGAGAGAGAAGAGAATGAAATTAAGCGGGGGTTGAATGCGCTGCTGCCGGATGATATCCAGGTACATGGTGTAATGAAAGTACCCGATTCGTTCCATGCTCGGTTCAGCGCAACGAAGAGAGTTTATGTATATCGCATTCTCGAAAAACACGATATTTTTAATAGACGATTTGCATGGCATCCACCTTTTCAATTCGATATCGCTTCAGCCGGCAAATTAGCTGAAAATTTTTTGGGATCGCATGATTTCCGGCAATTTTCGACACGCCCGGATAATATTGAATCAACTACTTGTTTTATAAAGGAAATTCAATTTTTTCAAACTGAGAGCGGCTGGTTATTCACAATATCCGCTGATCGCTTTCTCCGTAAGATGGTTCGTACAATTGTTGGGACATTACTGGAGGCATCTTCAGGTCTGATAGGCGAAACACAGCTTCGAGACTCTATAGATGGCGCAACCGGCAGGGTCGGCACACCTGCACCTCCGCAAGGTCTGGCATTGTTTCGTGTACATTATGATATTGACGAGCCTGATCATATACCGGAATATTCAATTTGGAGAGAAAGTCCATGAAGTTATTTATCGACACTGCTGATGTTACCGAAATTCGTGAAGCCGCAGCGCTTGGAGTGCTTGACGGTGTTACTACCAACCCATCACTGGCGGCAAAAACCGGGAGACCCTTCAGAGAGGTGCTTGATGAAATCCTGTCATTGGTTGATGGACCTGTATCGGCGGAAGTTGTAGCTACTGATTATGAACCTATGCTGGATGAAGCACGAGAGCTTGCTGCCATTCACAAAAATATTGTTGTTAAAATCCCTTTGATTTTCAATGGAATTAAAGCCACGAAGACTCTATCGGATGAAGGCATAAAGACAAATGTAACACTCTGTTTTTCGCCTATGCAGGCACTACTTGCTGCTAAAGCTGGGGCAAGTTATATAAGTCCTTTTGTTGGAAGATTAGACGATATCAGTCATGATGGTATGCAGTTGATAGAGCAAATTGTAGAAATTTACAATAATTATGATTTTTCGACTGAGGTACTGGTTGCTTCAGTTCGTAATCCAATACACATGCTGCAGTCAGCATTGATGGGCGCTGATGTTGCAACCGTACCTTTCAAGGTTATTATGCAACTGCTGAATCATCCTCTTACAGATAGTGGTCTCAAACAATTCCTCGCAGACTGGGAGAAAGTACCTGAATAATGAAACGCCTGATCCTCTGGTTCATAATCGGTCTTCTAATTGGCGCCGGGAGTATGGGGCTGGTTCTGGTCGGCGCTTTTCTTGAGAGACAGAATGAAAATACGCTGTCCTCTGGAAACATCTCTGCTGCAGGATCAATACAGTCTTCAGAAAAGTCTGACTCAGCATCAATCAAATATATCCTGGATTCTGAGTCAAATGTAAAGAATGAGTTAAAATCTTTAATAAATAATGCCACATCATTGGGAAGAAATAATGCAATAACAAGAGTAATCCAGGATGTTTCTCCGGCAGTTGTTGGAATTAACGTTATCCAGGTTCGTGTTTACCAGAGATACGATCCTTGGTTTAACGATCCGTTAATGAACCATTTTTTTGGAATTCCCAAACGTCAGTTTGAACAGAAGGTTGAAAATCTTGGCTCAGGATTTATTATTTCTCCTGATGGATATGCCATAACTAATGAGCATGTCGTTCACCAGGCATCCGAAATTATTGTGACGATGACCACTGGTGAAAAATTCCAGGCTAAACATGTAGGGTCCGACTACGATTGTGATATTGCCCTGTTGAAGATTGACGGTGATGATTTTCCCTGGATCCCTGTATCCGAAGATAATGATGTAATGACTGGTGAATGGGCGATTGCCATCGGTAATCCTTTTGGGTTATTTCAGATTAACGATAAACCTTCTGTATCAGTGGGAGTTATATCCGCCGTTGGTAGAGATTTTACAAGGCAGCTTGATGGCAGACTGTACCGGGGTATGATCCAGACCGATGCGGCAATCAATCCCGGTAACTCAGGCGGACCGCTTCTCAATATCCTGGGGAAAGTGATAGGTGTAAATGCTTTTATCTATTCACCAAGTCAAAGCAGTGGATCTGTCGGTATCGGATTCGCAATCCCGGCTTACAAGCTGCGTGAGGTTGTAAAAGAACTTAAGGCACGTGAGGGAAAAGAGACACATTTCTGGACAGGTCTTGAAGTCCAGGGTATTGATCGTTGGATCGCCCAGAGTCTTGGATTCAACAGTATAGAAGGTGTCATTGTTACAAACGTGGACAGGGAGAGCCCGGCGGACAAGGCAGGATTTATATCAGCCGATATCCTTTTTGAAATTGAGGGAACCAGGATTAGTAATACACTGGCAATAAAAAAATACTTTGACAACCGCGACCTGAGGGTTGGTGATGAGCTTGAAATGAAAGTATTCAGAAAAGGCAATGAAATCCCTGTTATGCTGAAACTGGAGGCGAGACCAAAGTGATAAAACGATATTCCCGACCGGAAATCGATGCTGTCTGGACGGAACAGAATAAACTTGAATGCTGGTTGAAAGTTGAACTTGCAGTTTGCGAAGCATGGTCACGTCGAGGGAAAATCCCACCTGAAGCACTTGCGGTGATTCAGCAAAAGGCGGGATTTGATCTGGAAAGAGTACAAACGATAGAAGAGACAGTCCGGCATGATGTTATTGCATTTCTCACCAGCGTAGCAGAACATGTAGGAGCTGAAGCTCGATATATTCATCTTGGAATGACATCATCAGACGTGCTGGATACTGCGCTCGCTTTACAGATCAAAGAAGCAGGAAGTATCCTACTTGAGGGATGCGGAAAGCTTAGAAAATCATTAGCTGAAAAAGCGAAAGAATTCAGGGATCTTCCAGCAATCGGAAGATCACACGGAATTCATGCAGAACCGGTTGTTTTCGGGTTGAGATTCGCTCGTTTTTACGAACAGCTCACCAGGGCAACGACAAGGCTTGAAAATGCATGGAAAACAGTTTGTGTTGGCAAGCTGTCCGGTGCAGTTGGATGTTATGTTCACCTCGATCCCGAGATGGAAGAAGAGGTAATGAACACACTGGAACTCGGTGTCGCGCCTATATCGTCACAAGTAGTATCACGTGATCGCCATGCTGATTTTCTTGCAGCCATCGCTCTCACTGGAGCTGTACTTGAGAGTATTGCTATCGAAATTCGTCACCTTCAAAGAACGGAAGTCGGTGAGGCAAGAGAGGGATTCTCAAAGGGTCAAAAAGGTTCATCCGCAATGCCCCACAAACGAAATCCCATCGACTCAGAGAAGATTTCAGGGATGGCGCGATTGCTTCGAGGAAATATGCATGTTGCATTTGAAAACATCGCTCTATGGCATGAGAGAGACATTTCGCATTCGTCAGTTGAACGTGTTATCTTCCCTGATAGTACAATTGCACTCGACTACCTGCTTTCACTTACGAAAAAGGTTGTCGATAACCTGGTGGTTGACCGCGAAAAGATTGCAGCCAATTTGGAGATTACGGGGGGAGCGATATCGTCTGAAGGATTATTGCTCGAAATGATAGAACAGGGAATGAGCCGGGAAGATGCATATGCGATTGTGCAGAAAATTGCTCATGAAGCTCTTGAGAATAAAGAAAATATGCTCGAAGCTGCGTTGAAAGAATCTCAACTGGTAGAACTTATTGGTGAAGATAAAATTCGTCGCACTTTCGATATTGATCATACATTGAGAAATGTTGATTTTATTTACAAACGAATGGGATGGTAGCACATGGAATCTGATAACAAGGGAGAATTTAATATGGAGAAAAGGGATCTACTTTACGAGGGGAAAGCGAAGATTCTTTATTTGACTGAGGACACAGACTTACTTATACAGATGTTCAAAGACGAACTCACGGCTTTCAACGGAACGAAAAAAGGTTCTTTTGATGGAAAAGGCGAAATCTGCAATGCCATCTCCACATACCTTTTCGAGTATCTTGAGAATTACCACGTTCTCACCCATTTCGTCAGCAAGTCAACCGATACCGAGATGGTTGTCAAAAGGTTGGAAATGATTCCTATTGAAATTGTTGTCCGTAATATAGCTACAGCGAACCTCTCCAAGACTTACAATCTCGCTGAAGGTGATGTCCTTCAGTATCCGATTATTGAATATTTCCTCAAAGACGATCAACTGGGTGATCCCATGATTAATGAGCACCATGCTTATGCTATGGGATATGCAACACCTGAAGAAATGCGTATGATCTCAAGGGTAGCCTCAAAGGTTAACGCAATTTTTAAGTCCTTCTTTGATCGTCGCGGGTTATTGCTTGTCGATTTCAAACTTGAATTTGGAAAATTGGCAAAAAATCTTCTGATTGGCGATGAAATTACTCCTGATACTTGCAGGATATGGGATAAAAAAACCAACAAAAAAATGGACAAAGACCGTTTCAGATATGACATGGGGCAAGTGGACAAGGTATATAATGAGCTTAAAGACCGAATCCTGAGTGCAGGCTGATCATGTTCGCTCCGGAGGGATTGGGTTTTATTGCTATACCACTTGGACTATTAATAGTCTTTGTGATTCTGGCGCTCAAAAAGAAGCGTTTGTCATGGATTCTATTATCTGTATTATCCCTCATTGTGTCGATAATGATGTTGTTTTTTTTTCGGGATCCTGCTCGAGAACTACCGGATTCAGCGTCAATCGTAGCTCCAACTGACGGGCTTGTTGTGTCAATCGATTCCACCTCAACCGGGGGAATCCGTGTAGCAGTATTTCTATCTTTGTTTGACGTCCACGCTATTCGTTCGCCGGTAAGTGGTAAGATTGCTTCTGCTGAAGATTTTCCCGGTAAATTTCACCCTGCTTATGCTCCCGAATCCAGTATAGAAAATGAACATGTTCGAATTGAGATCGACACTCCTGACGGTATTATTGTCATGCGTGTTATTGCCGGAATGGTAGCGAGAAGAATAGTCTGTCATCTAAAACCCGGTGAACAAGTATTTCCTGGGAAACGCGCAGGGTTTATTCGCTTCGGTTCCAGGTCTGAACTCGAATTCCCTCCCGGATTTGTCTCGGCTATTAAGACAGGTGACAGGCTTATTGGGGGCGTAACTCAATTGGGATCGTTTCAACTCAATACCGATCAGAATCCGAAACCAGGTGACCTGAAGTCAGAGATATCAACGCCGGAGGCAGATGGTGCGTAATATTCCGATGTATATAACTGCCATGAATGCCATCAGTGGTATAGTTGCGATATATATGGCTTATAAAGGTCATTATGGTCTGTCAATGTGGTGTTTTGTGGTAGCAGCAATTTTCGATGGCATGGATGGATGGGTAGCGCGACGCCTGAAAGTTGAAAGATTAGCCGGTGCAAATGCTGATATGGCGGCAGACCTGATTTCTTTCGCCATTGCACCAACAGCTATTCTTATTATTATCAGTAACAACCAATGGGGGTTATGGGCTGCACTCTTCTTTTGTGCTATGATCATATTGCGGCTGATCAGATACAGGCTTATGCCTATGCCTGCAGGTGTTTATCTTGGATTACCTTCGCCGGTGGCAGCAACGCCGGTTGTGGCTGCAGTATTGATGGCGGTTCAGGTGGGAAACAATATGTTGTTCCCCATAATAATAACAGTTGTAGCCGGAATATTAGCAATTGTTCCGATTCAATTCCCAGCATGGCGTCATGTTTCCATCAAAAGCATTCCAAAGTGGATTCGTGCGATCTACTTTTCAAGTTGCATTATTTGCCTGTTCATCTTTACAGAAGAGACGGTTCTGGCTACTCACCTGGTTTATATTATTGTCAGCCCATTACTTTTAGCGGCATATATTTCAAAAAATAGTGAACTAACTCCCGAGGAGGCTCGCCTTCATGATAGTAATCGTTGAGATAATGCCAAAACCCGGTATTCTCGACCCGCAGGGCAAAGCAGTCAATCAAGCTTTACATCAATTAGGTTATAATGAAGTTAACGAAGTTAAAGTTGGAAAGATCATTAGACTCGATATAGATGAAACTGATCACGAAACTGCTATTGCTAAAGCTGAGGATATGGCTGTCAGACTACTGCACAATCCAAACGTAGAAAGTTTCCGGGTGGTTTTGCCCGAAGAGATCGACAATACCGTTGAGGAAAAGCTGCAATGAAATGGGGTGTAGTTGTTTTCCCGGGGTCCAATTGTGACCATGACGCTTATGACGCGCTTAGCAGATTATTGGGACAGGAAGTCAAATATGTCTGGCATCAGGATCGTAACATTGCCGATCTGGATGCTGTTTTGCTTCCGGGCGGCTTCTCTTATGGCGACTATCTGAGAGCAGGAGCAATTGCGAGATTCAGCGATATCATGGACGAAGTTGTCACCTTTGCGCATGAAGGGGGAACTGTAATCGGAATTTGCAATGGATTCCAGGTGCTGACTGAAGCCGGTTTATTACCCGGAGCATTAATTAGAAACACCAGCCTTCGTTTTATTTGCGAAGACGTTCCGATTCGTGTAGAGCATACGGACTGCCGGTTCAGCGCTTCCTGTTCAACTGGAGATGTGCTGAAAATACCAATCGCTCATAACGAAGGAAACTATGTCCTTAATGATACTGAACTGGAAGATATCCTGGCAAAAGGACAGGTTTTGTTTCGCTATTGTTCACCTGGGGGTGAAATAAATGATCAAAACAATCCCAATGGCTCCCTGCACAGTATCGCTGGTGTTATTAATGAATCCGGCAATGTACTGGGAATGATGCCGCATCCTGAAAGGCGCTGTGATCCAATCCTTGGCAGCACCGATGGCAGAAAAATCTTCGATAGTGTTATTAAATGGGTTGAGAACAACGGCAAAAGATGACAGCGAGCAAGTCAAAAGAAATGACTTTTCTTGACCATCTCGACGAATTACGCAAATCACTGATGAGAGCCCTGGCTGGGCTTGCTGTCGGAGTGATCGCCTGCTACTTCGTTTCTCAATACATCCAGGATTTTATAATCGGGTTTTTCCGTGACCAGGAGGGTATTCAGCTTGCCCTGCTTGCGCCGACTGAAGGATTTGTCGTTCGCCTGAAAATATCGCTGGTTGCAGGAATATTTTTGTCATTCCCCTGGATATTGTATCAACTTTGGCTTTTTGTCGCTCCCGGACTTTTTGCGCAGGAAAAAAAGAGAGTTTTTCCGGTGATCTTTTTTTCCAGTATATGTTTCCTCACCGGAGCTTCTTTCGCCTGGTTCGTTCTCCCCTGGGCAACCACGTTTTTCCTTAGCTTCTCAACACCCGATATTGAAAACATGTGGTCGTTGGGAAAATACCTCGATTTTGTGCTCAGGATGTTTCTTGCCTTCGGAGTAGTATTCGAGCTGCCGATATTGATTTACTTCCTCGCTCGTTTTGGCATCGTAACTCCTGTTTTCCTTAGGAAATACCGTCGGCACTCTTATATATTTGTCCTAATCGCAGCCGCCATAATCACTCCGCCTGATATCTTCACCCAGGTAATCCTTGCCATGCCTATGGTGATCTTGTACGAGGGGAGTATTTTCCTGGCGGTACTTGCGGAGAAACGATGGCAGCAGTCATTGAAATCCGGTCTCGATTCTACTTCAGATTTTACCGGTGATGCTGCACCAAATACTGGAGAAAATTAATATGCCCGGCGGTGGAGAATTCCTGATTATCCTGCTTGTTGTCCTCCTGCTCTTTGGGGGGAAAGAACTACCAAAAGTTGCGCGAACTATGGGGAAATGGACGTCTATGCTCCGCCAGTCCATGACCGAGGTACGCCGGGAATTCAACCGAATCGCTATTGAAGATGAACTGAAAGAAGCAAAGGATACCGTATTATCAGTCGGTAAAGAAGTAAAGGAAGCCCGGAAAGATCTACTAAAAAAAATGACAAGTATTACTGATGATGTCGCAGATGATCTAAAAGAAAAATCCCCACGAAGCCCCAGCTCTTCAATAGAAAATCCCGATCAAGAATAATCCACATCTACATATTAACCTGGAGTTCCTGATACTTAAGAGTCTGTCCCAACCACGACAAACCAATACAAAAAGACTACAGGATATAAGGATAAACTGGAAGCACAAGATTTTTTCTTTGCGCCTTTGCGCCTTTGCGCCTTTGCATGAAAAATATAGTCAAAAAATAGGTATATATATTAATCTACAATAATCCTCCCCCCAGTTTAAGAATGCAACAAATTGAAAACTTACATATAAAGTCCTGTATTATTATCAGATATTTCTTGCCTTCTGTTGCAAATGAATATATTTGCGGATTCATAATACAAAACTTGTTGAACTATACTAATAAACAATCAATTTTCGGTAAAATGTCTTTGCCCCGCTCACTTTAACAAAATAGATCCCGCAACCAACCGGATTATCATCCAGGTCTAATTGACGCCACTCGATTCTGCGCCTGTATCCAGCCCAAACCGGACATGAATCATGCCAGATAAGCGTACCGTTCACATGATAAATAAATACTTCAACCTCTCCCGTTGATTCAGGCATCACGGTAAAGGAGGCAATTCCAGACTTATAGGATGAATACACGGGTGACGATTCCATCTTGAATTCTGTTTGATCGCAATCCATAATCTTATGATCATTAACTTTATATAATCGATTCCCACCTGGTGAACAACCTTCTATCGCCCATTCCATTGATGTACCCTTTCCGGCAACAGGTAAATCCCATACGTCTATTATGCCATTGGTAGAAGAATAGACAATATGTAATGTATCATTGACAGGCGGTAACAGGGCTACACTTGAATTTGGCTTTCTGATTAAGAAATTTAACGGAAAACCTTCAAGTAATTCATTATATCTCAAACCGTAGAGTTCATTGTACCACAAAGAATCAGGCTGACTACCGGTAAATATTAAAGCGCTATCTGAAACAGCATCCCTGATAATGGCGCAGGGTTCTCCCCGCCCGTTGGTCCCTAACACTAATGGAAATCCCGGCAGATATTCACCATCAAGGTTTACGGCATGTAAGTATTTATCCATAATATTAAAAACAAGATCAGGCTGACCATTTCCATCAATATCACCAACCGAAAGTGTCTTTAGAGTTCTGTTTGGCATCTCATAAAAAGGATGAAAAGGAAATCCTTCTTTTATTTTACCGTTTGACTGGAATACGTAAATTGAATCAGCGTATCCTGCGACTACACACCAATCTTTTTCCATTTGAATGATTACGGGAGTGATTGAGTAAGCTGTTTTTTTGAAACGAACTGGAAAACCAGTAATATTTTTTCCGGAAAACACGGATCTGACGTTGAGTTCTGACTCGTTATCAACATAAGACACCCACATCAGTACAGGTTCTTCCAAGCCATCTACAGTTGCAGAAACGGGACCAGATGTAAAATGAGGCTCTCCTTCAATCTTCCATGGAAATCCGGGGAAATCCTCACCATTACCATACATAACATATAAACTGTCAGCGATGAAAATAATTTCGACCGTGTTATCTTTATCATTGTCTAAGTTTACAAGCACTGGAGAAGAAATCACTCCTGTTTCAAGGTCATATTTCTTCCTCCAATTCTTTTTTTCATTCCCATCAATATTCAAAACGACAAACTCGCGGTGCTTTGCTGATCTATCCCTGAGTGCGACAACAATTTCAAGTTCACCGTCACCATCAACATCCCCCAGAACAGGTCCTGCTCCGACAAAGGGATTATTGAAGGTCACGCTCCAACCTGGGAGAATTGCACCATCAAGGCTATATAATGCTACATCAAACATTGTAGAGGCTGCTATAACAGGATTGCCATTTTTCGTGTAATTGAAGGTCAGGGAATTAGGATGCACAATATTACTTGTAAGCGGCAAAATACGAGGGAAACCGTGATGCTCGACCAATTGACACAGAACCGTTACAGGCGATAAAATCAATAATGCAGCAACAGAGAGACGAATGAACGTGTTTTTAGTTAACATATTCAAGACCCTTTACTTTGACAATCCAACAATTAAGGTGATTTCAATCGTCAAGCTCTCATCAATGACTCCTGGAGCCGTTGATAAAAATTAACAGTTTATGTTTGACAGAATGTATGAAAAGCAAGAATTTGCATTTTTTATTACCAAAGACTTGACATCTGCTAAGTATATATATATATATAACATAGGTGAATTTTCAAGGGAGAATTTGCACTTAATTTAGTGAAAGGGGTTTAAGATGAGTAAGAAAATGTTACCTTTGATTCTTGGTTTAGTGGTTGTTCTTTTGTTTGGCAGCATTGGGACATCAACCGAACACTATTATATTGTTGCTCTTGGTTTATCGAATGATGTTCCTCCTGAACCGACGCTTATAGTTGGCGCAGAGGCAGATTACATAATGAGATATACTGTAACTTGGCCCACTACTTGGAATCCTGGAGAAACTGATTATAATGGACATAGGGAAATCGAAGTTGAGGATGCCCCTATAGAATGGAAATCTTACTGTGCACATGAGGATTGGGAATTCGATTTCCCCACAGATGGTTATAGCGATCCAAGTGCGGGTACTGTACATGCATACACTCACTATTTTCAACCATAGTGAAATCTACCATCAAATGGTGTTGAAAAATCAGACATTCTATACAGCAAACCCAATAACCCTGGAGTTTTCACTACCAGGGTTATTGTTATGATTTAATATATTTTCTTCGAAAAATAATTCGATTCCAGGTTACAAGTTGAACACTTTCAAAAATTG